>Ga0209536_100000747_pt1 | contig 53356 bp, 43 predicted proteins | sample DeeMarSeWOR28_12_FD_187461 | JGI IMG/M metagenome (GOLD analysis project Ga0209536, IMG submission 187461) | Marine sediment microbial communities from White Oak River estuary, North Carolina - WOR-2-8_12 (SPAdes) (version 2) | ecosystem: Environmental > Aquatic > Marine > Intertidal zone >... | reverse complement strand
ATTACGCCATCAAAGTCAAGGTTTTTATAGGCGCATTTGCTGCCCGCAGACCTGATTAAGAACACAAATAAAAAAGCCTCAAAAGATCATCATAGTCTTCTGAGGGTATGGTTAAAAAATTCCTAATGCGGATTCTAATAAATCCTCGTACAGAAGTTGTCATTCTGCACGGAGCGTAGCGAAGTGAAGAACCTCTAATGCTTATTGCAGCCCAGGCATTACAGTGAATACTGCGGAATCTTCATCGTTTCACCATCCTTAATCGCCGAGATGTGCGCGTAATAGCCGGGAGTTGTCATATTCAATGCATCGATGACATCAACCCTCGGTTTGCGGCCACGCAAAATAGCATCGATGAAATCGTCGCCGAGGTAACCATGAGAGCCGCCGTGCCCGCCCGGCTCAACTCCCGACGGCAAAGCGTACTTCTTAATCTGCAGGCCGCCCTTAATGGCTTCGCGGTAGCGCATGCTGCCAGTCCTGTCGCCGGTAAACGTTTTGTTGAATCCGCAGTACTCGCCCCGAATCCGTCCGGCTTCGAGGTACTCACCCTGCGAACTGCACACCATCATCCTCGAAAGCCCTCCTTCTGCGGTGCGGAAAAGGCCGACCTCTGACTTGAATATGTTGCCGATAGCGTTGGGAACCTGCCTTTCTTTGTCGAGATACGGCGTGCCCTGACACGAGACGTCGAGGAAGGGTTTGTGGGTAACGCCGACGTAGTAGGCCGTCGAATGGGTCGGATACCACATCGGGCATCCCTTCTTTCGCCAGTCCTTATAGGAATCCAGCGCAGGCGCCCCTATGGAATGAGGATGACAATATTCCCCCTCGGAATAGATGATCCGGCCGAAAACTCCCGCGGCATAAAGCTTTTCCATCGCGTAAAGATCATCATGAAAACACGATGTTTCGAACATTGCATAAACCAGCCCCTTGTTCTTTTTGCAGCATTCGAGGAGCCTTTCGGCGTCCTCGATATCTCCGCGAAACGCCGGAACTGCAGTAGCAACATGCTTGCCGTGCTCCATACAAAGGATAGCGTGCTTGGCGTGGGCCGGGGCGTCCGTGGCGCAATAGATGGCCTCGATTGAATCGTCCTTGACCATCTCCTCTAACGATGGGTACGTCTTTGAGCATTTCGCCTGTCGGGCCATATCGGCACATCGGTCGGGGAACAAATCACTTACAGCAATAAGCTCGACGTTCGGATGATGCTGGAGTCCAAATTGCAGGCCGAACTTGCAAACACCATGGCCGACAATTCCGACCCGAACCTTGCGGTCGCTAAAGGGCTTCCAGACCTTCGTTTTGTCATAGTCGGTCTCAGTCTGGTCAAAACCGGGGATATTTTCAGTGGTCTTAGCGAAACCGAGCATAGAACTTCCGGATGCAACAGCAGCGGAAACGCTCAAAAACGATCTACGAGATATTTTCGACATGGTAACATACTCCTTAGTGGTTATAAGAATTTATTTTTTCTGACAGTTCACATAGGAACAAAATAGATCCTATTATTGTAGCTGTTTCGTTTTCATAAAGCAGGATACGTCACTATTATTTATTTTACCGATCCACAACCTTGCCATACTCTGTAGCGGAATATCATGTTCAATACAGAGCAGGCGCGTCCCTATTATTATAATCGATTACTCTACTCTCTTAAAAGCCCAACAGCCGAGTGCATCTCCTCCCAGAACTGTTCTGTCGTTAGGTCACCTTCCTTTATTTCGTTGTATTTTCTTATAAGGATTGAGAATGGAATAATGCAGAAGTTGCGTTTTGTGACGAAATCTACATCATTTGGGTTTATGCATTCATTTGAACGTGATGGGAAATCTTTAGAAGTTGGACCATTATATATCATTACCCCCTTGTGCGGGGTTGGGTGAATATGTCTGATCCATACACCCTGGGATGCACCGATGTTCGGTCCTCCAATTTTTTTCGGCTTCCATTTTCTCGCATCTTCCTCGCCCGATAGATCAAATATCCAGTCATCAAGTTGCCTCAGGTCGTCTCGACTTACTTGTGGCTTCTTTCCGGACTTTACTTCTATTACTATGTTCAGTTTGGTCTCGTAGTTGGATTGGTACTTGAGGATTAAATCCTCCAAGTCCGGACTTCTGCCATCGCCAACATCATATCCCATATCCCTAAGCATTTTTTTGACCCGGAATTGTAGGGCCAATCCAGACAGAGAAGACTCATTCCTTATGGCTATCTTGCCTTCATTGTAAAGCTCTTCAATAGATTTGTTTGTCAGTTTTAGAACGTCTTCAAGGTAGGGGCTTGAGTCTGTAAAAAGATTCCCGATGCTCGCCTTCAGATTGGCTTGTAGATTATCCATTCTCTATACTTTCTTCGTAGGGATTATTAGGGAGAGTCAACGTTTTCTGTATTCTATCCCGGCCTTTAATAGGCAGCTATTCCTATTTTTGATTTTTGCCAAAGAATCCGCTTGTTATGTCCTTCTAAATATTATTATTCCCCATATTAAGATAGTCGCAAAGGAAGCTAAAAATAACAAAACAACAATACGTAGTTGATTCCAGATTCTCATGATTTTTGATTCTTTGGAAATAATCAATTTACCTAGTCCTTCAATTTCTTTCATACACCGTTTTGCACTCGTCCAATTTTTATCTATGTGTTTTGCAGATTCACCCAGCGCAAAAAAAGCATACAAACATATTACTAAGCCTGCAATTGACAACAAGATCATAAGTAATGGAAGTGGTATTAACGCTTTTGATGTATCAAAATCGGTTATTTTGGCAAATATGAAACCTAATAAAGCAGCAGCAAAACCAATGACCCATGTAATCGTATTAAACATAGCACCTTTGACGCTTGTTGCCTTATCCTCAAAGTATTTCCATAGCTCAAGATAATCTTCATCTTTAAGTTTATATTCCATATTCGTCTCCTTCTTTATAGCTTAATAGCGGTTTATTAGGTACGTACCCTATTTTCCCGTTTCTCTTGCTCGACTTATCAGTCATCTCGTCTTTCAATAAAATTGTGCGTCTTGCCCATTATAGAACTTCGAAAGAAGGAACTGACGAAAACTAGGGACATATTTTCTTAATCTCGTTTTTCTTCTTTAGTCTATCAACAGGTAGTGGACGAATACCGTCCTCGTCGTCTCGTAAACGGCAAACACGCCAGATAACTTTCCATCTTTGGCCCCAAAAAACAGTATATAGCTGCTATAGAAGTATACATGAAACAACGAGCTATTGGTGATATAAGTCTAAAAAAGCCCTCCAACCGAAATGAGAGGAGTTGCATTTAAGTTCCATGTATTTCGCACGATTACCGAAGTAGTCCCATTCAGATGCTGGAAACCAGAAAGAAAGGCCATTAGCGTTGGAAACCGTCGAGCCGTATTTCCCATTGCTAATGATGGACGCCTCTGCAGAAGTGATTACGCTTACTGCGGCATCCGCGACCACGGAATCTTTAATTCGACGGCGAATCTGCTCTGCAACATGGATTAGATCGACATAATCGGCCATCTGGAACGTCTGGGATGCCATGCGGATTGCACGTAATTTGGCTTCTATTTTGTTAAACCTCGAGAGAAGAGCGTTACCTAGCGTGTCAAGGGCGTCTATAACAGCCTGTGTATCTGCGGTACGCACTGCCGATTGGGTAACATTATTTACTCCTATCTTTTTATAGTCAGCTATGTACTCCTTCACAATTGCTTTGGCTAAGTCGTCTGGTGTTTTTGCATCCTTGGCTTGCTTCAAGACCTTGTCGTAGGGCCATCCATCACCCGGTTCAGTTTGCTGTGAACCGACAATGATTTCTACTTGAGAAGCGAAGTGATGTACGATTTCGACCATGTTCATAAGGCATGCGTCAAATCCTATGATTTGAAGACGGTTAGAGTTGGTTATGCCTGCACGCTGTAAGGCCCTTTCGATTTCGGGCATATCCAGCGATGAACCGAAATCATCGTATCCAATATCTCGTCGAGGCGAGCGAAAGCCAGCGCCGTGATTCCAAACTACAAGTAAACGATTTTCGGCTTCGTATCTATCGAGACCCCATTCCACAAAGCTTTGTAGCGTGGCTGGATCACCGGAGTCCTTTTCGGGAAGCCGCATGATTACTTTGCGATGTGCTGTACCAGTCCAGTCAGGTTCGGTGATCTCGTAACGAATTGATCCAGTGTGTTCGCCATATGTGTCGATTTCGACCCCTATGTGCAAATCGGACGACGATCCTTCATCGCACATCTCTTGAATGTCTTCGAGTCCGGCATCAGTCAGATTGTTGTCACCAGCGATATAGACCAAAAGTGCCCATCGCCGAATCTCCCGAGGTGGAATGTTGCCTTTTGTTGTTCGACGTTTTCCTCTTGCCATGATAATACCTCCCTTTCTTAGGTTTAATCGAATTCTGACATCTAACAATGTATATATGGTTTCCAGATAAGAATCAAAAATTGCCCATTTGTCATCATAACACCCCACTTTTCTTTTATCTTTTTCTTTCTGTGTCTGTCTGGGCAAACTTCGTCCCCATCGGTGTTCGGCAAATAGCTGACACACGCGAGAACCTTCAACTTTGGCCCGAAAATCAGAAAACAGCCGCGATAGGAAGACTATATTGCAAAAGCCGTATGTGCAAGAGAAAAATATGCTTATTATATCGATATTTCTGTGGCAATCCTTGGTATTACACGATAGATCCTTCGGCTGCGCTCAGGACGCCTGTGCGCACAGGCCCGAACGGCGCGGACCGCGTGCTCGGCGATAAAGAACGCCGTCTCACGGACATTTTGTGAAAATACGCCCGCTTTTTTGGATTGCCGTTCGTAGAATGTATTAGTTGGTAGTTGGTAGTTCGTTGTTCGTAGTGAAAGGCGAGTTGATTAGTGAATTGAGCGAATTCGAGAATTGGGAGTGGAGATAAATATGACTAAAAACTGCGTTAATCCGCGTTTACACCGTGAGATATAAAGAGACGTTATCTCACGGAGTAAATCTGTGTCTAAAAGAACATAAGTTGAAAAAACAAAGCCAATTATAATTGTTCATGGTTCGTTGTTCATAGTTCGTAGCAAAGACATTGAAAGGTTATTTGAAAAAACAAAGCCAATTTTGACAATAAGACTATACCAAAAGGGGTAGAGTTTTTTTGGGATTTATACAAGTATCAAGTTTATTGAGTGGAAATATATGTCGATAATAGCATATAAAAAGTTAAAATAGAGCGTTTTAGCAGTTATGAATATAGGCAATATCGGCAATTAGGAGAATGACGATGAATCGGTCACGAGCAATAATATTGGTGATATTATCGCTGATTACTATAAGTTTATCGGGTTGTTTTTCATCTGATCCTAACGATGTCAAGGCATTTCTTATGCCTAATCAATTCGATGTTTCATCAGAAAATTATATTTTGCATCCCCCGGACGAAATCGAGATACATTGCACCGATGCTCCAAAAATTGACGGACAAAGCCAGCAAATCCGTCCTGACGGAAGAATAAGATTCGAAGGTGTGGGCGAATTATATGTTGCGGGGAAAACACCCGCTCAGATAGCGAGCGAACTAAGAACCAAGATTCTGGAACTTTATCAAATTGAAGATGATAAATCAGTTGATGTTCGTGTTGTAGCATTCCGGAGTAAAAGATACTACGTTTTGGGCCAGGTCAACAGTCCCGGCCCACAGGTATATACCGGGCGCGATACGGTCCTTGGAGCATTAGCACTCGCCGGAAGCCCTAACATGATGGCATGGGAACAACGTATACAGGTAGTCAGGCCATCAAACAATAAGAACGTTAAACCCAAAATATTCGAATTTAACTTTGACCGCGCGGCTGCCCATGGTGACGCCTCAAAAGATGTATTATTGCAGGATGGTGATATAATATATGTGCCACCAACAGTCCTGGCAGCAGCGGCTATGAAGATAGAAGAATTTATAAGACCGATCGCGAGAGCTTTCTCCGGCTACTATATTATGGGAGGCGGAGACACCGAAGATGTTGTCCGCTACCGTGGTATAGGCTATTGACAGTTCTGACGGCAAATAAGTTAGAACGGGAGATTGTCAAAACAAATGAAGCTGCGTGATGAATTGAGAATTGCTCATATGGCCAGCACTGTCTGGTTCGTTTTATCCGTCGGCTTTATTCTAATCTCAGCCCTGCGACAAGCCGGCATTCACTGGTGGGTCGTATTTTCCTTATCAGGTCATGGTGCATTAATCATTTTTATGCTTGTCAGTCTATATCTATTGGCCATTTTCAGAGGGATAAGCAGCAGTCAAAAAGTGCAGTTGGAGCATCCTCTGACCAGCACCACACACTATGCGGTTTTTTACGTCTCAGCACCTTTTTTGGGAAGTCTGGCCGGTCTTTTGGGCATGATCGGAACGCACTCTATCAGCCAATTCCTCCTCGGAATAGCCATGGGAACTCTCGGGACAACATTTCTAGTCTGGGTGATAATCGATCCGGCGATTGGAATGCTCGAAATGTTACTTCCGAAAAGCCGGAAAAACCGCACACAAAGACTTCTTCAGGCAAAAACCGATAAGGAAAAGAGACAAAATGACAAGTTGAATTTACTTGAAGGGATTATCGCTAAGGAGGATTCGGATCGACTCCACTGGCAGAAAGTGCTCAGACCACAGGCGGAGAAACTTGCTGGACTGTTGACATCGGACGGCGAGGATCCCAAGCTGCTCGAACAGGAGGCAGTCGGAATAGGCGTCAAAGCATGGCAGACCGGAGGGCTGAGCTGCATGAGGGAACTTCGTGAAATGGCGATATCCTTATGCAAACAAGAGCACAAAAACAAGGATGTCGTTGATTATATAAGTTTCTGGTGGGATGGCATTGGAAACTGGCGGGCAACGCCCATTGCCTGAAAATAGAACAAAGCTGCCGAGTAGGAAGCGTACACATAGTGACATTTTCCCCTGTTTTTCAAATATAAAGGATGGTTTGGGAACGGATGTTTTCTGAGGTGTTACGAATCCAAATACCAGCCCACCACAGCCGGTTTTATAATTCTATTTCGGACGATAGTACAAATAAGGGGAGAAGTAACGATGAAAGTTATAGGTGAGAAGTGAATAGAAAGAATTTAATCAGCGGTTTTTCAGCCACAAACAAAAGGAACACGTTGAATCATGCAAGAGAATCCGAAAGGTCTCTCGAATCAGTCACAAATCTCAAAAGCATCGCTATCTTACTTTTGACATGAACCTTCCTATAAATATTCCTTGTATGAGTCTTTACCGTACCAGGCTTGATACGCAGAAACTTGGCAATATTGCCGTTCCTAAGACCTTTACAAACCAATTCTGCTATCTGGCGTTCACGAGGGGTTAAATTGTACCGGTTTTGCACATAAGTCCACTGCTTCTCGTTAAGCAGAATTATGTCCGGTTGTTTGTAGCCGGAATCACTGCTTCCTATATTCTCGGCTTGTGGATTTGGCAATTGTAGCATGGTTAACTACCCTCCTTTAACTGGTTAAGCAAATGCTGTGCTTCAGACAGGTCTGCCTTTGATAAACCGCCGGTTTGGCTATTCAATTCCAAGGCTTCTTTCAAATATTGAATTGCTTTGTCCTTTTGTCCATGTTTGGCCAAAGCCCTTGCTAAATAAAATCGTGTACCAATACTTGCCGATGTAACACCGGGATAAAGCTCAATACATTCGTTAAAATCGCGAATAGCTTTATCGAATTCGCCAAGTCTGTAATAAATTACTCCACGAGTATCGATGAGATCACAATAGTTCGGTGCAATTCTCAGCCCTCTTTGGGCAAGTTCCAGCGCTTGTTGATGTTTACCTTGAACTTCGCACATTATCCAAGCAAGATTATTAATAGCGATTATATTTTCGGGTTCAAGCTCAAGAAGTCGCTGGTAAAGTGTCGCCGATTCTGTATCCCTGCCGTTAATTTGCAAAAGGATGGCAAGAACACTTATAGCTTCGGTAAAATCAGGATCATCTTTCAGTATCATCCGAAGTATATTCTCCGCCGTTTTCCTTGCCTGGCTATCTTCAATCAGCATCAATCCTCTGGCTATTTCCGTAGGCGTACGGCTATCTTCCGGATGATTTGTGTACCAGTTAACGACTTTCCCGTTCAGCTTGCTCCAATCCTTGTCATCCTTGAGCAATCCCACTTGAGCTAAAAATGGATCCGGATCATCCGGCTCAGATTCAAGCAGGGAATCAAACGTCTTTTGCGCCTCTCCTTTGTTACCACCTTTATATAAAGCAACGGCCAAAGCTGTATTGCATTTTCTTTTTGCAGAAACATCACAAACAGCCAACTGCTCTCTCAGAAGGTTTACAGCTTTTTGCGGTTCATTGGTCTGAAGATAAGTGTTAGCCATTAACATGACAATACCAAGATCGCCCGGCTCCATCTCATGCAATAATTTAAGAGTTGGAATTGCCAGTACTGGCGACTTCGCCGCTTCGGCTCGCGCTTTCAACAGCAATAACGATTTATTATTCGGCCCATAAGCAAGTCCTCCCAGAGCGGCATCCATAGCCTCTTCCGGCTGACCCCGCTCAATCGCAATCTCTCCCAACAGAATCCATGCATCGGATATTTCAGGCTGGTCTTTGGTTATTGCTTGAAGAATCTGTTTAGCATTTTCGATTGCCGGAGCGGTTCCTTCGACAAGTGCCGAACGCGCTTTGAGCAACTGCAATTGAACGTCTTCCACATTCGATTCCAAGGATTTTTCAAGAAGAGCCTTTCCTTCCTGGATCATATCACGCTGCCCGGATGCCAAAAACAGCGGAATAGCACGTTTTTGCAGTTGGACATTATCAGGATCAAGAGACAATGCGCGCTTAATATCGGCAGATGCGTTTCTGATATGACCTGTTGTACGATAGAAGTCACTTCTTGAAATCCATACTTCGACATTATCCGGTTCAATGGAAACAGCGTGATTTAGATCTTTCAAGGCCTCGCCATTTTGGCCAAGGGTAGCGTATGTTCGAGCACGAAGGACATATGCAGATGCATTGTTAAGCCTCTTTACCATTTCATCAGAAATCCTCAATGCCTCCGCTTTTTTGTCCTGGCGGATATTAAGCTGAATTTGTGCCGCGGTTACCGGCAGCGATTTCGGATCCACAGTTTTCAGCTTATCCAGCAATTCAGATGCCTGAGTATAATCACCTTGCTGTATCTTGAGCAGTGCAAGAGATAAACAGGCAGTCTGGTTATTAGGATCATTATCGATTAAATCCTGTAACATCTCTGATGCCGAATCCAACTGGCCCTGCCTTAGATAGTTTTGCAACTGCAGTCGCTGGAGTTCCGGATGATACAGATTTTGCCTGGAAGCAAGATTCAGAACCTGCTCAGCTTCGTCATATTGCCTAGCGTTATATAAAGCAACAACAGCGGGAATTACCACGAGGATATTGTCGGGCGACTGACTTAATATTTCTCGGTACGTTGAAATCGCCAGTTGCATCTCCCCGGCCCGTTCATAGGATCTCGCCAGGAGCAAATGGCTTGTCTGGTCGCTGGGATTGGCCTGCATATTTTCCTGTAGAAGCGACAAAATTTGTGGATAACGATTTTTGAAATCATCCATACTAAACCAGACTTTTGCCTGCTCATATCGCCACTGCCAACCATCCTGGCCTTCGATGGATTTGATATCATTAACGATTCGCTGGGCTTGTTCTGGATTAGCAATAACTTGTTCACACAATAAAAGTCTACGTTTTATCGGAATATCATTCGGCAGTTTCTCAGCAAGATTATTTAGTAATATATAAACACTTTCTTTTTGTTCCCACCGACTATAAAACTGCGCCAGCAGCAAACTCAAGTCACGCTGAGCTGCCGGGGCCTCGATACGTTCTAACGCTTCTTCAATGCTTGCTTCGCACTCTTCTTGATTGCCCTTGCGATCCAGCAAAATCGCAAGGTATCTAACCAAATCAATAGACTCGGGGAATTCCTTCACTGTCTCAGTTAATCTCACTATCGCCTGGTCTATCTTTCCCTGAGCGGCAAGCAGCTCGGTTTCAGCCGTAACAATCCTCTCTTTTGGCAGTTCAGTATCCTTAAGTTGAGCCATCAGTGCTTCAGCCTCGGCTAACTGGCCTTTTTGTACTGCGAACTGTAGCTGCAATAACTTGATTTCCCCTACAGGTTTGCCATTTTTCTCTAAAACTGACAACTGCTGCTGTAAATCATTTAACAACTGCGTTTCCATCGATCCTTGATCGTCCCTGCGTGTAAATAACAACTGCATCTGAGCACGTAAATAAAGTAAAATTGATTCCTGATTACCCGGCGAAAGCTGTATCGCTTTTGCAGCATTATTTGCAGCCTCAGCCCAGTTTCCAGTCTGCGCCAGGAGTTTGCCCAAGGCAAGGTAACCCTGAAAGGAACCGGGGCTTTCAGAAATCAACGAGCGCAGTTGTTGTATGGCCGATTGCGTATTGCCTAAACGAGAAAGAGCCGACGCCAATGCCAGGCGGACGTGTATGGATTTGTTGCCTTGTCCAATAGACTGCCGCCAATACTTGACGGCATCAGAATGATTTCCCTGCTTGGAAGCTACAAGACCCCGTAGGAATGAAACCGAAGCCGAAGAAATATCTTTTTCATGCATTTTAGAGATACAATCATCAGCCTCTTCAAGCTTATCACATCGGATAAATAACTCAGTAGCCAAGGGCATAAAATCCCATGGCTGAGAAGAAAGCTCTTCCAATCCCTCTTGAGCTATTTTCAGCATTTTTTCTTTCGATCCTGATTTCATTGCAAGAGAGGCCCATGTTTTCCAAAGATCCTCTTCATCAGGTGTAGCTTGTTGTACAGCAATCAAATGCATCTCCGCCTTATCTAGAACATTAAAATTGATTAGTTCTTGTGCAAGACGCAAACGAATCGTCGAATCAGACAAATCCTGTTTCTCCGCTTGTTCCAGGTCAGCTGAAGCACTTGAGAAATCTTCATTTCGTCGATAAAAACCGGCACGTACTATATACGCCAAAGCTGAAGACGGATTTTTCTCCACTGCCTGATTATACCAATGGGACGGCAATTCCTTGAAATCTCCAGGACGCTGCTCAACAAGTTTCCCTAACGATTCGAAAGCTAATATTTCCGTGGGGTGTTCCTGTATAACACTCTTCAATTCCAGCGCTGCTTCTTCAAACTTTCTTTGTCCTACAAGAGCAAGAGCCAACATCCTCCGAATGTCCGGATCTGGATTGGTTTTAAGCTGTCTTCTGGCGACAAGTTCTGCATCGGGATTGCCCATACTCAAATAAATCTCAATAAGCTGTTTAGCAGCATCAGTATTATCTCTATCTAATCTTAAGACGGCCCGATATGCACCGATAGCCTGCTCAAATCTGTTGCGTTTGGCAGGCCTGATTTTAAGCTGAGCATCGGCATATTTAAGTAATATAGGAATATTTTCTCGTTCCAAAGCAATATAACTTCCCAGATGCTCGGCCGCTTCTTCCCACTTATGCTCTTCATATGCTTTATTACCAAGAACAAGACCCTGCTCAGCCCTATTGGCCCTTCGCCATTTGCGAAGCCCGAATGCACTTACGCCCAAAACGATAAGGCTCATGACTAAAACAATCGCCAATTTCCAGTTAAAATATCTTCTTGGCATTTGCTCTCCCTTTCTAAGAAGTTAGAATTGGTCTATAAAATTTCCTAAAAGTTTCATTGCTGTTTTCCAACATATACTTAAATCCATCCTAAGCGACAGATTCCTGACATACTCGATGTCATAATGTATCCACTCCTGAAAGTCTTTCATTGGCTGGCGTGTCCTGTAAACCTGCCAAAGACCTGTAATTCCAGGCCGAACAGAAAGTCGGGCGTCACGCCAGAACGGACACAAAGTGTTCTCCGATTTAGGTGAGGGCCTCGGGCCGACAATACTCATCTGGCCAAACAGCACATTAAAAAACTGCGGTATTTCATCGATATAAGTTTCCCTCAGAAACCAACCAACAGTATTGATTCGCGGATCATCGGCAATCTTGAATTGCGGCCCATCTACCTGACTGACGATCCGAAGGATATCCTGTATCTTATCGGCCCCGAGAATCATTGTCCTGAATTTCAGGCAGTTGAATTCTTTCCCATGCAGACCCTGACGCCTGTCTTTATAAAATACAGGGCCTGGCGAAGTTAATTTTATTGCCAGAGCAACAAGTATTAATACTGGAGCGAACAAAATCAATACCATTGCCGCGGCAAAAAAATCGGCAATTCGTTTGAAGAATCTTGCATAAGAAATTCCGGGCCAGGTACGAAACGGCTCATTAGAGTCCTGTAACAGGTTTCCCCCTCTTTTATGCCGAATCGCGCGACCCCAATTAATTCTCGATCCTCTGATAACGCATCCCCGCACAAATTGGTTCGCAGGCACACATACCTCCGGACCAATAATGGATGAATTTATAATAACACCATCCTCAATCCTGGCATTATTGCCAATGATGGTCGGACCAATAATGACGGCTCTGTGACCTATGTGAATATTATTTCCTAAAAAAACCTTTCCTTCTAATCTTGCATCTTCAGATATTGTATTCGAATCTTGAAAATCGGACTTCGAATTCTGAATTTTCGAAAGCATCGTATTGCAAAAGTCAAGCAGCCCATCTTCAGTTTCTAGATCCAGCACAATTCCACCCAGGTTTACCGCTCGTAATATTATTTCTTTTGTCCGGCAAGCGTCCGATAGAGCGGAAAAAGACAAGGGTAAAGCTCCATCAACCAATACACGACCAAGAATATCTGCTTTAATAAAAAGATGATGAGGCCACTCTCCGGAGACAAATGCAAATTCTGCCGAATCGGTATAGGCCCGGCAGAAACCCGCCACCTTACCTTCGGTCGTTAATCGCACTTTTTCACGCTGCCCTAAAAGCCCCTGTTCCAAATTGACCGCTAATACGTCTGCCTTGACACCGTCAAGAATCCTGTCGAGTAAATCAGAATCGATATGTGTAACATATCGCCCGTTAGATACAACGAACCATTGATTCAAACCGTCTTTTCGTACACCTTCGCACAAGTTCTCCGACAGAACATTTATATTGTCTTGGTAACGAATTACACTCGGCTTTGTATCATACAAAGACTTACTCCGTTCCTGAACTTGACGATGGGATTCGAAAGGTTTAATTTCCCATTCCTCAGGGACGGCAAGAACAGTTTTGCCGGGACCTCGTTTCGCAGAAAAACGTAATATCGAATCTCTCCTTATACCAAAATGCTTAAACAATCCGTCGAGGACAACACCGGCAACAGGTTCGCTCGCCAAAGCAAAACGAAGCAAATTCTTACCGTTGCTGTCTGCAGAATTTCTGTGCAGAAGAATCATGTTCATGGTATGATTAATAAACAACATTTATGAGCATGTATTCGTTCGGAGTGATTCTCAGCTAAATTTATGCCTGAACACATGATAACTTAATTACCAAAACCATGTAAACTAAACCTCCGTCTGCTCATCAGTCTCCGAATCGTCAATATAATCTGGAGTATCTTCCATGGAGAACATTAGCTTTCTCCTGGATACCCTGGCACTTTCTCTCCCTTCAACACTTTGAGCATAATAACTATGCCCCTGACGGTAATAACTATGCTCGGCTTGAACGCTGCTCAGCACTGATCCCAGTACTTCGACATTCGCCTGCGTCATTCGTTCTTTCGCTTCTTTGAGATCAGGTAAGGTCGTATGACCAGCATAGCTGACCAAAACAACAGCGTTCCCGATCTTACCCCACATAAGAGCATCGGGGAATACCAGTGCCGGAGGAGTATCAATAATCACATGATCGTACATTTTACTAATTATATCGATACGTTTTGCCGTCGAGGGCAAAGCCAACAATTCGTAAGCATCTGCCGCATCATGAAGATCAGCAGCCAGCACATCCAGACCCGTTGAGGCTACAGAGAAAACAGCCTGTTCAAATTTAACTCCACAAAGAACGTCATGAAGCCCTCTCGAACCCTTGGGAAGATTCAACAGACGCGCAACATCAGGTTTTCTCAAGTCACCATCTATCAGTAAGACCTTTTTACCAGACTCGGAAAGGCTTGTTGCCAGATTAACAGCAAACGTTGTTTTGCCTTCCTTCATATTCGGACTTGTGACAACGAGTTTCTTGGGTATTCCCTTGTCGCCAAGAAGCCCCAGGTTGGTACGAATAGTCTGGTAATCTCCGATTATTTGTTCTGGAAGAAGTGCCGGCTTGACAGTATTCAAACTCGTAGTAGTTCCGATTATCCGGATACCAATACGATTTGCTAAATCGTCGGGTGTCCGCAAGCTCTGATCGGCCTTATCTCGAAGATATGCCAATCCCATACCGCAAATAAGCGAGCCAAAAACTATGGCTATCGAAAATTTTACTCGCTTGTCGTTAATATCGAAGATGTCTGCGTAATAATGTACTGAAATTCTTGCTGGACGTTTGCGTTGAAGTTCCAACGCCTGGATGCGTTTAAGTACGAGATTATATTCTTCTTTAGTCAAGTCCAATCTATCCTGCAATTCCTGAATTGTTAGTTGCTTCCGGCCGGTCTGAATGGTCTGAATATCTTGTTTATTCAGAGTTTCCCGAAGACTGTTCTCATATTCTCGTTTCTGTTCCAGTTCACTACGTACTGTGACCAATTCTTTGTTACCGGCCTCTGCAGATTCCTTAGCCACCAGATTATCAAAAGCATTACTGGCTTCTTGTTTTCGATTTTCCAGATGTTCTTTAAATATTCTTAGCCGTTCGGTTATTCGTGACAGCTCTGGATTCGTAGGCGACATTGTCTGTTCGGCAACAATAATATCTTGTTCTAATTGTGTGACTCTTTCAGTGAAAGCCACGACCTCAGGATCTTCACTTATGTAATCCTGCCTCATCTTCAGTAAATCCGCGGCCGGGATAGGCTGCTCTCTTGTACGTTCGAGAACTTTGATCCTTGTTTCGAGCTGAATTCGTTCAGCCTCTACCTGGTTAAGTTTATCCATCAAGCTTGCAACACGCTGGAGCATCATGTCCTGCCTACCCTGCAGCACGACATCTCCAAATTCCTGCCCCAACTGGTAAATCGTCTGGCGGTCGTTTTCAATCCTTTCGTAAAGAAAGTCCCTCCTGTTCTCCAGGACAGTGAGCTTGCGGTTTTCATCCTCATCAGAACTGACAACCTCGATTTCCATATATGATCTGATAAAGGAATCGACAATCTGCTTTGCCTCCCCCACGTTTGTGCTTTGCATAGTTATTTTTATCAACTCATCATTTCGACCTGCGCCAACTGTAATAATCCCGTCACCAACTATGGCATTCTTTAATTTCATTGCCGGTTCAAGCTTAGGCTGAGGGCCCAATAACTTACGCTTCCACTTCGAGAGCAGGTCGGTTGGTTCATCACCGAAGAAAGACAGATCTCTATCTACCAAATCGTCTGCAACTCGCTGTATTACTGTGTTGCTCCTGATCTTTTCCGCCTCCGTATTCTTATAGTTTTCATAATTCGATATTTCCCCTCTATCCTGTTCATCCGTAAGGATATCCGCTAAAATGGGCGCTACTCTTATCGCGCCGGTAACATTGTAAACAGGCTTAACAATAAACCAAATCGCCGGCAGACCTATTCCGGATGCTAATATGAATATCAGTAACACAATGTACCAGCGACGAAGTATGCCGGCGACCATATCCGACGTAGCTTCATCACCCTGTTCAGGTGGAATTTGCATATTAACGATTTCCTGCCCGACCACCGGATTTTGATAATTGTCTAATTCACTCATTTCTATCACTCCTACAATATTGATTTGTAATTCTATTCAGACTTCGAGCTTCATTTTGCAATCATTTACAAAACGGCCCGCCACGAATGATCTTTCATCCTCCCTGTCGTGTTATTATTATTGCTTTTTGTTCGGTCGGAAGCACTGTAAGTTTCGCCAAAAGCCACAGCTCACCAACCACAACCGCAAGAGCCAATGGCATCATCGCATACCCACCAAAGTCATGGAATATTTGCTCCCAATACTCACCCTCAAGAATAGTGAAAAACATTGCTGTAATCGCCAATCGAACTGTGTTACACAGCAGAGCAATAGGCAGACTTGAAATCAGAATAACCAGCTTTTCCCACCAGGCTCGCTGCACCAGCAGAACAACCAGTCCACTGATAACAAAAAAGGCAGTAATCATTCTCAAGCCGTTACAGGCTTCAAGAACCGCCACACTAACATTGCCCATATCAATAGTATGGCCGTCCTGTGTTACTTCATATCCAATCACCTCAAGGCAGAAAACTGCCGACGATGTAGCCCAACGCTGCAGATTCAAGCCTACGTAATGCTGGACTATGTTTGGCAGGGGGAGCATCAAACAAAGAAACAATAATATCGGAGATATCTTTCGGAAAAACTTCCAGCCAAACAACAATAATATCAAAGCAGCAATACTCAAGACAACCGATAACCTTTCCGCTGAACTGTACATTAAGAAAAGCCCCAGAAGCCTGACGGCCTGCGCCACAATGAACGCAAAAAGCCCCCAGATTGAGGGTTTGATCGGACAAATAGCGATATCATGACGCCGCGACCAAAGCACGTAAACAGCCAGAAAAGGAACCAAAAGACCGGAAGAATATTCATCGCTTTGTTGCCACAATTCCCAAAGCTCAACAAGACCGGGCCAATAAGACCAAAGAAAAGCAATACAAACAAGGCCCAATGCCGAGAACATCAGGATGTTTTTTCCGCTTAACCAGGTACAGTTCGAAAATTTTTTGAAAAATTTATCGAACGGCTGCAATACAGGCTGTAATTTGCCCACATTGTTTTTCACTCCCATTGAGGCAAGATCTATCACACGTTTTAACACCCCTTCGGATTCGAACGGCACAGATCTTTCTTCCACAACGGCATTATCTCGAACAACTCCATGATAATCGACCACACATTTTTGGATTAGGCAATTTGAGCCTACTTTTGCTTCATCCCATAGAATACTATTTATTACAATACTGTCTTTATCAATAGCAACATTTTTCCCTAGAACGGCCGGTCCAAGAACAACCGCCCCACTTGATATTGTTGCACCTTCCAGAACGACAACCGGCCCTTCAATTCTTGCTTCAGAATCAACCTCTGCATTTTCCGCCAGCCACACTTCTCCGGAACCGCAACAATTAAGAGGCCCAAAATCCCCATTCATTGTTAAAACATTTTCAAGACAACTGGAAACGACACATATATATTCTCGCCAGTTCCGAAAATTACCGACATGATATGGCAATCTTGCAGCACAAACCGTTCTTCCTGTTTGGAGCATTTTGGGAATCAAGCCCTCTTTGACATCAAAATAACCCTCCTCCGGAATGTATTCCAGTATCCCCGGATTAAAAACATAAATGCCCGATGCCTCGTCCATATCCGCATTGTATTGACAATAAGGATTCAACATCACAGTCAAATCGGATTGCCCTTTATAATGCTCTTTTATCAGCAATTCGATTTCAGGCGGGCACGCTATGCTTGCAGGAAAAACTATGAGTAATTCTTCGTCTCCCCCGCCTACTGCATCACGAACACATCCTGCAGTACCTACCGGTAACTCTTCATCGACAAAACTCAATGCTAAACGATTGTCAGAGAGACTGTTTTTAGTCAGTAACGAACTCACCCCACTGCCACATATCGCCGCCTTTTTTATGCCCTGATCAGCTAAATGTTCAAGCAGGCGTTCCAACACGGATTTTTCCAATACAGGCCATAAAGCCGTCGACAATCGTGATGCAAGCGGACACCTCCCGAAATCAAGATTCCCCACAAGGATAATAGCCTTGACACTTTGAATTTGGATACTTTTGGACATGTCGAAATTAAACAAACTGTTTCAACGGCGTTTTTCTAAGAACAAACGTTATCAGCGATGAAACAGACAATACTAAAAACAGCAGCAACAACGGATGCTGTATAGCTATGCTGAATTGATAAAAGGGAACCAATACCAAAGGATGAACAAGATAAATACCATACGATAACGATGCCACAGTAGCCGAAACCGGATCCAGCTTGCCCCGCCAATGTAATGCGGCACAAAATACTACCAGAGAAACAAAGTATCGAACTGCAAATTTGCTGCTGTAATTCAACCATATCCCATGACTCAGGCGGTCAAATAATATACATCCCACACATGCTGCCAAAGCCGAAAAAATAACAAACACAAAATATTTTTTTCTGTCTTCTGTTCTTTCCAAAATTTTGATCCTGCCGATTGCAAAACCAATAGGTATCGCCGGCAAACCCAGTATCCATTGAGCCAGCGGCGTAGGAGGATGAAGGTGGGACTGAATAATCGAACATCCAAAGACAAATAAACCCCCGATTGAGATTGAAGTTATAATGGTATATGAATCACGAATACCCACTATCTTTCGATGTACATAAGCAAGAAATAACGCAGCAACGAACGCAAAAGGCAAAAACCATAAATGTATCCTGGTTCCCGTCACAAGCATTGTCGGAGAAAAAACATCCGAAAATGATACATTTTCATAAACAATCTTTGCCAATCCGAGCATGCCGTATATGACCGACCAAAACAGCCATGGCTTAAGAAGACGTTCGGCCTTTCGTCGTGCCACTGTGGCGATGCCGTATGGTTCAGGCTTGTTTACAACAAAAGCACAATAACTGAGCAGCAGAATTATAAAACCGGCCACGCCAATACTCCGTGGAAACCATTCATGCGTGTGAAAGGATGCAACACCGAATGCAGAGACAATGCGCAATCTTTCTATATTCGCTATCCGGGCCTGTCGGGAAACAACCGCCGACTTAGTTCCTACTACCGATTGAAACAACGTTTTAACAGCTTGATTTTCAACAATTGAACCCAATTTACTTCTTCCAAAATACAACTATAAAAACATACGAGATAAACATCTAAGAACGGCTTGCTATTTCAGCAAGGTTCATCAGCAACTGCTCAGCAGCCTTTTTTCTACCCAGACCATTAAGGTGTCCACCATCCTCGGTGTATTCAGGCGCCATTACAGAAACTTTCTCTGTTCCTTTCAGAGCATAGCATTCGAATCCGTTCGAATTTACTGATTCTATAAGGGCGAGGTCGAAAAAAAGTCCTGTTTTTGAATAAGAACCATTCAGCATATTGTTATAATGACTGCGCATTATGTTATCTTCAAAAAAGCCTGGACTGCCGATTAACAACTTTAACGCCTGTTTAAGATATCTTTTAGCTCCCTTCGGCACTGAACGTATCGGCACCGTTACATGCAGGAACTTCGTATTGGGATACCGGTTCTTCAATCCTTCCAGCGCAGCACTATAACCATTGAAGATTTCCTGGGGATTCGAATCCCTCATAATATCAACATAGCAGAACTTGAAAAATGCTATATCTACATTATTACCAACACCGGAATCCATTATCTCCACAAAGCGTTTGATCTTCGAGAAAGGTTTTGTGTTCATACCTACCTGCGAATGAGCAAAAACAGGTTGATCGAATGTCGAAGGTTCTCGTGCTTCAACGACGTTAAGTTTTATATAAATCCGCTCATTTATAATATCTTTGATTCCCTCAACAATGTTGTATCCGACTGATTGATGTCCGAAGAAAATCTTTTTATCGGCGAGTTTTGCCCAATACTCTTTCGGCACATCATCTATTGACGGCAATGTTATCTTGGTAGAATCCGTCCTTGTTTTTATTCTAAATACAACCATCATAAGAATCTCGACAGCTAAAAAGGCCGCTATAATTATGAAAACCTGAAGTACCCTGATTTTCATGCAATGAATCATTCGATGCCGAGCTGTTTTTTGACCTCCGCTATCTGCTCGGCGGGGAAAGGTTCCGCCAGCCTTGCCAATCCCTGCTCTCTCGTCATACATCCGGCTCGAACCAGCTCGGCTATCTCATAAGCATACGGATTAACGCCGACCTGATCAATGTGAACCTGGTTGGCCAGAGCATTCAACAGGCAGTTCGTTGAATTGGCATCCGTGTCGTCTGGCTTTTTCCATCCGTATTTGTCGGCGGTCTCATAAATCACATCCTCATCGTAATCAACAAACGCCAAGGGATTTATGCTGTACGGAAAATAATCTGCCTTGTCAAAGTGCCTTTGCTCCAGGAAGAACGGCTTGATAACGTCTCCCAATCGATCGAACAAAGGACGAAGCAGCGTTTCCTGCATCGTTCTTAGCATCTGCGGATTCGTTTTAACGACTGCGGTAGCCATCGGCGCCTGACCGGGTGACATTCCGAATATCAGAAATGGTATTTCCTGCTCGATAGCAAGTCTGAAACCGATAGACCGCACTATAGAAATACAGCTTGTACATATATTGGAAGCCCTTGCCATTGCCTTTGCCGAATACATATCTTCGGACATGGAGCCCAGAACTATCTTTTTTATACTCTCGAAACCTGGCATTACTGTTATATGATCCACATTCATATTGCCCATAACAGCACGAATATTCCGCCTGGCCCTGTCTGACTGAAACCAGTTATCAAAAGAGTAAGCCAGAAGCCTCAGGTCGTACCGCTCCTTTAACAGATGGAGAGTATATGTGCTGTCTTTTCCACCGCTATAGGCCACCAGGCAATCGTAGCTGCCTTTGTTTTTGTTCTGCTCGATAAGCTTTTGGAATTTGGCTTCGTATTTACTCCTGATGGAGCGCTGCTGCTCAAGACTCTTTGCCGACCGGCAAAAGTTACAGATACCTTCATCATCAAACCTAATCCCGATAAAACGTTCGTTCAATACACATTTTGTACACGTCTGCATAAAAATACTAACTCCTTTTAAGTACGGCTCACATTTACACATGCGGCTGCAAATGAATCTACAACCGTGCGAATTTGTTGTAATGATATAATTAACGGCGGCTCGACCATTAAAACCGATGAATTGCCGAAAGCCGGAACCATTATAATCCCCTGACGGATCATTTCTTTTGCCAGTTCGAGTGCTATCTTGCCGTTCTTTGCTTCTATTCCAATCAGAAGACCCAATCCTTCTACGGACTGTAAAATATTCGGGTATTCACTTACACAATCTTGCAACGAACGTAGAAGCATCTTGCCCTTTTCTGTACAGTCTGCCAGCAGATTACTCTCTTGGATATACCGGACAGTTGAAAGACCCGCCCGGCAGGCAAGAACATTACCGGCATAAGATGAAGCAGACATCGGAAAACTTAGGCCGAATCTCTTCCACAAATGACTTTTAGCAACGACTGCTCCGGTTGGAATCAATCCGCCACCCAGTGACTTACCTAAAACAAGTATGTCAGGCACAACATCATAATGTTCACAAGCGAACATCCGGCCAGTTTTACCAAAGCCGGTTTTAATCTCATCTAAAATTAGAATTAGATCGTGCTCGTCACATAATTCGCGTACCTTTTTTAGGTAACCATCCGGTGGCAGGAGGACACCCGCTTCGTGCTGAATCGGCTCTATCAAAACTGCTCCGATACCGTCTGTTATAGATTTTTTCAGGACCTCGATATCTCCAAAGGGAACACTTATAAAGCCAGACAAAAGCGGTTGAAAGGCTCTCTTGAAAGAAGGAATTCCTGAAGCCGTAAGTGCTCCAAATGTATGGCCGTGAAAAGACTTTTGTGCCGTTATTATTGTTTTTCCGCCTTTGTGAAGCCTGACCAGCTTTATGGCACAGTCTATAGCTTCGGACCCACTGTTTAGGATAAAGGAGCAGCTAAGCTCACCGGGCATGATTTTCTCGATACACTCAGCCAATCTAACCTGTACTTCGCTAATAAGCGGCCTTGTTAACAACTGCTGTTCTTGTAACTGGTCAGTAAGTGATTCTATTATGTCGGGATTATTGTGCCCCAAATTGAATAAGCCGTATCCCCCGACACAATCTATATAGGTCTTGCCTCCCGAATCAGTTATCGTAGCCCCCTGAGCTTTCACGGCGACATTGTTCAATCCCAGTTTATTCAAGAACGATGGATATGCCGGATTGATAAGTCGTCCGTAGGACTCGAACAAATTCATATCTTTGGATAATTCTATCGGGCTTGTCATTAGACTGTCAGTTGTTTATTCCGCTAACCTGAAACACTTGCTTCAGCTTTTACCTTAAGTTGTTTCTTGTCGATTTTACCGTTCGGCGTTTTGGGCAAACTGTCCATAAACTCTATATATTTAGGCACCATGAAAGATTCCATATTTTCGGCACAGTATTTCAGCACTTGCTTTTCCTGCAGTTCAATACCCGGCGCCGGCACAATATAAGCTTTAATCGCCTGGCCGAAAATCTCATCAAGCACTCCAATAATAGCGACTTCAGCAACACCTTCCATGCTTGAAATATTATTCTCTACTTCCTTGGCGCTTATCCGCTCGCCCTTGCTCTTAATCATGTCATCTTTTCTGCCCAGAAAATATAGAAAACCCCGCTCATCCTGTTTGAAGTAATCGCCGGAATGGAGAATTCTGCCGCTTGGATATTGCCCGTTTTTGTATGTCCTGGCGGTTATTTCCGGATCAGCCCAGTAGCCCTGCATTACATTCGAACCCCTTATAATTAATTCTCCTGTCTGGCCGGGAGGAACTTGGTTGCCATTTTCATCGACGACAAAAACCTCGCAGTTGGGCATCGCTTTACCGACCGACGAAGGTATGTTGTCCAGCTCTTCGGGGGGCAAATAACTAACCCGCTTGCACTCAGTCAGCCCGAACATGGAAATCATAGTCACCTGAGGGAACATGTCCCTAAGCCTTCGAATATGCTCGACCGGAAGTGCAGCTCCGGTATTGGTCATGTATCGAAGTGTGCTGAAATCGTATTTTTTCAAATCCTGCAGTTTTAGCAGCATAGCAACAATCGTAGGAACAATAGGAAATCCGGTCACCTTTTCCTGAGCAATCCTCTCTAAGATGCTGTGAAGGTACAGGAAGGACTTCTCCAGAACCACGGTGCCGCCAAACATAAAGGCCATGATGACCTGATATAGACCATAGTCAAACGAAAGGGGCAAAACATCAAGAATAATATCGTTCTCAACGTTCCCAATATACTGAATGATACTTCGTGCCGCAGAGATCATGTTATGGTGGGTTGACATGACACCCTTGGGCTCACCAGTTGAACCTGATGTATAAATAAGAGTGGCCAAATCCACGTCGATACAGCGAGGCAACCGGCTGACCTTTTGGCCATCTGCAATTTTATCGTCAAAGTTAGAAAATATCTCGTCCCAACTCTGCGATGATTTCGAAAGCCGCTGTGGGATCCGTTTCGTCAATCCAACCCAGATCAATTTCCGATCCCCGATTCCTTTGCTCAGCGCGTCATTCACAACCTTTGCTTTACTCGTATGGGTAATCAAAACATTAGCGCCCGAGTTCTCCAGGATATAGCGTAATTTTGCACCCTTCAGCGAACCGGCCAATATGATAAAGACACCGCCGGTTTTTAAAATACCGTACAGAGAAATTACCGTCTCGGCACTGTTATCCATGAATACGGCTACCCTATCGCCCCGGCGAACACCGGCATCCAGCAAAGCTGAAGCCAAATGGCCGGCACGCTGGTCAATGGTTTTATAAGTCCATCGCTGCGCTCCACATACCAGAGCAACTTTATCTGGAAAACGCCGGGCAGAGCTGGAAAGCCACTCGTGCACTAATGTCGGGTCGAATTCAATCATTCGTAAATATCCTATTTAATCCAATAGTTCCTTCGTTTTTAGCTATTCAAGTGTCGGCGGTAATTGCCTGAGATGCCTTGTCGCGTTGTACTTGGCATTAAAATCCCTCATTGCTCTTCTTACCTGCTCTTCGCTTAAATCCATAACTTCACAGACTTTTTCGGTAGGAATGTTATACTCCCATGCAAAGAGCAACAAATCGATTATCTCATAGGGGATGCGAAAATAGAATTCCTCGTCGCTGACCTGAAAACTCCATGTGTCGGGACTCGGTGCTCTTTCTATGATTTCGCGTATTACTCCAAGGTGTTCCGAGAGCTGATATACCTGGGCCTTATAGAGATGACTAAGCGGCTCAATATCTACTCCACCATCCCCGTATTTTACAAAGAAACCTTCTATGACTTCGGTCTTGTTGGTTGTGCCGCACACAATATAATTCATCTTTTCGGCGTAATAATAAAGATGCATCATCCTGGTTCTTTGCTTGGAATCTGTAGCTGCTACAATCCCATTGAGTGATTTCTTGTTGAGTCTTGCAGACTTCACGTTTCCCTTACTGTCTTCAATTTTTAGTGTGAAAAAGTTAAATGAATCTCTTGAGAGCAAGTCGGCCGGCAAAGTAATTTTTGATTTGGATTCACTATCATACTCGGGAAAGACTCCCCTTATCACATCATCTCTCTTGCGATAAGTCCCAAAAGCTTCAAGTGTAGGTGTTATGTCAACCGTCTCAGTCTCTATGCCCAGCTTTCGTGCATGCATTGCTGCATATTCGGCACTTATCGGATTGGATTCCTTCTCAGGAAGAATCAATCCGAATACTTTGTCTTTACCAATTGCTTCGACACAAAGGGCGGCACATAACGCTGAATCGATACCACCGCTTAAGCCAATCACAATACCTTCACGCTTCATATCGCGCAGTTCCTGCCGAATAAATTCGCAAATACGTTCAACCTCGCTTTTACTGTCAAGCTTGAGAATATCTTTGTGAAACTTCATTACAATCTCCAAAACACGGAATACGGCTGCAAGTCACAGATTATGAGCGATGGCTATTTACATTCAACTTACGGCCCTTAAAGCCTCAGATCTGTTATCCACAATAAGGGCGGGAGTTACAGAATCAGCAGATACTCCAGGGAAACTTTGAATAAACTGACTATGAATAATTTGAGAAGACAAAATTCCTACGAGTGCCATACTGTCTATCTCACTCAGATTGTAAACCGCCTGGGCTTTTCGCAATAGCTTCGTAACTTTGCCAACATCAAACATACCCCCCTCGCCAAGAGACTTCTCCGACAATGTTTCTTTTGTATATTCAGCGGTCTTGTCATTTAAAAGACTCTGCTTTATAGGAGCACGATAAGGATTCTTCGGGCGAGAAGTAATTTCTTTGGGAAGGATTTCCTCGAAAGATTTCTTAAGAATATGTTTTTCATTCAAGCCCAATATTTTCCACTTAGCGGGCACTCTTGCCATGAAGTCTATTACACGCGGATCCAAAAACGGCACCCTTATCTCCAATGAATGGGCCATTGCAACACGGTCCCCCTGCGACGAAAGAAGGTAATTGCTCAGAAAAATCGCCATTTCCAGATATTGGGCCTTGGAAAAATCGTCCGCCTGTTCGAAACTATCCGGCAGGCTTTGCCTGACCTGCTCATAACCGTCATATTGCCCGACAGCATCGTTCAGCTCATGTGAAAAGAAAGTTTTGATTCTCTTCGTACTCTCCCACCTGATAAAATGTGAAAATACCGGATCATTAACTTGATTAAGCCCCCTGGCAAAGAACGATTGCAGTGAGCTTTTTAGTTTTGGATTTTTGAATATATATGGATAAAGCCGGCCTATAAGTTCCGCTCTTACTCGCGAGTTTGGATATTTCGCCAGGAACCTCCTGACCTTGGCCTCGCGAAAGATATTGTAACCACCGAAGACTTCATCCGCTCCTTCACCGGTCAGCACAACCTTGTAGCCGCTTTTGCGCACAACATCTGAGAGCAGGAACAATGGAATAGGGCCTGTCCTTAATAGCGGCTTTTCACAGTGCCACAAGCAGTCCGGAAACGAAGTCCCGATTTGCTCATTCGTAGCTTTAAGATCAGTATGATTGACATTCAAATGCGAAACCATCAGACTTTGATGCTGGCCTTCATCATAGCCGTCACTGTCAAAACGTATTCCGAACGTCCGAACATCTTTATTGAAGTTTCTCACAACCAGGGCTGCTGCTCCCGAAGAATCAAGTCCGCCGCTCAGATAACAACCCACAGGGACATCAGCCCGAAGACGAATCCTGACCGCATCGGCCAGCAGATCCTGCACCTGCTCACAGATTTCTTTTGGAGATAATTCCGACTGTTCGGAACGCCGATATAATGGAATGTCCCAGTATTTTTTGAAGGAGACTTTACCATTGGATGCCTTCATATAATAACCCGGCGGTAACTCATTTATATCCTTAAAGAACGTTCTCGGAGTCAAAGTTGTCCAGAAAGTGAAGATTTGATCCATCGCTATCGGATCAATCTCGCGAGGGACATTGTTGTTGACAAAAATCGATTTGATTTCGGAACCGAAAACCACAGTCTTATTGAGTATTGTGTAGTATAATGGTCTGATTCCGACCCGATCCCTCGCCAGGAACAGTTCTTTTTTCTTTACATCCCAAATCGCCATAGCGAACTGGCCGTTCAATTTCGCAAGACAATCCGCCCCTTGCTCCTCATACATATGAAGCACCACCTCAGTATCGGATGTCGTGTAGAAACAGTGCCCTTTCTGAAGCAGGTTTTCTTTCAATTCCGGGTAGTTAAAAACTTCTCCGTTATAGACAATCCAGAGACTTTTGTCTTCATTATGGATCGGCTGCACCCCGGAGGAAAGATCGATAATGCTCAGCCGGGCATGACCTAAAGCCACCTGATCATCGAGATAGAATCCCGTTTCATCCGGCCCACGATGACAGAGAACACCTATCATCCTCTTGATACTATCCAGGGACACACTATCGGGACCATTTATATGACAGATACCAGCTATTCCACACATGATAAGAATCAGACGATTTGAAAAACAATCACCCCTCAGACTCCCCTCAAAATCTACGCTTCCGCAGTGGAACTACCATTCAACTTCCGTTCAATGAACCGGGCGATATTCTGCAGGCTGTCCATGTTGTCCGGCACAAGCTCATCATCCTCTACACTAAAACCAAAAGTTTCTTCAAGAAAGAACACCAGTTCTAAAATTCCCGTGGAATCGATGATTCCCTCTTCCATAAAGGAAGTATCATCTTTGAGTGTTTCACCATCTCCAAAAAGAAAATTTTCAACTACAAATTCTCTGACTTTTACAGAATTATCCATATTGCCCTCATTACCATTGTTTATATGTTTCAACTAAAAATTGTTAACAACTTTACAATTGAAAATAGCGATGTCAAGCGAATCATCTCGCTTATTCTTAATTCTTTGCAACTTTATCCTGTTTATTATCGGCTGTTTGCCATGCCTTTTGAATTAGGCCGGACAAGTTTCTCGCCGGGTTACCCCCGACAAAAGCTCCAGCGGGAACATCTTTCTGCACTACCGAACCGGCACTTATAATGGCGTTGTCTCCGATCTCTACTCCAAAAAGGATAATCGAACCGGTACTTATCCATACTTTGTTTCCAATTCTGGTTTTCTGACGCTGTTTTTCAGCTTGCGGCGGAACCGGGTGCCTCGGCCCGAGAATTTTAACATAAGGGCCGGTAGAAAGCTCATCTCCGATATCAACAGGGCCCATAACTACATTATTGAGTCCGAACCAGCAATTTTTTCCAACTGATATGTCACCAAGATCTGTGTTCCATACGTTGAAATCCTCGGCAATTGTCCTTTCACCTACGCGTGCACGATAAGGAGCTGAACGGTCGAACCTGAATCTGTACCCAAATTCGACAAACCTGCCCTTCTCGATATATCTGCACTTGTTGTAAAAGCGAACGATCTTCCAGAATATCCTTTTAATTATCGCCTTTACAAAAGTGGGTGTTATAAACTCAATTGTTTTGTATGCCGTGCTGTTCTTAATTTTTCCCATTGCCAATTCTTTTTACTTTTTCATCCAATTAGTTTCCTGATTGAGATAACTCATTTAAAAATGTCGAAATACGTGCCGCTACTATATCCGGACACGGTTGCCGCTCCTGCGGAACAAAGCACTTCAATTGCTCCATTTTAATCTGCACATCTTCGGCACTATATGCCACCAGCAGATAACCAAGTTCTTCGAATTTTTTTGCAATCGCAAGCTGGTGATCATTCACAACTTCTCCATATTTTTTTAATCTCGGCATAACAAGCAAGGGCTTTCTGTGATCCAATGCCATTGCTATCGTGCCCATACCCGCGTGACTTATAATGCTATCCGCTTTTCTTAAATGCTGGTCGAATACAGCTTTTTCCAAAGCAGGGTTGGCCTCAAAGTTTTCCGGACAATAAGAACTTTCGCCAATCTGAGCAACAATATGCTCATGGAATCCATTTGTACCGGCTGCTTTATCGACAGCTTTGACTAAACGGTCGAACGGAAATTGTGTTCCAACAGTCAGGAAAATCATACTAAGGTTCCGACAAATTCGACTTTTTTATACCTACTGGTCAACTCAGGCCATTGCACCAGGAATAAATCTGCAACATAACGAACCATTCTTCCCGACAAGGAGATTCGCTCTACGTTGGTAATGCTGTCAATCCATACGACTTTTGCACCAAACATCTTGCCCAGGAAACACAACATGCAACCTGCTGCTGCACCCGTGCTGATTACAACATCAGGTCTCTCCTTGAAGACAATACAGAGACACCGCAGAAATACAGCAATGACCCGCAGCGGGTGTTGTCTGTTACACTCACCTACGACATATACTTCGCCCAATTTATTCAGCTTGTTGCGCACAACATCCGTCGTTGTTACGCAGAATGTTTCGTATCCATTCCAACACTCTGTCAGCTTGAGCAACTGAGATATATGTCCCCCAGCAGAAGCGGCAAGACAAATTCTCAAGTGTTTATCTTTATCTTCACTTGACATACTACAAAATCGTTAATTTTCTTTGAACAACTCACCAAGCACCATTTCGGCTTTACTGTCCCACGAGTTATGTGCCACCCTTTGCCTTCTTTTCTTAACAAGCTCAGGATTATCTTCGACATAAGCTTTTTGTATACATTCGGCAAACTTTTTCGGGCTGTTGGCTTCGTACACAACATCATTGTATTGTTGCAGCTCAGAAAACGCAGGTGTACTAACAACAGGTTTGCCTAATGCAAGATATTCTTTGAATTTGATGGGATTTGCCGCTTCGGTCCACTTATTGATTTTCCAGGGCAATATGGCAACATCAAAGCACTTTCCATAATTAGGAATCTGCTCGTAAGCCTTCTGGCCTAGCATCCAGATGTTCTTTCTGGAAGACAAGCCCGAGCAATCCAGAGATGGTTTGCCGATGAATACGAAAGATATATCCGGCAATTGATCTGCTACTGCTTCAAGAAAACCAGTATCAAGTTTGTGCCCATCAAGAGCACCGAAATAACCCGCTATGGGCTTTTTTATTTCGGCAATATCGACCGGTTTTTCCGAATCTTTTTCCGCTGTCGCAAACATCTCATAGTCAACACCATGATCCAGAAACAGCGCCTTCTTACATTCAGCTGCTTCTTCATCGTACAGCAGTTTATTAACATAAATAGTAATGTCCGAATTGGCTTTCAGCTTTTTGTCATACCTTGCTATCGTATCTCTATCGACATTAGGATCATCTTCGTACCGATCTGTCCTCTGGTACACAAGTTTTGCTTTTTCCATTTTAATTGCCGTATCGCAGGCCGCCGGGCAGGCAACCCATATGACAGGAGCAGTTAGTTGAAGCTTTTTCGTCAATCGCTGGATTTGATATTTCAACATGAGTTCATTTAAATTTCTTGCCCAGGAAATGTGATGAACAGGCAGGGTAAACGGACTATATACCCAGAAACCGGCATCTGATTTTCTAAGCCCCCTCAAAATGCTCCTGATCTTGCGAACAAGTTTCTCAGTAAATCTATTACCACCGATAACCTTATGTTTCCGCATCATAATAGAATTAACGTAAACCGTAGTACCAGTTCGTGAAAAGCGACGCATCAATTGCATATCGGTATGCGCACGGTTGTGATACCACCAATCCTCACCTCCGAAGCAGATAAATGATATATCCTCTTTCCTTCCGGATTCTGTTTGGTACTTCATCATAAACTTTCAATTTCCGCACCCATTGAAACGGCCTGTGAATATGCGGAATTATTTACTGCAAACTGTCTTATCGCATACCGGATTGTTCGCAGAAGGACCTCCAACGAAATTTGCAGTGATAGACCAATTCGAATGCATGATTATTGTTGCGGGATTTGTTTTTTCAACAAAACCACCTGACCAGCTTATAAACTCGTACCTGGTATCGGGGATAGCCTTAATCCTCACTTTTTCACCAAGAGCATAAACCGGCTTATCCGGTTCCTTAGTCACTGTACCGCCTGTAGCAGCAATATGAAGCTTCGGGGACATTGTCCAAACAGGGCCGTAATCTTTACGATAAGTATTCCACATACTCAGCACAAACTTCGACGTCTGCCTCCATTTGGTTTCGATTTGCATATAACGGTCTTTATAATCAAATAAGGCATCATGGTTCCATAAATCTTTGGCCTTCATAATGCGTGCCGCAAGGACAAATCCGCCCCACCCGGGACTGCTGACCTGCCTGTATGCCGTGTCCCAAAACTTATTGCTTCTCTCCGGTCCATCCGCGTGCACTATTCCCCACTCGGGAAGACCAATGTCCTCTTTTTCGTACGGGATTTTCTGAGCATCCCTTCGATCCGGGTTCCATAGAGAACCATGAGTTGCTTCTACGTCCGCTTCAGTGACATAAAACGTTTGGTCATCTTCTCCGAAATGAACATACTCCGGATGTGTCGGGTCGTAGTCCAGAATATCAGTTCTTCCGATATTTTTCATATTCGGATCATTTAGAACAAGGCCGGTAAATAAAATCGGCCATTTGCGACCGCTGGCGTGCCCGCCCATTCCAGTCCAGTTTTTTTCACCGCCATCCTGAACAATTCCATATAAATCAATCCCTAATTGCACATAGCGCACGAGGAGTTTCTCTTTCATAGTGTTGGTAAAATTCAGGTGCAGCATCAATGCCCCAACACCGATTTGCGTAGATATTTCTCTGCCATACGGTGGCATATTATCAACCGGATGCAAAGCGGTAGCCGGCCAAAGGGGTATATGGTCGATCCACGGTCTTTCAAAATAACGTTCCACCTCGGTAAGGCGGGGAGTGCCCGGTACAGGTTTTAAATTCGCAAGTAAGGAGTAGTCCAACAGTTCTTTATTAAAGCGGATAGTTTTATCAAAGCCGGAATAGGGAGGTCTGAAACTCCCTTCTTTAGCAGGAGCATCAAGGACAGTTAGCACTGCTGCAGTTTTTAATTGTGTGCTGTCATTTGCCTGTAGCGTGCTTTCAGTGGAAACAAGAGAACAATTAGGCTGTAAAACCAAAGGATTGCTCGTTGATAATTGTTCGTTATTCGGACGAGCCGCATTCAAACTCGGATCAAAATCACCTGGCCTGGCGTATCTACCATAAGCGGCGCTATCATAACCCTGCCTCTGTCCAAGTCTCGGCGATGGATTTATCATAGAGCCGTTAATCATCCTGTCGTTTAATTCAACGGAAACAGGTTGTATTCTTATAATAGTTACTGGCCCAACAACCCAGTAATCGTTGTTTGCGAATTGACCTACAGTATAATTCTTGTCGAATGTCCATGTAATCCCAAATTGTGAAATCTGGCTTTGCTGTGAGGCAGCATACAATGGCTGGACAAAGCAACTAAGAAATACAGCAATTAGCAGACATTTCCCTCTTATACCTACAAGTGAATTTTTTAACTGTTGATTCATAATTTTGTCTCCATTAAGTCGAAAGACACTCAATCTACCACAGCTTTACCCCCAACGGCAATTAACGTCTCTGCCATAAATGTGACGCGTTGCTTGACAATTTTACTGCCCGGAAAACACTCCTGAAGTTCCCTCGCAGACAATAGTCTTAAATCTTCACGTTTCATGCCGAACATATATTTTCCACGTATATGGTTGTACGAGATGATATGACCAATTCGTAAATAGCTATTTCCAGGTAGCCAGGTTACAACGGGCAGTCGCATATGAAACTCGAAGGGAAACCAACGATTCGGTGTCGTGACAAACCAACGCTTTCCGACTCGCATAATCTCAGCAGCCATTTTCTTTTGCCTCTCAAAGCTACCCAGGTGCTCTATTACTGCATTACTAAATACAACATCGAAACTCTTGTCCGGCCAGGGCAATTCACAGGCGTCACCAACAACCGCCTCAACTTCGGGGTAGCGATTATTTATAGCTGATATGTGCTCCTCAGAAATATTCACCACGGCAAAATTATGCTTCCATGGATATGTGTCGATAAGCTGATGTTCATTATGGCTGTTCGGATTAATCTGTGCCCCGACGTCAAGCAATTTCATATTTTCTGCCGGATTCATAATTTGATTAAAAAGTTCCAGCTTACGAGCCCGACTAACCAGCGATAATTTCGAAAATACACTCATGTTTCAATCAGATTTTCTCTGAATAAATCCTGCCCAAAAGAGCACTTACAACACCAGTGAAATAGGCCTTCATTTTAATGGCGGCTTCGTTTCGTGCAGCGGGCCGTATTAATCCCTTAGCTAACCAAACCGGAAGACGAATAGCGAAAAATAACGCTACTAGAAAACGTGCAATAAGATATGTAGACCGGCAATAGTGCTTTTTCATGAATTTGAGAATGCTTAGCCTTAACTGAACAATCATTGCAACAGGTTTTTGTGCAGTGCTCTGGCCGCCAAAATGAATGATTTGGCCAACCGGAGCAAACATGACTTTCCAGCCCTTCTCCCGGAATCGATAGCACCAGTCAGTTTCTTCGCCGTACATGAAGAACTGCTCATCCATCATGCCAACCTGATCAATTGCTTCTCGCCTGACAAGCATAAAGCAACCTGTCACAACGTCTACCTGGCGCACATCGTTTCTATTCCACCAGGTCATCTGCTCACGTCCGAAGAACCTGTTCTTCGGGAATAGTTTGTACAGATAAGTGCTCGATAACAACATATTCAATACCGAGGGGAACATGAAACACGTTCGTTGTAAGGTTCGATCCGGATTTAATACCCGGCAACCTGTCACCGCTATCTGCGGATTCTCATCAGCGAAGTTTACTATATTAGCTATGGCATTATCCAAAACAACCGTATCGCTATTAAGCAGGAGCATATATCTTCCTTTAGCGACAGCCATCCCCTGATTATTAGCAGTAGCAAAACCCCGATTGTCCGAATTCTCCATTAGAATTACCTGCTGGAAGTCATTCTTTACCATCTCAGCTGATCCGTCGATCGAGGCGTTATCGATTACGATAATTTCATAATCAATATCACCTGCATGCTCATAAACCGAAGAAAGACAATCTCTAAGGAGTTCTTTCGTGTTCCAGTTTACTATGATGACGGATACATCCACTTTTCGTTCACCTACCTGCCGAGATCCAACAATTGTGAAACAGTAAGTACCTGCATATCTTTGTTTGCCGCCATAGCAAGCGCCGCCCTGACGGACTCAACTACATATCGATTTATATTTTCATTCTTGCGATCGAAATCATGAGCCAATGACACTAGCCCACCGACCGTTTCAGCCAATTGTGCTACTCTGAAACTTTCGGGTAATTCTCGCCACGTATCCCCCGAATCCACTGACCAATAAACAATCGGTACTTTTCTGATTAATAAATACAACAGACATATAATGTTCAACTTGCCGTTAGGTGGACGAAAGGGATATTTTTTTTTCATCATTCCCAAAGCAGAATCAATCGTCGTCCAACCGCGTTTGATATCAGACATCACACGAAATGGAGAGGCCATCAAACCGTTCAAATGATCGTAACCATGAGAGCAGATATCATGTCCCTGCTCTGCAATCTGCCTGACAATTTCCTCCCGGCCGGCAATATTTCTCCCAAGCAGAAAAAAAGTGGCCTTGGCTTTGCACTCGGCAAGTATATTTAGAATTGCCGGAGTTAAACTGCTTCCGGGGCCATCATCAAAAGTAAGAACCAGCGCTTTATGTTCTTTAGCATTTCCTTCTAGCGACTTTCTTGCCAGTTGTCCGTATATCCACGGCACACCCGCATAGAGAAAAACGAGACCGAGGATGGAAATTATTATTGGCACTAAGACCGTAATTCTATACTTCCTTTCTTTTGCAATTTTTTGATCGGTTCTTAATCAACTCTCCCTACGGCACTCTTCGGCCTCAATAAATTACGCCAGTGCCGTTTTATCCAATCTACAGCACGGATCTTATTAACTACATATTCTAAAGAACTATTCATACACATCAAAGAGCTGCGTAATAAATTGATTAATATCATCCCAAACTTTGGTGCAAAAATATATGCAGAAGCTTCCGGCCAATGTTCAGTGCCATAGCTTTTTTTATACCAAGCGTCACCAAAATAAAAGTCTATCGTTTCTATTGAAGGATCAGTACAAAGGGATTCTACGATCTTGAGGAATATAATTGTACCGGGCCAATAGGAACGAAAAGCAGGATCAAATCCTGTGGAGATCCCGTAATAAACATTTTTATAAACGAGTCCGAGTAAAAAAGCGCAAGGTCTTGAATCTGCCATAAGTATATTACCCCTAAACCAACCTTGTTTCGCAGCTTCTTTTAACAGAGATTTTGTTTTGTTATCATTCACTATTCCAACACCCAATGCGCTTTGATAGGTCTTCGATGAGATGTCGGCTGCTGTAGTTATGAAATCCTCTACTTCATTCGTCGCTGAGTACTGAATTAACATATTATCGCATGGAAATTCTTCTTCAAATCTCCTTATACATTTACGTAGTTTATACCTGTGCCCTCGTTTGCGAGCTGAATAGAACTGATCAATATCTTCCGGGATAGACATACGCCAGTGGTCTTCGACTTTGGGGAAATAATCCCGAGTCAGCAAGGCGGGCATTTTCCGAACAAATTGATAGAAGGCAGTTTCAATCTTCAGGCGATTAAAGTACAACACATCTATTTCCCGAGAACGGAGTTTTTTCATTAACTCACCAATAAGCACCTCAGAAAGCTTAGCTGAAGGCTGACCGATGATACCGCCATATACAATTGACAGGCATCTTAACATAGGACTATAAAGTGTCATGTACCCCAATTTAAGGTCTACGCGACGTTGTTCTATCCGACCAATCATTATCGCTGCCGGACGGCCATTACATTTCATAACAGTAATATGCGGTCGCACATCTTCACCGCTTGTTTTGACAACGGAAAGATATCTGTCTATGTCAGCATTTGGAACCGGCCGAGGCTCATCACGTTGCATCTGCTCCCATATCGGACGAATAGCCTCTATCTCTTCGAAGCTTGTAACAGTCATTATTTCGTTATTTTCACTCATAAGTCGCATGGACATTTCATGGAGTAAAAAAGCCGCCTATATATAAGAAGATAACCAAGACGAAAAATGGACAGATCGAATTAAATATAATTCCGTATCACGTCTCGTACCCATACTTTGGGCTCGGCTTCTTCATCTGCAGAAAATATCGCCATTGTCGCTTGAGCCAGCCCACAGATCCTAACTTTTGTACGACATGATGCAGAGTTGCATTAATCCCCCCCACAGAAGCTTGTAAGATATTAATAAATACCGGATATAATCTTGGCGCAAATATGTAAACAGAGGCTTCCGGCCAGGATTTCGTACCAAATCTGTCTTTATAGGCAGCTGCACCAAAACCATAATCAAATACTCTTACATTGGAATTCTCTATCAAATCTTCCACAACTTTAATAAAGAGCAAGGTACCCGGGCTGCAGGATCGAAATAAAGGATCATAACCTATATGTTCGGGAAAGAAGACTTTTCTATATTCAACACCATATTCAAAAGCACACGGTTCACCGTTGACATATAAAACATAGGCTCTCAACTTCCCTTGCTTTGCAGCCTTTGTCAACAACGACCGAGTTAGATAATCATCACGAAATCCAACATTCAAAGCATTTTTGTATGTTTTGGTGGAGATATCAGAGGCGATGTCTATCACATAATCAAGTTTATCTTCAGAACGATAACATACCATTTCAACCGGACCAGAACCTGCTTTTTCTAAAGCTCTGGTATAACGCCGTAAATAGCGTTTTCTACTACCTGACATGTCTTTGAGGAACGCTTCCACACTGTCAGGCAGGTTAGTCTGCCAATGAGGTTCCACCACGGGTAAAAAGCACCTGCATAAAATGCTGGGCTTTTTTCTACTTAGACGGTATATGTGGGAATCGAGCTGCAATTGGTTGAAAAAGACAGTATCTATATCTCCTTGCTTTAGAGTATTTGTAAATTCCTGAAGCAATTTGACACTCATCTGTTCTGAAGGCTTTCCGAGTATTCCTCTATATACTATAGTTAAGCAACGCAACGATGGCTTGAATAATGTCGCATATCCTACTCGACATGTGATTTGTCTCGTTTCAACCCGTCCGATTACTATTGCTTTAGGATCATCGTTATTATAGAGCACGACTATATAAGGTTGAGCCATATCTTTCAGCGATTCCATAACAGAGAGATAGCGCTCTATGTCTGTATTTATTGTCGGCATGGATTCGTCTTGCTGCATATGCATCCATATATCACGGATGGCTTCAATTTCTTCGAAGCTTTTCGCGACTTTTATTTTCCATCCATCACAAGACGTCGTTTTAAATTCTGTTTTCATAACTAATTGGGAATATCCGTTCCAAAGTTTCGTCGTTTCTCCCCAAATACACGAAATATCCTTCTCATCCGGCGGTAAAATGAGTGAAACCATTCAATCTCTGCAATCCGCCAGATAATATAATAATATGTTGTTATTAAACGCCCTTTTATGCCATATCCAGCCACCACCCTGTTAACTTTGTAACTGTCCTCGGCCCAGAAACTTTTATAATCAGCCTCACCGTGCCCAATATCCATTGATAAAATGCCGTTGTCACATGCATCGCGTATCGTATGCATCATCAGAATTTGTCCGATTGAAACTGAGGATGAATGCTTCAATTTAAAAGCCCTCCATCCGAATTGAAGTTTGTTATGACTTATAAATACATACTCGAAAGCTGCATCATCATCATCGATAGTCATCAACCATACATGTCCAAATCCGGCCTGGGCCATTTTTAGCAAAAGCTTTTGATAGAATGGCTTACCGAGTACAGCAGCACCTCGTCTCTTTAACCAGCTTTGTTCCTCTATTGTCGCAATACGCACAAGAATGTCCGGTGTTACTTCTGCGCCTGCATAGTGCTTAATCTTTACATTACCACTCTCAAAAAGACGTCTTTCTCTTCTCCGTAAATTCTGTCGTGACTTAGAGGAAGCCTTTTTGTTAAAGTACTCATCGAAAGAGCAATCAAGTTGATAATAGAAGCAGGGATTTCTAAAAACCTGTCGGCGTGAATATCCCTTTTCCACCAATTCATCCAGCAAACCATTGGTCGCCATGTCCTCAGAAGATAGGTCCTCACTATAATATACATCAAATACTTTTCCGGCTCCGATTGCATCCGCAATGTTCTTAATGACCGATCGATATTTCGGATCGAGTAATAATCCCAGATAAAAGCCCTTGCGAGTGCTTATCGGCATAGCAATTTTCGTGCTTAAATATTTGCGAACATCCAAAGGGAACATCGCTACAAGTTTTGTTTCACACCATGCAAGTATAAATAGCGGAGTACCGTTTATCCATCCTTCCTCTATATATGTTTTTATCCACGGGCGAGAGAGAAATAGAGGTGCATCAACAGCACGAGCATACAGGTCGTCCCACTGTTTTCCATACTTGGAAACTGCTTCTGTACCTTCTAAAATCTCTAAGCCAATTCGTTCGTCTTGTGAGGAATCTGTTTTATATGACACGTGATCTGAGGACATTTTTTACATATCGGGATTAATATCAACAAATCCCTTTCAAAGTGTTGCCGCCTTCAGTCTTAAACGGCGTAATATACTTCTCATACGTCGATAAAATGAGTGCAGGTGCCTAATTTTAGTTAATTGCCAGACATAATAATAGCACATGGTTATAAACCACCCCATCAGCCCTCTACCCGCTATAGCCCGGTTAACATCAAAATGATTGGTACACCAAAATCTTTTATACTCAGCATCCCCGGGCCCAAAATCAATAGACAAAATATCATTACTACACGCATCGCGAATTATATGCATCATAAGACTTTGCCCGGGAGAGAGTGACTCATACTTTAACTTGAATGCCGTCCAACGAAAATAAAGTTTTTCATGAGCAACATATGCGTACTGAAAAGCTACATCAGCACCATTGATAGTCATCAGCCACAAGCAGCCCAAGCGGACATGAGCCATTTCCAGTAAAAGTTTTCGATAAAAGCTTTGACCCAGAACAGCAGCACCACGTCTTTTCATCCAGCTTTCTTCCTGCACTTTTACAATACGATTAACAGTCTCTGCCGTCACATCCTTACCTGTATAATATTGAAATCCCACATCAGAAGTGCGTGAGAGTCGCCGTTCTTTACGACGTAATGTATGTCTCGACCTCGATGACATCGAATTGTAAAAGTAATCATCGAAAGAATTTTTTAATTGAATATAACGACTAGGGCTCCGAAGGACCTGCCTGCTGGTATATCCCTTACATGTTAAAAAAGCAATTAAGTTATTTGTGGCCGTATCATTCAAAGAGAGGAATGGATTAAGATATACATCGAAGACCTTTTTAGAGGTGATTAAGTCAGCTATACCCTCGACTACAGACAAATAATCCGGATCAAGCAATATCCCGAGATAGGAAGCCTCTCCTATACCTATTGGTACTGCAATTTTAGTGTTTAAAAGTTTATATACCGTCAGAGGAAATAATCCCACAAGCTTGATTCCGGAAAATGCAAATATAAACACCGGAGTACCCTTTATTCTTCCCTCCTGGATAAATGTTCTTATCCAAGCCTGCGATAAATAAGGCGGCGCATCAACGGCACGAGCAAACAAGTCGTCCCATTGCTCGCCGAACTCAGAAACACTATCTACACTTTCCAAAACCTGAAAACGTACATCTTGACTTTGTTCGGTACTAATTGTTCTCACTGCCCAGCTAAATAATATACATGATTAATAACAAGCTGTTTTATAGTCCACCATAGTAGTACAGGATCAAGAAGCTATCTGAACGGGACGTCTCTGCACTATAGAGATTCGATTCGGAATTTGCCAGTTAAAACCAGGGCTGCATAAGGAACCGATCATCCCAAAGGAACAGTAAACCAGGGTCGATAATTGCCCGAAGAAACTAACAGACATCCAGGCTACGGCAACGGAAAACAATAAGCTCCCGAAAGCCCAACACAAAGATTTCAAGGCAGGATCCCTCATTCTTCTATATGTAGATATGAGATCGCGAAATGCTTTAGCAAGCACCGCACAAAGAGCTATAATGCCAAGGATACCATATCTGACACCGTTGAGAATATATTCATTCGTCACATCAGTACGACCCATACCGAGATATTGGCCCCAACCGGGATCTTTATCGCCATAGCCGACCATCCACCATTCGTCGAAATTCTCAATAGCAAGGTCGATAAGTCTGGCCCGGTGCCAACTGGCACCACCCAGTGGATTTGCCCATGAAGCAATTACGTGATAAAAAGGTCTGTTACTTGCAATTCCAATGGATATACACGAAAATACTAAAAATATGAACATTGGCTTTATCAATTGCTTATGCTTTTCCATTACCAGGCAAAAAATCACTACAATCACCATTACCCATGGGCCACTGGACATGCTACTTAACGCACCAAGCATTACTATCCCTGAAATAATGTAAGTCAAAGATCCCCAGTTACCTTTTTCACGACGAAAATAATATATCAGCGGCAAAAACATGGCAAAAACACCGCCAAACAAAATAGCATGACTAAACGGCCCAACAGCTCTAGCAAGTCCCCAACGCCCTTCTGAAACAAATCGACCTCCCCTAAACCACGGCGAAAAACGCCATAAAGGAGCGAACGGCTGCCATCCGGTGAAAGCTTCAATTACACCTAAAATGGCAAGAGGAACCATGGCGATAGCAATGCACTTAACGATAGAAATCAGTTTAGACCTGTCAGTCACGATAAACCGGGCGGCCAGATAAGCACACCATGTATCCATCACAAAACCAGCCCGGCCTTCCAAGGTTTGTGCAATTGGATTGACTTGTGTAATCAGGTATGCCCCAACATATACAACCATGCTCAATGTAACCAATGTATCTAATCGATTCCATTTGAATTTACACCGAATCTTATCATCGAAATAACATCGCATAAGCAGCACGGCAACTACAAAACGACCGACTAATATATCTATAGTGCCTATACTCACGGCCAAATATGCCGGATACCATAACAAACCTATAATATACGCAACCAAAGCATACTTTGGCCGTAGTGTTAAAACCAGCACGGAAAGAACAAGTGCGAATGTTAACGTTACACCTTGCATCGTATTTTAAAGACCTTCAACATTAACCAATTTAGTGAATGAACCTATAAACTCGTTGAGCGAGTTTACTTCTTTTCAACATATTAGCCTCAAAAAGCTTACGCCGAACCTGTCTCGGCGAGGGCCTGCACGGCAGCGGATCAGGTTTCGCGAAATCGTATTTGCTCCAATCAATGCGGTCGATCCCCTGTTGTTCCAGAACAGCTTTATAGCTCGAACTTCCGGGCAAGGGCAGGCAAATGATAAAACTCACAGAAGAGTATGGCAGCGAAAAAGCATAATTTATGGTTTCATTCATTTCAGCAATGGTCTCGTCCGGGAATCCGAACATAAAATAGCAACCGGCACGAATACCCGCTTTGGCTGTAAGCTTGACAATATTAGTACATTCATCAAGGGGTATAGGTTGATGCAATCGCTTACGAACTTCAGGGCTCCCGCTTTCAATGCCATAGTAAATAAGAGTGCAGCCGGCCCGACACATTAGATCAAGCAATCCAGGCTCCATTAAATTGCGATCAAAAGCTGAGCCTGTACATGACCATTCTAATGGCGTATCGAATTTAATGAACCATTCGCAAAGCTCACTAACATAATCAACATCTGACATGAACGCATTTCCTGTAAAGACCAAAACACGAACACCATGTTTATGGGCCACTTCTTCTATCTCGGCACAGAGATTCTCCAGACTGCGGTGACGAGGCTTAGGGCCGTTAATCGTCTGAGACATGCAGAAACCGCACTGAGCAGGGCAGCCCCGCGAATCCGAGATTAGCGCTCCCGTGCTGACCTTGTCCAGGCCATGAGACGACCCAAACCAAACCGGTTCCTGCAAGTTCCAGTCCACCGGAGCGAGAGTATCCAGTTCCACATCGAGGCGAGGTTCGTTACTACAGACCTTAACTTCATTCTGATATATCAGGCCCGGTACTTCGGAAAGCTTTTGGCCCTCCGGTTTTCCGCCCGCAATGCTGACCTGATCGAGAAGTCCAGCAAGCCCATGCTCACCATCTCCTGCAATAGCATAATCAAGCAGACCTTCAAACTCGACGAACAAATCCGATGGCCGGCTTGTTGATGGATGCGGTCCACCGATAAGAGTAATGGCATCGGGAAGCGTTTCTCGGATGCAGCGCAGAGTTGCATGTGCTTCATTAAACATCGTAGTGAAGACTTTAAGCCCGACAACATCAGGGCGTATTTCAAGAAGCTTATTTCGAAAGGTCTCCATATCCAGGTTTGCGTTCCAACTTAAAAACGACACATCCACTCCTGCTTTCTTACAAGCTGCTGCGATATAACCTAAACCTCCATCGTTAAGGGCCGGAACCGTAACCTTCCGCTGAAAAGTCCTGTTCATCGGCGGTGATAACAAGATTTTTAACGGCATGTTGCTGCTCGACGAGGGTACTTCATTCATAATTAGCCTATCCTCAACTGAAACAATAATTCTTATTGATATGGTTCAAATAAATTTGCAATTAATTATTTATCATCGCAGACAGAGTTTACTTAGATCGACACCCTCTCCACTTTCGACAGGTACTGCGAACTTGTCTAAATCCAGGTCCCTGATATCCTTTTCCCACCATTTCGATGCCTTGATTTTAAGTCGAGTCTCCTCTGAAAATCGATATCTTATTATTTTTGCCGGATTGCCGACTACAATAGCAAAATCAGGCACATCCCTGGTTACAACAGAACCCGCACCTATCAGGGCACCATCTCCGATTTTATTAACGCCCGGCAGTATGGTGACATTATGACCGACAAATACATCATTGCCGATTATCATACCCCTTCGTGTTATATCAGCTTCCTTCTTAGCATAGCCAAGCTTAGGATTATAAAAAATCGCATGAGTCGATATACGATCCAGAGGGTGGTTTACAGTGAATATCCGCACTGTTTCTTCGTATACTCCGCTATAACGACCTATCTTCGTACCGGCTGGGAAATGGTGCGGGGGATAATAACAAGGACCACTTGTGTACATACCTATGTCCACATGATGATAAACAGAGAATATTCTTCTGACTGTACGAGAAAAATGCCCCCCACCTTCGAGACGCAGAATATTTCTCTGAATCCACCTGCGAATAGTAGCAAGCTTTGTTAGACCGTATAATCTGAATAACAGCGCTCCAATGAGCCATACCTCTTTTCCTTCTTTGTGACGATGAGTTCGATTTTTTTGGTTATGCTTATGTGACATTTTTAACCTCAAGCATCTCCAATATTTCAACTTTAATTTTCGGAATCACATTATCTAAATGTTTTTTTGTTTGATCTCGCTTTTCAAAAGCAGCCTCAACTATTGACAGCAGTTCGACATTGTCGCCGCATTGATAGGCATCTGCCACACAATCTCCAAGCCCAACACTTTCAAAAACACCATGAAATTTCTTGCTGTATGCAATTCCAACTGCCGGTATTGACTGTGATAAAGCTCCAATACAAGCATGCATTCGTGAGCCGATAAAGAAATCACACAATCCAATGATATATTTTATATCGTTGTGGTTGTAGTCGCCCTGTGTAAGGAATGTCCTACCGGGGTACTTCTTGCTCAGCTTGTCGTATAGTTGCCGGCACGCATATGGATCGTCTTCAACGGTTCTGCTCGGAGCTAATACATGCGGCACCAACAAAAGAAGAATTCTTTCGTCCTTCATCAGATAATCTACAATACTGTCTATTAATTCACGGTAGCTGGTTTTCAGGCCAAACATATTTTCCTGTGTGTAACCACCATTGAAAAGAAGACCGCTGATGTTCAAACCAACCACGATGGAGCTTTTATTCCGTACCTTATCCAGAGATCCAACGTCAATAGTATCCGGTTCATCAGAATCCAGGATAAAAGCAACGTCCCGCATAAAGCGTAACTTCCCATTGACGCTGTGATTGCCAAAAAGCTCTCGTACGTACTCGACACTTTCGGTATCCCTTGCGTAAACGACACTGGCCCGCTTCAAAACACTCTTTGCCATGCGTCGAGTTATTGATCTTGTGCAGGGCCCGTATGTTTGGGGCAACAATATCAATTCTTTACCGAATTGCGTAACAAGCCATTTCTGCAAAAACCCATATATCAGGAACCTTCGCAATCCGTATATATCGCTGAAACTGTCACCACCCGTAATGTCAAAGACCTTGTCCGTTTCGACCAGTGTCTTAACATAAGGATTGATTGCAGACAGTAATTTCTTAAAGCTTTTAAAAGGCAGTAGCTTCAGTAATACAGCATTCAAGAATAACACAAAGAAGTGAGAACGCAGGAACACATTCTTGCAAAATCTCATACGTTCTATTCTTACTCGAATCTCTCGTCCCAACAGTTTAAGTTGGTGTTCACTTTCTATAGAGCCAGTCCCCAACAGTACGATTTCAGCGCCTGGCCATCGATTTAGAATAATCTTGATACTTGACTCGGCTAAAGCACTGACACCCAGGTTGCCCGTATCAAATGAAGCACCAAGCAGACATATCTTCATATTTTCTTTTTCAGTCATGTTTTCCTTTGGGACGGTTCAAAATCAATACACTTACTGCAAATGTAGCAATTAATACTATGACGCTAACAGCAAGGACAATTAAAGGGGAATCCACCTCAAAGATCCAAAGCAATCCCGTAGTCATTATGATCGGCAATGCCATTTGCAAACCGGGGACATAAGAGCGCATGTACCGGCTTAAATTCAGGTTAATTACTTCTCGGGCCTTTAAGATCTGCATAAACAAAACAGCTATATTACAAAAAACGATAACAGCAGCAGCGCCTATAGGCCCAAAAAGAGCAGCAACCGGATACATAAATCCAATAATAGCCAAACCACGAATTATGGCAAAACGACGTTGTAAGTGGGGTTGACCTACGGCCAGATACACACCGGCCAAACTCACTGCTTGATTTTGAGCCACAATTTGCAGGCACAATACGGCAAACGGAACGGCCATAGCAACATATTTGGAGCCATAGGCCAATAACAGCAGTTCACTCGCACAACAAGCCATGAAAGCAACTAACGGGAAGAACAAACAAGCTGTCAACTGAGTAGTACGCAGAACACCCCGACAGAGAGCGTTCTTGTCATCTTGCTTCTCAGAGAAGGCCGGAAGCACAACTGGAGCGATTGTTCTTATGTACAAGTCAACCGGAATGTGGCTAAGGATAGCAGCATAACTATACAAGCCTAACCGATCCTCTGGTATTACTTTGCCAAGGACTAGAATCGGAGCCTGAAAACTGAACGCCGTCAATATCGGTAAACCGAACATTCCCCGGGCAAATTTTATTAATTCAATCAGACTGCTTCTGTCAATTTCAAATCGAGGCACGAAAGGCACCAATATGAAAGATAAAATACATAATATCGCCATCTCAATTACAAAACCGATAACCAGTGCCCAGACATTCCGCATTACCAAAGCCAGGCCGACCGATATAATCGCACCCAATACTGCACTTCCCTGAATAAGTAATACTACTAGGCCAAACTTATATTCTTTTTCAAGAACATGAGCACGCGGGCTTATAAAGCCACGCAGTACTATGGCAAGAAAAGCGACACGAAGTAAATTCAGCAATTCCGGTTTACCGTAGAAAGAGCTTATCCAGGGAGCCAAGATTATCGCTATTCCATAGAGAAGCAGCCCGCGAGCCACCTGCATCCACCAGGCAACATTTAGGTATTCGGCACTTGCACCTTTTTTGTTTTGGATAACTGACTGTTTTACGCCAACTTCTATAAGGGCCTCAGAAATAGTTATAACACTCATAACAATGGCCATTAAACCTATTTGTTTTGGAACCAGGATTCGAGCAAGAATCATGCTTCGTATAAATCTCATGCTCCGTCCGGCAAACGTACCCGCACCTAAAGCTATCACAGCACGGACGCTCTTGGCCTTGATGTCCGTACCTTTGAACCGGCTAATCTTATCCGAAATTGCTTTACGTACTGCCCCGTATGAGAGTTTGCAGCTTAATTCTTGTGTTAAATCTTCCATCTGTTTATTTTGAGTGAATTACTTTCTGCTGGGATGAGGAGGTTCGCAGATGTTGTCTGATTCCGAATGCACTCTGTCCCCGTCGGGCGCATTATTAAATTGCCCTAAGCTTAGCTAATATAAGCTCTTATATTACTCTCATCGAATCCGGCCCTCGCCGGTAATGTCTTAATCTACTCTTTGCACAGCATTCGGATCATACCATTCAATCGAAGTTCCAACATACTCAACCGCCTTGACCTTACCATCCTCATCAGGAAAAAAGTCGAGCACATTCTCGGTAATATCCCTCGCCGCTGACCGGACTGAATTTTCATACATCGAGCTTATCTGAACCTGTGTCACATAACGAGCTGGATCACCGTCGATATTTGGAGTTCGAAATCCAACACCGGAAAAGACTCTCTCATCGGACGTAAGCCGGCCATTAACAATATAGAAATTTAAAACCACGGTTTCTTCCGTCTCCGGAGATGGTCTGCGGAAGCGATGTAGTAAGCAAGGCACTTCCCTCCCGGTACTGGATGTTATGTTTGTAAGCGTAGTACCTTCATGTACCCAACCGCCGGCAACATAACATATTTGTGGTCGGTGACCAAGCATCGTTCGAGGATGAGCAGTATAAGCTATGTAAACATTGGCCCACTGATTACTTATCTCATTCATAAAGAAACGGTTTAGAAAAGCATCATTTTTAGCAGCACGCTGAATGTTCACTGGAATCTGCACATCTTTACCAGTCCATGGACCTACCTTTTTCGGGAACGCACTCAGCGGTACCGGCAGCTCAACAGGAGTATCGACAACAAGTTTCAGGCGAGATGCCAGGGCACGGTATGTAATGCCGGACGATACCAACAGTAAAACAGCAAAAATCCAAACCAAAAACACCGGCACTTTGCCCTTCCTGAAAGGTATAGAATCGAAGATTTCTATCCAGTTATCCAAATGCTTATATCTAATCGGATACATCAAAGGATATAGCTCCAAAGTAGTAGCTCAACACCATTATTACTTCCTTGAGATATAGCAGGATTACCATCTGCGCGGCAAACTTAAGAGTACCTCCTCCGTGAAGGTACCTGATAAAACATATTCATTTTATGTTGCTAATCGGCTTTTTGTCAAGTCTTCATTGCCTAAATAGTCATAAGCTTCTACAGAATAGCTGCCTATTTTAACCCCAAAACAATAATCCAACATAATCAGCAACAACCAAACAACGTTAATGCTTTTTTTTACAAGCACTTACAAACTTATTTCATACTATAAAAAAATCAGCATTTCCAAGTATTTTGTTCCTTACCTCAATTTTTCAACCCTCTTTAATCAGCTAAAAATATCAGGGCCCATAAATATCTTCCGATAATATTTTATAAAGCAAACAGGCCAAAATCCTCGAATATAGAATCTGTATGTCTTATGGTACAAAACTATGTAGATAATTGTTTTACAGGTCTTTTATATTAAGAACTGACAGCCTTTGGAAATTTCAGGGACAATTGGAAATTGATACAAGGCATTTCTGAGCTTATAATCAAAGGTAGCAATGAATAAATCGGTTGTTTCTCGTAGTTTTAAATTGATATATGTCGAAAACAAAGAAAATATATACGGTCAGTCAGATCAATTCACTTATAAAGGTTGCTCTCGAAGAAAATTTGCCCTCACGGCTGATAGTAAGAGGAGAAATAAGTGATTTCAAGCACCATACCAGCGGGCATTGTTATTTTTCGCTGAAAGACGAAGGTGCTGTGCTGCCATGCGTAATGTGGGCGAGCAAATTTAAGAATATCAAATTCTCCCCCGAAGATGGGATAGAAGTCCTTAGCACCGGCCATATCGATGTTTACTCTCCCGGCGGCAAGTATCAGCTTTATGTCGATAAGCTCGAGCCGGCCGGTGTCGGAGCACTTCAACTGGCCTTCGAGCAAATGGTCGCAAAGCTAAGCAAAGAAGGATTGTTCGATGAGGCACAAAAGAAACCGTTGCCCATCTATCCAATGCGAATCGGTATATTGACAAGCGAATCCGGAGCAGCACTGCACGATATCACTGACAGTATTCACAGCCGATGGCCATGTGCAAAAATGTTTTTATATCCCGTGCCGGTACAGGGTGAAGGATCGGCGGAACAAATCGCCGCGGGACTTCGTGACATAAACAGGCTAAATAAAAACCTCAAACTGGACGTTCTGATTTTAGGCAGAGGCGGCGGAGCGATGGAGGACCTGTGGGCCTTTAACGAGGAGGTTTTGGCCAGAGCGATTTTCGATTCGATAATACCAGTTATAAGCGCTGTCGGCCACGAGGTTGACATGACAATCGCGGACCTCGTTGCCGACGCAAGGGCATCGACTCCTACAAAGGCAGGTGTTGTAGCAGTCCCTGATATCAAGGATATATTGGGACAGCTTACATCAATAGAGCAAAGACTTAAAAATCAAACTAAGGCAAAACACAACATTGCCGAGCATCAATTGGAGGTTATTCTGGCAAACGCTGTATTTAGAAATCCGCTTCTGCTCGTCCATAACAGCCTGCAGCAACTGGATGAATTGTCGGCGGAATTGACAGAGGTTGTAAAAGAACTTCTGACCGAAGCTCATAGTAAATTATCCACCGCTTACGAACAGATTATAAGAATTGAGCCGCACAGACTCCTGGGATACAAAACAATCGTATTGAACAACTTGCAAAATCTCGCTAATGTGGGGATCAATGCAGCCGTAAACAACTGCCGGATGCAGCTCACTGCACAGGAAAATCGTTTGAGCGCATTGAATCCCAGGTCTGTTCTGCAGCGTGGATATAGTATTACTACCAACAAAAAGACTGGCTTGCTGGTTAGAACGACAGAAGACGTCCACATTGGAGACTATTTAATTACTGAACTCGCAAATAAGAATTTGATTGAAAGCGAGGTAAAAAAGAAGTAAAAAGGTTCAATTAAAAGCTGACATTATGGCACATAAGAAACAAGAAACCGACATCAACAAATTAAGCTTCGAAGAGGCAATCAAGGAGCTTACCAATATAGTCGGCAAGATAGAACAGGGCCAAATTCCTTTACAGGATAGCCTTGAGCAATATGAAAAAGGAATGGCCCTGATCAAGCAATGCCGGACGATACTGCAGAAGGCAGAAGAACGGATTGAGAAAATAACCAAAGAACAGGAAGATTCTCAAGACAGTGACCGGCACGAAAAAGATCCGGACGAACTATTTAAATAGAATAAGATTCCTGCCTCTGAAGGAATGAAAAACCAAGCAAAATACGAGCCGCGAGCGTGGCGGAATTGGCAGACGCGCAAGGTTTAGGTCCTTGTGTCCTTATGGACGTGGAGGTTCGACTCCTCTCGCTCGCATTTAGAAATCACAAGAACGAATCATTTTCAAATTAATTCTTTAACGGCAGGATAAATGTTTTTCTCCAAACGGATAGGTAGAAAACGATTAACCCTGGTCAAACCTGACTACACAGAAAAAAAGAACAGCCGGCACTTGCTAATTTGGAAGAATGTGCCTTACTGGATGGTTGTCGATGAAGAGTTCCACAATATTTTAGCAAAATGTGACGGCGAGGAATACTTAGAAAAGGTACTATCGGATGCTTCTGGGGATCGTACACTTGACAAGACATTGTTATCGGAAATCAGTAACCTAATGTCACTTGGGATTCTCAAAGACGTTCAGGCCGGAACGAAAGTATCAATAAAAAATCGGAAACAGCCTGTTCTTCTCGAAAACATCTCTGTTAATATAACCCGCCAATGTAATCTGAGATGCCCATTCTGCTACAACATAGAGACTCAGGCCGGAAGCATCAATAAAGAATTAACCTGTGACGAAATCATAAAGTTCATCCGCAGCACCAAACCTTTCTTATCCGATACGCCATCGCTGGCCCTGGTAGGAGGCGAACCGCTCATATTTCCTCAAAAGGTGATAACAGTTTCAGAATATGCTATAAAACACCGGTTTAATACTCTTGTTTCGACAAATGGTACGAAAATAACGGATAAATTTGCTCAACAGGCCCACAAAACTGGTTTGGAAGTCCAGGTCTCCATTGATGGGCACAATGCTGAAACCAATGATCCGCTTCGCGGTAAAGGCTCCTTTGAAAAAGCCTGCCGAGGAATAGAAATCCTGGTCAAACACGATGTTTACAGCATCATGTGTATGGTCTGTCATTCTGACAACTTTGAATACCTTCAGGATTTTTATGAACTGGCCGACGGTCTGGGTGTGAACGAGGCCAGATTCATCCCCCTCAAATTGGTCGGTGGCGGCGGAAAATGTGGCCTTAAACCCGTACGGATGCAGGAAATGATGAAAAAGGCAGTCTGTATCTTTAACAAGAGAAAGGACCTAAGTCGACTTATGGGGCGCGATTGTTTTACCATAACAGCTAACACCTGCAGATTATCAAACAAAAGACTATCCTGTGGAACTGGACTGCAAACCTTGCTGCTGGATTCGGACGGCACGATTTATCCGTGCCTGAACACCAACTTCAATGAATTTAAGGTCGCAAACATTAGAGACAAAGAATTCGACTTTGTGCAAACATGGAAAAACTCACCTGTACTCAACGAGGTTCGACTACTCACCTCAATAGAAAATATAAATAATGTATGTTCTGATTGTCTTGTGCGTTATTGGTGCCTTGGAGGCTGCCGTGGAGAAACTTACACAACACGTGGTAGGCTTAACACAAAAGCCTATAATTGTAAAGATTTGCACAAGTCAATTATTGAAATGTTCTGGATTTTAGCGGATAATTCCGATTGGATAAAAACAATGAAATATATAGGTTAGAGGCAAATCACGATGAAGATAATAACTCAAAGTACGATCCAGCAAAAAGCACCTTATTTTCATCTGGCATATTTAGCGGCTTCATCGCGTACACCGGAAAGAGGTCTTCTCAGCGGCGGTTTATTAGTTATCTTGTTGGGATGCATTCTATCTTTCAAACTGATGCATCGTAAGAGTGCAAATAAAAAAAGCTGGATAAGTTCTGCAATTGTTCTAAGAAAGGACAATGCAACCTGGTTGGTGGTAGGACTGATTTTTATTATAGCAGGAATAACTTCGATAGTTCTGAGCTTCAAGTACGGCAAGAAAACCTATAGTCATCCTAAACACATGACCCATGCTCAAATTTATAAACTCAAAACTCTTATAGAAATGCACCTTGAACTCGGTGAGTCAATTCCTGAGAACATGACTTCTATGTCACAGCAATGGCAACTATCCAACACGGATGTTCGGGATGCGTGGTCGAATTTGATGCGGTTGCGGACTGAAACAATAAATGGAGCTACGCAATATATTATCACCAGTGCCGGCAAAGATGGCACCTTTGGTACAGAAGACGATGTAGTCGACGAAGGTCCCTTCAAGAGATTAAGCCAAAAAGCTCCTTCGCAACAAACCGTGAACAATGCTGACGCCCAGAATTTGTAAATTCCGACTTAAAAATAGCGAGGTGTCCGTTATGACACCAGTTGTAACGAGAAAGGTCTAAGTTGTGAAACACATTAAATTCGTTGTATTTATCTGTTGTATAAACATCCTTATATTGTGCATTTCATGTAATCGTCCTCCCAAAACAGTTAATACTGAATCCATCACTACTATATTAGGTGCATTCGAGAGAGAGGTTACCTTGCTCGAAGATCGACTTACAGACAGGCAGGAGTATGTTATTGAAGATATTCGATTCGTGACCGGCAGACTAAGCGGCCAAAAAGTCGTTGTCGCATGGACAGGAGTCGGTAAAGTAAACGCCGCGATGACGACAACTCTGCTGATCGAGCATTTCAAGCCTGAAAATATCATCTTTACCGGAATCGCCGGAGCAGTAAATCCCGACCTAAAACCGGGAGACATCGTAATCGCTGAAAGGACAGCCCACCATGACATGGGGACAATATGGCCTGAAGGCCTCTTCGTCAAGGGCGTCAAAAACCGGCTCGACGGTATTGAGAATCCGGTCTTTTTCCCGACAGACGAAAAGCTCGTGACATTCGCCAAACAGGCCGCCGAGCGAATTGAAATGCGACGTGTAGAAACAGTTGCCGGCCAGAGGAAACCGAAAATCATAACCGGCGTGATTGTCACGGGCGATTCGTTCATCGCTTCGACCGAAAAGTGTGCCGAATTGCGTATAAAACTCGAAGCAGATGCCGTCGAAATGGAAGGCGCCGCCGTCGCTCAAATCTGCTACCAGCGGCAAATCGACCACCTCGTGATTCGCAGCATAAGTGACAGTGCCGACGAGGGAGCAGTCACAGACAAGCAGATGTTTTACATCTTGGCAGCGAAAAATTCCTCCGATCTTGTCGCCGAAATGATCGGGCTTTTAAGCTCAGAGCTTTCCACTGAAAAAGATATTGCAAATAAAAAATCAGGGAGCTGAACATGCTCAGTGAACATTTCAAGTTCGAACGCAGGCAGACCAGCATCAGAATCGAGCTTTTAGCCGGATTAACGACGTTCCTGACCATGGCGTACATTATCGCCGTCAATCCGGCCATTCTCAGTGTCACCGGCATGGACAAACAAGCTCTTATCGCCGTAACGTGTATTATGGCCGGGCTGGCCAGCCTCGCCGTGGGGTTGTTCGCCAACGCACCGATTGCAATGGCGCCGGGGCTGGGACTCAATTCCATCTTTGCGTACCTGGTAGTCTCTGAGAAAATGGATTGGCCGACCGCTCTTGGCGTAGTATTTCTTGCCGGATGTTTCTTCCTGATATTGACCGGCCTGGGACTCAGACGCCGGATCGTCGAAGCAATACCAACGTCCCTTATTTCGGCTATCGGAGTCGGCATCGGATTGTTCATCACCTTCATCGGCCTGCAGGATTTAGGGCTGATCGTTGACAACGAAGCAACGCTGGTCGGGGCAGCCCCCCTGAGCCTGAATGTCCTGATAGGTATCCTCGGATTGCTCGTGATGGTCTATCTTGAGATTAAAAAGGTGCCGGGCTCGCTTCTTGCCGGTATCGTCATCGCTACAATCGCAGCGATTATCTTCAGACGAATCGAACTGCCCGGGCAATATGTCTCATCAGGCCTCGACATCAGTCCAATCGCCTTCAAGCTGAACATCATCGGCGCCCTGAAGTGGGGCTTTTTCGGCAGCATTTTCACATTCATGTTCATTGATATGTTCGACAGCATCGGCACTCTCGTCGCCTGCTGCCATAAGGCACAAATGGCCGATGAGCAGGGTCGAATCAGGGGGCTGGACAAGCTTCTGGGAATCGATGCTATTGCTACGATGGCCGGCGCGGTCTTGGGAACGTCACCAACTACGGCGTACGCCGAATCCGCGGCGGGAATCGAACAGGGAGGACGAACAGGATTTACTTCTCTTGTAGTCGGTGTTCTGTTCCTGCTGGCACTACTGTTCGTGCCTATCGTGGAAGTTGTGCCGAAATACGCTACATCTCCGGCACTGATTATGGTCGGCCTGTTCATGGCCAGAGAAGTCAAACGCATAGATTTTGCGAATATGGAAGAGGCCTTTCCCTCGTTCATCATAATGGTGATGATAGCATTGAGCTACAGCATCAGCACGGGACTGGCCTTCGGTTTCGTCTCGTTCACTCTGATAAAAACAGTGCTGGGCAAGGCCAAAGAAATAAAGCCTGCCATGTGGGTAATCGCAACTCTGTCGGTGCTGTTTCTGTCTATAGATCAGATTCCCGCTTTGATTGAGTACTTAAGCTCTATTACGTAGTCATATAGAGACCGAGCAAAGGTAATTTCAGATTCACCAAAATTCGAGAATGATAAGGAAATCAAAAACATGAAATCTACGTTATAC
>Ga0209536_100000746_pt1 | contig 53363 bp, 48 predicted proteins | sample DeeMarSeWOR28_12_FD_187461 | JGI IMG/M metagenome (GOLD analysis project Ga0209536, IMG submission 187461) | Marine sediment microbial communities from White Oak River estuary, North Carolina - WOR-2-8_12 (SPAdes) (version 2) | ecosystem: Environmental > Aquatic > Marine > Intertidal zone >... | reverse complement strand
GGTGTTGCCAGGAGCTCCGTGGGCTCGGGGAAGCGACCGTCTCCGTAGAGGGTGCGGAAGCGCGACAGGATCGTGGCGGCCGCCTTGGCCGTCAGCTGCTGGTGTGCGACCGAGTTAAGCAGCGACTCGTAGGGAGAGAACCCGCGCCGCGCCTTGAGCGTACAGGGCCCTGCGGCGCGGATCAGGTCACGCATGACCGGGTCCCTGGAGAGGTAGCGGATGGCAGGGGAAGGGGACATTCCTATCTTCCTTTCCCGGACTGCACATCGCCGTTGCGGCGCAGGGGAAAGGAAAACAGGAATGTCCCCTAGCGGCCCACCCAAGAGTCAGCGAGTTACAGAGAAAAGGAAAATAGGAATGTCCCCTGTTCCTGTGTCCCCTGTTCGCTAGCCCCGCTTCATGGCGTCGAAGAATTCCCCGTTGGTCTTGGTGTCCTTCATTTTGCCGATCAGGAACTCGATCGCCGCCAGCTCGTCCATCGGGTGGAGCAGCTTGCGCAGGATCCACATCTTGGCGAGCTCGTCGGGCACCGTGATCAGCTCCTCGCGACGCGTCCCGGAACGGTTGATGTTGACGGCCGGGAAGACGCGCTTCTCGGCGATGCGGCGGTCGAGGTGGATCTCGGAGTTGCCGGTCCCCTTGAACTCCTCGTAGATCACGTCGTCCATGCGCGAGCCGGTGTCGATCAGCGCCGTCGCGATGATCGTCAGCGACCCCCCTTCCTCGACGTTGCGCGCGGCGCCGAAGAAACGCTTCGGACGCTGCAGCGCGTTGGCGTCGACACCGCCCGTGAGCACCTTGCCGGAACTGGGCACCACGGTGTTGTAGGCCCGTGCCAGGCGCGTGATCGAATCGAGGAGGATCACGACGTCGCGCTTGTGCTCGACGAGGCGCTTGGCCTTCTCGATCACCATCTCGGCGACCTGCACGTGGCGGCTGGCGGGCTCGTCGAAGGTGCTGGCGACCACTTCCCCCTTGACGGTCCGCGCCATCTCGGTGACTTCCTCGGGCCGCTCGTCGATGAGCAGCACCATCAGGAACACCTCGGGGTGATTGCCCGCAATCGACGTGGCGATGTTCTGCAACAGCATCGTCTTGCCGGCCTTGGGCGGCGAGACGATCAGGCCGCGCTGGCCCTTGCCGAGCGGCGCCACGAGGTCGATCACGCGCGCCGTCAGGTCCTCGGTGGAGCCGTTGCCCTGCTCGAGCTTTAGGCGCTTGGTCGGGTGCAGCGGCGTCAGGTTCTCGAACAACAGCTTGTGCCGGGCACTCTCCGGCGAGTCGTAGTTGATCTCGCCGACCTTGAGCAGCGCGAAGTAACGCTCGCCGTCCTTGGGGGGACGGATCAGGCCCGACAGCGAGTCGCCGGTGCGAAGATTGAAGCGCCGGATCTGCGACGGGCTCACGTAGATGTCGTCGGGACCGGCCAGGTAAGAGCCCTCGGCTGAGCGCAGGAAGCCGAAGCCGTCCTGCAGGATCTCGAGCACGCCGTCACCGTAGATGTCCTCGCCGCTCTTGGCGTGCGCCTTCAGGATCGAGAAGATCACGTCCTGCTTGCGCTGGCGCGCCGTGTTCTCGAGCCCCATGGACTCGGCCATCTGCACCAGCTCGTGCACCGGCTTGGTCTTGAGCTCGGTCAGGTTCATAGAGCGCCGCGAAGCCGCGAGCTCCTCCGGCGAGATGATGTCGCTCTCGCCGCCCTCGACGAAGTCGTCCTGCGGCAGGCCCTCGTGCTGGCTCTGCCCGCCGCGGCCGCGATGACGCTGGCCCTTGCGGCCGCCGCCGCCGCCGCCGCCCCCGCCGCGGGCCTGGTTGCCGAGATAGCCTCTCACAGGTGCTGGTCCAGCAGTGCCGCGAGCTTCGACTTGGCCACGAGCCCGACCTGCTGCGCCTCGGGCGCCCCGTTCTTGAACAGGATCAGCGTCGGGATGCCCCGCACGCCGTACTTGAGCGGGGTCTGGCGGTTATGGTCGATGTTGAGCTTCGCGATCCGGATGCGATCGCCGTACTCGCTCGCGATCTCGTCGAGTATCGGCGAGATGGCCTTGCAGGGGCCGCACCACTCGGCCCAGAAGTCGAGAAGGACGGGAACGTCCGATTTGAGCACGTCCTGGTCGAACGTGTCGTCGGAGGTATGAACGATGTTGCCGCTCACGCGGTGTTCCTCCTGTTGAGGGGGATGGGGAAGTCTGCTAGTGAAGTGGGAAACACGGGCTCGCTGGGCCTGCAAGTGACGAGGCAATGCCCGATGCGGCACAATATTGTCTTGGTGCTCGAACCTACGGGCTGACCATCCAGGATGCCGGCCCGGCCGGTGGTCTGTTCCCGACCACCTCGGATCTGCCGGCGTTGCGTGAATGCTTGCGGGGAACCCGCGATGCTCAGGATGCTTTTTAGCCGGTCGGGCGCGATTTTTCAAGCAATGAATCCTACAGAAGAGCGATAGTGAGCCAACAACAACTTTCCGAGCTGTCCTTCACCAGCCTGCACCTGCCCGACCCGCTCGCCCGTGGCGTCGCCGACGCGGGCTTCGAGCGCTGCACGCCGATCCAGGCGCAGTCGCTGCCGCGGGCGCTCGCCGGCCTCGACGTGGCCGGGCAAGCGCAGACCGGCACGGGCAAGACGGCCGCCTTCCTGGTCGCCCTTTACGCCCGCCTGCTGCGCGAAAGCCCCGCGCCGGAACGTCCCATCACGTCCCCCCGCGCCCTGGTGCTCGCGCCCACCCGCGAGCTGGCCGTGCAGATTCACCACGACGCCGAGATCCTGGGTCAGTACACCGGCCTGACGCTCGGTCTGGCCTTCGGCGGCGTCGACTACGATAAGCAGCGGCGCCAGCTGGAGGCCGGCGTCGACGTCCTGATCGGCACGCCGGGACGCATCATCGACTACTTCAAACAGCATGTGTTCGACCTGCGCCACGCGGAAGTCATGGTGCTCGACGAGGCCGACCGCATGTTCGACCTGGGCTTCATCCGCGACATCCGCTATCTGCTGCGGCGCCTGCCGCCCGCCGAGAGGCGTCTCAACCTGCTGTTCTCGGCGACCCTCTCGCAACGGGTGCTCGAACTCGCCTACGAGCACATGAACGACCCGGAGCTCATCCGCATAGAGCCGGAGCGCGTCACGGCCGACCGCGTCCGGCAGGCGATCTACTTCCCCTCCATGGACGAGAAGGCGCCGCTGCTCATCCACCTGCTCCGGCAGAAGGAGGCGACGCGCTCCATGGTGTTCGTCAACACCAAGCGGGTCGCCGAGTACCTGGAGCGCAAGCTGCGGGCGAACGGCATCGAGGCAGCCGCCATGTCCGGCGACGTGCCGCAGTCGCGCCGCCTGCGGATGTTGCGCGACTTCCACGACGGCAAGCTCGGCGTGCTGGTCGCGACGGACGTCGCCGCCCGTGGCCTGCACATCCCGGACGTCAGCCACGTCTTCAACTACGACCTGCCGCAGGATCCGGAAGACTACGTGCACCGCATCGGCCGGACGGCCCGGGCCGGCGCCGCGGGCGATGCCGTGAGCCTCGGCTGCGAGGAGTACGTGGTCTCGCTTCCGGAAATCGAGGCGTTCATCGGGCACAAGCTGCCGGTCGAGCAATTCGACCCGCTGGAGCTGCCTCCGGTCGAGTCGGCGAGCAACGTGCCGCGCCACAAGGACACACAGTCGTATCGGCAACGGGAGGAGCGCCGTGCCGGGCGGGAGCGCGAGGCCGGGCGCGGGGGCGGCCGTCGCGGCAGGAGCGCGCGTCGCGATCAGCCAGCGAGCGGGCACCCGGGGCGGCAGGCCGAGCCGCCGGCCGGGTCGGCCGACAGCGAGGCCCCCTCCGGGACCCAGGACGCGGCGGGTGCAGAACCCGCGCCCCGCCGCCGGCGTCGGCGGCGCCGCCGCGGCGGCGCCGGTCACCCGGACGGGACGCCGCCGTCCGGCGGGACGACGTCTTGATCCGCGACCTGCACCAGCTGCTGATCGACGTGGTGGGCCTCGCACGCGCGGCCGGCCGCGAGATCCTCGGGGTCTATGCCTCGGCGTTCACGGTGCAGGAGAAGGCGGACAGCTCGCCGCTGACCGAGGCGGACATGCGCGCCCAGGACGTGCTGGTCCGGGGCCTGAGGACGCTCGCCCCCGAGGTGCCAATCCTGTCGGAAGAGTCCGACGACGTGCCGTTCGAGACCCGCAGACGCTGGGACTGGCTGTGGGTGGTCGATCCACTCGACGGCACGAAGGAGTTCATCCAGCGCAACGGCGAGTTCACCGTGAACGTGGCGCTGGTCCATCGGCACCGGCCGGTGCTCGGTGTCGTGCACGCGCCGGCCGCCGAGACCGACTACTACGCCTGCGAGGGCTATGGGGCGTTCAAGAGCAACGGCGGCCGCGCCCGGGCGATCGCGGTCGAAACCCCGGCCCGGCGGCCGGTCCGCGTCGTCGGCAGCCGGTCGCACCGCGGCTCGTCGCTCGACGGGTTCCTGAGCAGGGTCGGGCCGCACGAGCTCGTCGCGGTCGGCAGCTCGCTCAAGTTCTGCCTGGTCGCGGAAGGCGAAGCCGACGTCTACCCGCGCCTCGGTCCGACCTGCGAGTGGGACACGGCTGCCGGCCACTGTGTACTGGAACAGGCCGGCGGGCACGTCGTGGACCTCGAGGGACGTCCCCTCGCCTACAATGCGCGCCCCGACGTGCTGAACCCCCATTTCCTGGCCTTCGCCGACGACGCCACGGACTGGCGCGCCCTGCTGGAATGAGCTGGAGCGTCTTCACGGCCATCGTCGCGCTGGTCCTGGTCGGCTGGGGATGGCACGCCAGCCTCGCGGCCCGAGAGCTGGCCAACCGGATCGCCACCGACACCTGCACCCGGGCCGGCGTGCAGCTGCTGGACGGTACCGTGTCGATGCTCCGGCTCTCGCTGGCGCGGCCGGAGACCGGCGGCCTCGCGCTGCGCCGTACGTACGTGTTCGACTATTCGGACGACGGCTACAGTCGCCGACGCGGTTTCGTGGTCATGACGGGCCTGGCCGTCGACAGCGTCGGACTCGAGCCGCGGGCAGTGGCGTGACCGGCGTCGACCTGCACACGCACTCGACGGCCTCCGACGGCCGGCTGCCGCCGGCCCGCGTCGTCGAGCATGCGGCAGCCGGCGGCGTCCGGCTCGTGGCGCTCACCGACCACGACACGACGGCCGGGCTCGAGGAAGCCCGGTCCGAAGCCGCGCGCCTCGGACTGGCCTTCGTGCCGGGCATCGAGCTTTCGGCCGAGTGGCGCGGGCGCAGCATCCACGTGCTGGGGCTGCTGATCGATCCGGCCGCCCCTGCGCTGGTCAGGGGCGTGCGGAACCTGGCAGTCGAGCGCGAACGTCGAGCGGTGGAGATCGCCCGCAGGCTGGACCGGGCGGGGGTACCTGGGGGCGACGCACTGGAACGGACGCGCGGCTGGTCCGATCTGCCGACGCGCACGCACTTCGCCCGCGCCCTGTGCGAGCTCGGGGCGGTCCGCAGCATGGCCGAGGCCTTCGATCGCTACCTCGCTCGGGGGCGCCCGGCCGAGGTTCGTTCGAGGTGGCCGGCCATGGCGGAAGCCCTGGCCTGGGTCGTCGCGGCGGGCGGCACCGCGGTGCTGGCGCACCCCCTTCGCTACCCGCTATCGGGCGGACAGCGGCGCGAACTCGCGCGGGAGTTCCGCGAGGCCGGGGGCCGGGCCATCGAGGTCGCCTGTGGAGGCGGCTCGGCAGCGCAGGTGGAGCAGGCCGCGTCCCTCGCCTTGCGGACCGGCCTCGCCGGATCCGTCGGCTCGGACTTCCACGACCCGGACGTGCCGTGGAATCAGCCGGGACGATTGGCTAAGCTTCCGGCGTCGATACGCCCGGTGTGGAACGACACCGGCTTCCCGGCCGTTCCGGCGAGAGCCGCATGAAGAGCGAAAGCGAACAGGACAAGGTCAACACCGAGCTGTTTCAGCGCATCCAGCGGCTGCGCGAGCTGCGCATCGAGCACCGCGACCTCGACGACGTGATCAGCCGCCTGACCATGGACATCTACGTCGACGAGCTGCAGCTGCGGCGGCTCAAGAAGCGCAAGCTGATGCTGAAGGACCAGATCGCCCGGCTCGAGAGCGAGCTGATCCCGGACATGAACGCCTGACCGCCGCCGACGGCATGCCCGCTTGAAGGAACTCACGGAACTTCTCGATCGGCTGCTGACTGCCGCCAACCTGGCCCAGGCCGTCGCGATCGTGGTCGCGGTGGGCCTCGCCTGGGCGATCGAGCGGCACGTCCGCGCCTGGTACGTGCCCCGCTCGGAGTCGGGCATGAGCGCCCGTGGGCTCGCCCTCGAGGCGATCGTGGTCGTCTCTCCCTACGTGGCCGGCCTGGCGGTCGTGTTCCTGGCACGGACGGTGATCTCGGCCGCCTCGCTCGGCACCGCGATGCTCGAGCAGGTGCTGCGCCTGGCGATTGCCCTGGTCGTGATCCGGGCCGTCGTCTTCGCGCTGCGCCGGTCGCTCTCGCCCAACAACCGGTTGAAGCGCTTCGAGAACAAGGCCGCCCTGGCCGTCTGGGCGCTCGTGGCCTCCCAGATGCTGGGCTGGCTCGACGCGGTCAAGGCCACGCTCGACTCCTTCGGCCTGTCGACCGGCGAGAGCCGCATCACCGTCTGGTCGGTCATCGCGGCCCTGTTCGCGGTGTCGGCCTTCGTCATCGCGAGCCTCTGGGTCGCACGCTGGGTGGACCGCAGGGTCTCGAACATCGACGCGCTGGCGCCGTCCACGCGCATCGGCATCATCAAGTCGAGCTACGCGTTCTTCATCGGCCTCGGCATCCTGCTCGGGTTGCGCGCCTCGGGCGTCGACCTGACGGCGCTGACGGTCTTCTCGGGCGCGATCGGTCTCGGCCTCGGCTTCGGCCTGCAGGCGATCGCCGCCAACTTCGTCAGCGGTTTCGTCCTGCTCATCGACAAGTCCATCAGGCCGGGCGACGTGATCAGCTTCACGGGGACCACCGGCACGAGTACCCACGGCTTCGGCTGGGTGGAGGAGCTCCGTGGCCGTTACATCGTCATCCGCGACCGTGACGGCGTGGCCACGCTGGTGCCCAACCAGAACGTCATCACGCAGCAGGTGATCAACTGGAGCTACGGCCACCCCAAGGTCCGGTTGCGGCTGCCGGTGCGCATCGGTTATCGCGACGACGTGGAGCTGGCGCTCAAGCTGCTGCTCGACGCTGCGAACGACCACCCGCGCATCCTGAGCGACCCGGCCCCGGTCTCGAGGCTCATGGACTTCGCCGACTACGGCATGGAAGTCGAGGTGCGGTTCTGGATCGGCGATCCGGCCGAGGGTGTGAACAACGTCCGTTCCGACGTCAATCGCAAGATATGGGCGCTGTTCCGCAAGCACGGCATCACCATTCCGCCGGCGCAGCGCGAGCTGCGCATCCTCGAGGGCAACGCCTCGGCCTCCACGCTGGCGCCCCGGGCCCGGTGGCCGATCGAGCCGACGATGGACGGTCAGGACTGACGCGCGCATGGCCGGGGACACGCGGCCCGTCGGCATCCCCCCATCCGACTACGAGCTCGCCTGGATCCGCTCGCCCGGCCCGGGCGGGCAGAACGTGAACAAGCTGGCCACCGCCTGCCAGCTGCGCTTCAGGGTGGCGTCGACCGGGCTGCTCGACGAGCCGGGGCGGCAGCGGCTCCGGCGCCTCGCCGGTCGCCGTCTCACGCGCGCGGACGAGGTCGTGATCGAGGCTCACCGCCACCGGAGCCGCGAGGCGAACCTCCGGGACGCCCTCGGGCGCCTCGCCGAGCTGGTGGAGCAGGCCCGGCGGGTCCCGAAGCAGCGCAAGCCGACTCGTCCCACCGCCGCCTCGCGGGAGCGGCGCATCGACTCCAAGAAGCGCCGGCAGACGACGAAGCGCCTGCGCCGGCAGGTCGAGCCGGACGGCTGAGCGAGGCCTTCAGGAAGCCGCGCGACCGGCGCGCTTCGACAGCGGCAGCAGCCAGGCCCCGAGGGTCGGCATCAGCAGCATCGCGCCGAGCATGTTGACCAGGAACATGAAGGTCAGCATCAGGCCGACGTCCGCCTGGAACTTGAGCGGCGAGAACGCCCAGGTCGCCACGCCGACCGCAAGCGTGATGCCCGTGAACACGATCGCGGCGCCCGTGACCCGCAGCGCACCCAGGTAAGAGTCGTGGACGTCGAAGCCCCTGCGCAGGAACTCCTGCATGCGGCTGAAGAGGTAGATGCCGTAGTCCACGCCGATGCCTGCGCCGAGGGCCACCATCGGCAGCGTGTTGACCTTCAGGCCGATGCCCACCATGGCCATGACCGCGTACACGAGCAGCGAGCCCAGGGCCAGCGGCACGATGACCAGGATCGTGCCGATCACCGAGCGGAAATTGATCAGGCAGAAGACGATGATCGCGCCGAACAGCCAGCCGAGGATGACGAACTCCTTGGCCTTCACCTCCTCGTTCTGCGCCGCCATCACGCCGACGTTGCCGGTTGCGAGCCGGAACTTGACGTCGGCGACCTGGTGGGAGTCCCGGTAGCCCTTTACGGCTGCGATGACGCGCTCGATGGTCTCCGCCCGGTGGTCCGCCAGGAACAGCATCACCGGCATGACGCTGCAGTCGCGGTTGAGCAGGCCGGAGCTCGTCTCGATGTAGCTCTGCGCCTGCACGAGCTGGCGCTCGTCGCGCGGCAGGTTGCGCCACTTGAGGCTGCCCTCGCTCCAGCCGGCGCTGACGATCTTGGAGACGCCCGCGAGGCTCAGGACATCCCGGACGCCCTCGACGTTGGCCATCTGCCAGGCGAAGCGGTCGACTGCGTCGATGATGCGGTGGTCGATGCAGCCGTTCGGGACGGTCTCGACGATGACGTTGAGGATGTCCGTGCCGATCGAGAACTTGGAGGTGATCAGGTTGCTGTCGATGTTGTAGCGCGAGTCCTCGCGCAGCTCGGGCACGCCGGCCTGGGTGTCGCCGATGGGCGTCTCGCGACCCTTGATGAACCCCAGCACCCCGATGATGGCGGCGATCAGGATGACCACGGTCGCGGGCCCCTTGCCGGTGATCAGCGCCAGCCTCTCCCAGACCTTGCCGAGCTGCTCCTGGCGGCGGGCGACGCGCTTCCTGTAGCGCTCGGTGATGGGCGCGTAGGACACGAGAACGGGCAGCAGGACGAGGTCGGTCAGGATGATGACGCCGATGCCGATGCTCGCGGTCACGGCCATCTCGCGGATCACCTCCACCGGGATCAGCAGGATGGTGACGAAGCCGACCAGGTCGGACAGCAGCGCCACGATGGCCGGCAGGAACAGCAGCCGGAAGGCGCGGCGCGCCGCCTCGTTGCTGTCGGCGCCCGACATGGCGGCGTCGCTCACGGCGCTGATCTTCTGCACGCCGTGGCTGGTACCGATAGCGAAGATGATGAACGGCACCAGGATGCCGAGCGGATCGACGCCGTAGCCGAGCAGCACCAGGATCCCCAGCATCCAGACCATCGCGATCAGCGAGCAGGTCACCGGTACGAGCGCGATGCGGAAGGACTGGATGTAGATCCACACGAACAGCAGCGTGAGCAGGACCGTCACGATGGCGAAGGTCACCACCGACATCGCGCCCTCGGCCACGTCGCCGACGACCTTGGCAAAGCCGATCATGTGCACCGACACGGGGACGTCGACGAGGATGTCGACTTTGCCATCCTGGATCTTCTGCCGGACGTTTCTCTCGAGCTCTCTGGACACCTCGATGTAGTCGATCGGCTCGCCGGTCTCCGGGTCGGCGTCGAGCAGTTGGGCGCTGACCATCGCGCCGGAGAAGTCGTTGGCGACCAGGCGGCCTACGATGCCGGCCTTGAGGATGTTCTCCCTGACGCGGGCCAGGCCCGTTTCGTCCGGCGTGAAGTCGGAAGGAATGACGTCGCCGGCCTGGATCCCACCCTCCACGACCTCGGTGTAGCGCGTGTTGGGCGTCCACAGCGACTGGACGCGCGAGCGGTCCACGCCCTTGATGAAGAAGACCTCGTCGGTCGCGATCTTGAGCGCCTGGAAGAACTCGGGCGTGAACATGTCGCCTTCCCGGGCGATCACGGCGATCAGCAGCCGGTTGGCGCCGCCGAACGCGTCGCGGTGGTCCAGGTAGGTCTCGATGTACTCGTGCTTGAGCGGCAGCTGCTTGGTGAAGTTCGTGTCGAGCCGGAGTCCTTCGACCGCGATCCAGCCGAAGGCCAGCGTCAGCAGCGCGAAGGCCGCGAGGATCAGCTTGCGATGGCCGAAGACGTGCGGCTCGAGCCGCTCGGCCAGTGTCGGCTGTCCGTCGTCGCGCTTCTCTTCTGTTGCGTGCATGACCTACCTCAGCCCCGGCACCGCCAGGCGGCGCAGGCCGGTCTCGCCGGCGACGATCGCCTCGCCGTCGCCGGCCCACATCACCGCCGCCAGGCTCTTGCGGTCGTCCTGCTGGGTGAACCCGAAGCTCCGGCCGCCGTCGCGGCTGACCAGCATGACGCCGTTGAGTCCGGCAACGATCACGAGATCGGACGACGGCCGGATGGCCGAATTGAGCAGCGCGGTCGTGCCGGTCGGGATCGGCTCCGACCACGTCTGGCCGCCGTCGCCGGAATGGAACACGTGCCCGCGCAGTCCGAATGCGAGCAGCGCGGACCCGTCGAGCGGCAGGATGCCGTAGAAGGACCCGTCATAGGGCGAGGGCAGCTCGCGCCAGCTTGCGCCCGAATCGTCCGAACGGAACAGCCGGCCCGCCTCCGCGGCGAGGTACAGCGCACCGTCGTCGGCCGGGGCGATGGCGTTCAGGTGGAAGTCGAAGCCCATGTCGACTTCCGCGTAGTAGTCGTCGGGGTCGGGAGGCGCCGACTCCCCGCCCAGCGGCGCCGGCTCGAAGGGAACCGGCTTCCAGCTGCGTCCGCCATCCTCACTCGCGTAGATCGCGCCGTAGGCACCGACGGCGTAGCCGCGGTTCTCGTCCGCGAACCAGACGTCGAGCAGCGGCCGGTTGTTCTCGGGGGCGAAGTTGACCAGCTCCCAGCTATCGCCGGCATCCTCCGTCCGCAGAATCACGTCGTCGTGCCCGACCGCCCACCCGTGCCGCTCGTCGACGAAGTACACGGCCGTCAGGTTCGCGCTCACGGGCACCTGGACCTGCGTCCAGCTGCGGCCTTCGTCGAGGGAATACAGGACGTTGCCGCGCTCGCCGACCGCCACGATGCGGCCGCCGGCGCGGGCGAGATCGAGCATCAGAGAACGGACGGCGAGCGGCTCGATCACCGCGGGCGTCAGCGCGGCGTCGGGCGCCTGCTCCTGCGCCGATGCCGGCAACCCGGCGGCCATCGCGAGCACCGCCACCGCGGCGAGCATGTGCCTCATGTTTCCCCTCACGGAAAGCTATGCGGGCCAGCTGGCATTTCGCCCGCCGGCCCGCTCGACGTCAATCCTTCCAGCTCAACGTGTTCCGCGCCTCGAGATCGCTGCCGGCGTGAAGTCCGCCGTCGTGCGCTTGAGGTTGAAATCCACCGTCATCGGCTCCTCGTTGTCGAAGCCGAGCGCCAGGTAGCGCCCAGACTGCAGGTCGTAGGTGGTCTCGAGGGTCGACCAGTAGGTCGGGATCTCGTAGTAGTTGACCGAGTGCCCCTCCTGCACGCGCCAGAGCTGGTCACGGGCGTCGTAGCAGTCCACGGCCACGATCTGCCAGGAATCCTCGTCGATGTAGAAGGTGCGCCGCTTGTAGACGTGCCGCTGACCCGGCTTGAGGACGGCGTCCACGACCCAGACGCGGTGCAGCTCGTAGCGCGAGTGGTCCTGGTTGATGTGCAGCGGACGGATGATGTCGTCGTTCTTGAGCTTGTTCGAGTGCAGCTTGTAGGAGTTGTACGGGACGATCATCTCCTTGCGGCCGACGAGCGTCCAGTTGTAGCGCTCGGGACTGCCGTTGTAGATGTCGAGCTGGTCGGCGGTGCGCAGGTTGTCCGAGCCTGTGCCCGGGTTGTCGAAGGCGACGTTGGGTGCCCGGCGCACGCGGCGCTGGCCGGGGTTGTAGAGCCAGGCCCGGCGGTTTTCCTTGGTCTGGTCCAGCGTCTCGTGGACCAGCAGGATCTCGCCGGCGAGCCGTGCGGGCGCCGTCGTCTCCTGCAGGAAGTACACGATCACGTTGTCGAGGTCCTCCTCCTTCGCGCCCGGCAGGTGATAGGCGAAGTAGGCCTCGTCGTGGAACTTGACCATGGTGTAGTCGCCGCCGCGGGTGACCGCCGCCTGGCCGATGTTGCGGCCGGCGATGTCGGCACGGTAGCGCAGGATGTGGTTCCAGATCGCCTCGACGCCCTCCTTCGGTATCGGGAAGGGCACGCCGCCCACGCCGCCGGTCACGCCGTTGCCGCCGCCCGTGAGCTTCGCTTTCGTGGCGTTGTTGATCGTCGCGTCGTAGATCCGCTGCGGGAAGGCCGTGCTGCGCCGCGACGGATACACGTTCATGAAGTACGTGTCCTTGTACGTCGTCAGCAGCGCCTTGTGACCGGCGGTCAGCTGGTCGGCGTAGCGGGACATGGTCGAGGCGTCGACCTTGAACAGCGGCTGGTCGGACGCGTACGGGTCCGGGTGATGACCGCCAGATTTGAAGTCCGGGAACCCCGCCTTCGCCGCGGAAGTGATCCCGCCTTCCCAGGCCGGAATCGTGCCGGCGGCATTGCCGGCCTTGATCGCGCCCATCGGGGTCAGTTCCTTGCCGAGCTTGGCGGCCTCTTCCGCACTCACGGCGGCGAGCGCGGCCCCACTCAGCCCGATGAGCGACAGGGTGGCGACGCTCGCGATGGTTGTCAGTTTCATGAGGTCTCTCCGGGATTCAGAATGAGTACTTCACCGTCGCGGCGACGAAGTCACGGTCGTTGATGTCGTTCCAGCGGCCGGCGCCGTCGAAGCGCGTGTAGCTGGCATCCAGTTCCCACTTCGCGAGCAGGTTGGCGTTGACGCCGAGCGTCAGGCCCGTGCGGCCGTCGACGAAGGCGCCGCCGGGCCCGGGCGTCGTGCCGCTGACGTCGTGGGCCCACACCAGGCGCGGACTGACGTTCCACGGCCCGATCAGGCCGAGGTAGTCGAGCCGGATCGCCAGCCGGTAACCCCAGGAAGTCGGGTCGGCGAAGCGGTCGAGGGGCTCGACCTCGCCGAAGTGACGGCTCGCGAGTTCCACGTTGCCGGACACGGACGTGCCGGGCCCGTTGAAGCGCAGGCCGCGGTCGTTCGGGCCACCCTCGGTCTTGCTGGGCATGCCCTCGACGCTCGTGACGGCCGCCTCGAGGACCGTCACGATCTGCGCCGCACCCAGCATCGGTCCGAAGACCTTGGTGCCGGTGAGCTGCGCCTGCCAGACGTCGTAGCGATCCCAGCCCTGGATCTCCTGGTCGACGCCGAAGCGGCCGATCTGGTTGCAGGCCGTCAGCGTCGCGCCGGCACCGGGCAGGCAGGTCGGCGGCAGCGTGATGCCCTGCAGCGCGGCGGCGGCCTGCTCGAACGGACCGAGCGCGGCGAACAGTACCTCGACGTCGTCGAACTGCAGCGGCACGTCCATGCGATAGGAGACCTCGCCCTGCAGCGCGATGCCGGTCGTACCCACCTGGGTATTGAAACTGAGCCCGAGCAGCTTGATGTCCTCGGGGTACTCGGTGAAGTACTGCGCCGTCTGGGCGTACTCGTGCACGGCGAGGTTCGTCGCCTGGGCAGTGACGTTGCCGCCGCCGAGTGCCGTGTTGGCCGCGATCGTGGCGTAGCCGCCCGCCGTCGCCGCCGAAAGGTCGCCGCCGGCGCTGGCGGCCGCGGCCACGCCCTGCTGGGTGCCAATCCCGATGGCCGCTGCTGGCGGCAGACCGGCCGCCAGCGCCTGGGCCGTCGCGATGCCACCGACCAGCGTGCCGACCGCATTGCCGACCCCGACCTGCGTGCCGGTCCGGCCGCTGATCAGCGGCACCTTGCTGTGGTAGTTCATGAAATAGAAGCCGAGCTCGGTGCCATCCGAAAAGTTCGGCAGGAACCATTTGATCGCGGCGCCGTACTGCCCGTCGTTGCTGGCCTCCCGGGTCGGACCGCGAACCACGCCTTGGAAACCCTCGATGAACGGGCCGCCGAGCGGGCGGAAGTCCACGCCCTGATCGGAAAACGCGCCGAAGCCGAGGAACACGCGCTCACCGCCCTCGACCGCGAAGTCGTTCGACGAGAAGAAACTTCCGACCGGCTCGGGCAGCGTCTCGTCCCAGCTGAACTCGTAGAGGGCCTCGACGGTCAGGTTCTCGGTGAGGCCGAAAGACGCCTTGACCATCTCCTGCGGCAGGTAGGCCTCGCGCAGCTCCGAGCCCGGCACGCGCAGCGCGGAGAGGTCGAAGTGGTTAATCGTGGCATTGATGCCCGGGATGAACGTGCTCTCCCCCCAGTTCACGACCATGCTGCCGGCGCGCAAGTCGAGCTCGCGCCCGCCGAGGTCGAAGCGGCCGTACACGAAGTAGTCGAGCATGCGTACGTAGGAACCCATCAGGTCCTTGGCGTCGTCCGAGAGCGGCGTGCGCGCGGTGGGCTGCTTCTCGGCCTCGTAGTCGTAGAGGCCCTGGGCGCGGGCGAACAGCCCGAAGCCGCCCTTGTTCAGCGCCAGCTCGGTAACGAACTTGGCGGCGTTGGAGACGAGTCCCGTCTCGTAGTTGAGATTGCCGTCGTCGATGTTCGGGGAACGGCCTATCCCGCCGTTGGCCGTTCCGATCAGGTTCAGGTCCGGACTCTGGATGCGGTAGAGCTGGCCATAGGACAGCGTCGTGTCCCAGTTGCCGTTCCAACTCCCCAGCGTGAAATCGAACGCCTGCGCGGACGTCGCCCCGAGCGCGCCGGCGGCGACCAGCGCCGTGGTCACGGCCCGGCGAACGGTACGGAGGTCGTGCTTGGCGGGATGAGTGGTCATGTGCTTCCCCATTTGCTGACGACCGAGAGTCCTCGGCTGACTCGGGTAGGGGAGCGCCGGCGCACGCCTGACGCTTCCGCCCGTTTGTTGTAGCGCCGATACCGGCACGGCCGGCTCGCACAACTGCGCGCCGAGTATATCAGCGACGCCGTCGCCTCCCACCCCGCGCCTCTACGTATCCGGGCGTGTATTGCAGCGCAAAAACTCAGCTGTGGGTGACCTGCAGGATGCTGTTGCGAATCTGCTCCGACAGCACGACCCGCGCGTCGTCGGCGACGGCCAGCAACGGCTCGCCGTAGGTCAGCTTGCCGCCCTCGCCGACCTCGATGACGCCCCGCCGGCGCAGCAGGTCGATGAAGCTGCGGAACATCGTCCGGTCGAAGAACTCCGGGGAATTCAGCCCGTAGAGCATCGACATCCGCTGGGCCATGGAGGCGCAGCGGCGCTCGAGCCCTTCGGCAGTGAGTTCCCCGCGCCCGGCCTGCAGGAGCAGCGCGATGGCGAGGTAGTAGCGCTCGACCGTCTGGATCGTGGCCTGGGCGAGGACGGACAGCTGCACCGCTTCCACCGTGCCGGTCGGGGGCCGGCGCCAGACGCGGCCGTCCTCGCTGCGGGAGAGCAGCCCGCTGCGGGCGAGCGCCTCGAGCACGTCGTCGACGACGCCGGGCACCTCGGATTCCTCCCAGCGCAGGGTCAGCTCCTGGCGGACGTACGGGTAGGCGCGCCACGCCAGGCGCTGGATGTCCTCCGTGCGCATCGCCGCGTTGTTCAGGAACGCGCATGCCACGAGCGAGGGCATCGCGAACAGGTGGATCACGTTGTTCCTGTAGTACGTGCATAGCACGGCCGCCTCGTCGGGCATCCGCAGCACGTCGCCGAGGGAGTGTGCATGGCGTTCGATCATGCCCATGTCCTCGCCCAGGCGGATCATGGCCGCGCCGTCGGCTTCCGGCAGGCCCAGGTCCGGCGAATACGGGCACTCGCGCAGCAGCCTGACGTACAGATCGAGCTGGCGCGTCAGATCGGACTCGAGCATCGCCTGCCGCGGGGTTGCGAGCAGCGCGACAGACAGCAGGTTCACCGGCGTCGCGGCAGCAGCGCTGTTGACGCGCCGCATGACCTCTGCGGCCACCGAGTCCACGACCTCGCTGAACCAGGGCGGACGGGCGTCGTCCGCGACCGGCGCGTCACGCCAGCCCGGCTGCACGCGCTCGAGGGCCTCGCCGAGGAGGAGCGGCTCGCCGAAGCCGACGTGCACCCGCCCGAAGCGTTGCCGCAGCGCCGGCAGCGTGCGCAGCAGGCCGCGAACGGACTCCTTCTCCTTCGGGCGCCCGGACAGCTCGCCGATGTAGGTGCGCGCCTCGAACAGGCGCTCGTAACCGAAGTACACGGGGATGTAGGCCACCGCACGCCGCGGGTTGCGCAGATAGCTGCGCACCGTCATGGCGAGCATCCCGGTGCGGGCCGGCAACAACCGACCCGTACGGCTTCGGCCGCCCTCGATGAAGAACTCGAGGGGGTGGCCGCGGCTCATCAGCACGTCCACGTACTTGGTGAACACGACGGGATACAGCCCGCCGCCGCGGAACGAGCGGCGGATGAAGAATGCCCCACCCATCCGCAGGAACCGCCCGATCACCGGGAGGTTCAGGTTGAGTCCGGCCGCGACGTAGGGCACCGCGTAGCCGCGGTAGTAGATCACGTAGGACAGCAGCAGGTAGTCCATGTGAGAGCGGTGACAGGGCACGTAGACCATCTCGCAGCCGGCGGGCAGGCGATCGAGGTGCTCTGCATTGCGGACGTCGACGCCGTCGTACAGCCGCGTCCACAGCCAGGTCAGCAGCCGGTCCATGAACCGCACGAAAGCGTGCGAGTAGTCGGCCGCGATCTCGAGCCCGAGCCGCCTGGCATCACGAAGCGCCTCGCGCCGCGTGATGCCCCGCTCGCGGATCTCCTGGCGCACCGCCTGGCGCACCGCGCGGGTCCGCAGCACCTGGGCGAGGATCACCCGGCGGGTGGCCAGTTCCGGCCCCAGCGTTTCGTCGCGCATGCTGCGGAACTCGGCCCGCAGCTCCCGCAGCAGCCGCCGGCCGGCGCGGGGTATCGCCTGCCCGTCGACCAGGTAGTCGCGCACCGGATGCGGGTGACCGAAGCGGATCAGCGTGGCGCGGCCGTTGAAGAGGATCGACAGGAGCCGGCGGAAGGGCCCGACGAGCGCCCAGCGCTCGGACAGCACCAGGTCGAGCCAGGATCGTTCGCGCTGCGGGGCTCGTCCCCAGAACACCGCGACCGGGACCACGTCGAGCTCGAGCGCGGGATCCGCCTCGGCCGCGGCCAGCGCGGCCGGCAACTCGGCCGGCATGCGCCGGTCCGGCCGCTTGCGCAGCACGCCGGCGCGACGCTCGAGCGCGGTGAAGGAGCGCTCGAGCGCGAGCCCGCCGACCGCGAGCCGCTTTCCCGGTCGCCGCAATGCCGAGTCCATGCACAGTTGCTCGAGCGCCAGGAAGCCGGACAGGCTGCGCTCGCTGAGCACGTAGAGCACCGGGCGCGTCCGGCCCCGCAGGCGCTCGAGCGCATCCGCCGGCGCCACCCCGGGGCGGACGAACAGGCGCATCAGGCCGCGCATGGCCCACAGGAAACTGCGGTCGAGTCCCAGGTAGCGGTTCATGGTCGGTCGGCGTGATCGGAACGGACGCCGTGCGCCCGCCGGCGCGCGCACGGCTGTCGCGGTGCGCAGCCGCTATTCGCCGGAGGAGTCGCCTTCGCTCTCGCGGATCTGACGATCGAGCGCTTCGCGGTGCGCGTCCATGGCCGCGTTGACGCTGTCTTCGACCTTGTCGGGAGCGGTGACGAGGTCCCGGAACACGGTCTCCTCGGGTTTCATGACCTCGCGCTCCTCGGCATCCTCACCGCCGCAGGCGGCGAGCGCGAGGAGCAGCGGCGGCAAGACCAGGATGGCAGGCAATCGCATGCACTGGCTCCGTGATGGTTTTAAGGATTCTAACGCGATCGGCGCTTTCGTGGTCCTTCGCAGATGTGATGTGCGGCCTCGGCGCGAGGCAAACTCCGAGGGCGAGAGGGAGATCGTCGCCGGCCCCTTGCCGTCAGGCGCGCTTCTCGGCCTGTTTCTGCAGGTGCGGCAGGTCCAGCGCCACCAGGAAGTACTCGAAGAGGTAGTTGATCAGCGTGATCTGGTCCTGCATCCGGTGGTCGGCGTCGATCAGGTGCAGCGTCGCGTCATGCTCGCGCGCGTAGCGGATGCTGTTCTCCACCGGGACCACGTCGTCGCGCCAGCCGTGCACGATGGTGAGCGGACACTCGGCGGGCTTGGGCGTGAGGTGCTCGCAGCCGGGCATGTAGAACGCCGGCGCAAGCAGGAACAGGCCCTGCGCACGCAGCAGCGAGGATGCGGCCGCGGCCACGTGCCCCCCCATGCTCGATCCCACCAGCACGAGGTCTCCGCGGAGGTCGCGACAGAAGCTGAGCAGCCGGGTGACGCGATCGTGCGGGTCTTCGACCCCGCGGTAGTCCACGGAGTCCGCCTCGTAGCCTTCGCTGCGCGCGACCTCGGCCATCGCAGAGATCTTCGAGCCCCACGGCCCGCTCTCCTTGCCGTGGGAAAAAATCACGTGGCGGCTTGTCATTCCCGGCTCCGCTAGGCGGCGCCCGATGTTAACAGAACGTGCCCTGCGCGCTCAGCGCCCGCCGTCCGGCGGACCCCACAGCAGCCGGTCGAGATCGTCGTCCAGGCCCCGCGCAGCCGGATCCACGCGTCCGTCGTCGCCGAAGCGCACGCCCTCGCCGGCCAGCAGCCGGCGCTGCAGCGCATGCTGCCGCGAACCCGACGGAAAGCTGATCCGGCCGCTCGCATTCACGACCCGGTGCCAGGGCAGGTCGAGCTCCGTCGGTGCCGTCCTCAATGCATGACCCACGAGCCGAGCGCGCCCCGGCAGTCCCGCGCGGCGCGCGACGCCCCCGTAGCTGTCGACGCGACCTCGCGGGATGGCCGCCACGGCTTCCCGGATGCGGGCGAGCCTCGCCTCGTCTTCCGTCACCGTCACGTCGGCGCCCTCGAGCGCTGCATACGGCCGACCGCGAGCGCCACGGTCGAGGCGAGCACGAACGGCAGGAGACGCTCCACCACGTCGCCCTCCGTGTCGGGCAGCAGGTAGAAGAGGACCGTTGACGCAAAGCCGGTCCAGACGCAGGCCAGCGACATCCGCGCGGTCGGCATGCGACCGACGGCGACCAGGATGACGAGCGGGCCGAAGGCTGCGCCGAGCGCGTTCCAGGCAAAGAGAACGCGACTGTAGATACTCTCGGGCACGAACATCGCGATGCAGGCCGCCGCCGCGCTGAAGACCACGAGCGCCGCGCGCGTGACCCGCAGGCCGGGCGTACCGGCCCGACTCGGGCCATTGGGCCAGTCGACGGTCACGCTCGAGGTCGCCGTGATCAACTGGCTGTCGACCGTGGACATGATGGCCGACATGACCGCGACCGTGACGAGCCCGGCAAGCAGCGGAGGCAGCCAGCTCGCCGCGGATGCAAACAGCACTTCCTCGGCCGCATCCGGCGGAGGCACGAGCAGCCGGCCGGACCAGCCGATCACCAGCATCCCGGCCAGGACGAGTCCGATCCAGACGAGTGCGATGAAGCCGCCGCGACGGACAGCGGCGTCGTCACGTGCCGCCATGAAGTGGTTCACGACGTGCGGCTGGCCGGGAGCGGCAAGGCCGATGCCGAAAGTGCCGAGCACGAAGGCGAGTGCGGCGGCAGCGCCGCGGCCGCCGAACAGGTCGGCACGGGCCGGGTCGTCCGCTGCGGTCGCCGCAAGCAACGGGTCCAGCCCACCGGCCGCGGAGAGGGCGGCCACGGGCAGCAACAGCGATACCAGCAGCATCAGCGCCCCCTGGACGAAGTCGGTGACGCTCGCCGCCCAGAACCCGCCGACGAGGGTGTAGGCCACGATCAGCGTACTGCCGAGGACGACGCACAACCGGAAGTCGAGGCCGAGAGCCAGCGAGAAGGCGGTGCCCGCGGCCTGGAACTGTGCGGCCACGTAGAAAAGGAACGAGGTCACGATGATGACCGAAGCGCTGCGACGCAGTGCGACCGCGGCGGCACCCTCCTCGCCGTGCGTGAGCAGCTGGACAAGCGTGACGCTGCCCTGTCCCGCCGACAGGGCCCGCAGGCGCGGCGCAACCAGGAACCAGTTGACGGCATAGCCGGTCACGACCGACAGCCAGATCCAGACAGCCGGGAGCCCCCAGGCGTAGGCTGCCCCGCTCACGCCGACCAGCGTCCACGCGGAGGACTGGGTCGCACCTTGCGACAGCGCAGCCAGCCAGGGGCCGAGGCGTCGGCCGCCCAGGAAGAAGTCCTCTGCGCCGCGCGTGCGCCGGGCGGCCCAGCCGCCGATGGCGAGCATCAACAGGCAGTATCCGGCAATGGCCGGCGCGATGCCGGGCTGGAGGTGCATGGCGCCAGTCTCGCCGCCCGCGCCCGCGATGTACACTGCGGGCCCCTGTGCGGTACCCCGAATGGACCGAGCCCGAGGCTGGCAATTCTCCATCGACCGAGGCGGCACGTTCACGGACGTGGTCGCGCTCCGGCCCGACGGCAGGCTTCTGACCCGCAAGCTCCTGTCGGAGGACCCCGCCCGCTACGACGACGCACCTTCCTTCGCGATCCTCGAACTGCTCGCCCGTCACGGTCGGCCAGGGGACACGATCGACGTCGTACGCATGGGAACCACGGTCGCGACCAACGCGCTGCTCGAGCGCAAGGGCGTGCGCACGGGTCTCGTCGTGACCGCAGGCTTCCGCGACGCACTCCGCATCGGCTACCAGGACCGTCCGGACCTCTTCGCCCGTCACATCGTGCTGCCCGAAATGCTGTACGAGGCGGTTGCGGAAGTGCGGGAACGGGTCGATGCCCGGGGCCGGGTTCTCGAGCCGCTCGACGAGGCCTCGCTGACCGACTCGCTGCATGCCATGCGTGCTTCCGGCATCGAGAGTGTCGCGATCGTGCTGATGCACGGCTACGCCTTTCCTGAGCACGAGCGGTCGGCGGCGCGCGTGGCCAGAAAGACCGGCTTTGCCGAGGTGTGCACGTCCCACCAGGTCTCGCCGCTGATCCGGCTGGTCGGCCGCGGCGACACGACCGTGGTCGACGCCTACCTGACGCCGCTGCTCGCGCGCTACGCCAGGCGGTTCCGGGACCGGCTCGGCAGCGCACACGCGGAGGCCCGCATCCTGTTCATGCAGAGCAACGGCGGGCTTGCGGCGGCCGACTCGTTTCGCGGCGCCAACGCGCTGCTCTCCGGTCCCGCAGGCGGCCTTGTCGGCATGGCCGTGGCCGGCCGCGGGCTGGGTCGCAGCCGGCTCATCGGGTTCGACATGGGGGGAACCTCCACGGACGTGGCCCTGTACGACGGCCGGTATCCGCGCCGCTTCGACTCGCGCATTGCCGGCATCCGCCTGCAGGCACCCATGATGAACATCCATACGGTGGCAGCCGGTGGCGGTTCCGTGCTGCGATTCGAAGGCGGTCGCCTCCGGGTCGGCCCGGAGTCCGCTGGTGCGCACCCCGGGCCCGTCTGCTACCGCAACGGCGGCCCGCTCGCCGTCACCGACATCCACGTGCTGCTGGGACGGCTGCAGCCGGACCACTTTCCGCGCGTCTTCGGTCCCGACGGCCACCAGGCGCTCGACACCCAGGCGGTCCGCCGGGGCTTCCTCGCCCTCGCCCGAGGCGTGTCCGAATCTACCGGCAGGCGCTGGACCGCGGAAGAGCTCGCCGAAGGCTTCCTGGAGGTCGCGATCGAGACGATGGCCCACGCCATCCGGCACGTCTCGGTGCGCCATGGCCACGACGCCAAGGACTACTCGCTGTTCTGTTTCGGCGGCGCGGGCGGCCAGCACGCGTGCCGCGTGGCCGACGCGCTGGACATCGGGGAGGTCCTCATCCATCCGCACGCAGGAGTACTGTCGGCCTGGGGCATCGGGCTCGCCGACCAGCGCGCGTTGATCAGGCGCAGCGTCGAGCGGCCGCTCGGCACCGCTTCCCTGGCGGAGCTCCGGGCGGTGGCCGCCTGCGTGGAGCAGGAGGCCCGTGCCGAACTCGTCTCCCAGGGAGCGCCCGCAGCCGCGATCCGGGTCGAGTCCGGCGCGGAGATCAAGGTCGAGGGGACGGAAATGTCGCTGCCCGTTCCGATCAGCGACCTGGCGACCATGCGCGACGATTTTGCCCGCGGCTTCGCGGGACGTTTCGGCTTCGAGCCGGAGCTCACCAGGCTCGCCATCGCGACACTGCGCGTCGAGGCCGTCGCACCGGGCGGGCAGTCGGCGCTTCGTGATGGCCTGCCCCCGGGCACGGCCGGCGTGACCGGGACTGCCGCCGAAGTCGATGGCTGGTTCGACGGCTGGCGGCGCGTAGCGCTCTGGAGAAGGGAGCAACTCGAGGCGGGGAGCCGCGTGCGCGGGCCGGCGATCATCGTGGAGGCCAATGCCACGACAGTCGTGGAAAACGACTGGGAGGCGGAACCGCTGGCCTCTGGCGAGTTGAAGCTGTCGCGAAGTCGGCCCCGGCGGTCCCGCGAGCTCGACTCGAGCCGCGCGGACCCGGTGCTGCTCGAGCTGTTCAACCACCGCTTCATGCACGTCGCGGAGCAGATGGGGGCGGTGCTCCAGTCGACCGCCGTGTCGGTGAACATCCGGGAGCGGCTCGACTTTTCCTGCGCGCTGTTCGACGCCGCGGGCTGCCTCGTGGCGAACGCGCCGCATATGCCGGTGCACCTCGGCTCGATGGGGGCGAGCGTGCGCGCCGTGATCGCGGCCCACTCCGGGCACATGGCGCGCGGGGACGCGTGGATGCTCAACGCACCCTACGCCGGCGGAACCCACCTGCCCGACGTGACGGTCGTGACGCCGCTGTTCGCGGGGCAGGACGCGTCGCCGGACTTCTACGTCGCCTCTCGCGCCCATCACGCCGACATCGGCGGGATCACGCCCGGCTCGATGCCGCCCGGCAGCCGCAGCATCGACGAGGAGGGCGTGCTGTTCACGGACTTCCGGCTTCTCGCGCGAGGCCGGCTGCGCGAGGGCGCGCTCAGGGACGCGCTGACGACCGCAGCCTGGCCGGCGCGCAATCCCGAGCAGAACATCGCCGATCTGCAGGCGCAGCTGGCCGCCAACGAGCGCGGCAGGCAGGAAATGGAACGGCTCGTCCTCGCGCACGGACTCGGGCCGGTCCGAGACTACATGCGTCACGTGCAGGACAACGCCGAGGCCAGGGTGCGCGAGGTCATCGACCGCCTCGAGGACGGCTCGTTCCGCTACGAGCTCGACGACGGCAAGGCGATCGCGGTACGCGTCGCGATCGACCGTGCCGCCCGTTCGGCAGTCGTCGACTTCACGGGCACCTCGCCGCAGTCATCCGGCAATTTCAACGCGCCGCTCGCCGTGTGCACGGCGGCCGTGCTCTATGTCTTTCGCACCCTCGTTGCCGCAGACATCCCGCTCAACGAGGGTTGCCTGCGGCCGCTCGTGATCCGCGTCCCGGAAGGCTCGCTGCTCAACCCGCGGCCGCCGGCCGCCGTCGTGGCGGGCAACGTGGAGACTTCGCAGTGCATCGTGGATGCGCTCTACGGCGCGCTCGGCGCGCTGGCGGGCTCCCAGGGAACGATGAACAACCTGACCTTCGGCAATGCGACGACCCAGTACTACGAGACCATCGCCGGCGGCGCCGGCGCGGGGCCGGCGTTCGACGGGGCGTCCGGAGTGCAGACCCACATGACGAACTCGCGGCTGACGGACCCGGAGGTTCTGGAGTCGCGCTACCCGGTCCTGCTGCGGGAATTCGCCTTCCGTCCCGGATCCGGAGGATCGGGCCGCCACCGCGGCGGCGACGGGCTCGTCCGCCGCATCGAGTTCCTGGAGCCGATGACCGTTTCGATCCTGTCGGGGCACCGGCGCGTTCCACCCTTCGGCCTCGCCGGCGGCGCTCCGGGACAGGTCGGGCGCAACGCTCTCGAGCGCCGCGATGGGCGGCGGGAGAATCTCGGCGGCAGCGCCACGAGCGAGGTCGGAGCCGGTGACGTGATCGTGATCGAGACGCCGGGCGGCGGAGGTTTCGGAACGCGCTGACCGCGCTCAGCAGGTGTGGGCGCGCAGGTCGGGAAGGGACTCCTCGAGCAGCTGCTCCGGGAGGCTCAACAGCGACTGCAGCCCGTTAACGCTGACCGGCTTGACCCGGCTGCCGCCCGCGCGATGACTGATGAGGTAGCAGTGGAACTGTCCAGGGCGCGCGGCCGCAAATCCGAACAGAAGGTTGACGATGCCCCGGTCGCGTTCGTACTCGCGGTTGATCCGTCCGTCGCAGATCACGAACCAGCGATCGTCCGCCGCGCGCTCTTCGAAGGCCCCGTCCTGTTCGAGAGAGGTCAGGAACGCCCGCACCTGCCCCGCCAGCCTGCCCCAGAGCACCGGTCCGTTGGGCTCGAAGAGCGTCCAGCGCGTGCCGCGCTCGATGCTCGTGAGGAGCAGTAGCGCCAGCCGCCGGCGGCCGAGCAGCCGCCTGTCCGGTGACGACGCGCCAGGCCCGGCCAGCGTACGCGCAGCAGTGCGCTCGCCACCCGGAGCGCGCGCGACGGCCAGCGCGTTCACCCCGAGGGTGGCCAGGCGATTCCGGTCCACGTCACCCACGGCGCACATCGGGCGCATGCCTGGGCGCAGGATCGCCTCCGCGGGATGGGGGGGCGACCAGACCGGCTGGCGGCCGCCCGCTCGGCCCAGCATCCCGGCCACGGCGCCGCAGGCAGCGAACGACTCGAACCGGCCACGGAGCTTGTCGTAGGCGAGCATCCTCGGGAAGTACATGACCGCGCTGTCGCTCGCCAGCGGCCACTCCTGCATGCCGGCGATCGCCGCCGCGGGCGAGTCCCAGGCCGAGGGAGGATCGACGACCAGGATGGCGCGCCGGTCCCGGCAGTACCGGTTAGCGACCAGCAGCGTGCTCGGCCCCACGTCCCGGTCACGTGCGAGCGGCGGAATGCAGAGGAAGTTGAAGTGCTCCACCGAGCCGAGCGCGAACAGGCCCGTGCCCTGCGCGGCGGAGCCGATGATGTCGTAGTCGGTCAGGGGTCCTCCATCGTCCCCGTCCGGGCTCGAGTCGACATAGCCTGCTCGATTCCGGCTGCCGACGGCGAGTGTGGGCTCCGGCCGCGATCCCGGAACGGCTCCCGCGACCCGCACCAGCTGCGACTCGGCGAGCGCGCTGCCCGCGAAGCGCGACGACTCGGGGTGGCTCGAGAGCCGCCGGTAGATCTCCTGGTCCTCGATGTGCTCGGATCCGCACGAGCGTACGCGTTGCAGCACCAGGTTGAAGCGGTCCTGCTCGTTCTCGCCGATCCCGTCGTAGTCCACGGCCGCGCGCAGGAACTCACGCGTGCCCGGGGCGATGGCCGCGAGCTCGAGCGCTTCGCCCGAGCAGGGCAGCGAGAGGCTGCAGGGCCGGGCGCCGTTGGCGACCCGCACGATGAGCGCCGTCTCGCCGCCGCTTTCGAAGAACTGATCGACGCAGTAGGACAGCGTGCTCGGCTGCCACAGGCCGCCGAAGCTGCGCTCGAAGTCGGCGAAGGAACGAATCAGGACCGGACGATTGAGCGGACCGCGCAGGGCCCGTCCGACGAAGACGGCAATGCCCGTCGGCGCCCGCGCGATGGACTGCTCGGCGCCGGGTTCCTCATGAACGTCGATCCCGGTGAGTCGATCCGCCACCGGCGGCTCCCCTGCGTTTTCCGAAGGTTAGCACGAGAGGACGGCCGCCGCGCCAGCGTCTGCCGGGTCAGGTTTCGGCGTGCCGCCTTGTCCGGCTCGTACCGTCACCGGTCGGCGCAGCACCGCCATCGCGCTCCTGCGTGCGGAGCGCTTGCTCACGTCGGGCGCGCTCGGCTTCCTCGCGCTTGCGCGCGATTTCCTCGAGCATGACTTTCAGCCACTCGGACTGCATGCTTCCTCGCGCCTCCTCGTCCCGGGCCCCGAGTCTAGCGCACCGGCTCACCGAGCGCCTCGGCTGCGCCGCCTGCCACGTCTCGATAGAGCTCCGCCATCCTGCCCGCCAGCGACGTCGCGGACCAACGGGCGGCGGTGCGCGCGCCCCCCGCGCGGAGCGTCGCCTGCAGCTCGGGATCGTCGAGGAGCCCGAGCACCGCCGCTGCAAATTCGCTCTCCTCCTCCCGTACGACGATGGCGCCCTCGGCGTCCCTGAGCACCTCGGTCGTGCCGAGTACGGCGGTCGAGACGACTGGCACGCCCAGTGCCATCGCCTCCAGCAGGACGAGGCCCTGCGTCTCGGTCCGCGAGGCGAAGACGAAGGCATCGGCCGCGCGGTAGCAGTCGAGCAGCTCGCCGGCCCGGTCGAGGTAGCCGACGAAGTGCACGGCAGCCTGCAGGCCGAGTCGTGCCGCAAGCGAGCGCAGGGAGGCCTCGGCGGGGCCTTCGCCGGCGATCACCAGCCGCGTGCCGGGTCGATACGAGTGCACCCGCTTAAAGACGCGGAGCACGAAGTCGATGTTCTTCTCGTGAGCCACGCGACTGATGTGGACCAGCAGCGGCTGGCCGGAAGGGATGCCGAGACGCCTGCGAAAGCGGTTCCCCTCCCCCCCGGTGAAGCGCTCCGGATCGAGCCCGGTCGGAATCACCTCGGCCCGGGCCGCGACGCCGTAGCGTCGCAGCACCTCCAGCATGGCGTGGGTGGGGACCACCAGCGCGTCGACGGCCCGGCACTGGCTGACCGTAAAGCGGCGCGCCAGCAAGCGGAGCACGCCGCCGGGGAGGAACGGTACGTAGTGGTGAAGGTACTCCTCGAAGTACGTGTGGTAGGTCTCGACCACCGGCACGCCGAACTCGCGACGCAGCCGGACGCCCGCATAGTGCGCGAGGAAAGGCGTATGAACGTGGACGACGTCGTAGCCGCCGCCCCGCAGCGTGTCGCGCGCCTGCCCTAGCAACCGGCGGTACTGCATCATCCGGTCCTCGGGATCGAGCGGGACCCGTCGGGCGGCGACGCGCCGGACTCCCGCTTCCTCGCACTGCCCCGGATCGCCATAGTCCGGTGCCAGCAACACCGTCTCGTGCCCGAGCTCGTACAGGCTCTGGCGGAAGGTCTGGATCGAGGTCGATACCCCGTTGACCCGGGGGAAATAGACGTCGGACAGCTTCAGAATGCGCAAGGAACCCTCCGGCCGGCGTCCGGGACGCGGCGACGGCCTTTGGGGAGTGGCAATCTAGCGGCCGGAGATGACGAGCCGGTGACAGGCTGCCGGCCCCGGCCGTGGGGAGCAGGATCGCGTCTCAGTGGACCCGTGAGCAGTGAACCACGCGCACGCGCTCGCGCTCGACACCGAGCGACCGGCACACCGCTGCGCCGACTGCCTCCCTCACGTCCTGGGCGGATTCCTCGTCGGTCACCGTGATCACGCCGTTGTACTGGCGCGGCGACACATGTCCCGGACGGTCGACCAGGACGCTCGTGTAGAACTTGAGCTGCATGCCGGTGCTCCTCCCTTGTCCGGGATCATCGGCAGCAGGGCCGGCGTCTTTAGGCGGGCGCGACGTCCGTCTCAGTGGACGGCGGTCTCGCGCACGGGGGGGTCCCGCTCGGACAGGAGTTCGCGGAAACCGGGCTCGTCGGCGTATTGGTCCTCCGTGCCGTCCCAGGTCGCGCCGGCAGGCAGCGCGTTCCGCACCACGGGTGCGGCGGCGAGCAAGGCGGGCAGCCGTTCTTCCCGTCCCGCGGTGATGGCCAGGGGGATCCCGGCCGGCTCGCTGGACACCTCCCGCGCCCGGGTCCAGCTGATGCGCTCGTCCTCGGCCGCGATGCGCTTCCACAGGGTCGAGCCGCTCCGGGCTCCTTTCTTTCGCAGGCTGGCGGGCCCGTGTTCCCAGTCGCGCTCGTCGTCCTCGAGCGGCCCGTACGCCTGCACGTACAGCACTTCACCCTCCCAGCCGAGCAGGTAGGGCTGATTCACCACGGTGACGCGCGTACCGACCGGGACGAGGTCGTAAAGCTGTTCGATGTCTTCGGGGTAGAAGCGGATGCAGCCGTGGCTCACCCGCATGCCGACCCCGTAGGGCTTGTTCGTTCCGTGCATCAGGTAGCTCGGCCAGTCGAACCGCATCATGTGCCGGCCCAGCGGATTGTCGGGGCCGGCGGGCACCTTCGGGGGCAGCGGGTCGCCGTTCTTGGCGTGCTCCTCGCGCACGGACCGTGGCGGAGTCCAGGTCGGATCCTTGACCCGCGAGATGATCCGCGTACGTCCCTCCGGGGTGCTCCAGCCGACCTTGCCGATGCCGATCGGGTGCGTGATCACTTCGACCGGCGCCTCCGTGTGGTCGCTCGGCACGTAGTAGAAGGCCCGCATCGCGGCGAGGTTGAACACCAGCCCCTCTCGGGGCGCGTCCGGCAGCACGAACCGGGTCGGCAGGACGATGCGCGTGCCCTCACCGGGCAGCCAGGGATCCACGCCAGGATTCGCGCGGACGATTTCCTCGTAGCCGAGATTGAAGCGCCGGGCGATGTCCGGGAGCGTGTCCTCGTGGCGTGCCACGGTCACCTGGACCCGCCCGACGAGATCGCTGCCCGGTCGCACGGTGAACCGGTGGGTCGCCTCCGCGAGCGGCACCTCCGCCGGCCGGTCGTGGCGTGGCGTCTCCGGCCAGTCCGGACCGGCCGATTTCTTCCACAGCGAGCCCAGCGGCGCACAGGCAGTGGTGCCGAGAGAGAGCAGCATGATCGCGATACCGCGCCGGCTGCGCGGGTGGGCGGTCTTCAGCATCGGCGGATTATGACACCAAGCACCTGCCCCGTCCGGGCGAGCCGCCGTCGCCGGGTACCGACAGGGAACGCCGCAGGAGTCAGAGGACCACCGGCTGGTCCGGGAGCTCGTCGGCACTGCGCCGGCCCCGAAGGGGAAAGTGCCTTGCGACCATCGCGCTCGCCTCCGCAACGCCCGCGAGTACGCCTGCCTCGAACTCGCCCCGTGCAAAGTACTCCCGCATGCGCGCGCAGAGCACCTCCCACTGCGCGGGCTCGACGCGACCGTTGAAGCCGCGGTCGGCCACGATTTCGACGTCCCGGTCCGCGTACAGCAGGTAGATCAGCAGGCCGTTGTTGCGTTCCGTGTCCCACACGCGCAGCAGCGAGAACACCTCGAGCGCGCGTTCCCGCGGCGTCTGGTCCGCCAGCAGCGACGGCAGCTCCAGGGCCGACTCGACGGCGAAGCGCACCTCGCCGTCGTGAGTCCGCTCGCCGTCGCGGACGGCCGCCTCGATGCGTTCGAGCGACGCTGCCGGAAACGCCCGCCGCGCCGCGTGCCGGGTCGTGACCAGGTGCCTCAGGATCCGCCCGGCTTCCATCACCAGCGCCCGCTCGCCCCGCCGCCGCCGAAGCCGCCGCCCAGGCCACCGAACCCCCCGCCCAGACCACCTCCGCCACCCCAGCTTCCCCACCCTCCGCCGAGGCCGCCTCCACCCCGACCCCGGGTGGACCAGCCACGTCGCGGCAACCCGCCGAGAACCACGACCAGGAAGGTTACGACGGCCGCCACGATCGCGATGCCGAGCACGTTCACCAGCAGCCAGACGAGCCCGCCCGCCAGGCCGCCCGTGACGGTCGCGCCGGCAAGCCGCCCGAGGAGGGCCCGCAGGATCCCGCCGGCGACGATCGCGAACACGAGCAGCAGGGGCAGCAGCGACTCCCCCGTTTCGATGTTCTCCCGCCAGCCCGGCTCCGGCTCCGGTAGCGGCTCGCCGTCGATGATGCCGAGGGTCCGTTCTATGCCCGCCTCCAGGCCTCCGTAGTAATCGCCCTGTCGGAAGTACGGTGTGATCACGTCGCTAACGATGCGCTTCGCGATCGCGTCCGGGATGACACCCTCCAGGCCGTAGCCCACCTCGAGGCGCATCGCCCGGTCGTCGATGGCCACGAGCAGCAGCGCGCCGTCGTCGATGCCGGCGCGACCCAGCCGCCACTGCTCGGCCACCCGGATCGAGTACTGCTCGATGGCCTCGGGCGCCGTCGTCGACACGATCAGGATGGCGAGCTGGCTTCCCTTGCGCTGCTCGAACGCCGCGAGCCTGCCCTCGAGCTGCTCCTGCTGTGCCGGGCTCAGGGTCCCTGTGAGATCCGTGACCCGGCGCTCGAGCGGAGGCACCGGCTGGAGCGTCTCGGCGGGCGCCGGACCCGCGTGCCCGACGAGCAGCATCCCCGCCAGCAGGGCCGGCCAGCGCGCCGGGACCGCCAGCATCACCCGCAGTCCCGGCTCAGCCAGAGCCGCTGCCGGCAGCCGGCGTCGTGAAGTCGACCGGCGGCGGCCTCGAGATCGCCGCTTCGTCCTCGACGGAGAAGTTCGGCTTCACGTCGTAGCCGAAGACCATCGCGGTCAGGTTGGTCGGGAACCGCCGGACGGTCACGTTGAAGTCCTGGACCGCCTGGATGTAGCGGTTGCGGGCAACGGTGATCCGGTTCTCCGTTCCCTCGAGCTGCGCCTGCAGGTCGCGGAAGTTCTGGTCCGACTTCAGCTCCGGGTAGTTCTCGACCGTCACCAGCAGGCGGGACAGTGCGCTCGACAGCTCGCCCTGCGCGGCCTGGAACGCCGCCAGCGAGGCAGGATCGTCGGCGTTGACCTGTACCTGCGAAGCCTTGGCCCGGGCCTCGGTCACGCCCACCAGCACCGACTGTTCCTGAGCGGCGAATCCCTTGACCGTAGCGACCAGGTTCGGCACGAGGTCCGCCCGCCTCTGGTACTGGTTGAGCACTTCCGACCAGGCGGACTTTACCTGCTCTTCCTGCACCTGCAGCGTGTTGTAGCCGCAGCCCGAGAGCAGCAGGGCAACCGCCACGATCGTCGTCTTCAGTCCTGCGCGCATGGCAAACCTCCTGGACGGTGCGGGCAGGCTCCCGTTGCCCGGCCCAGCCCGATCTTGGCCCGCCGCCTGCCAAGATTCCAGTTCGCGATGCGTATCGAGGCCCCGTGCTTCCGCGGCACCACCCAGGCCCCTCCGGCCCGCAGCCTCGCCGGGAAGACAGGACCCGCCGCGGCCCGGCGCCGTCAGCGACCGATGCGCAGGTGGATCGGCCAGGAGAGCGGCCGATCGTCACCGCCCCAGGCGTCGCGAAGCAGTGGTGCGACGATCCCGAGCGGGTCCTCGCCGCGCAGGTCCCGGTAGCGCTGCACGGCCGACCACGTGCCGAGATAGCTGAGGACGACTTCGGCCGACCAGACCGTGACGAGGTCGAACTGCGGCGCGGCGACTTCCTCCAATGGGAAAGGCAGCCGTCGGTAGGCCTCCTCGACGTGGCTGCGCTCCCTCGGCCAGTAGGGCCCGACCACGTCCCGATAGAAGTCGTCGACGATCCGGTCGATGTCGCCGCCCGCCCGGAACTTCTCGTAGGTCCAGACGGCGAGGACGCCACCCGGGCGGAGCACCCGGCGCACCTCAGGGTAGAAGCGGCGCCAGTCGAACCAGTGGGCGGCTTGGGCGGCGGTGACGAGGTCGAAGCAGGCGTCCGGCGAGCCGATCCGCTCGGCCGGTTCGCGCGCGTACTCGACCCTCGGGTGCGGCCGCGCGCGCGCCAGCTGGCTCGCGCTGGGTTCGGTGGCCCTCACCGAGGCGAACCACGCCGCGAGCTCCACCGCCGCCTGCCCGTTGCCGGTCGCAACGTCGAGCGCCCGCTCCCGGGCGGGCACGATCGAGGCCAGGTAGCGGAACAGGTCCGGCGGGTAACCGGGCCTGTAGCGCTCGTAGGCCGCGGCCTGGCGGGAGAAGTGGTCCTTGAAGCTGCCGGCCATAGCGCCTCTTCCCCGGAACCGTGAGCCTATCCTTCGGGGAAGCTAGACTCTACCGCACGGTGCGAGGACGGGCCTGTCGCGCTGAACGAACCTCCCGGGGTCGACACGATCGCGCCCGACAGGCCATCCATCCGGTCCGGACCGGACAAAAAAAGCAGCCCCAGGGGAGTGCCCTGAGGCTGTAGAAGCGGACTTACGGTGAAGGGAAGGAAAGTCCGCTAGGGGATATGCAATGAGCCAACCACTGGTCGCGAATCTACGCTTCCGAGCGCCCTGCTTCCGTGACCCCACGCACAGAATGGGTCCCGTGCGCGGCACCCGCTGCCCGGGCGCTCCCGACCTCTTAACGGCCGCGCCGGGGCTTTCTTTAGCCCTTTTCCGATCGCTGCCGCACCGTACTCACCGCCCTTATTTTACATAATGCCACGCTGGAAGCCGGCCACGACCCCGGGATCCAAGTACATCACGCCCGCCGGCATCCGCCGGCTGCGTGAGGAGCTCGATCACCTCTGGCGAATCGAGCGCCCGGAAGTGACCCGGGCGGTGGCCGAAGCGGCGGCCCAGGGCGACCGCTCCGAGAACGCCGAGTACACCTACGGCAAGCGCCGCCTGCGGGAGATCGACCGGCGCGTGCGGTTCCTGCGCAAGCGGCTCGACGGCATGGTGGTGGTCTCAGCGCCGCCTGCCGATCCCCGGCGCGTGTTCTTCGGGGCCTGGGTCGAACTCGAGGACGAAGACGGAGGCCTGCGACGCCACCGGATCGTCGGTCCCGACGAGTTCGACATGGCGCCCGGCTACATCAGCATGGACTCGCCGCTGTCCCGCGTCCTGCTCGGCCGGCGGCTGGACGACGAGGTTTGCATCGAGCTGCCCGGTGGCGGGCGGCAGACGCTCGTCATCACCGCGATCGCCTACCAGGACGGCTCCGGCTAGATGACGCGGATGTTCTTGAACTGCCAGGGATCGCTCTCGTCCACGTCCTCGGGGAACAGTCGCCCGCGATCGTAGAGCGGCGTCCAGTCGGTGTACTTGCCGACGACCGGACCCAGGTAGGGCATGCAGATCTCGAGGTTGCGACGGAAGTCGATCTCGTCCGGCTCGACGATGCCCCGACTCGGGTTCTCCATCGCCCAGATCATTCCCGACAGGGCCGCCACCGTCACCTGCAGCGACGTCGCGCTGTTGTAGGGGACGAGCCGGCGGGCCTCGTCCGTGGAAAGCTGCGATCCGTACCAGTACGCATTCTTGCGGTGGCCCGCGAGCAGCACCCCGAGCTCGTCGATGCCGGCGGTGATGTCCGACATCATGATCCGCTTGCGCTCCTGCTCGCGATAGTTGCGGCCGCAGAACTCGTGCACCGACAGCACGGCGTTGTCTGCGGGGTGGTAGGCGTAGTGAACCGTCGGACGGTACACGACACGGTCGTTCTCCTTCACGGTCAGGTAGTCCGAGATCGAGATCGACTCGCCGTGCGTGATCAGGAAGCCGTGGAAGTGCCCTGCCTGCGGCGTCCAGGTCCGCACTCGCGTCGCACAGCCGGGCTGCGTCAGGTAGATGGCGCTGCGACGGCCGAAGTCGTGCTGGCGGCCGTCCCGCGGAAAGTGGCGTTCGTGCGTGCCCCAGCCGAGCTCCGCCGGCTGGCTGCCCTCGCTGATGAAGCCGTCCACCGACCAGGTGTTCACGAACTCGCCGGGCTCCTTCGGAGTGCTGGAAACCTGCGTGTCGCGCTCGGCGATGTGGATGACCTTGACGCCGAGCTGCTGGGCCAGGGCGGACCACTGCTCGCGTGTGGTCGGCTCCGGGACATCGACGTCGGTGTCCGCCGCGACGTCGAGCAGTGCCTGCTTCACGAAGTGCGACACGAGGCCGGGGTTGGCGCCGTGCGTGATGACGGCCGTCGGGCCATCGGGATAGGCCTTGCGCAGCTCGAGGGCCTCCTCGCGCAACGCGTAGTTCGTGCGGCGGCTCGCCGGGATGTTCGGATCGTTGTAGCCGCCGGGCCAGGGCTCGATGCACGTATCGAGGTACAACGCGCCCTTCTCCTGGCACAGCTTGACGAGCGCGATGCTCGAGACGTCGACCGAGAGGTTCAGGACGAAATCGCCGCGACCGACCAGCGGCTCCAGCACGTGGCGGTAGTTCTCACGCGTCAGCGGATGGTTGATGAACCGGATGCCGAATTCCTCGGCCTCCGCCCGACCCGCATCGTCGGCGGTGACGATCGTGATCCGTTCCGGCGCGAGCCCGCCGACGTGCCGCATGATCAGCGGCAGCACGCCCTGCCCGATGCTGCCGAAGCCGATGAACAGCAGCCGGCCTGGAAACTGGGTGTGGATCTTGTGACTCGTCATGATGCAGGGCTCTCCCGGTTCTGTCGTGTGGGTTGGCGTCTACGGCCTGGCACCCGGGCGGGAGTCGCAGGTGGGGCGCGGGCCGGATCGGTAACTTTAACCCAAGAGAAGCGCCCGTCGCATGGGCGAGCCTGCGCGACGGGCGCCGGGAAGCCGGCCTGCCGGCCGGTGCCGGGGTGCCGGGTACCGGAGGATCAGTTCGCTCCCGGCGCAGGCGAGTCGCCCGGGCCCGGAGCCAGCGTGAGGCGTGCACGCTCCGCCTCGACGGCACGGCGCCAGAACTCGCGCTCCGAGGCGCTGATCGGCGGCATCGAATCGGCCTGCCCGGAATTGCGGGCCGCCCGGCCCGCGGGAGTTGCTCTGCGGAGATCCATGATCCTTGGGATGCGCACAGGTGCGAAAAGGTTGCAACCGTCTCGGCTAGACTTGCCGCAGTCGGCTGCACGGAACCCGGGCATGGACTTCACCACCCTGATCGACGCGGACACGCTGCGGACGGTGCCCGCCTCGACGGACCTGCTCTTCGTCGACTGTCGCTTCGACCTGGCCGATCCCTCGGCGGGAGAACGCGCCCATGCGCAGGCACACATTCCCGGCGCGGTCTATGCGCACCTCGACCGCGACCTGTCGGGGCCCGTGACCGCGGCGACCGGCCGCCACCCCCTGCCGGATCCGGCCGTATTCGCCGAGATCCTCTCCCGCTGGGGTATCGCGCCGTCCACGCAGGTGGTGGCCTACGACGCATCCGGGGGAGTAATTGCCGCCCGGCTCTGGTGGATGCTGCGCTGGCTCGGGCACGCGCGGGTCGCCGTGCTCGACGGCGGCCTGGCGGCCTGGTGCGCGGCAGGCGGCTCGCTCGACCGCTCCGTGGCGGCGAGGCAGCCTACGCGATTCGTGGCGGAGCCGGAGACGGGGGCCGCCGTCTCCACCGCCGAGCTGGCGGACCTGCTCGAGGCCGGCGGCTGCCTGCTCGTCGACGCGCGGTCTGCCGAGCGCTTCGAAGGACGGAACGAGCCCATCGATCCGGTGGCCGGTCACGTGCCGGGCGCGGTGAATTTCGCCTGCCAGGCGAACCTGTCGGCGGATGGCCGCTTCCTGGGCCGGGACGCACTGCGAAGCGCCTGGGCCCGGCTGCTGGCCGGTCGACCGGCAGAAGCGATCGTCGGCATGTGCGGCTCTGGCGTCACCGCGTGCCACAACCTGCTGGCGCTCGAGCACGCCGGCCTCGGCCGGGGGCGGCTTTATCCAGGGTCATGGAGCGAGTGGATCCGCGACCCCACGCGCCCGGTGGCCAGGGGTCCTGCCTGAGGCGGCGGTGCCGACGTCATCCGCGTTCTGGTATCTTGCGGCGCGTCGATCGACGCGGGCGCAGCGCCCGCGTTCGCCTTTGTTGGGGAGGCCATCGCGTTGGAAGCTGCAAGCACGCTGACGGCCGGCGCCGGCTGGAGCGTCGAGGACTCGCTGGACCTGTATGCGGTGGAAGCCTGGGGCGCCGGCTACTTCAGCATCAACGAGGCGGGGCACGTCGTGGTCCGCCCCGACGGCGACCGCGCCCGCCAGATCGACCTGTACGAAGTCGTCGAGCAGCTGCGGGCGCGTGACCTCACGGCGCCGGTCGTGATCCGCTTCTCGGACATCCTCCGCCACCGCCTGCGCCGGCTGCACGACGCCTTCGCCGCGGCCATCGCCGAGAACGACTATCGCGGCGCGTACTCGGCCGTGTTCCCCATCAAGGTGAACCAGCAGCGGCTGGTGGTCGAGGAAGTCTACCGCGGCAGCAGCGACCTCGGCTTCGGACTCGAGGTGGGCTCCAAGCCGGAGCTGCTCGCGGTCATGGCCATGACCGAGGATTCGCCGGACCGGCTCATTATCTGCAACGGTTTCAAGGACGACAGCTACATCGAGGCGGTCATCCTCGCGAGCAAGCTCGGCCGTCGCATCATCCCGGTGATCGAGAACTTCAGCGAGCTGGCCTACGTGCTGAAGCACGCGCAGCGCTACGACGTCCGGCCGGTGCTCGGAGTGCGCGTCAAGCTGGCCTCGGAGGGCGCCGGGCGCTGGCGCCAGTCGGCGGGCGACCGGTCCAAGTTCGGCCTGTTCACGACCGAGATCCTCGAGCTCGTCGAGGTGCTCAGGCGGCACGACATGCTCGACTGCCTGCAGCTCGTGCATTGTCACCCGGGCTCGCAGCTGCACGACATCCGGCGCGTGAAGGAAGCCGTGAACGAGCTCGCTCACGTCTACGCAGAGCTCGAGCGTCTCGGCGCCGGCGTGCGGTACATCGACGTCGGCGGGGGTCTCGGGGTCGACTACGACGGATCGAGGACCAACTTCGAGTCCTCGATGAACTACTCGCTGCAGGAATATGCGAGCGACGTGGTGTACCGCGTGGCCAGCGTCTGCAACGCCCGGGGCATCGAGCACCCGGTCATCGTCAGCGAGTCGGGCCGGGCGATCGCGGCGCACCACAGCGTCCTGGTCTTCAACGTCCTCGGCGCGTCGCGCCTGGACCGTTTCAGGGTGGAGGCCGACCTGGAGGCTTCCTCGCAGGCCGGGGAGGAGTTGCCGCAGCCCGTCCAGGACCTGCTCGACGCCTACGGCTCGGTCAGCGAGCGACGGCTGGTCGAGTACTGGCACGACGCCCAGCAGGCGCGCGAGCAGGTACACCAGATGTTCAGCCTCGGCTACCTTTCGCTCGAGATGCGTGGCCTCGCGGAGCGTCTCTACTGGGCCACCTGCTCGAGGGTCCGCGACGTCTCGCGCAGGTTGCCGCGCCTTCCCGAGGAGCTCGAAGGGCTCGGCAGCGTCCTGACCGACACCTACTTCTGCAACGTGTCCATCTTCCAGTCGCTGCCGGACAGCTGGGCGATCGACCACCTGTTCCCAATCATGCCGCTGCACCGTCTCGGTGAACGGCCCGAGCGCAGCGCGGTGCTGGCCGACATCACCTGCGACTCCGACGGCAAGGTCGACCGCTTCGTCTCGCTGCGCGACGTCAAGCGGGCGCTGGAGCTGCACGAGCTCAAGCCCGGCGAGGACTATTACCTGGCCGCGTTCCTGGTCGGCGCCTACCAGGAAACGCTCGGCGACCTGCACAACCTGTTCGGCGACACGCACGTCGTCCACATCCGCCTCGACGAGGAGCACGGCTGGTGGATCGAGGAGGTCGTCAAGGGCGACACCGCGAGCACCGTCCTCGGCTACATGCAGTACAACCCCGACGAGCTCTACCCGCGCTTCGCGCGCGACTGCGAGCGCGCGATGCGCGACGGGCGGCTGTCGGTCGCCGAGGGCCAGGCACTCAAGCGATTCTACGAGTCCGAGCTGGCCGGCTACACCTACCTGGAGCCGGAGGTCGCAGGCTGAGAGGGGCCGCGGCTACTGTATCGGCACGTCCGGACCGGCCGTGACCGGCCCGTTCAAACAGAGGAGCCATGCAATGAGGAAGACACTGCTGCTGGCGACGCTGGGCACCGCCCTGCTGTCGGTCTCGGCGATCGCGGCTGCTGCGAAGACCGGCGTGCCCGGGATCGACCTGGGCAAGCCGGAGGGCGTGCTGATGGCCAGCCGCAAGATCCAGTGCTCGCTTCAGGACGGCGAGGCGGTGACCTACTACTGGCGCGGCAACGTGTTCAGCCGGGTCCAGGGAGAGCGCGACCGGTTGCTGTTCAAGGTGGAGGGCATGAACATCCGCCGCTGCACCACCGTCACGGATCCGGAGAAGGGCACGGGTTTCAAGTTGGTCTCGCGCGAGATCCTGCTCTATCTCGACCCCGGGACCGGCGAGGTGGTGCGCACCTGGAAGAATCCCTGGACGGGCGAGGAGGTCGAGGTGCTGCACATCGCCAACGACCCGGTGAACAGCACCTGGTGGCCCGTCGGGCGGGACGGCAAGCCGCTGTCGTGGACCGGCTCGACCGAGGGCAATCGCTGGTGGCAGACGGTGACGGTGCCGCTGTTCTACACGAATCCGCTCGCGGGCGACTACCAGAAGTACGTGGGCGGCTTCTACCACGCGACCGAGATGTTCAACTTCATGGGCGACCTCGACGATCTGCTCGATCCGACCAGGCCCACGGCGGAGATCCGGGTCGGCTGGGTGCGGATCGCGGACTGGCTTCCCTGGATGCAGATGAGCGGCCGCGAGGGCGAGGTCTACTACCACACGGCAGGCGTGAAGCTCGCGAGCTGGGACGAGCTGCCCGAGGTGATGAAGAAGGAGATCGACGCCAACTTCCCCGAGTACCGGGACGCACCGCCGGGCGACGACCCGCGCCCCAACGAGACCAGCTGGACGTATTTCAAGAAGAAAGTACAGCCCGCCCAGGGCGGCAGGAGTCATTGAGTTGTTGCCGTGGCGGGGTCATTCCCTGCCACGGGATTCGCTCCCGGGGAGACGACGATGAATAGGCTGCTTTTCGGCGCCGCCGTTGCGGCCGGCACCATGTCGGCATCCCTCGCCGCGGCAACGACCGACCGGATCGACCTGTCGACTCCGGAAGGCGGGCTGCTCGCGAGCCGCAAGATATCCTGCTCACTCGAGGACGGCATTCCGGTCACCTACTGGTGGCATGGCGAGATGTACAGCCGCATTCCGGGCGAGAAGGACCGGATGCTGTTCAGGATCGAGGGAATGAACATCCGCCAGTGCGAGACCGTCGTGGACCCGGAGCGCGGCACCGGGTTCAGGTTGGTTTCGCGTGAAATCCTGCTTTATCTGGACCCGGAGACGGGCAGACCCCTGGAACGGTGGAAGAATCCCTGGAGCGGCGAAGAAGTCGACGTGATCCAGACGGAAAATGACCCTGTCAGCATGAAGACCGGATTCTTTCCCGTGCGCCGTGACGGCAAGCCGTACGAGTTCGATGCCACGATCATCGGCAACGACTGGTTCACCACCGGGGCCACGCCGCTCTTCTACCTGAATCCTCTCGCCGGCGACTATCAGCCGTACGTAGGCGGCTGGTACCACGCGGTCGAGATGTTCAGCGATTTCGGACAGGTGGACGATTTGACCGACCCGTCGCGGCACACGGCGCACGTCGTGCTGTCATGGACGCGGATTTCCAAGTGGCTGCCGTGGATGAAGATGGGCGACCGCGTCGGGCTCCTCTACGTGACGTCGGCGGGACGAAAGCTGGACAGCTGGGACCAGATGGGGGGGACGATGCGCGAGTACATCGACAGCCACGCGCCGCTTTACAGGCAGCCTCCGCCCTTCTCCGACCGCCGGGAGAACGAGACCAGCTGGACCTACTTCAGGAAGAAGGTCGAGCCGGTACCACCCCGGCCGCGCGAGCGACCCTAGCGCATCTCGATCCAGGGTACATTCCTGTTTTCCTTTCCCATCACGGCACGGTTGCGGTCAGGTTGCGTGAAGGGAAGATGGGAATGCCCCCTTGGCCTTTTTGCGGTGCGGAACGTTCCGGGTTTGCGACACGGTCCGCCCGCGCGTACGATGAATTTCGGTTGTTCACGCCGCATCTGCTACGACGGGCAATTGGTTCCGTGCCCCGCACACCTGTAACTCCCGAGACGAGAAGATCCAGCGCGCGACCGACGGTGTCGTCGCGAGCAGCACGGTCGCGCCCGCGCGACCCGCGCTGTCGCGGCGGCGTTGCGATGATCCGCGCGTGCTGCAGCGACCAGGCCTGCCGCGCGCGCTCGACGAGCGAGTGATGTCCCGATGACCACGATCTATGTTGGCAACCTTCCGTTCTCCGCGACAGAGGCCGACGTGCGCGCCCTCTTCGAGCAGCACGGCGCCGTGGAGTCGGTCAAGCTGATCAACGACCGCGAGACCGGAAGACCGCGAGGCTTCGGCTTCGTCGACATGCAACCCTCCGAGGCGCAGGCTGCGATCGCGGCGATGAACGGCTACGAGATGAACGGCCGTGCGCTGCGCGTCAACGAGGCCCAGCCGCGCGCGCCGCGACCCGGCGGCGGCGGCCCACGCCGCTTCTGACTCCTGAATCCTCCGGGGTTCGCCCGGAAGACCAGCCAGGACCCCACCTCGCGGTGGGGTCTTTACTTTCCGGGCATCAGGGCGGCCTGACCGGTCGGCGTTAGAATCCAACCTGCTGGGGCCCCTGCGGGAGAACGGGATGGCGCGCTGGAACCAGGTAGTGCGGGTCAGCCGCGAGATCGAGGAGCGGTTCAATCTGAGCGCCGCCGTCCGCTCGAATGGCACCCTGTACCTGTCCGGTCTCACGTCCATCGACGACCAGATGCGCGTGGTCGGAGTCGGCGACATGGAGGCGCAGATCCGGCAGATCTACGAGCGCCTCGAGCGCGCCCTCTCGGTCGCAGGGTGCAGCCTGGTGCACGTGGTGAGCGAGACCGCCTTCACCACCGACATCGAGTGGCTGGGACGCGCCGCCTACGTGCGCGACGGCTTCTACGAGCGGGCGGGAGCGGCGCCACCGGCGGCGACCGCCGTGGAGGTGCGGCGACTGTTCTTCTCCGACGCGCTGGTCGAGCTCGCGGCCGTCGCGGAACTGCCGGCCGGCCGAGGTGACCTGACATGACGCGACGAACCGGCCGGGACTCGGGACGCCGCATCGAGTAAGGTGCCGGGCGCCATCTCCGCACGCCGACGAAGTCACAAACGGAGCAATCGGACATGCCAGCAAGCCGCCGGATGAACCACGCAGCCGCGACCGTCCTCATCGCCGCGCTCTCGGCCGGCTGCACCACTGCGACGCCGCGCGACGTTGGGACCCACGGCGGCGCGGCACCCGTCACCGACCCTGCCACGTCCGCGGCGCTCGATGCCGCCATCGCCGGCGACCACCGCAGCGAATCCAGCCGCGCGAGGGACGTCTATCGCCACCCGAGGGAGACGCTGACCTTCTTCGGGCTGCGTCGGGACATGACGGTGATGGAGATCTGGCCGGGTGCAGGCGGCTGGTACACCGAAATCCTCGCACCGGTGCTGCGCGAGCGCGGCCGCCTGATCGCGGCCAGTTGGGACCCGGACATGGACAACCGGTTCGTCCAGGATGGTCTGGCCGCCTACCGCGCGAAGCTCGATGCGCGACCCGACGTCTACGGCAAGGTCGAGGTCGTGGCCCTGCACTACCCGACGAAGATGGCACCGGTGCCGCCCGCGTCGGTGGACATGATCCTGACCTTCCGCAACATCCACAACTGGATGCCGCGCGACGCCGCGGTGCCGATGCTGCAGGCGATGTTCGCGGCACTCCGGCCCGGCGGCATTCTCGGCGTGGTCGAGCACCGCGCGAAGAACGACGAGCCCCAGGACCCCGAGGCGCGATCGGGCTACGTCCGCGAGGACTATGCGGTCGCGCTCGTGGAGAGCGTGGGGTTCGAGCTGCTGGGACGCAGCGAAGTGAACGCCAACCCGTCGGACACCAAGGACTACGAGCGCGGGGTCTGGACGCTGCCACCCACATTGAGGCTGGCCGAGAAGGACCGCGACCGGTACCTGGCGATCGGCGAGAGCGACCGCTTCACGCTGAAGTTCCGCAAGCCCCTCGACTGATCACGACCGCTCGCTCACCACATTTCCCGCATCCGCCGGGCAACGTCTAGCTGTGCATTTGAGGCGACCGGAGCCGGCTGCTCCTCGCGCTCGCCCCAGACTGCACGGTCGAGCGTGGCCAGCACGTCGGAATCGAGGAACCGGCTCCTGGCGCCGAAGACGTGACGATCTCCGCGCCTGGGCTGCTGGGTCACGTAGTAGCGCAGCGGCTCGATCAGGTGCAGCTCGTCCCGCGCGCGGGTGATGGCGACGTACAGGAGGCGGCGCTCCTCGTCGACGAGGTCCTCGCGGCCCGCAGCGAACTCGGAGGGAAAGTTGCCGTCCGCGACGTTCAGGACATAGACGGCGTCCCACTCCTGACCCTTGGCGGAATGCACCGTCGACAGCACGAGGTAGTCCTCATCGAGCAGGGGCGGACCCGCCAGATCGCCGGTTGCCTGCGGCGGATCGAGGGTGAGTTCCGTGAGGAATCGCTCGCGCGTGGCGAACTGGCCCGAGACCTGCTCCAGCATGTCGAGATCGGCGGCGCGCACCGCGGCCGACTCGTAGAGCCGCTCGAGTTGCGGCTGGTACCACCTCCTGGCGATCTCGACCTGGCCGGGCCAGGGGGCGTCCGGCGACGCCAGCTGCGACAGGGTCGCGACCAGTCCCGGCCATTGCTCGCGTGCCGCGGCGGGAGGACGGAACGAGGCGAGCGAGGGCAGCGAGTGTCCGGCCGCGGCCAGCTGCTCGACGCAGCGCGCGGCGTTGGCGGGGCCCATTCCCGGCAGCAGTTGCAGCGCGCGGAACGCCGCGATGCCGTTCCTAGGATTGTCCGCCCAGCGCAGGATCGCCAGCAGGTCCTTGACGTGGGCCGCCTCCAGGAATCTCAAGCCACCGTATTTCACGAACGGGATCCCGCGTCTGATCAGCTCGACCTCCAGCACGTCGCTGTGGTGCGAGCTGCGAAACAGCACGGCCTGCCGGCGCAGCAAAATGCCTGCCTCCCGGTTCCTCAGAACCTGCGCGACGACGTACCCGGCCTGTCCCTGGTCGTCCAGCACGCTCACGAGTGCGGGCCGGCGTCCACCGCGGCGGCTCGCCGCAAGTGTCTTTCGGTGCTGCCGATGGCAACCGGCGACCAGTGCGTTGGCGGCATCCAGGACCGGCTGGACGGAGCGGTAGTTCTGCTCGAGCGTGACGACCTCGACCGGCCCCGCGAACTGCCGCGGGAACTCCAGGATGTTCTCGACCCGAGCGGCCCGGAAGGAATAGATCGACTGCGCGTCGTCCCCCACGACCATCAGGCCGGACCCGTCCGGCTTGAGGCGCGCGAGGATCTCCGCCTGCAGCGCGTTGGTGTCCTGGTACTCGTCGACGAGGACCTGGTCGAAGGCTCCGCCGAGTTCCGCGGCTATGGACGGCTCGTCCATCAGCGCGCGCCAGTAGAGCAGGAGGTCGTCGTAGTCGAGCACGCCGTTGCCCTGCTTGCGCGCGACATAGGCACGGAACAGCGCGCGCAACTCCTGCTCCCAGTCCGCGCACCAGGGGAAGCTCTGCGCCAGCACGTCGCAGAGCTCGCGACCCTGGTTGACGCGGTGCGAGTAGATGCCGAGGCAGGTGTCCTTGCGGGGGAAGCGGCGCTCGAGGCGCGAGAACCCGAGATCGTGGCGGAGCACGTCGAGCAAGTCTGCCGAGTCGCTCCGGTCCATTACGCTGAAGCCGGCCTCGAGACCGACCGCTGCGGCGTAACGCCGCAGGAGGCGGCCGCCAACCGAGTGGAAGGTGCCCGCCCAGGGCAGCCGCACGCCTGGAGGCCGCCGGCCCGGGTCGCGCGCGGCCAGCGACTCGCCGACGATCCTCTCGGCACGGCGTCCCATCTCGAGCGCGGCACGGCGCGTGAAGGTCAGCAGCAGGATGCGGGCGGGATCGATTCCCTCGAGCACGAGGTGTGCGACGCGGTGGGCGATCGTCGCGGTCTTGCCGGTCCCGGCGCCGGCGACGACGAGGAGCGGCCCCGCGTGGAAGCGGCCGGATGCGTCGCGCGCACCGTGCGTGGCGGCGCGGCGCTGCGCCGGATTCAGCGTGTCCAGGGGACGGGCTTGCGCCATGGCCAGAGTCTAGCCCGGCAGCTGTATATGCATCCAGTCCGGGCCGGCGGGCACGGCCCGGGCGTCACAGCCCGAGGTCCGGGAGACCCCCCGGGTCGCGGCTCGTGTCGTAGACGAAGGTCGGCTCGATGGGAAGGGGCGCGTAGGCTGCCGTTCGCGGCCCGGCCGCGGCAGCCTGTCCGTCGAGGTGCCCGGGGTGGCGCTGTGCCTTGCACGCCCGATCAATGAGGCGCGCCGAGAGCACCGCCGGCTCGGCGCGGCAGGCCACCTGCACGAGCCGCGCGCCGGCCTCCCCCAGGGCGGCACAGTGCGCGGCGTGGGCGCCCGCGTCGAAGTTCCCCTCCAGCACGTAGGACCTGCCCGCCTTCGACAGGTCCAGCGCGGTCTCGAACTGCAGCGCGAATGCCAGGCGGCTCAGGCGTGCCGACCAGCCGGCGTCTCCGGTCCCGAGCACCTCGAACAGGAACTCCTTGAAGTCGTCCTTGGCCAGCACCGGCCAGCCGTACCGGGCGGCCAGCAGGCCGGCGAGCCGGCTCTTGCCGCTCGCCGGCGGACCGGACACGACGATCACGAGCGGGCGCGCTGCCATGCAGTGGAGTCTATCCCGCGGCCCCGCTGGCCGTAGCCGGGCAAAAGCCGAATAATCCGCCCGTCCCGATCAGACGGAGCTTCTCCATGGACCGCTTTTCCCTCCCCGGCTTCGCGCTGCGGATCGCGTTCGCCCTCGCGCTCGTCCTGCTGACCTTCAACCCGGCCGGTTACAGCTACTTCCACTGGGTGCGCGGGAACTTCCCCGGCTTCACGCCGGGCCAGGCGGTGCTCGGTATCGCGCTGCTGATCCTCTGGATCTTCCTCTGGCGGTCGATGATGCAGGCGGTCGGATCCCTGGGGCTCGCGCTCATGGTCGCGCTGACGGCAGCGCTGGTCTGGCTCTTCGTGTCCTGGGGCTGGCTCGACGTGGCGAACACCACGGTCATGAGCTGGGTCGTTCTGGTGGCCCTGGGGATCATCCTGGGTGTCGGCATGTCCTGGGCCATCATCCGGCGCGAGCTGACCGGGCAGGCATCGGTCGACGAGATCGAGGACAACCACTGAGCCGGCTGCCGGCGGGGCGGGCGATGAGCGCCGGGACGAGACGGGTCTACGCGGGGCGCGTCGTGACGCTCGACGTCGAAGTCGTGTCGCTTCCCGACGGCGAAGAGGTAGAGCTCGAGATCGTCCGGCATCCGGGCGGCGCCGCGGTGGTCGCGCTCGACGCCGAGGGCCGGGTCTGCCTGCTGCGCCACTACCGGCACGCGGCCGGCGGCTGGCTGTGGGAACTGCCCGCGGGCAAGCTCGACGGCGGGGAGGCGCCGCTCCTGACCGCGCGGCGCGAGCTCGCCGAGGAGGCAGGCGTGAGCGCCGGTCTGTGGACCGGGCTCGGCACGGTGATCAGCTCCCCCGGCGTGTTCACCGAGATCGTCCATCTGTACCTCGCCCGGGGGCTCTCGCCCGCCGTGGCCGCGCCGGAACCCGGCGAGCTGTTCGAGGTGACCTGGACACCGCTCGGAGACGCCTGCCGAAGAGCGCTCGAAGGCGACATCACCGACTCCAAGACCGTGATCGGTCTGTTGCGGGCGGAATACCGGCTACGCGTGTTGCAGGACTGACCGCTCCTGTGATCGGCGTCCCATGCCCGGGGTGTGAATCCCTTCACGGCCGGTCCATGGCGGTCGGGCTACCCTTGACCTGCGACGGCGTTGCGCAAACGGAAGGCTTCAGGATGAGCGAGACCGACAAGCCGAAGCCCGGACACATCCGGAAAGGCCAGGATGGCACGGGCAAGGACGCGACCTTCGGGCGGGACCGCGCCGCACCCGCGGACGTGGGCGAAGTCGACTCCCTCATGGGTCTCGGCAATACGGGGGTGCTGCAGAAGCTGCTCGACGACGACAGCCTGGCCCTCGCCGACGACAAGTCCGAGAAGGACCAGAATCGTCCCGAACCCAATCGGGCCGCGAGGACCACCGGGTTCGATCCCTACGCCGGCGCGATGGATCCTCCCGAGCACAAGAAGAAGAGGACCGATCTCCGCGCCTTGTCGGCGTGGATCGAGAAGAAACGGAAGATGGAGCAAGGCGGCGGGGAGGAGTAAGCCGTCAACCCGCTCAGTGAGCCGCGCGCGCCAGCTTCCTGGCGTGCGAGAGCCGATAGAAGGCGCGCAGCTCCCTGAACAGCCCTTCGTGCGCCTCCGTGCCCCGGCGCAGCCAGCGCCGCGACAGCCGCCGGCAGAAACGCGCCGCGAACCGGTTGGCGCTGGTGTAGCGCTCGAGCCGCTCCGCATCGAGACCCTCGGCGAACCGCACGCGCTCGAACAGCCGCGAGAGCAGCGCGTCCGGCTCGACGTGCCCCCGGGCGCCGGCCAGCACCAGCAGGGCCGCGAACTTGTCCACCTCCGCCTGGGTCTCGAGTTCCAGCAGCGACACCGCGCGACCGCGCATGGCGCTCCAGACGACGTACAGCAGGTGGCTCACGCCCTCGATCGCCGTACAGCAGTCCTCGAGGTTCTCCTCGGTGAGGGCGTCGAAGGGATCGCGCGCCTCCAGCCGCTCGAGCACCCCGCCGTGCACGTACAGCGCCAGCTCGAGACAGTCGCCGTCCTGGTGCACGAACAGCGTCTCGTCGGTTCCGGGCAGCTCCGCGCCCTGCCAGCCCGCCACGGCGGCGGGATCCGTGACCAGGAAGGAATGCAGGTCGACGGCCGGCTCGACGTCGTTGATTCGCCCGAGCAGATCCTGCAGGCGCGCCAGCACCATGGTCAGTGCTCGCGGCCGACCGGCGCTGCGACCGGCTGGACACCCAGCCTGAGGAGCAGGTTCCGGGCGCGCGGGCTGCCGGTCTTCAGGTAGATCTCGTACAGCCTCATCACGTCCCGGTCGGAGTGCTCGTAGGACGTCTCCGCCAGCTCGTTCAGCGCATCGACCATTCGCTGGAACTTGGTGGCCAGCTCGCGGAACACGCCGGTCAGCGCCCTGCCGCGCTGCGTGTGGCCCAGCATGTCCGCCAGCGAGTCGTAGGCCCTGCCACCCATCGCAATGTGGTAGTCGACGTCGACCGGCCTGCGGGAGAAGCTGCGCGCGAAGAACCCTGCGATGAACAGCGACACGTCGCCGAGCCGCTGCAGCGCGTGAATGCGCTGCGCGCCGGAGTTCGCCTCCACTGCGTCCGCCAGCATCAGCGCCAGCGGCCGCAGCCGCGCTCCGTCTGAGGTCCGGTCGAAGAGTGCCTCGCTGCGGGCAAAGAGCGTCAGCACGTTGACGACGTAGTGCTCGGTGTGATCGTCGACCTCGAAGCGCTGCCTCTCGATCGCCTCGTGCAGCGCGTCCCTGAAGAACTCGCGCAGGCTGGTGACCTCGACTACGACCGGCTCGCTCTCGCTCATGCAGCGCCCCCTCCGACTGTTCCCCGCTCTGTCCGTTCCGTGACTTTTCCTTATCCTCGTGACCAGCAGCCGTGCACGGGCATTGATCACACCGCCTTCTGCTTCGTTTGAATACGTGATCCGGATCGAGTCGTAAATAGCCCGAATGCGCGATCGGATCAGCAGTCGAAGGCTGCTGCTGCCAATCGGTGGGAGACGAGAGTTTCCGGCGCTCGAGCGCTCCGGGCCGCGGCGCGGAGCAACGCTCCTGTCAGCGCTCGCAGTCGACGAGGTCCGCAAGCTCGTGCAAGTCGCGAACGCGCCGCGCGGGAGCCTCCAGCCCGGCGGGCCACGGACGACCGAACCGGTCGATCCACACCGCGTGCAGACCGGCGCGGCGCGCGCCTTCCACGTCCGCGTGCGGATCGTCACCGACGTAGAGGACCTCCTCCGGCCGGAGACCCGCCCGCTCGAGCAGCGCCTCGAAGATGCGAGGGTCAGGCTTGGCGGCGCCCGCCTCGCGCGCACCGATCGAGCATTCGAACAGCGACGCCAGCCCGATCACGTCCAGGTCGGCATTGCCGTTGCTGAGCGACATCAGCCGGAACCTTCCCCGCAGCCGCCGCAGTCCCGCATGCACGTCGCCGAAGAGCTCCACCCGATTCCGGGCGGCGTAGAACGCCTCGAATGCGCCTCCCGCGATCGCCTCCGGGTAGCCCGCCTCGCGTGCGAGCGTGCGTATCGACTCCATGCGCAGGAAAGACAGGTCGTGGCGACTGTCCGGGAAACCCTCCGCGACCCGGTCGCGGACCCGCCGCATGCTGTCGACGTCGTGGCGCTCGGTGATGCGCGGGCAGCGCTGGGAGAGCCACTCGAACATGGCGCGCTCGGCGGCCTCGATCGCGGGCGCCACGGGCCACAGCGTGTCGTCGAGATCCAGGCAGACAGCCTTGACGGATTGCATGTTCGCTCGCAGGACGGGAAGGCGGCATGATAGCGTCATGGAAGCCTCACTCACCTGGCGGGACACGATCGCTGCCGGGAGGACGACCGCATGCGATGGCCACTGCTGCCGGCAGCATGGCTGCCGGCCTTCCTGCTCATGAGCGCGCCGGTGATTGCCGGAGAGGCCGGCTCGCCCGTCGTGATCGCCCACCGCGGCGCGTCCGGCTACCTGCCGGAGCACACGCTAGAGTCCAAGGCCTATGCCCACGCACTCGGTGCGGACTACCTCGAGCAGGACGTCGTGCTGACGCACGACGGCGTGCCCATCGTGCTGCACGACATCTGGCTCGACGGGGTGACGGACGTGGCGAAGGTCTTCCCGGAGCGTCACCGCGAGGACGGCCGGTTCTACGCCATCGACTTCACGCTCGAGGAGATCCGGCGCCTCACCGTGCACGAGCGGCGTGACCGTGCGGGCCGTCAGCGATGGCCTTCGCGTTTCGACGCGCCCGGCATGCGCTTCCGGATCCCGACGCTCGCCGAGGAAGTCGCGTTCGTCCGCGCTGTGAACCGGGCCACCGGGCGCGAGGCGGGGATCTACCCCGAGGTCAAGGAACCGGCATGGCACCGGGCACAGGGCCGCGACCCGTCCCGCGCCATCCTGGAGGTGCTCGACGCAGCAGGCTACTCGGGTCGTGAAGACCGCATCTTCCTGCAGTGCTTCGATGCGGCCGAGCTGCGACGGATCCGCGAGGAGCTCGGCTCGCGGCTGCGGCTCGTGCTGCTGCTCGGAGACGAGGACTGGCTCGGCACCCCGCGCGCCGAAGGCAACCTCTCGGACATCGCCGGGTATGCCGACGGCATCGGCGCCTGGATCCCGACGCTGTTCGCCGCGCCAGCCGCGGGCGCCGAGCCCGCCCGTTCCGGACTGGTCGCCGCGGCGCACGCGCACGGCCTGTTCGTCCACGCCTACACCTATCGCAACGACCAGCTGCCGGAGGGTGTCGCCGGCCCTGCCGAGGCGCACAGGCTGCTGTACGGCGTCGCCCGGATCGACGGCCTGTTCTCGGATCATCCGGACGTGTCACTTCGCTTCCGGCCCACCGCCCATGTTGCGGCGGGCCCTGCCCTGAAATAAGGTCTGACGGTCCGCACCGGAGACTCGAATGTCCGGGCTCACGCTCGTCATCGGCACCCGCAACTACAGCTCCTGGTCGCTGCGGCCTTGGCTGCTCATGCGTCACCTCGGCATCGAGTTCACGGAGCAGGTGATGCATTTCGACACCGACGACTTCCGCCGCGAGGTGCCTGGCCTGTCGCCCACGGGACGAGTGCCCGTCCTGCTCCACGGCGACCTGCGCGTGTGGGAGTCGATCGCGATCTGCGAGTACGCCTCGGAGCTCGCCGGCGGGCGCGGCTGGCCCGAGGATCGCGCCGCACGGGCCCACGCCCGCGCGACCGCGGCCGAGATGCACGCGGGCTTCGCGGCCATGCGGTCGCAGTGCCCGATGAACGTTCGCGCGCGGGGCCGGCGAGTCGAGTCGACGCCCGAACTCGAGCGGGACCTGCGGCGCATCGATCTCCTGTGGGGCGGGTGTCGTGCGGCGTTCGGCGCCGGGGGCGCCTGGCTCTACGGTCGCTACTCCGTGGCGGATGCCATGTACGCCCCCGTGGCGTTGCGACTCGCCACCTACGGGCTCGAGGTCGGAGCCGCTGCCACGAGCTACGTCGCCACGGTCCTGGACGATCCGTTGCTCGCACCGTGGCTCGAGGCTGCGAGGACCGAGAACGTCGTCATCCCCCACGAGGAAGTGGGCCTGACGGCATGACGCACTGCGGCACGTGCAGCCGATGAGGTGGGCCAGCGCGGTCTCCGAGGAGCGCGATCTCGGGCCAGCGGTCGCCGAGCTGGTCGCGAGGCTCGGGCACGATCTCGCGCGCGTGGAGCCGGACCTCGTGCTCGCTTTCGGCTGCGGGCACGATGCGACCGAGCTTGCCTCGCTTCCCGGGCTGCTGCGCCCGTGGCTGGGAGACGGCCTGCTGATCGGCTGCGCCGCAACCGGAATCGTTGCCGGCGGACGGGAGATCGAGGACGGTCCCGCCATCGGTCTGCTCGCAGGCCTGCTCACCGACGTCGACCTGCATGCCGTGCACCTCGAGCAGGCCGCCCTGCCGGCCCTGAGCGCGCCCCGGGAGTCCTGGTGGCGGCTGATCGGGCTCGAACCCGAGTCCGAGCCGGGCTTCCTGGTGCTGGCCGACCCCTTCAGCTTCGACGTCGAGCACTGCGTACGCGGTCTCGACCGAGCCTTTCCGGGCGCGACCATGGTCGGGGGTCTGTCGAGCGCGGCGGCGCAGCCCGGGCAGGCCTGCCTGCTCGCCGGCAGGGACCTGTACTCCTCCGGCGCACTCGTGCTCGCCATGTCCGGCAACGTGAAACTCGACGCGATCGTGGCGCAGGGCTGTCGCCCCGTCGGCGAGCCGCTGTTCGTCACGGCCGCCGAGGACAACCGGATTCGCGAGCTGGACGGCCGGATGCCGCGCGAGGTGATCGGCAGCCTGTTCTCGTCGCTGGATGCGCGCGATCGGGACATCTTCAACGACCGCCAGCTGTACATCGGCCTCGCGCTGCCCGGCCCGCGGCAGATGGTGGGCGCGGGCGACTTCCTGGTGCGCGAAGTCGTCGGCCTCGATGCCGACTCGGGCGAGCTCGTGATCGGGGACCGGGCGCACCGGAACGGGGTCGTGCAGTTCCAGCTCCGGGACGCGGAGTCTTCCGCTGCCGACCTGCAGCTCGAGCTCGACCGGCATCGCGACCGCGATGCGTCCCGGCCCGCCGCCGCACTGATGTTCTCCTGCATCGGGCGTGGCGCGGGCTTCTACGGCGTCCCCGACCGTGACTCGGGCCTGTTCCGGCGCGCCTTCGGCGACGTGCCGCTGGGCGGCATGTTCTGCGCCGGAGAGGTCGGGCCGATCCAGGGAGCCACGTTTCTCCACGGCTACACGACCATCATCGGGCTGCTGCGCCCCAGGCGCTCCTGATCCCTCGATCGGGCATCCGGGCCACACGGACCTCGGCACACGACACAGGACAATCCGGAGTTCACCGCATGGCGATCAGGCAGCTGACGGAAGAACAGGTCCGGACCTGGACACGGGAGCAGAAGGACCGCTGGTGGCTGGAGAACGTCTGGCGCGGAGACATGCCGCAGCTCACGCTGCGCTCGGCGCTGACCGGTTTCCTGCTGGGAGGCCTGCTCAGCGCGACCAATCTCTACGTGGGGGCCAAGACCGGTTGGACGCTCGGGGTGGGGCTGACCTCCGTGATCCTAGCCTTCGCCGTGCACCGCACGCTGTCGAAGCTCGGCACGCGCGACATGACCATCCTCGAGAACAACTGCGTGCAGTCGATCGCAACGGCCGCGGGCTACATGACCTCGCCGCTCGTGGCGGGGCTCGTCGCCTACATGTGGGTGGAGAACGTGATCATCGACTGGTGGCAGATGATCAGCCTGATGACCGTGTTCTCGGTGATCGGGGTGCTGGTGGCGTTCCCCATGAAGCGACGCTTCGTGAACGACGAACAGCATCCCTTCCCGGAGGGCCGGGCCTGCGGTGTCGTCCTCGACACGCTCTACACCTCGGCGGCCGCCGCGAGCGGCATGTTCAAGGCCAAGGCGCTGGCCAGCGCAGCGGCGATCGCCGGCGGCATCACCATGATCTCGGGCGGGAACTACATGCGGCTGCTGCAGGAGAAGTGGCTGGGCCTCGGGTCGGTGTTCGTCCTGCCGCACAGCCTCGACGGCTGGTACTACCGACTGGCCGAGACAGGCCTGGTCCCGATACCGCGGCTGGCGGGCGTCGACGTCCGCCAGCTCGCGCTGTCGCCCGGCATCGACCTGGCCATGGTCGGCGTGGGCGGCCTGATGGGCATCCGGACGGCCGTGAGCCTGATGGTCGGCATGATCGCCAACTTCGTGGTCGTCGTGCCGGCGATGATCGCCCTGGGCGAACTGGCGCCCCGCGCAGGCTCCCTCGCCGACGGTACGGCCGTGTTCGGGCGCGCCTACATCCTGAACAACTGGGCGCTCTGGTGGGGTCTGGTCATGATGCTCGTCGCCGCGATGGCCTCGCTGTTCGCGCGGCCGGAGGTGTTCACGGAGGCCGTGCGAACGCTGCTGCGCGGCCGCGGCGGCCGCCGTCCGGGCGGGGACGTGCTGCGGAACATCGAGCTGCCGCTGTGGGTCTCCTTCGTCGGCGTGCCCCTGCTGGGCGGCGTCGCCGTCTGGATGACGCATGCCTGGTTCGGTGTGGACTGGCTACTGGGCGCGCTCGCGATCCCGTTGATCGTCGTGCTCTCCCTCGTCGCCGCCAGCAGCACGGCCATGACCTCCATCACGCCCACGGGGTCGCTGTCCAAGATCCCGCAGTTCATCTTCGGCGCCGCCGACCCGAGGCACCCGCCCACCAACCTCATGACCGCCGTCATGTGCACGGAGGTGGCCGGCAACGCCTCGAATCTCCTGATGGACATCAAGCCCGGCTACATGCTCGGCGCCAAGCCGCGCCAGCAGGCCATCGGCCACGTCATCGGCATCTTTGCAGGCGCGCTCGCCAGCGTCCCGCTGTTCTTCGTTCTCTTCGGGCTGTGGGACTACGACCCGGCGGCGGGAAAGAGCATCGAGGAAACCATGGTCACGGACCAGTTCACCTTTCCCTCGGCGCTGCAGTGGAAGGGTGTCTCCGATCTTGTCACGTCGATCTTCGGCGGGGCCGGCGAGGCCTCGCTGCTTAAGCCCTCGATCGTCTGGTCGATGATCCTCGCGGCTCTCGCCGCGCTCGTCATGGAGTTCCTGCGGATCCGCAGCCGCGGCCGCTTTCCGCTCTCGCCGCTCGCGATCGGACTGGGTGTCCTCGTGCCCCCGGAATCGACGTTCATGATCTTCTGCGGCGCGCTGTTCTTCTGGCTCATGAGCCGCCGCTACCAGGAGCGGCAGGACACGACCGGCTGGCACCTCTGGGTGGACACGCAGGAACCGATCTGCGCGGGCATCATCGCCGGTGCGGCGCTGATCGGCATTGGCGACGTGCTGCTGCGGGTCTTCGTCTTCAGCGGCTGATCGCCCGTCGCATCCGGTGTGCGGTCTTGCGCGGGCTCGCCGCGCTCGGCGGCCGGGCAACACCGTTCCATCTTGCGCGGACTCGCCGCGCCTCGCGGCCGGGATCCGGCGCGGTGTCCGCTCGATTCGCTCCCCGATACTCGCTCGGTCTCGCGGACACCCGCGCCACCTCGG
>Ga0209536_100000745_pt1 | contig 53445 bp, 40 predicted proteins | sample DeeMarSeWOR28_12_FD_187461 | JGI IMG/M metagenome (GOLD analysis project Ga0209536, IMG submission 187461) | Marine sediment microbial communities from White Oak River estuary, North Carolina - WOR-2-8_12 (SPAdes) (version 2) | ecosystem: Environmental > Aquatic > Marine > Intertidal zone >... | reverse complement strand
AGACGATGGGTGGCCGCGGGAATCCGAAGTTCGATTCCTGTACGGTGAAGTACGCACCTGCATCGCAAACCGCGAGCACGTCACCCGGCTCGATCGATGGCATCCGCTTGTTGCGATAGATCCAGTCGGCACTGAAGCAGACAGGGCCGACCAGCGTGTAAACCCGATCACGTTCGGCGTGAGGCGCTCTGGTCAGGAAGACTTCGTGGTACTCATAGAACAGAGGGAACGCGACTGTACCGGCTGCGCCGTCCGTGATGACCCATGTACCGACTCCTTCGCGTGGCTTGAGGGCGCCGACTGTCAGTAGTAACAACCCCGCTCCGCTCACAATGGACCGGCCGGGCTCGATCACGAGCCGTGGAAGGTCGAGACCGTGCCTACCGCACTCGCTGATAATGGTTGTTGCAACCGCAGTTGCGAAATCATTCATCCGGGGAAATCGCTTGGGATCAGGCGGCTTGGGCAACCGCCCCAGTGCCTGATACATGAGGAACTCGACGGTGTCGAGTTCGCGGCTCGTCGGTACGCCGAACCCGCCGCCGATATCGACGACTTGCGTGCTCAGCCCGATCCGTGCTGCCAACGCGGCGAATTCGAACACGATCTTGAGAGGCCGCACGTAGTCACGTGACCGTTGGATGCCGGTGCCGACATGGCAGTGAAATCCCGCGAACTGGAGATTGGTGGACCGCGTGAGACTGTGCAGCGCTGCGGTTACCTCTCCCGAAACGGCGTCGAAGCCGAACACACTCTGTTTGCGCGAGCCGGTGGCCGAGGCCCGGTTCATCCCGCGAGGCACGACGTTGGGGTTGATACGGATGAGGACTCGTGCGCACCTTCCCATGTGTCTGCAGCGGGCCTCCAGGTTCGCGAGTTCCTGGGCACCGTCAACCACGATCGATCCCGCCCCCTCTTCCAAGGCAATGTCGAGGAGTGGGCCCTTGTTGGGGCCGTTGACCATGATGCTCTCGGGTGCCCTGCCCAGGCGCCTTGCTAGCTGCCACTCGTACGGTGTTGCGACCTCCGGCTCCAGACCTTGGTCCAAGACCATACGCACCACGCCGGGGGTGTTGTTTGCCTTCATGGCGAAGTAGGGAGTCGTCTCGCCGGGATAAGCCGCGGCAAAGACGTCTCGCAGCTGCCGCGCCCGGTGCGTCACACCCGACTCGTCGATTACATGCAGCGGCGTCCCGTATGCCGCCGCTAGATCGGATGAGGCACACCCACCAACCACCAGCACCCCGTCCTCGGCGGTCGTGAATCCCCAGTCTTCGATGCGCAGGCTCATGCGGCCTCCTGAGTCAATGCCCCAACCAGTCGACCATCCAGTAGCCGAAACACGTGATCGGCGTAGGGCGCTATGCGGGTGTCGTGGCTCACGACGATGACAGCTGTCGACCGGTAGCGGCTCAGCTTCTTGAGGAGTCCGATCACGTCCTCACCTGTCGCCCCGTCCAGATTGGCGGTTGGCTCGTCTGCCAGTATCAACCTGGGCCGTGGCGCCAGGGCACGGGCCACCGCGACCCGCTGTTGCTCTCCGCCGGATAGGTCGCGCGGGCGGCTATCGCAGCGGTTCCCCAGACCCAGCATCTCGAGTACCCCCCGTGCTCGGGTGAGCGCAGCACGACGGCGCGTGCCTCTTATCCTTAGCGCGAGGGCGACGTTCTCTAGTGCAGTCAGGACGTCAATCAGTTTGAAATCCTGGAACACGAACCCGAGTTGTGTCTGGCGATACATCACCAGGTCACGCTCCGGCAGGTTCCCGATCTCTGTGCCGAAGACCGTCAGGCGGCCGTGCGTGGGCCGGTCCAGTCCGCCGATGAGTGACAACAGGGTGGTCTTCCCGCTGCCGCTTGGTCCCTCGAACAGCGAGAGCGTGCCGGCCGGGATACCGAGGGAAACGTTCTCGAGAGCCCGGACCGGGACCGACCCCGGGTATTCCTTGCTGACTGCTTCGAGTCGCACAGCCACTTGCTTGGTCATCGTCGCAACGCCTCCAGCGGCGTGAGTCGGGTAGCGACCCGGCCGGGAAGGACCGCTCCGATGGCTGCCATGACGAGCGCACCGGCGAGGGCCGCAGCTCCGATCCAGGGCTCCACTCGCAATGACAGCTCTGGCACGAGCGCGGGTAGTGAGCGTTGCAGCACAGCTAGGAGCCCGAGTCCCGCCAAGCCTCCAACAGCGGCTGCCAGCAGTGCCTGTTGCATGACGATCGAAAACCGTACTGCACGTCGTGCTCCGATCGCAGCCAGCAGCACGTAGTCCTCGCGCTTATCGAGTACAGCCGTGTACGTCATGATAGAGACGACACTCACCCCGACGACCAAGCCCAACACAGCAATGGCCCACAGTACCGGCAGAAATCCGGATTCGAGCTCCTCCCGATTGTTGGCTAGAAAGGTCACACGATCATAGGCCGCAACGTCGCGCACGTGTTCTTCAATCCCTGCGGCCAATTCGACTCCAGCTGCTGACTCGGTCCGGACCAGGAAGAACGTCGCTCCATCCACCAGGCCCACAGCGCGGAGCAAGTCACGTCGCGCCACGAACGCGTATTGCGTGACCAGCAGGTTCGTGTCGTCGGTAACGCCGGCGACTGTCAATGGGTGACGGGCCAGTGAGATCGTATCTCCAACCCAGACACCGGCGCGTGTCGCAAACGCACGATCGATTACGACTTCACCGGTTCCGGGGACGGCAAGACCCTCGAGCACGCGCCGGGGGCGCGCGGAACGAGCTGTTTCTTCGAGGCCAACTACTAACAGCGTGCGCCGCAACTGTCCGACCTCGGCCGGCAACAGCGCGGCGAGGACTGGCTCAACCGATTCGACTCCCTGCACCTCCCGCAGGCGTTCACCGACTGTTCCCGACAGCAGGCCACTCGAGCGCATGAGATTCCACGAACCCGGCCTACCGACCCATACATCAGCATCGGCATCGGCGATGTAACTCAGGGAACCATGCACCACACCCTGATACACGCCGGCGAGGAACACCGTCAGCACAACAGCGCACGCGAGACCGAACGCGGTCAGTCCGAAGCGCACGGGTTCCCGCAAGGCGAAGTGAAACCCGATCCAGGTCATGCGGCTGTCTCCGCCTTCTTGGGTCGGCCATAGGCCGCGTGTGCTTGGGCGAAAGTGTCAGACGCCAGGGCAGCGACCAGAGCCAGCTCGCCCGCCAGCACCGCTGCGCCGGCGATCTCGGCGAGCTTCCGCGCGCTGCCCGGCCGCGAGCATCCAATCAGGTCCAGGCACTCACGCTGGCTGGGTAGCCGCGTTCCGCCGCCAACGGTTCCGACCAAAAGATTTGGGATGGTGACGCTGGCATAAAGGTCACCGGTGGCATCGACCTCGATGATCGTGAGTCCGGTGCCGCTCTCAGTGACGGTGGCCACGTCCTGTCCGGTGGCCAGGAACAACGCAGCGAGAACGTTGGCGAACTGGGCCTGGGCACCGACGGCTCCTGAGACGATGGAGGAATAGGCGCCCTCCAGAGCCACGCGAGCAATCACCTCAGGCCCGACCCGAAAATGCCGCAACACGTCGGTACGCGCGATGGTGACCTCGGCGTTCACCTGCCTGCCGCGGCGGTGAGCGTGAGTCAGGTTCGCGACTTTCTTGTCGTGCGAGATGTTCGACTCGAGAGTGTAGAATTCGACGTTGCTGAACGGCGCTTGGCGGCGCAGCCACCGGCAGGCGGCGTCGGTCGCAAACGTCACGATGTTCTGTCCGGCCGCGTCACCCGTTCGGAACGTGAACTCCAGCACGAGGCGTCGACCCAGCAGGATCGGCTCGATCCAAAGCAGACGTCCGTGCCTGGTCGTCACCTCTGCCTGCGCACGCACGGCGCCGAAATTCTCGATCACCCATCGACCCGCGACGCGCGCTGAATCACCGGTTGCGAACACGAACAGCGGTGCCCTCGTTACCTGAGAGTCGCTGGCACGGACGCTGGCGCCGCCTGCGGACGTCATCGCCTCGGCACCGCGCGTGACAGCGAGCACTAGTGTTCCCTCGGTTGTTGCCAAGGGTACGTAGTAGCTGCCGACCGCATCCTCGCCACGGATGGCGAGGGGACCGGCTACACCGACGGGCATGCGGACTACGCCGACATAGTTCTCGATCTGACCGCGCAGTCGCTCGGGATCCTCTAGCGGGGTGGCGAGCTGCGTCAAGCTGGCGTGCGTCGCGCGGCGCAGCAACTGCAGCCGCTCGAGCCGGCCCTGTTCCGTCCACTGGTGGCGTCTTGCCAGACGTACGTGTGACCGTCTCATGGTGCACCTCCCTCAGTACACGCGCCGAAACCCGGGCTGGATGACGCCGATCGCCAGCAACAAGGGTGCGGCGAAGATGTGGAACAGCATCAAGGCCAGGATCGGCCAGAACAGAATCGGAGGGGCATCTTGCAGCCAGATGAGAGCGGGGACCAACGCCGCGAACGAGAGGTAGTTGATCGCGCTTTGAAACCCGGGCTTCCAGTGTGTGGTCATCAGGCTCGTGATCGGGTATCTGATCGGTGACCAGCAGAGCAGTACCAGAGCGATGGTGTATGTGGTCGCCCAGGCCTGTGGCAAGTCGAGGAACCAGAACACCAAGATCGAAAAGAAAGCGGGCGGTGCTCCGCGGCTGGTACCTGCCTTCAGCAGCCCGGCCTTCATGGAGTACTTGAAGCTGCAGGTGGCGGTAGCAACGATCGCCAGTGGCTCACCCCAGTATGGCATGAAGACGTCCGCTTGCCACAGGAACAGCATGGGTACGAACGTCAACCCGATCACGTCCGTCACCAGATCCAATGTCTCGCCGCTCACCAGCGGGATCCTCTCGCTCACCCGGAACCGCCGGGCCAGAGTACCGTCTGTATGGTCGACCAGTAGTACGAGCAACAACCAGCGCACAGCCGCATCGAGGTTGCCAAGCACGACTTGCTGTGCGGCGATCATCGCGAACGCGAGTCCCGCCAGTGTCCATAGATGGATCAGAAACGACCAGCGAAAGAACGGAGTCATGGTGCCACCGCCCGACATTGGGCTTGCAGCTGTTGTCGCTCCCGTTCCCTCGGTCCCTTCTTGACTTCAGCAACTTCGAAGTGCGAGTAGACGAAAGACCGATCCTGTTTCAGAAGCTGGGCGGCCAGTTCCTGGTGCGGAGTAAACTTGTCGTCCAGGCTTTCAGGGTGCCCCCGCCGCACGAGCAGGTTGCGGTAGCATAACCGGGCCGCGGGCCGTGCTACGCGGTGTGTCTCACGCAGGATCTCCTCGAATGTCCGCTGCGGCACCCACTCGAAGATGTTGGAGAAGTTGAACTGGTCCACGCTACTCGATGGCAGGCGACGCAAGATGTCACCCAATTCTCCCGTCAGGATCTCGATGCGACCGACGGCGTTGCGGAGAGTCTCGAAGTTCTCTGCTCGGAGATACGGTGGCACCGCTTGCTCATCGAGGTACCGGCCAAGGCAAATCTGTGCGATGAAGTAGTTGTCGCGAATCGGCAGGTCGACCAATGCATGGCGCGCGAGCTTGCGGAAGTGTTCTCCGAAGCTCCGCACCCCATTCACATATGTGAAGAAATCGGGGTCGAGCCCGCCGAGGCCGAGGACGGAGCGCGAGAAGAACATCCGGAAGAAGGAGCGCCACGCCCACGTATCCCATTTCTCTTCGTAAAACCGGCGCTGCTCCTCGAGTGACTCGCAATCGAACAGCCGTGTGACAGTGCGCGGTCCTTGGATGACCTGGAGCAAGCGCCTGAATGCCCCGAGATAACGTTCGTACCTCCCGGCCCGAAGCACCCCCGACTCGATTGCGGGGCGTTGGGTATCCCAGTACGCACGCGCCAGCGGGGACAGCTCATCACGCACTGCCTGATAGAGATCCCAGCGCAACCCCGAATCGCAGACTCCCAGCAGCCTCAGATATCCTGCGTAGTCGAGGTGGAGGATTCCAGCGATCTTGAGTTCGAGCAAATAGTTCTGGGTCGCATTCAAGTCTACCGCGATCATCCGCCGCGGATTGAGTGCCGCAAGAGAAAGCGTGTTGCATCCGCCAGAAGTCACTGAAAGCACGACATCGCCCGGCTGGATCTGTAATGCCACTCGATCCAACAGAGGGTCCTCCCAGCACTGTGCGAAGAGTAGTTGCTCGAACACTGGGCGTTCGAGGATCCGAGCGCCGTTGAGGTCGGTGGTCATTTCACTCACCCCCTTGTCAACCAGTAGAACGGCCACGCAGCGAAGATCAGGCTATCAAATCGATCGAGCACACCCCCGTGGCCGCGCAGTGCCGTTCCGAAGTCCTTTATGTCGAAGCCGCGCTTGAGGCTCGACGCCACGAGGTCTCCCGTGGCGGCGGCAACCGCGATGCAGAGGCCGTAAGCGGCTGCACGCCACGGCGCCCATAGTCCAGTCACTGCTCCGAGTGTGAGCGCCATGATCAGCGCGGCTCCGAGCCCTGCGGCGAACCCGCTGATTGACTTGCCAGGACTCGCCCGCAGCACGCCTCGGCCGATCGGCCAGCGCCGGCCCACCAGTTCAGCGAACGCATCTGAACAGCAGACCACCAGAAACAGGAATGCAAAGAGCGCAAACCGCTCAGGCCGAGTCGTCAGCAGCAGCAGGTGTGCTCCCGGAGTAGCCACGGCGATGAGACCGATGACCGCCCATGTCGCTTGACGGGAACCACTTCGTGGATCACGGGCGAACGCACCAGCTGTGAGAGCTACGAGTGATAACGCGACAACTGAGGTGTAAAGCGCTGCCTGCCCCGCAGCGAGTGCCGCCGCCGCAGACAGTAGGAATCCGGCACTGAGGGCAAGGCGCGGAACCGGGCGTATCCCGGCGCTGGCTGCGTACTCGTTGAGGGCGAGCACAACTATCGAACCGCAGCACAGTGCGTACAGCACGCTGCTCAAGTGCGCAGAGCCCAACAGCACTATCAGCAGTACGGCATAGCTTGCGAACTTGCCCCAAGTGGTGCGCGACGTACCGTTTTTCGAGCGCCGCTGTGCCAGCATCAGGGCGGCGCCGACCGCGAGTGAGGCTGCCACGACTGCGAAGATCTGAACGGTGATCACACAGCCTCCTCGAGGTGACCGCCATCCTGTCCGATTGCGGTGCTGTGCGGCGGGACCAGTACGCGCAACGCTGCTCGCTCGATCGTGATGACCGAGCGATGCCGCAGTCCCAGCCACTCGCCGTCGCCGAAAGCACCCACGAGGCCACTGGTTTGTATGGCTAGGCGATGGAGACCGGTGTGCCATGTAGCGAGCCCCGATATGGGGCGGCCAGTCTTCATTCTAAAGAGCGCGCGAATGAGGCCGGCACGCGTAGTAGCGGTGATTGCCAGGGCGTTGAAGCTGCCGGGACAGATTGGGCAACCAGGTGTCAGACTCAACCCACCACCGAATCGCTGCACCATGCCCACTAGGATTGCCGTAGCTCGAACAGCCCCAGGCGGACGGTCGTTGAAACGCAGGGAATACCAGACCGCCTGGGCTCCGCGCCGCGCGATACGCGTTACAGCCGCGAGGGGGTAGACACCGCCGCCCAGGGCGGCCAACAGCGGCCGCAGGGCCGGGACCGCGCGCACGTCGTTAGAGTCGCGCGCTATGTGGGCCGCGAGTCCGAAACCACCAACGGTGGTGACCTTCTCTCCGCCGATATTGAGTAGGTCTATTGCGGTCGGGTAAGAGGCGGTGAGCGTTCGCAGGGCTTCGTCCAACGCACAGGGGATCGCGAGTCGGGTGGCCAAGTCGTTGGAGGTCCCGAGGGGTAGTATGCCGAGTACCGTTCGGGTCCCGGCGAGTACTTGAACGATCTCGTGCAGCGTGCCGTCTCCGCCGGCGGCGACCAGGTATCGCGCACCTGACCTTACTGCATCGGCTGTGAGCATCCGTGCAGTACCGTCGCGTCCGATTTCCATTACCGCCCTGTCCTGCAGGCCCAGCAGGTCGACCACACGTGACAGTGTCTTCCGGTTCACGCTGTGGGCGTTGGGGTTGGCCAGCAGTACGGCGCGATCCGGATCGGCTCTACCGGGGGATGCACCAACCATGTACGCCTGCTTCATCGAGCTACTCCTCGTGTCTTGCGGGCAACGTCGCCAGTGGGCGTCAACGGGACGTCAAATGGGGTGGGAGGGGGCCCAGCGGGGGCACTGTCGCCGATCCCCGTTTCGTTGCACAACACTGAGTCGAGACCTGGGCTGCGCTGGTTAAGTGACTATGTTATGATGGCTTACACAGCTTGGCCTCAACGATCAACCACATGGCCGCACGGCCTGCGCGAGCTATCTCGAGGCGGATTGGAGAGTGAGGCGTGGAGGATCCTTATTTTGAACGGTGAGACTCCGCTGAGGCGAGTCGTGGTCATCTACCGCGTGCTCGGCCTATTGGCGGTCCTCCTACTGTCGGCAGCCTCCTGCGTCCCGAAGCAGGGCGTGGCCCGCCCGTTCGAACTCGATGCCTGGGCGGTGTACTACGACGCCGACCGTGGATTGGCCGAGCTACGGGAGCACGGAGCCCTGTTCGATCGTGTCTCGCTGTTTGCTTATGAGCTGGATAGTGATGGGACCCCCACTCCCGCTCCAAACATGGAGGGGATGATCGTCCCATTCCTCAGACTAGCGGCCGAAAAGCGGTTTGAACCTTGGGTGACGGTGGTCAATGATGTCAGGTACGGTCTCGACAGCGTCGTCGCAAAAGATTCGGCCGTAATCCGAGGTCTGATCGTGGATCCAGTGCGCCGCAGCGCGCACGCGCGAGATCTTGCGGCAAGGGTCTCAGGTGACGGCTTCCACGGACTACACTTGGATTACGAACGCGTACCAGAGTCCTACACCCGACATTATCACGATTTCGTGCGTGACCTGAGTGAAGAGCTACAACAACGGGGACTCGGCCTGGAACTCGTGATTGAGCCCGTAAACGGGCCTTTGCAGGTATTGAGCGATGCCAGGGTCACCGTCATGGCGTACGACCTATTTGGCACGCATTCGGGACCTGGTCCTAGATCAACGCCCACATTTGTTTCCCAACTCGGCAGCAGGGCGGATCTGGATAGTGACAGTGCTGCGGCCGTGGCAATTGCAGTCGGTGGGTTTGCGTGGGACCCGGACGGCGATGTGAGGCCGTTGGATTGGTCCGCGGGTCACCAGCTTGCCGCTCACGCGCCGAGCCAAGCGCGCAGCCGGGTGGACCAGGTCCCCAACGCGCGGCTGGGAGATGGCACCGAGATTTGGCTTGAAGACGTGGAAAGCCTCGTCAGCAAGTGGGAGGCTGCTTGGACTGTCGGTTTCAGGCGTCTAGCGATCTGGCGGTTGGGCGGCAACGACTCAACGCTGTTCGACATGATTCGCGAGCTGCGACAGGGCTCTGACTCGCGATAGGTCATTCGGACTGCAGACAGTGCGGAGCAACCGCAGTATCAGATTCCACCGACCAGTCACGTTACTCGATCAATCGTACAGCAGATAGGGTCTCGTGGTCTCGGTGAACTCGGCCAGATCAGCGTCGAGTGGATGCAAGATTTGGTTGGGAGTTGCATCCGAATCGATGCCAATGCGAAGCCAGTCACTTCCCCAGAGTATGTCGATCGGCAGTTTCTCGTGTTCGTATTCGTACGGAGGTGAGCGCCACGCGAAGTCATTGGGAGCCAACCGCCGTACAATATGGAGAATCGCCACGGCTGTATCGATCGGTCGGAAGGCCGATCGATCCAACACGTGAATCTGGGACCCGCCACATAACTGGCCGGCGTGCTTTTGAAATGTGGGCTCGAAGTTGCAGGAGCGGAACGCTACGCCAGGGAGTCCGCAATCGTTCAGCCGCTTGGTCAATTCGTGAGCCTCCAAGAATGGTGCTCCGAACAACTCAAACGGCCGCGTGGTACCACGACCTTCGGAAAGGTTGGTGCCTTCGAGCAGCACCATACCGGGGTAAACCGTACACGAATCGAGTGTGGGCAGATTGGGGCTGGGCATTACGAAAGGGAGCCCGGCTTGGTCGTGCCAACGGTGTCGCGACCATCCCTCGCAGCGAACCACGTCGAGTTCGCAGCCAATACCGAAGTGATCGTTACAAAGTCGAGCGATCTCGCCAGCCGTAAGGCCATGCCGCAGTGGTAGGGGGTGGAGACCTACGAAGGATTCGAATCCCGGTTGGAGCAGCGGGCCCTCCCTTGCTACTCCGTTGATCGGGTTGGGTCGGTCGAGTACCACGAATCTGACGCCGGCGTTGCGGCAGGCCTCCATCGCTAGGGTCATGGTCCAAACGAAGGTGTATACGCGTACTCCGACGTCCATTAGGTCGAACAAAACCGCTTCCAGGCCATCTAGCATTTCGTGAGTTGGCTGGCGCACCTCACCATAGAGGGAGTAAACGGGTATGCCCAACCTCGCGTCTACGAATGATTGGCTCTCGACCATGTTATCCTGCTTTTCCCCGCGTGCCCCATGTTGTGGCCCGAACATGGCCACGATGTTGAATCCGGAGTCGACCAAAGCATCTGTCGCAAACGTGAAATCATGAGTAACTGATGCGGGATGCGCGATGAGGCCCAACTTGGCGGACTTCAGTTCCGAACGTGCTCCCGACACCAATCGTGCGAGACCGGTGCTTACGAGTTTGGTGGTAATTTCATGCCTCCCAGATCCGGGAGCACACCATCAGTGTATGCTCGTTCGAACATGGCTGCTAATCCTGGCACCCAACGTAACAGACCTTCTCCCGTTTCGTCACGCCTGACCGAGTCATCCGGGAATTCGAAAACCGCCGCTTCTGATCTTTCGATCTCTTCGATGCATTCGGTGTGTGCACGGGCAGCTTCCAGACCACAAGGTATACGTGATGTGCCTGATATGGCATCCACGCTGTTCCACAGCTTTTCAGATTGCGGGGTGAAATTGGGTGATTCGTACTCGAGTATGGTTCCATCGCCAAGGTGAGCGGTAATGGGAGCGCTCTCACCGGGAAAACTCACGACGGCGTCCTCGAACTCGAGTTTGAACTTGGCCTCGGTGGTCTCGGCTTCACCAACCGCGTGTGATGCCAGAAAGAGCAAATCGACCTTGTCCCTGACAATCACGCGAGCGGCAATCGTGTCGAAGGTCTCTATATCGTTGGCGCGCGCCAGGCGTGGCGCGATGCTAACCGGATTTGCGCTACGATCGACGTGATCTCCGAGCAAGAACAGGATGTTGTGGAGGAAGTGTGCCATGGCATTGCTGGCCGGACTGTCCAGGATCCAGCGGCCATGAGGATCGCGGCGCTTACCTGCCCAGTCGTTTCTGCGATAGTAGTCCTCAGTACGAGGCCAGAGGGTGATGCTACGGGCGCTTATTGGCGAGCCGAAACGGTTCTCCAGCATGTCACGTTTGAGCTGTAAGATCGAGCGTGAGAACGACCACTGAAATCCGACCGCGACAATGAGGCCTGCGCGGTCGCGTGCTTCGATCATGCGATCCACATCACCTGGCATTGCAGCCGCCGGTTTCTCTACCAAAACATGGCTGCCATGAGTCAATGCGTAACAGGTGTGTTCCGAGTGCAAGTGAATCGGTGAGGAGATGACGGCTAAATCAGCGGAAGAGCCTCGGTAGAAGTCGCGCAGCATCGGATACACTGGCACGCCTCGGGACTGGAGTTCGTGCAGGCGGGAGCATGTGTGTGGCTGGGGGTCCACGGCCCCGACAATGCGGCAGCGGCTGCCATGTGCCTCATCCAACAATGCAGATAAGTACACTTCCCCGTAACCGCCAAGGCCGATGAGCACGACCTTCACGTGATCAGTCATCACTCCTCCAGCAAGTTCACTTCGCGTACGCTTCCTGCGTGACGATCGATCCTCAGCGTCTTGATTTCGAATGGGCCCATCTCAATTCGTATTCGGACGCTGGGACTGGCGAGTGATAGCGTGGTTGAGCGGGAACGGCCAGTTGGTTCGAACAACCGCACGACGAGATCGTCTCCCTCCTGTGCGCGCTTGAAACAGGTCATCTGGATAGTGGGATCGTTCAAGGTTGGCCCCGGCACGGCTGCCCGTCCGTGGGCTGGAGGCCAGTACGACAACGCGTAGGGCCGTTCGTTGTGTGTCAGTGCCTCTCGATCGACGCCGCCGAGCCGGTCACTCTGGCTGCCTCCATTGAGCCAAAAGCGGAAAACGTGCTCCCCCTGATCAATGCGGGGAACGAACCGATCTTGTTGCACGATCGGTCGGCCGGTACCGGTAGGGTGACCGGCATGTGCCGGTGCGCGGAGCAGCGAAATGCGCAGCTCACTGTGCTTGAAGTCACAGCCGTAGGTGGAGTCGTTGATGACAGACAGGGCACGGTCGCGTTGCCGAGACACGATAGCGAGCCATTTTTGAGCTACACACTCATGTCCATTGTGCGCTAGCTGCTGGACTCCGTACGCGACTTGTCCCAACGCGCGTGCAGCATCCCAGGGCGTGGGTAGGGAGAACTTGAGCATACGGTCCTTTTCCTGCCACAGAATACGGATCTCGATTGCCAGTTCGGTCCCGAGCCGAGGCAGCTTGTAATGCTGGCAAATTACCGAGTCATTGTAGCGGAACAAGGCCTCAACGACTGTGCGGACTGGACCGTCCTCTATGATTCGGACAGCTGGTATTCTTGCTCCGGCCACTCCGGCAGTCGCTGCGGCATCAGATTGTGTCATGAGCTTGAACCGCCCCGCCACCTTCCTGAATCGTGTCACAGTCATACCCCAGGGATCGGCATTGTCCTGCATGACGATGTGGGCGCAGGCGCGAGGAGCTAGATAGTGTTGGCCCCTGGCTCGATACCGGTCGATCAGGCCGGTCCGTGCGTTGATGATCACATCCAAATCCTGGGTGCGGAAACGTAACTCTCCGTTATGAAATTGCTTCCTAGGTCTTGGCTTACGCGCGACCTTTTCGAAGTGGCAATCGAACCGGCTCATGCTCCCAGGTTGGAGGCGGGCTGCGAAGACGACGCGCTTGCGATGGTCTTCGTTGATATTGCTTTCCTGTTGTTCGGCCTGAGCCGGAAGGTGGTGGCGACCGCTTGTGACAGTCGGCAATCCGTACTGATCTTCACGATCCGGCCATGCCGGTTGTACCTCACACTCTACGATAGTGTCGATCGGGAATGGGTGGTGATTGAAGACCAGAATCGGATGCTCGCCCACCTTTCCCGGGGATTGACCGGAGGTGAGCGCATAGAAAGCCCGTGTCTTTGCCCTCGATGTTAGGGTCAGACCATGACCCAGTTCGGCGATGGCGCTCCGCTCAACTGATGGAATTGAAGTGCCCGGCAGAATGTCGTGGAACTCGTTTGCGAGCATCGCTCGGGTCGCTTGGGCCAACTCGGTGGCGGGATAGTCCAGTAGTCCTTGTGCCCACGCGATGGTTGCCATCTTCTCCGTCAGATAGAGCTCGTTCTCCAACCGCCGGTGCACCGACTTGAGTCGCATCATCGAAGTGTAGCAACCCACCGCCCAGGGATTGAGATCGGCTTCATGGGTAGGCAGCTCGCCACCGCGCGCTCGCAGATCTTCGAAGTACTGTTCGGGTGTGGAATGTACGATCCGCGCACTATTGGTCTCGTTGATGAGACACTCGATTTCCTGGAGATCCTGCCTGGAAGGCCCACCACCGTGATTGCCTACACCCCAAGGAACCTGGCAGACCTGCTTGTGCGCGTCGCGCTCCATCCACTCGGTGATCTTCGCCTTCGCTCCGCCTGGCGGTGAGTTGTAGTGGGACTCAGCGACTGCGGCCGTAATCTGCGAGCCGTCATAACCCACCCACACGAACTCAGCGGCGGGTAAGGACGCTTCGTCGACCTTTGGCCGACAGAACCAGTACGAGTCATATCCGCTCTTGCTGAGTATCTGGACCAGGCCACGGGAGTGGCCGAATGAATCGAGATTCACAGCCGTGCGTGGCTCGACGCCGAACTTTTCGCGAAAGTAACGCTTGCCGACGAGGATCTGTCTCACGAACGACTCGCCGCTTGGCATGTTGCAATCGGGTTGCAGACACCAACCGCCCATCACGTGCCACTGACCGCTTGAGACCAGCTTGCGGATCCGGTTGAACAGTCCGGGGTCGTACTGCTCGACCCACTCGTAGAACTGGACCTCGTTGCGGTTGAATACGAAGTCCGGGAACTCGTTGCATAGATCGCACACGGTGCGAGCCAGGGCCAGTGCCTCGCCGGCACCTTCGGGCCATTCCCACAGCCAAACCGGATCGAGGTGTGAGTTGCAGAGCAGGTGTATGGTGCGCGAGGGTGTGCTGGGCATTGTCTCTGTGTGTGGTTGGTCTTACGATGTAACTCATCAATTTAGCATTTCGTTGGTGGGAGGGTTGGGTCCGGACCAGCTGCTGCCGCTCACCCACTCGCACTGCGGCACAGGGTGGCGCTCTCGACGGCAGCGGGCAGATGGCAGTGTTGGGGCCGCTGCGGCTCTCTGCTGCTCAGCAATGCACTTCCACCAGAATATCCGAACTCGGTAGGCGCAGTCGCACGCCCCCTTGCTGCCATATCAACTCATCTGAGCCCATGTGCCCACCTCGCTCCGAGTGCGTCCGCGCCCGTCGGACCTCCAACTCGAGCCGATACCCTCGGAATCGGAGTGAGGCATTCATGTGGTCCAACCCCTTGAGCAGGTGCGGCCGGACGGTGATTCCTTCATTGTCAGGTCGCACTCCCAGTAGATGGTGCAGATAGAGGGTTATCAACTCCGCCCAGGTCCAAGGAGTGATCCCAACCTGAGGGTATGGGGGCGCTATCCGCGGACCATCGAATTCGAACCACGTACCTGCAACCCCGCCAGGCTTGCGAGCCAGCCAACGGAGGACGCGCCAGACCTTGTCGTCGTCCCCGGCTTCCGTGTAGGCGCGCGCTATGAACAGCGATGCAAAAGGCCATGGACCTGCTGAGTCAGCCTCGCTGGAGGCATTGTAGCGACCATAACCACCGCCGTCCCACCATTGATTCCAAAGTTGTTCCACGTGGGCCAGTGTCCTACCGGCCAGCTCACTTCGAGGGTCGATGTAGCCATACGCGATTGGCAAGACCGACGAAGTGTCCGGATCGAGGTAATGCGGCCCAGCATCCTTCAACGGGATTCCGTCCGGGAGCGGACAGTCGGGCGGTGTGGTAATGGTCTGCTGCCAGGCGCCGTCGATGCCGCGTCGCTTGACGAAGTGTCCATTCTCGACCAAACGCCACCGTGCGTTGTCTAGCATGGCAGCACGCAGCGAGGCCTCAGCAACGGTCCAGTCATGCCGGTCTGGATCGTTGCCGGTCAATCCGGCTAGGTATGCAGCGTCGGCTAGGCCAACAGATACGAAGAACTGGTGCATCAGCTCAAAGCCGTCTTCGATGCCGTGCCCCTCGTGCCGCTCCCAATACTCACGTCGATTGTGCAACAGGCCTGACTGTTCGTGCAGGAATTCACTGCGCCGGGGAAAATCTGCTAGACATTTGACTCTCGACCACCGGGACGCAACGAGCTCGATGTCACCGGTCCAGTCGACATATGTGCGCAGAGCTGCCAGCAGCTCGCCGTTTTGGTCCAGCTCGATCTCAGCTATCGGCCGCAGCCGACCCGAGTCGACCGTATCGCCGTCGGACGATACGAACTCATCGAGCAAGCGGGCCAGCATGGTCCGTGCGAGCTCGTGATCGCCGAGGCGGACGAGGGCTTCAGCTACGTGAGCCTGATCGCGCACCCACTCCAAGTTGTACTGCCAGATGCTGCCGTCCATCCTGCCGGTAGCATCAACGGCGACTGGTAGTTGGCTGCGAGCTGCGTGGAACAGGTGATCCAGCTCGATGTCACCTGAGTTGAACTTGGCTAGCCCGTCCCAGAATTGAGCCGCCTCGCGGGTCGGCACCGCGGCTTGGTCCCAAGCTGTCTCGACCGTATAGTGATCTCCGGTCCACACCGGTTGGTACACGAGCAAGGCACTAGCAGGACTGCCAGCCAAAACCTCGAGCAGGTGTTCCTCCGATTGCTTGGCTTGATATGCCAATAGGACGGGCGGGGTTCTCATGTCGTCTCTCGACCGAATCTCAATTCGACGGTGGAGACGAGGATTCGTGCGGTCAGGGCAGTAGAAAGTCTCTACGACGCTCAACGGTCCGGCCATCCATGACACACGTACTGCCGGTATTCCGTCGATCTCGCTCCAGCATGCGCGGATCGCTGAAGCATTGGGTGTGAACTCAGTGGTTCCGACGCGAATCGCCACCATCGTGTTTGCCAGCCCGGTTTCGGGATCACACGTGAGTGCCGCTCGCTTGGGCCCGAACCTCTTGGCATCCATTACGAGCAGTCCCAACGGCGTGCCCTCACCCGAGCGACACACCTGGACAGCCGCCAGAATGCGCCCATTCCCTACAAAGAAGTAGTCGACGTCGGTTAGTCTCGTCTGTACGTCGGCAGGGCCGACAGCCGGATCGTCGCGATAGAAGTGCTCCTGCATGTCCATCGAAACACCGTCCTTGAATCCCATCTTCCTCGTGTGAAATCAAGATAAGTTACTGGAGATGTGTACGCCTGGCGGCAATCGACCAAGATCGGCATTTTATCCGCGCCTCCTCTTCCATAGGACGTCTATGCCCTCTGTGAGATCCACAACCCGGCTCGGTGGACTTGCCCTCGTTCTGTTCTTGGCCCAGTCGGGCCGCGCACAGGAGCCGTCTAGCGTGCCGTCTTGGGAAACGCTGCGTGCGCGACCGTATCCGCACTGGTTCACTGATGCCAAGCTCGGGATCTTCATTCATTGGGGCGTTTACTCCGTAGTCGCGTATGGTGGGAAAGAATCCTACGGTGAGTGGCTGCTCCGCGGCCTTCAGACCGGCGATACGATTCGGACGCGCTTCATGAATGAACACTACGGACCGGACTTCACCTATTCCGATCTGGCTCCGCTATTCAAGGCCGAACTGTTCGATCCCGCCGATTGGGCAGAGCTGTTCCGCCGGGCAGGAGCACGCTACGTCGTTCTCGTCACCAAACACCACGACGGTTATGCTTTGTGGCCGAGTCGGTACTCTTCCCAGTGGAACAGTGTGGATGTAGGACCGGGACGCGACCTCGTCGACGAGCTGACAGATGCCGTGCGCAACGCCGGGTTGAAAATGGGCTTCTACTATTCTCTGGCTGAGTGGAACAACCCACTGCATCGGTGGTACACAGATCCGCCTGATTCCATTACGCCGTATGTTGAGCAGTACATGATCCCGCAGTTCAAGGAGTTGGTATCCGCCTACAAACCGTTGCTGTTGTTTTCAGATGGTGAGTGGTTGAACACGGCGGAGCAGTGGCATGCCCGCGAACTGATCGACTGGTACTACAGGACCGTGGGGCCAGAGGCCGTAGTCAACAACCGGTGGGGTGCGGGCAGTGACATCGGGTTTCTCACCCCCGAATACAGCTCCGGTATGGAGCTGACGGATCGTCCGTGGACCGAGGTCCGCGGATTGGGCCGCTCGTTTGGCCTGAATCGCAACGAAGATCTCGAATCTTACATGACACCGGATGAGTTGGTGCACTTCTTTGTGAGTGCCGTTGCAGCGGGCGGTGGGATGATTCTCAACGTCGGCCCCAGGGCAGACGGACAGATCCCGTTGCTGCAACAGGAGCGTCTGCTCCAGCTGGGACAGTGGCTTGCCGTCAATGGCACAGCGATCTATGGATCGCGGCCGTGGTCGAAGCCGGGCGAGGAACGCGAAGTGACCTTGGAGCGCATCGATCCGGCCATCGACTTCGATTGGGTGCGGAACTCGCCGGGGCCGCCCATTCGAGAGGACGATTTTACGGCTCAGTGGACGGGCTATGTCGAGCCGCTCTATTCGGAAACGTACAGTTTTGAGGCGGAGGCCGACGATGGTATCCGCGTCTGGATTGACGGCCAGCTGGTGATCGACCAGAGCGATGACCGTCAGGCGACCGAAGCAATCAATGGTACTATCCGGCTGGATACAGGCAGCAAATATCCGATCCGCGTGGAGTATTACGAGCAAAAGGTCAACGCCTCGGTCCGTCTGTTCTGGTCGAGCCGGAGTCAGGTGAGGGAGATTATCCCCGGGGCCAGATTCTACACGGCGCCGGACTTGGCGCAGGGTGATGGCCTGCGGGCCGTCTACCGTTCAATGCAGCCGTATCTGGCCTACACCACCAGGGACGGGAACCTTTACGCGATTACATTTGAGTGGCCCAACGACGATCTGATGCTGCCAATTCCAGAGCCACAGCCAGGTACGCGAATAAGGCTCCTGGGTCTGGAGAGGGATCTTCCGTGGCGCTACTCGAGCGACACTTTGTATGTGGACCTTTCGGACGTCGGCTACAGCGAAATGCCGGGGCGCTGGGCGTGGACAGTGTGCCTCGAAGGCCATGTTGCCCCGAAGTGAAGAGACTCTCGCAGTCGTGCCGGTCGATCAAGTTCCGTCGTCTCAGTGATTCCATTGGAGGACTCCATGGCATATCAGTTGATGGATCTGCGGTACCAGCAGGCAGCCCGCGATCCAACCACGATGTTGCAGAACCTCGAGCGTGACTTCGAGCTGAGGGTGTCGGTCGGAATCTGGTACTTCACGCCTGGTGGCGGCCGCTTCCACGATCGGTTCGTTGAAGCTGCAACGATCGAGGATCGGATCGAGATGGCGGCGGAAATGGCGAAGTCCGGAGTCACCGGAATCGAGGCTCACTATCCCGATGAGGTAAACGAGTCAAACATCCATCTCTACAAGCAGCTGGAAGCAGAAATGGGGATCAGGCTTGTTGCCATTCCTTTTTCTCATTTCTATGACAGACGATTCGAATTCGGCAGCTTGTCGAATCCGGATTCTTCGGTCAGGGACGGGGCCGTCCAGATAGCCGTTGGCGGGCTCCGTCTCGTGAAGAAATGTGGTGCAGACATGGCGATATCGTGGCCCGGCATGGACGGGTATCGCTACCTGCACGGCATGCCATTCATGCACATGTGGGATCGGTTCGAGGGGGCGTTGGCAGAGGCGATGGATGAGGTACCGGGTGTGCGAGTCGCGATCGAGCCGAAACCATATGAGCCAGCCGCCAACAACATCTACAGAACGACCGCCGAGGGCATCCTCGCCGCACAGCGTATCGAAGCGCGGCTCGCGAATCCGGAGAACAAGCGTCTACTAGAGGAAGGACACGCTCTGGTCGGCCTCAATCCGGAGGTCGGACACGTCAAGATGGGTTTCGAAATGTTGCCAGCGGCCTACTCGCTGGTGGCGTTGGAGAATAGGCTGGCACATACACACTGGAACAGCCAGCCCGACGGCAATTTCGATCAGGACAACAACATCGGAGTCGTGAATGCTGCGGAGACCGAGGCGCTGTTGTATTCGCTCTGGGCAATCGGATACCGCGGCTACTTTGGCATCGATATCAACCCCGAGAATATGCCGGTTCATACCGCGGTGGCGCTCAACATCAAAGCTCTGAAGAAGATGAGAAAGAGAATACGCCGCCTTCCGCATGAAAGGATCCTTGAGTGCCATCTTCACCCCGAGACACATCGCGGGGATCTGGAAGAGATTTTGATCGAACACTGGTAGGAGGTTTCATCTGTGGCCGGTCTCTTCGCAGGCTTGGACGTATCGACGCAGAGCTGCAAGCTAGTCGTCATCGATCTCGATCGGCAGGCGACCGTCTACGTCGACTCAGTCAATTATGACGTCGACCTGCCTCACTTCGGGACGCAGGGGGGCACGATCCCAGAATTGGGCGAGGGCGTTTCGGAGTCTGATCCGCTCATGTGGGTCGAGGCCGTCGATATGCTGCTGCGGCGTCTGCAACTTGCACCGGACATAGAGCAAGAACTGATCGGTTGCATTTCGGTGTCCGGGCAACAGCACGGCTTGGTGGCGCTCGACCGCGAAGGGACGCTTACGCGGCCTCGCGCCAAGCTGTGGAACGACTTCTCGACCACGGAAGAGTGTCGCATTTTGACCGAAAGGGTCGGCGGTGTGGAGCGTATGCTTGCTGAGGTTGGTAACACGCAACGTACCGGATACACTGCTCCCAAGATTCTGCACATGCTGCGGCACGACTCAGAGTACTATGCGGAAACCACCACGCTCTTCCTGGTACACAACTTCATCAACTGGTATCTGACGGGTGGTCCCAGTGGAGGAATCGCCGTCATGGAACCGGGCGATGTCTCAGGGATGGCGCTGTGGAGTCCGGTCAGTCGTGATTGGTCCGCAGCTGTAATCGACGCAATCGATCCGAATCTCCGCGTCAAGCTACCGCCGGTCAGACCCTCTGATAAGACGATCGGCGGAGTCGCTCCTCATATCGCGAGCCATTATGGTCTCTGGTCGGAGTGTGCAGTCGACGCCGGTAGTGGCGACAATATGTACGGAGCCATAGGAACTGGAAATTTCTTGAACGGTGTCGTCACGATAAGCCTCGGTACCAGTGGGACCGCGTACACTTTCATGGAGCAACCATTCGTTGATCCCACCGGCGAGATTGCCTGTTTCTGTGACAGCACAGGTCACTATCTGCCTTTGCTGTGCGTCTCCAACATGGCGAACGGGTACGATGCAATACTCGAGGCTCATGGAATGACGCATGCGGACTTCGACGCAGTGATCGAACAAACTTCACCAGGTAATGGTGGCAGGTTGCTGATTCCATGGTACGTTGGGGAACGGTCGCCGGACTTGCCGTTGGCGGCCCCGATCTACTTTGGGTTTGGAGTGGACGAATTTGGAAAGGAAACGCTGTCACGGGCAGTACTCGAGGGGCATGTTCTGAATCTGCACATTGGCTTCAGTCGGCTGCCTGTGGAACCCACTGTCATCCATCTGACCGGAGGGCTGTCCCAGTCGCCGCACTGGTGCCAGACGATCGCTGACGTGTTCGAGGTGGAGACAGTCCCCGTGCGGGGTGAAGGTGCGGCACTAGGCGCTGCCATTCATGCAGCATGGGTGTGGCTTGGGGAACACGGATCTTCCATAGCGCTAGCGGAGCTTGCGGGTCCGTTCCTGGTCACGGATGAAGCGAACCGCAAACGGCCAATCGGGAAGAACGTGGAAGTCTACAGAACGCAACGGCGTCTCTTCCGAGCGTTGGCTGAGAGGGCTCGAGGTCTCGAATCCGCAGATCCCTTCGAGCTGAGGGCTGAGCTGTTGCGACGCTGCTGATGGCGGTTGCCCGTCCGTTCCAAGAGTATTGCGACCGCGGCAAACATGGTGCCAGGTGTGAGCCACAGTCCCAACAAGATGCTCCAGTTTCGGATCTTCTCCTATGCCGATGCGCACCGATACCGCCTGGGCGTGAACTACGAGGGTCTCCCGGTGGACGCATCGAGGAACAAGGCGAACACTTACCACCGCGACGGCTCGATGAGATTTGACGGGAACTACGGTGGCGCCGTCAACTACGAGCCGAATAGTTTCGAAGGACCGACGGAGGTGTCCCGTTTCAAGGAGCCACCGCTCACGATCAGCGGCGATGCCGACCGTTCCAATCATCGCGAAGGGAACGACGACTACACGCAGGCTGGCGATCTGTACCGCCTCATGCCCGCGGACGAGAGGGGCCGTCTGCACAAGGCGATTGCGGGTACGATGGCAGACGTTCCGAAGGAGGCGGTCGAGCGGCAGTTGGGTCACTTCGACAAGGCTGATCCGGCATATGCGAAAGGTGTTCGCAAGGAGTTGAAAGGCAAGAAGTAGGGATTCGCGGGAAGAGGCGCTGCCAGTCGGAGGGAGCCCCGTCGTTCGATTGAACAGTGGGGCTTCTGGCGTCTATGGGTTACGAAGTGCCGAATAACCACCGATCATGTAGCCAAGAGCATGCTGCTCCCGTGTTCTGGTTCTCAACTGGTGACCCAATCAGGATGCGAGCGCGCTCCGAAGCTTCAAAAGGAGAATATCAACGACGTAACCACCATGGTCACAACCCATGAGATCATCAGTAACGGCGATCCGACTTTGACGAAGTCGATGAAGCGATATTTCCCTGGAGCGACGACCAGCGTGACGACGGGACTGGACACCGGCGTCACATAGGCGGCGGAAGCAGCTATGGCCACCGTCATCACAAAGGCGTAGGGTGCTACGCCCATCGCCTCGGCGGCACTGATCGCGATCGGTGCCATGAGCACAGCGGTCGCCGTATTGGACAAGAACATTCCCAGAGTCGCGGTGAGGAAGAACAACCCCGTCATAATGGCGTAGGGACCGGCCTCACCGCCGACGGAGACCAGGCCATCGACGATCATCTCTACGCCGCCGGTCTTCTGCAGCGCATCGGCAACCGGGAGCATCGCCGCTATGAGTACCACGCTGCTCCAGTGTATCGAGCGGTATCCTTCTTCCATCGTGAGACAGCGGGTGAACACCGCTGCGAGCGCGGCCATCAGCACTGCGACCACCACTGGCACGATTTCCAACACGGACAGCACGACCATGGCCAATAGGATCAGTGCTGCGACGGGGGCCTTTCTACGTGCAGGAGCCACCTGTTCCAATTCGGCGGGGAGCGTGAGCACCACGTAGTCGTGCAGGTTGTAGCGCAATTGGCTGATCTTCTTCCACGGTCCTATTACGAGCAGTGCATCACCGAGCCTGAGCTTCTCGTCGAGAAACTGCGTCAGCACCCTGCCGCTACGGCGGACGGCCAGTACCTGGAGTCCGAAGCGGGATCGGAATTCAGCTTCGTGCAGCGTCTTGGCGATCAGGCGCGATTCGGGGTGGATCAGTACGGTTGCTAGTCCGACGTCGCGCACCCAGCGTTCCCGGTCGGCGGTGCCGATCCCGAGTCGCTCGAGATCGCTCACTTGTTCGAGCCGGAGCGCGACGGCGGCGTCCGCTTGGATGACGAGGATGTCACCGGCTCTGATCATGTGATCGGGGCCGGGCTCGGCGATGCTCGACAGCCCAAACCGTCCAGTCCGCTCGAGCACCACCACTCTGGCGCTGTAGCCGCTGATCCCCGAGTCGCGTATGGTGCGGCCGACCAAGGGAGACTGGGCCGGCACGCGAAAGCGATGGAAGCGGGCAAGTAGATCGAAGTCGGCGATCAAGTCCCGCAGGCTCACCGCGACGGGTTTCGGTGGCACGACCTTGTCACCGTGCAGAATGTGGCGGCCGATGACCACCATGTAGACGATGCCGGCGAGCAACACGGCAGCACCAATCGGGGTGAAGCTGAAAAACTTGAAAGGCTCGTATCCCGCCTGATCTAGTTCCCCACTGGCCACGAGGTTCGGGGTGGTGGCGATCAGGGTCAACATGCCGCTGATCAGCGCACCGTATGACAGGGGTAGCAACAGGCGCGAGATGTTGACACTCGATTTGCCGGCCACGTTCACCGCCACCGGAATCAGTATGGCGACAACGGCGGTGGAGCTCATCACGCTGCCGAGCAGTGCCGCCACGAACATCAGCAGAATGAGTAGCCGAAGCTCGCTGTCACCACTAACCCGGGCCATCCAGTTCCCGATGGCAAATGCTATCCCGGTACGTGCCAACATCTCGCCGACCACAAGCAAACCGGCGACTATGAGCACGACGGGATTGCCAAACCCCGACAGCGCTTCTCGCTCGGTCAGTACACCGCTCAGCACAAGAGCCAGCACCACCAGAAGCGCAATCACATCCATGCGTATACGTCCGCTGGCAAACAGGATGCTGGCCGCGACTATGAGTAGGATTACGAATAGGGTGTCGCCGTTCAAAGGCCTGGGTACTCCTTCCACTTCCATGTCCCGCAGTTTCGGGATCCTCGCGAGTCGTTACGCTGTCACTTCAGCAAGTCACGATAACGAGTAACCGAGATGATGGGAACCTCCGCATCGTGGGTTCTTTCCGCTTCCTGAAACTTGCTGCGGCATGCATCTTCTTCTAGGAACGTGCACTAGCGTTTGTCTCTACATGGAAAGGCGAACACGTGCACTGCGAGTTCGTTACTCCGAGTGAAGTCGGCACTACTACCATTAACCTCATTCTCGCAGCGCAGCTGGGAGCAGCTTGCTTCGTCGCGGTGGAGCCTGCAGCGGCCCAACCGACCAGCGTATACAGGCTGGACGTGCGCAGGGATTGGGGCCTGTCACTCGCCGGTGCTGGTCTGCTGTTCGCCGGGCTCGCCGTTCAGAGCAACCAACGACCGCTTACTCAAGCAGAGATCGATGCTCTCGATCGCAACGATGTCAATTCGTTCGACAGGTCGGCCACGGAGCAGTGGTCCACGGGTGCGGATTTGGCCAGCGACGTTCTGATGGCGACGTTACTTGTGTCGCCTGTGGCCCTGACCATTACGGAGACCGGGGCCGGGAACGGCCTGATGCTGGGTCTCATGTATGCGGAAACGGTGCTGCTCCAAAATGGTGTCGTTCAGCTGCTCAAGGGAGTGACAAACCGAACACGGCCGTTCGGATACAATGATAGTCCCGAGATTCCCCAGGGAAAGAAATATCAGACGGCCACTCGTCGTGCGTTGCCATCGGGTCACGCCGCCAACGCCTCTGCGGCTGCCGTATTCCTTGGCTCGACGTATTCCAGACTGCATCCGGAGTCATCCGCGCGAAAGTGGGTGTGGACCGGCTCGCTCACAGCGGCGACAGCGGTGGGATACCTGCGCTACAGTGCGGGAAAACATTTCCCAACCGACGTCATCACTGGTGCTGTCATTGGTGCTTCGTTCGGTTATCTTGTGCCGAAGCTGCACGAGACAGGTAGCGCGTGCGTCGCTCCAGCGAGTGGTGGTGTGACGTTGGGGGTAGTGATTGGATTCCATTACCTGGCTGAAGCGCTTGTCAGTCTCCGGGAACTGCTCGATGCCGATGTGGTGATCTAGGCCCGTCTACCCATCGATGTTCAATCCGGCCTTGCGGAGCCCGTCGAGAAAGTCTTCGACGAGAGCGCCTGACTTCATGCTGCGACTCGCGATGGCACGAGCGCATCGTTCGAAGTCAGGTATCAGCTCCAGCAGCTCATTGGCTGACGTCTCGGCCTCGGCGACGCGCCCCAGCTTGCCAAGGACAGCTGCCTTGATGGCTGAGTCCCAAAACCCGACCCGAAACCCAACCTCCAATGCTTCCTTGTACGCGTTCTCGTAGTCGCTGCGCTGAAAGTGAAGGGTGCATAACGCGTGATGGAACCATTTGGGATGACACGGATTCCAGGCGATCGCCTGCTCGAGGAGTGTTGCGCCACGCTCGAACTCGCCTGAGTTGACGAGCAGATATCCGACAGTGCCCCCCTGGTTCGGCGAATGCGGGTTCAGCGCCAGGGTCGCGTCCGCTTCACGGTGGAACAGGTCCAGCTCATCACGAAGCAGGTAGAGGTATGCCATGATCGTGTGTGCCAGTTGGCTCCTGGGCTCCAGAGCCAGATCTCCACGCGCATACTCGGTTGCTTTCTCCAAAGGCGATTCGATGTTGGGGCGCTCGAAGATGTATGCGTGCGCGAACAGGTTGGCGAGCGCCGACCACGCTGGTCCGTAGTCCAGCTCACGCTGGGTGGCCTGCTGAAGGGCCTCGAAGGCCTGCTGGCCCACCGCAGCGTCCGTCAGCTTGGCGGATAGCTTCAGGTTGGAGGAGTCCCGGCGGACACTACCGCCGAGCAGGAAGCGTGCGCTGACCTCACGACCTACGTCTCCAATCGATTTGCGGCTGCATCGGTGGGAGCCACATCGCGGCACGGAATGGAGATCACGTCTTCGTAGCGGTTCAGCTCGGTGGTCAGCTCCTCGATGAGGCCGTTCACGAAGAAGAGCTGCTCGTGATCACCGGTGACGTTGGTGAACGGAATGATGGCGATCGTGGGACCGCTCTGTAACGCACCTTCCTCAGTATCCGGTGCTTGAGGATCCGACGCACGGGTGCGACCCCCTCGCTGCGGCGTAAATGTGGGGACGTAACCGCCTTTCGGTATGTCGATGCGGATCAGATCGCGCCAACCGGCGACCAGATAATAGTGCTCCAGTGCGCGCCGGAGCCGTCCGGTCTGAATCCGCACGATCGGATCGAGGTTGGCATCGAAGTTCTTTGCTCGGCCAAACACTTCGATCGCGATGGTGTAACCCTTCAGCCGATGGACTCGGGCGGCCAGCGTCTCTTCAACCACGAATCGCAGGAAGTCACTTGTGCGCTCAGTGGTGGGCCGGCTACCAGTGGGGGACGTCCAGATCGTGATGGAGATGCGGACGACGCCGCAGCGCGCGGCACCGGCGGAGCTCACGTTCTGGATCAACGGCGAGGAAGTCGCCAGGGGTACGGTGGAGCGCACTGTCCCGGCCACGTTTACGGCCTCGGAGACGTTCGACGTGGGGATGGACACGAACTCCCCGGTAGCCGACGACTATTTCGACCGGGCGCCGTTCGCGTTCAACGGGCGGCTCGAGCGGCTGTGCTTCGTGAATCGCTAGGACCGAGGGACGCAACAAGTGCCGCCTCCAAAGGGCGGCCGTCGACTTCCAACGGGGTGATGCAAATTGACATCCGGCCGATGCAAGTTTTCAAAGGGGCGATGTGAGTCTGCAATGGCGCCACGTCCATTGACATGACGCGCACGGAAACTTGCTGACGGGTGATGTCAACTGACATCGAGCCCTTGGCAATTTACAGGGGGGCCTGTGCATTGACTTCGGGCGCACGTCAATTTGCAGTGAGAACACTCGGCCGAGCCGAAAGACCTCAGAACGTCACATCGACCATAAAGAACGTCCAGGCGGTGTCTTTGGTGAGTCGGCCGATCTCTCCCCAAGCCGGTGCCGCAAACACGTAGGCAAAACCTGCCGAGAGATTTAGGTCTGGGCTGTAACGGTAGTCTGCGGTCAGATCGATCTCCTCTCCGAACCGTCCCGAGCTGAGTCCCTCATTTTGGGATGCGTGGAAGGAGTGCAATTCGGTCCGCAGGGTTACGTCATCGTGAGGCTTCAGGGACCCCTTCAAAGCGATGTCCTGCAGCCCGCGGCCACCCGTGTGTAGCGGGATGATCAGGAAGTAGTCGGCCAGTCCATAGAACTTGTGATTGGTGGCGAATAGCGTGTCGAAGACCTTGATCTTGTCGTCCGAGGTGTCGTCGTCACCCGAGAGGTAGTCGTACCACAGTGTTATGTCCGCCACGCCACCCCCGAATACGGCAGCGACACGCGCTCCGACCATGAAGGCGCTCACGTCGACTGTGCTCCGATGCCCCGTCTGATACGATCCCTCCAGCCGGAATCGAATCACGCCTTGCTGACCCCACCACCGGGCTCCCATCGTAACCTGGCTCGTCTTGACGCTGTCGGTCGGCACGCTGTTGTACAAGCCGTACAGATCGAGAGTACCCGGTCCCGCCTTCTTCCACTGGCCATACGCCGCGGCGAAGTACTCGTCGTTGTCGTGAGTCGTCGTGAGATCATTGGCGATCACCGAGCCAAAGAAATCCAGCTTGAACCCCGATCCAGCGCTGCCCAACATCAAACCGTCGAACACGCGGCCCTGTTGCGTCCAGTTCACGGTGCCCACGAGTCGCTGTCCGCCGAAGGCCACATCCTGCCTGCCGGCGCGCCCGCTGAACTCGGTCGGCCCATCACTGCGCACTTCGATGTATCCCTGATGCAAGTCGAAACCGTCAGCTACGAAGTCAAGGACAGTGTTGGACTCCTCACCCCAGAACCGCACATCTTGTACTTGCACAAACGCGGTAACGTTGCCGTCGAGCTTGGCGGTCACGTGTGCCCGAGTCCGCATCGAGACCCAGGACTCGGCGCTTCCCCCAGTGATCAGGAGAGGGTTCCGATACTCGAAGCGCGGCCGTACTTGACCACCAACGGTTATGTCCTGGGCAATCGCAACCGATGGCAACGCAAACGAGCCGGCCAAAAAGATTGTGCGACAGAGAAAGGTCTTCATTGTTAACACCTCCCTACCATCAGATGCGGCGATAATAGGTGTGATACAGATCTGGCCCGCGGGAAACAGTGTAACTCTCAAACCCTCGCTCTTTCACCAAATCAATCATTGGTCCAGGGAAGAACGGGGTGATCAGTTGATAGACCTCACCAGGGTACAGCGTGTCGAGCTCAGCCATGACACGCTTCAGCGGGTGCCTGCCTTGCTGGATCATCTCGCGTGCGTCGAGGCTCTTGGCCGCGGCGTGTTGGTCAGCCCAGGCAGGGGCGTCGCCGCCAGAATCGGAAGCGAGTGAATCCTGTCCGGCTGCCTCTCTCAACTTCCCGATGAGGATGCCGATCGACAGGCCGTCGGCTCGACACAGTTGGCCCAGAGTCGTCGACTTGGCAACCGTCGCGCGTAGTGCAGGATTCTCTAGCGCTAGATAAGAGCTGGATAGCTCGGCAAGTGCACGTTCGAGGCTAGGAAAGTTGCTCAAGAGATCGGCGATGGTCATCTCCGGTGTGATCTGAATGGGACAGCCATCAGTGAACATCGGTGGCCTCCTCGTCGGCATAGGAGAGCAGCCGCTGTTCGCCTTCCAAAGCTCGCTTCTCGGTCAGATCCTGGCTTACCTCGAGGCATCCGACGTACTGACCGTTGGAATCTCGCAGCGCGAAGTACTCGATGCTGATGAACCTGCCGCGAAGCGTTATCCAGAAGTGGGCATGCTCATGCCTTCCGACGTGGAAGTCGTCCAGAATCTGCTGCACGATGTGCACGCTCTTGGGCGGGTGGCAGTACTGTACTTGCCGTCCGACAATGGCGCGGCTCCGGGAGAAGATCCGTTCTCTGCCTTGGGTGAAGTAGCGGACCGTGTCGTCCCTATCGACAAACGTGAGGTCGAACGGAATCGTATTCAGGATTGCCTGCAACTCAGTCACGGTGAAGCTTCCGGTCGGCAGCTGTACACGCTGTGGATCAACGCTCAGCGACGCCGCGTCGCTGCCGCCCCCACCGATTTCCGGCGTCCAACTATCGGCTGGATCATACAGGCAGTAGCCGTACTCGTTGCTCTGGCGTGCGATTTCCAACCACTCGCTGTCGGATAACGTGTCGAGACACATCGGGAGCAGGATCTGTTCTTCCTTGCCGACCATGTCCAACACTGCGGCGCTCGCCGGTTGCAGCACCAGTCCGATGATGCTCTGCGCGGCGCTGGCGCTCCATTGTTCCAAGCTTCGCAAGGCGTCTTGCGCGGCAACCAGCTTGGCTCGTGCCTCATCGTGCTTGCCCCACATGACCGAGGGCGGTCCAGTGATCCCATGCTTTTCGAGGAATGGGAATAGAAGGCGCTCTTTACGGAGGTAGTGTTTCTCGACATCCATCAGGTTGTTGAACCGCACCTGTAGGTCATCGATCTGTGCTGTCACATCCTCATCACCAGCTGCTGATGACACCTCGGAGTAGAGCTTCTCGATCGCCTGAGATTCCCACTGCAGCGCCTCGTTCTCCTTCCGGAAGGTGTGTGCGGGATGGCCGGGAGGTGGCTCTTTAACACCGGTTTGATCGATGGCGCCTCGTAAGGCAGCAGTGTGCATGTCACACAACCTGAGCACTTCTTCCACTGGCAGTCCTTCATCGATCAGTTGCTGCTCCACCTCAACCACTTCGTTGTACGGAACTTGACCGAGTACACGAAGGAGCTGAGGCCGAACCTGCTCCGGTGCCTCGCCTTTATGCAACTGCAGTATCATATGCTTCAGGAGCTCCTTGCGGCGCTCGGCATTGCCGATCAGCTCACTCATCGTGGCGACTCCTCATTCGCGACGGACGGGTTCTCGGGCCGCTCGGCGGTTCCTGGTCAGTAGTTGTCCAGCACGTCAGCCACGGACGTTTCGCGAAAGAATTGAGCGATTTGCTCCGCAGTTTCCTTCCAACGTGAATGTACCGGGCACGGATTGCGGTCGCTGCATTCGGGACGCCCCATGAGACACTTGCGCTGGTCGTCCAAGTCATCGAAGCGAGACACGACTGTCAGTAATGACAGTTGTTGCGGGGGCTGTGCCAACGCGAACCCGCCTCCTTTGCCGCGCAATGACTTGAGCACACCGGCCCTGCTGAGTTCGTGCAGGATCTTGCCCAAGTAGTTCCGCGGTATCTCCAGAGCTTGGGCCAGTTCACCGGCCTGGATAGGTCGGTCGAGCTGGTGCCGCGCAAGGTAGACAACTGCGTTGAGTGCGTACTGAGCTGTACCGGATAGAATTGGTCAACTCCATGATCTGCGGGAACCTAGCGATATCATGATAACATCATCGTAAAGTCTGCTTTATACTCGGACAAGTCCCTCTCGTGAGCCGATTGGCGTGAACCGGTGTCGACCCGAGTCGGTTTTCCGACCTACTGAATCTCAAATTGCGCAGGGCTGAAAGGAGGCGGGTCCGTTGCGCATGAAGGTCTTGATATTATCATAAAGACATGATAATATCATCTTCTAACGGCCGCAACAAACTCAACTGTTTGCAGGCTTGTCGAACACATGAAAGCAACTGACATACTGATGGATGAGCATCGCGTCATCGAGCGCGTCTTGGGTGTGCTGGAGGCTGCAGTCGCACGCTCCGATAGGGGAGATCCCGTTAGGCCGGGTTTGTTTCTCGATGCTGCTGACTTCATCCAGAACTTCGCCGACGGTTCGCACCATAACAAGGAAGAAGGCGTATTGTTCGGGGCGATGATCGATGCAGGGGTGCCGCAGCACGGTGGACCAATCCCGGTGATGCTATCCGAGCACGACCACGCGCGCGCGTATACGCAGGCCATGCGACAGGCGGCGGAACGCTGGGATGACGGGGATGATGATGCCAGGCAGCAGGCAACGAAGGCGGCCAGGAGCTACGCTGCGCTACTGCGGCAGCACATCGCCAAGGAGGACCAGATCCTGTTTCCCTTGGCAGAGCAGGCAATTCCCCGCGGCAAACATGACGGCATCGCCGCGGACTTCGACCGGATTGAGGCTGAAGCAGTGCGGGCCGAGATCTATGCGAAATACGTTGCATTGGCAGATGCGCTGGAGCGTGAGATCAACGCCTGACGACTCTTCACAAGGCGCCGTACGCCGGTATCTTGCCAGTAGCATGAGTTTGTCGAGTCCGTGTCCCGAAGAACCGACCCGGCACAGTAGGCTCAAGGAACGGGTGCCGCGATCTTGCCACCCTAGGCTTCGTCCGTAGAACAGTCCGACTATGACAGACGCACACAATCCCGCAGCTTCGGAGGGTCAGGACCGGCGGCAGTTTCTGGGCAAGGCCTCGCGCGCCGCGATGATAGCAGGGTTGGCAGGTGGCTACGGAGGCTTTGCGGCGATCTCCCTCCGCTATCTCTATCCTACCGGCACCGACGATCGGCTATGGCTATTCGTGACCGAGACCAGCCGGGTGCGCGTCGGGGAGTCGATTCGCTACCGTGGCCCGTCAGGCGAGACCATCAACATCACTCGGCAAGCTCGCAACGGTGACGCCGACGATTTCATCGCTCTCTCGAGCACCTGTCCCCACCTTGGCTGTCAAGTCCGGTGGGAGGCGCAGAACAACCGGTTCCACTGTCCCTGCCACAACGGCGTATTCGATCCCTCGGGAGTGGCGATCGGTGGTCCCCCAGGTGACGCGGGGCAGCAGCTGTCGCGCTACGAACTCAAGGTCGAGAGCGGTTTGTTGAGCATTGCGGTGCCGCCGAATCGATTGGCCGGTGCGGATCAGAAAGGTGAGATCTTGGCTGCTGACGACGAAACCAGTGGTCCCGGCCACGATCCATGTCTTTCGTGCCAGCAGATACATGACAGTCGCATGGCGAGGAGCGAGGATCCGCGTTCGGCTAATCGTTCGCGGTCTACCTGATGAACGCCGTCAGCCGTTGGATCGGAGAACGTCTGCCGGTCTCCGGTAGGCAGTTCAAGGAACTCACCAACGAGCCGGTCCCATATCACTTGAAGCGTTGGTGGTTCGCGCTGGGTGGGACTCCGGCCTACCTGTTCATCGTACAGATCTTCACCGGAATCCTGCTCGCCTTCTACTACGAAGCGGCGCCAGCCACAGCGTATCGGTCCGTGGAGTTGATCACCAATGAAGTGGCGTTCGGCTGGTTCATTCGGAGCGTGCATAAATGGGCAGCGACCCTGATGATTGCCGCCGTGATCCTGCACCAGATCCGCGTGTTTTTCACCGGCGCGTACAGGAGACCGCGCGAGATCAACTGGTTCATCGGTATGTGCCTACTTATGTGTACCCTCCTCACCGGGTTCACTGGATACAGTCTTGTGTTCGAGCAACTCAGTTTTTGGGGGGCCACGGTCGGGGCCAATATCGCCGATACTACACCGCTGATCGGCCCCTTCTTGAAGAACATGATGCTGGCGGGTTCCAGCTACAATGAAGCCACGCTGTCACGTTTCTTCATTTTGCACGCCGCAGTTCTTCCCGTAACCATAGTGATGTTGATTGCCGTTCATATCACCGTCATCCGACTGCAGGGAGTCACCGAGTTCAGGTTCAAGGATGAAGAGGGCGGGACGCCCAAGACATTCAACTTCTTCCCCGACCACCTCTACACCGAGCTGATCATCGGTTTGATCCTGATGATTCTCTTGAGTGCGCTGGCGACGATCTTCCCGGCCACAATGGGCCCGCAGGCGAATCCGTTGCAAACCCCGGAGGTGATTAAGCCGGAGTGGTTCTTCTACGTTGCGTTCCGGTGGCTCAAGTTGTTCGGCGGTACTTTCGCGATTCTCAGCATGGGTTTCATCATCTTCACTATGTTCACCTGGCCGTTCATCGACAACTGGCTCCGCAAGCATACGAAGTTCCAGGAGGCCAGTGTCTGGGTCGGAGTTGTCGGTGCACTTACGGTGATCAGTCTGACTGTGTGGGAAGCTGTGGCAAGACATTGATGATACGCTGCAAACGAAATGCCTGCCGTTGTAGAGGTATGAGAGGCGGAACCAAGTAGGCTGCCGGCCTCGCTTGTATAGGAGACATCTATGACACTTGAGACAAAACGTGTAATAATTGCCGCACTGGGTGGATTGTTTCTGCTTTCTCTAGTCTTCGTGCAGCGCATGGAAACGGCGCGCAAGGCGGAAGAGGCGGGGTTGAGGGCTCCGACCATAGCCGTTCCATCGGATTCGCGCGAGTGCGTCGACTGCCATGCGGAGGAGAATCCCGGTATCGTTGCACATTGGACAGGTAGCACCCACGCCGAACGCGGCGTCGGGTGTTATAGCTGCCACGAGGCCGACCGGGAAGACGCAGACTCATACCTACACCATGGTGTTCAAATTGCCACGGTAGTCACGCCGCGAGACTGTGCTAACTGTCACGACGCTGAAGCCGACGAGTTTGCCCAGAGCCACCACGCAGCCGGCGGTAATATCCTGGCGTCGTTGGACAACTTCTTGGCCGAGACGGTGGAGGGCGTACGGCTGGAGTTCAACCCGCATTCGCCCACTCCCGGCAGAGCGTTTCAAGCGGTGAACGGTTTCGCCAGCGCGAATTCGGGTTGCCAACAGTGTCACGGTGCCAAGGTGGCCCTGAACGCTACGGACGGTGGTGTGGTCACGGTGGATGACCTGCAACCCGACGAAGACGGGATCCCCACCAATCTCGATGCGGTTGGCAGAATAGCGCGCGACGAGAACGGTCGTCCGCTGATCAACTCGCGAACCTGGCCCAACACGGGCATCGGGCGGCTCAACCTCGACGGATCGAAGGGCTCTTGCACCGCGTGTCACAGCCGCCACGATTTCTCTCCCCGCCGTGCGCGTCAACCTGAGAACTGCGGTAAGTGTCACTTGGGTCCCGACCATCCGCAAAAGGAGATCTACGAAGAGTCGAAGCACGGAATCGCATACCGCGATTTGAAAGACGACATGAACTTGGATGCTGAGCGCTGGGTGCTGGGTGAGAGCTACTCAGCGGCCCCGACCTGTGCCACGTGTCATATGTCCGGCAACATCAGGAATGGCGGTCGGATCACACATGATCCGGGCGAACGTATCTCGTGGACCAACCGTCCCGCGGTGAGCCTCGCAATGGACACGGACATCAACCACGGCATCGTCACCGACACCGATAACGAGACGCGGCGTGAACTGACACACGATTCATGGAGCCAGAAGCGCGATCGGATGAAAGAGGTCTGCTCCAACTGTCACACTGACGCCTACGTCAATTCGTTCTACAAGCAGTACGATGACTTGGTGGTTCTCTACAACGAGAAGTTCGCCAAGCCGGGACTTCAAATCATGAATGCGCTCCTCGCCAATGACCTGCGGACTGCCACGGAGTTCGACGAAGAGATCGAGTGGTCCTGGTTCTACCTGTGGCACCACGAAGGACGCAGAGCGCGGCACGGGGCCTCAATGATGGCGCCGGACTACACCCACTGGCACGGCATGTACGAAGTGGCCGAGCGGTTCTACATGGAGCTGATTCCCCAAGCGCGCGAGATCGCACAGCACGCGGCCGCGACCGGTAGACGGTCGGCAGCAGATGCCGTCAATGCGGTGATAGACGATGTCCTGGCGCGACCGGAGCACATCTGGTTCGAAGAGGGCGCGGAGGGCCAGGCTGAAGCGATTCGGCGGGAGATGGAGCGGCGCTACGGAGTACCGAATCGCTGAGTCATGAGCTACGGTATGGCCTAGAGTGCTTGGACAGATACGGAACGGACGAATCGGTAACGACCGTGAAGAGTGAGTCTTTATGAAACGTAGAAGTTTCTTGCAGGTCCTGGGCGCCGGGTCAGCCGGCGTGGCGGCGTTCTCGTGTGCCGATCAGGAAGAAGCCCGTCGGATCCGAGCCAACCATGATTCACTGGCTGACGCGGACTTGGAGTGGAAGAAAGCTCCATGCCGCTATTGCGGGACCGGCTGCGGTGTCGAAGCCGGCATCAAGGATGGCCGCATCATGGCAGTCCGGGGCGATCCGGCCAGTCCCGTGAATCGCGGCATGCTGTGTGTGAAGGGATATCACCTCCCAGCGATGCTGTACGGTGAGGATCGGCTGCGTTACCCGATGCTGCGCAACGCCAATGGGCGTGGCTTTAGCCGTATCTCTTGGGACGAGGCCTTCGATCTCATAGCAGCGAAGTATCAGGAGGCGCTCGATCAGAACGGTCCCGAGTCGGTTGCGTTCTACGGTTCGGGACAATGGGGTGTGCACGACGGCTATGCAGTCACCAAGTGGTTCCGCGGCGGTATGCGGAGCAACAACGTCGAGCCTAACGCGCGGTTGTGCATGGCGTCAGCGGTAATGGGTTTCATGACCCAGTTCCAAAGTGATGAGCCGATGGGTTGCTACGAGGACTTCGAAGTAGGCGACGACTTCATCCTCTGGGGCAACAACATGGCCGAGATGCATCCGGTACTGTTCTCCCGCATCCTGGCCAACAAGCGGGAGAATCCCGGAGTTCGCATAGTTGACATCGGTACGCGGCGCACACCGACGACCGACTACGCAGACATGTACGTCGAGTTCACTCCCAACAGCGATCTCGCGCTCGCCAACGGCATTCTCCACCTCCTCGTGCGACAGGGTCAGGTCGACCGTGCGTTCATCAGTGAGAATGTCGTCTTCCGACGCGGCATCGAGGAACTGGAACGGATCGGGTACGGCTGCTTCGGCGCCGATGGTCTGGCAAGCGATCACTCGGCCGGACCTGCGGAGCATTACCGCTTCAGCGATCAGGGGCGCGAGTCCTCGTTCGCAGACTTGGAACGCTTCCTGGACGATTACACACCCGCCCGGGTGAGCGAGATCTCGGGGGTTCCGGAGCAACAGATACGCGCACTTGCCGACATGTATGGTGACCGGGGCCGTGGTACCGTGAGCCTCTGGTGCATGGGCGTGAATCAGCACGTCCGCGGCACCTGGATGAACAATCTCATCACCGATCTGCATCTCCTAACAGGCAAGATCTCTCGCCCGGGATCGAATCCGTTCAGCCTCACCGGCCAACCGTCGGCATGCGGCACCGCACGGGAAGTCGGGACGTTGGCGAATCGATTGCCGGCCGACCTGGTTGTGAACAATCCGGAGCATCGTGCTCGGGCAGAGGAGATCTGGGGACTACCGGCAGGCACCATCCCAGCGCAGCCCGGCTACCACACTATGGATCTGTTCCGCGCGTTCATGCGTGGCGATGTGAAGGTGATGTGGGTACAGACCACCAATCCCTGGCAGTCCATTCCCAACTTGAGTCGCATCGAGCGCAATCCGGAAGACGGCACATTTCTCATAGTGAGTGACATCTATCCGACCGTCACGACGGAGGTCGCCGATCTGGTGCTGCCGTCGGCTGGGTGGGTCGAGCGCGAAGGCGTGTTTGGCAACTCCGAGCGACGCACCCAGCACTGGGAGAAGATGGTGGACCCGCCGGGTGAGGCGACAGAAGATGCATGGCAAGTGATACAGGTGGCAAAGCGGATGGGGATGGGACACTTGTTCCCGTGGCCCGACGACGATTGGCACGAGCCGATGTACGAGGAGTACCGCCGGTTTGGACTCGGCCACGGTAAGGATCTGGCGTCCTACGACCAGATCAAAGCGACTCGTGGAATGCTGTGGCCCGTGGTCGATGGCAAGGAGACGCGCTACCGCTATGCGGCGGGATACGATCCGTATGTCGAGAAGAGCGAAGGGGTCCACTTCTACAAAGCGAAAGGCTACGGCGAGCGTGCGGCGTTCTGGCTCCGTCCGTGGCACCCCGCGGCCGAGTCGCCCGATGGGGAGTATCCCATGTGGCTCTGTACCGGTCGGATCCTCGAGCACTGGCACACCGGCTCCATGACACGCCGCGTGAAGCAGCTGTACCAAGCGGCGCCAGACGCGTACGTGGAGATCAACCGGGCCGATGCCAGTGACCTGAGCATCAAGTCGGGTGACATGGTTCGGGTTGTGAGCCGTCGCGGTAGTGTGGAGTTACCAGCCAGGGTCGACGGTCGCGGCAAGCCTCCCCGAGGGTCGGCGTTCATCCCGTTCTTCGATGAGGCCAAGCTCGCGAACGTGTTGACTCTCGACGCAATGGACAACATCAGTAAGGAACCGGATTTCAAGAAATGCGCCGTTCGAATCGAACAGGTCTGATCGGATTGCTGGTGCCCACCGTGGCCCTGTTGACCGGCGGCTGTGGAGAGGGGAGGTGGGTCGACGTCCCCGAAGTCGACGGGGCTGTGAAGTCTGCGGCCTCGGTGCGGGCCGAGCGGCGCGCTTATGATGGCGCGCCACCGGTGATTCCCCATGCCGACTTCCGGGCCGACTGTAGCGCGTGCCACGACCATCGAGGCATCTCAATAGAAGGAGTCGGCTACGCTCCAGCGTCGCCACATGAAGGCACGGCCACAACCGGCAATACGGTGAGATGCCGTCAGTGTCACGTGTTCGTGGCCGAAGACGGCCTGTTCGTAGCGAGCGACTTCATTGGTCTCGAGCAGGATCTAAGGCCTGGTGGTCGTCTCAATCCGTTTTCACCACCCACGATTCCACACGGCTTGCTCATGCGCGAAAATTGTGTGGCGTGCCATGCGGGGCCAGCGGTGAGAGAAGAGATTGCTACGTCCCATCCGGAACGCACGCGCTGCAGACAGTGCCACGTGCCGGAAACCATGCGTGCTTCGTTCAGGAGCCTGCTGGGAGAAACGGTGGTGCGTGATTCCACGAGCTGAGATTCCTCAAAGACGCTAGCAGCAAATAGACAAGCAGCCAGGTACCAGCATGACGCGACTACCGGAAGTAATAGACCTGGGTCCAGACGAAGAAGCCAAGCGACTCTGGACGGGTGCACTCAACGCCCGCAAGTCTGCGACCGACGATATCATCGCAGTGTGTGCGCTACTCGACCTTGGGCTACGCTCTGCCGAGATCTTGGCGATCCAATTGCTGCAGCCGGTCAAAGACCGCTTTCCGGCAACGATAGGAGTCTTGTTGGACACGCCGCTGCCAGAAGTGGATGCGCATCGTGACGCAATCAGCGTTCCCCATACTCTCCAGTTCACCGACATGATCGACCTGTTGAGCGCTGAGGAACTCGAATGCGTCAGTCCCGGAATGCATCGTGGATGGGAGGATCGTAGGTTCTCCTGCCGGCGCTCGAGGGTCACGGCGCAGGAGGCCATTGGAGTGACGCTCGACACCGGTGAACGTGACCGGCTGCTGCTGCTCTCCGCCTATCGCAACAGGATCTTCCGGCATCCGCCGCCGATCCGAGTAAACACGACCCAGATACTGGATGCGTTTGATACTTTGATCGGGTTGGTGGAGGGGATGCGACGCAAGACGGTGTGATTCCGACAATCGCTGGCAGGGATGGCTGCAGGGCGATACGACGCTCAAGTGCATTGTGACCGACGATCGCGGCCGGCAGACTCCTACTGCGGCAGCACGAAAATCGTCAACCCGACTGCATCAGCCAGCCACTTCATACCTACGAATGCTACTGCAACTGGTATCACGAAACGCATCCACCAATAGAGTACCCGGTGGAATACCTGCGGTGCCTCGTTCGCCAGCTGCTTTAATGCTTCCGATCGTTTGACGCACCAGCCGGCCGTGATCACGGCCATCGACGTACCCAGAGTCTGCATGCCCGACCCAAACGTCAGGTCCCAGGGGAAGAAGATTCTCATGTTGATCATCGGTGGTATTGCGAGCACGAAAACAAATGCACAGACGATGGCGACCGCCTTGCCTCGTGTCTTACTGCTGTTGTCGATGATGCCACCCACCAGTACTTCCATAGCCGCAATTGCTGAGAGGAACGCAGCACCAAAGAGACCCACAAAGAACAGAAGACCGAAAAGGCCGCCTAGCGGCATGCGTTCGAAAGTCGACGGCAGCGTTTCGAAAATCAGTGAAGGCCCGCTATCTGGTTGCAGCCCCAGGGCAAAGACCGCAGGAAAGATCGCCAGTCCCGCGAGCAAACCGACTGTGGTATCACCGATTCCTGTCAAGAGAGCGAAGCGTGGTATGTTCTCGCTGCGGTCGAGATAGGAGCCGTATATGACCATGAAAGTCCCACCCAGCGACATGGAAAACACGGCCTGGCCCAGTGCTGCAGCCATGACACCACCGTTGACAGGGGTGAGACTGAAATCACCCAGATACCAGCGGAGTCCGGCGCTCGCACCATTCAGGGTCAGCGACCGTGCGATCAAGATACAGAGAATCAGCAGTAACGATGGCATCACCAACTTACTCGCCCGCTCGATTCCGCGCCGCAATCCTCTCACCAGCACGACACCACAACTGCCGATGACGAGGGAGGTCGTGACGAGCTGCAACACCAGACTGGTTGAGCTCATCCCCTCTTCGGGCGGCAGAATGACAGCGGCATTCACGGGTAGCCCAATTAGGGAAGTGGCTTGTTGTAGCGCGTGGAAGGCCACCCATCCGATGGTGTTACAGTAGTACCCTGTTGCGCAGAAGACAACGAAGATGAAAAAGAATCCGACATACTTGCCACCCGGCAGTCCCCCTCGTTCGAATGCTCCCAGGGTGCCCCTTCTGGTATGACGTCCTAGCGTCCACTCGGCCATGAGCGCGGGAATGCCGACCGAGCAGACCATCAAGAGGTAAAGCAAGACGAAGGAGGCGCCGCCGAACCGGCCGACCATATAAGGAAACCGCCACACGTTGCCCAACCCAACGGCAACGCCAGTCATGGTCATCAACAGCCCGAATCGGGAGGCGAAAGTCTCTCGGTCGCTACGTATGCCGTCCGGTGACATTAGCGGCACTTCGAGCTGTGCCTGCGCACCGCATCACACAGTTGTATGATGTCATCTTCCGTATTGTAGTAGTGGGATGAAACGCGCAGCCCGCCGACGTTCGAGGTGTATCGTATCGAAATCATGATCCTGTCCTTCAGAAGCTTGTTCAGCAACGCGAGATCATCAGCTGGGTCTGTGTAACGCCGGAACACGGTGATTCCCGAGCGGTATGCGGTATCGGGGTGGGAGACTAACTGTGCTCCGGCTTTCTCCAGTTCGTCACGCAACAGATCGGTCAGCCCGCGAATGTGGTGTTCGGCGTTTCTGATGCCGACTTCGTTGACCAATTTGAGCGACTTACCGAGGCCAACAGCGCCGGGATAGTTGGAAGTGCCGGCGATCTCAAACTTTCTGGCGCTACGGGGGAACGTGTAATCTCGATAAGGGCTGATGTCGGGCGTCTGGAAGTACACTCCCCAGCCACCCTCTGGTGGTTCCAATGCCAGGTATCCGTAGGAGCTGGGCTCCAGTTCCGCCAGCACCCTGTCGCTGACGAACATGACGCCGCAGCCGAAGGGCGCGTTGAGCCATTTGTGCCCGCCGGATATGACGAAGTCTGCGTACTGGGAGCCGAGATCGATCTCCAGGGCCCCCATCTCTTGGATGGCATCCACCACCAGCCAGATACCCCGCCGTCGGCAGATCTCGCCCAACTGATTGACGTCCATGCGAAATCCCGAGCACCACTGAACCGATGATACACAAACAGCCTTAGTCCTCGAGTCTATGCCGGCCGCAAAATCGTCGGGAGTCAACACGCCGTTTCCGTGGGAGTGGACTGGCTTCAACTCGAGGCCGATCGATTCACGCTTCTTGGCCCAGGGAATGGCCACCTGTAGGTACTCGGTATTGGCGATGAGGACATTGTCGCCACGACTCAGCGGCAGGGCGTTGGCAGCGATGTTGAGGCCGTGAGTCGTGCTCTCGATCAGAGCGACGTTCTCGATCTGGGTGTTGAGTAGCTCGCCCGCCTCTTCCAGCGCCTCTTCGCGCATGCTGTCCATGGCGTGATGTAGCCGCGATGCGTCGCCGGCGTCGCCGCTCACCGCCAGATCCAGGAACTCCTCGATTCCCGCCCGGGCTTGCAGCGGTGTCAGGCTGACTGCAGCTGCGTCGAGGAAGACTTTGTCCTCGAGGCCTGGGAAGGATTGGCGTACCTTGTCGAGATTCATCATCCGCCTCTCGTTTGTGCAGTTACCTTTACCACAATATGCCACGGCCCTGCAGGATTCAAACTCGATGGGGGAACCGCCATGAACAATGCACCACGGATACTCGCAATCCTCGTAGCGCTCTCTCTCACCGCGGTGAGCAGTTCGCTGAGTCAAATAGACCAGGGTCCTCTGGGTTCGAAGGTAGACTCGATGTTCGCCGAGTTCGACCGACCGGACTCACCTGGATGGGCCGTGCTGGTCGTACAACGGGCAAAAGTCATCCTGCGCCGCGGTTACGGCATGGCCAATCTGGAGCACCGGATGCCGATCACACCCGCTACAGTGTTCGATATCGCCTCCGTGTCCAAGCAATTCGCTGGGATGGCGATCTCCGTGTTGATTGACCGAGGTTTGCTGTCTTTGGAAGACGATGTGCGGCAATACATCCCCGAGCTGCCGGAGTTCGATCACACCATCACCATACGACACTTGGTTCATCACATCAGTGGATTGCGGGACTGGCCTGGGACGCTGGCTGTAGCTGGCTGGCGCATGGATGATGTGATCTCGTTCGATCAGATCCTCACCAACGCATTCAACCAGCAAGACCTCAACTTCGATCCAGGAGCCGAGTACTCCTACTCCAACACTGGTTACAACGTATTAGCGGAGGTAGTTGCCCGAGTGACCGGCCAGACATTCAGGGAGTGGACCGATGCGAACATCTTCCAGCCGTTGGAAATGACGAATACCCACTTTCACGACGATCACACCGAATTGGTGCCGAACAAGGCATATGGTTACGCGCGTGATTCCGACGGTCGATTCCACGCGGTGCCCGACAATCTCACTGCGCTGGGATCTAGCTCGTTGTTTACGACTATCGATGATCTGGCCAAGTGGGTGATCAACTTCGAGGATAAGCGAGTGGGCGGTGCTACTGTGATCGATCGCATGACACAGCGTGGAGTGCTCAATAATGGCACGCAGATCGGCTATGCATTTGGGCTCGGTGTGGGTCGTTACCGGGGACTCAGAACGATCAGCCACGGCGGCTCCTGGGCGTCGTTTCGCACCTCCTTGATTCACTTTCCCGAGCAGCAGTTTTCGGTCGTGGTGCTGGGCAACTACAGTCCCTCCGACCCGAATAGAGCTGCATATGACATCGTGGATCTCTACCTCGCCGACGAGTTGACGCCTCGGACCGGGGCAGGACCTACGGAGCGGGAGCCCGAGCCAGTCGATGTTCCCGCGGCCCTGCTCGATCAGTACGTCGGTACCTACCGCCTTGGACCGGCCTGGTACGTCACGATCACACGGGCGGACAACGGTCTGATCACGCAGGCAACGGCGGAGGAAGCATTTCCCATGTCCGCACGGTCGGATTCAGTGTTCTGGGTAGGCGACTACGGTGCGGCCATCGTTTTCTCGCGAGACGAGTCGGGCCAGGTCGACCGATTCAGATATCGCGGCATGGTCTGCCCCAGGGTCGCCGACCTGCCACCGCCGAGTGGAGAGCAGTTGGCCGAGTACGAGGGTGAATACGTCAGCAAAGAACTGAACACGACGTATGTCGCAGCAGTGGAACAAGAAGAGCTCGTGCTGCGCCACCGGCGGCATGGCGTCATTACTTTGACACCGGCCTGGAATGAAGACTTCCGTGGTGGGCAGTGGTTTCTGCAATCAGTCGAGTTCGATCGCGGTGATTCCGGCCAGGTGACCGGATTCCGCGTCACGCAGAGCAGAAGCCGCAACCTTCGGTTTGTGAAGCGGAATTAGCGCAGCACCAAGAGCCCTGCCGGCAGTCGAGCCCGCCGCAAAGCTAGCTCCGGAACCCGCTCGCATGTCTGGAAACTTCAGTGCGGCCGGCTCCGTAATGTCTACAAGTCAGACTCAGTCGGCAGGAGCTACAGTCTATGAAACGACGGGGAACGATCGGAGAGTTCGAGCAGCTGGTGCTACTGGCCATCCTCCAACTCAAGAGCGAGGCCTACGGTCCCAACATCAGCGAGGAACTGGAGCGCAAGGCAGGACGCAGAGTGTCACGTGGTGCTCTCTACTCCAGCCTCGACCGACTGCAGCAAAAGGGACTGCTCCAATGGGAGATCGAGGTCGCTTCGTCCGACCGAGGTGGGCACCCCAAGCGCCGGTTCGAGGTTACGCAGCCCGGCATCGCGGCTCTGCGGGAGTATCGCAAAGCACTGACCAAGCTGTGGGCCGGTTTGGAGGAAGTCCTCGGATGAGTGCCGGACAGTTGCGCCCGCCGAGGGTGGCCGAGGCACTGCTTCGCAAGGTGCTTGCGGACGACGCGGTCGGACGCAGCGTCATCGGTGACCTCACTGAGGAACACAGCCGCCGTGCGCTCTTGCATGTGGGAGCGGCGCGCCGTTGGTATTGGCGCGAGGCGGCTGCAGTCGTTTTTCACAGCACACGAGATCGATTCAGAAAGAGAGCGGTACCGACCACCGATGTGTCGCATCGGGTAGGAAGGGGAGACGGAATGCTTAGACGGACGTGGGCGGATCTTCGCTTTGGGGTCAGGACCCTGTGGCGGACGCCTGGTTTCACGGTTGTGGCGGCGATTACACTGGCACTGGGTATCGGTGCCAACACAGCCATCTTCAGCCTGGTGGATGGGATTCTGCTGCGACCGCTGCCATATGATGAGGCGGATGGACTCGTGGGCGTGTGGAACACGGCTCCCGGTGTCGACGTGGAACAGATCACCCAGTCACCTGCGCTGCACTTCACCTACGAGGATGAGGGCACGGTGTTCGAGGAGCTCGGATTGTGGAACCGCGGTACGGTGGCGATCACCGGCCTGGACGAGGCGTTGCAGGAGGAAGCGATCTGGGTGACCGACGGGACTTTCAGGGCCTTGAGAGTTCAACCAGTGGTCGGACGCCGGTTCAGTCGGGAAGATGACGCGGCGGATGCGCCAGGGACCACCATTCTCAGCTACAGATATTGGCGTAGCCAATTCGGTGGTGATCCCGACATAATCGGCCGCACTTTGCGGGTCGACGGCAACGTCCGCGAGATCATTGGAGTAATGCCTCCAGACTTCCGGCTGCTGGGAAATGACCCGACGATCTACTTGCCCATGCGCTGGGATAGATCTCAGGTCTTCGTGGGCCAGTTCAGCTTCAGGAGTCTGGGAAGATTGAAACCGGGCGTCACTCCGGAACAGGCTACCGCCGAGATGACTCGGCTGCTCCCGATCGCGGTCGAGAAGTTCCCCGGCGGAATGAAACTCGAGCATGTGGAGCAAGCCAGACTCGCGCCGTTCCTGACACCACTCAAGACGGATGTAATCGGCAACGTGGGCGACGTGCTGTGGGTATTGCTCGGCACCGCTGCAATGGTTTTGCTGATTGCCTGTGCCAACGTGACCAATCTCTCTTTGGTGCGTGCAGAGGGCAGGGACCGTGAGGTGGCCGTACGAACGGCGATGGGGGCAGCGCGCATCAGGATTGCCAGCCAGTTCATCACTGAGACCGCAGTGCTGGGAGTGGTTGGATGCGCCGTCGGTCTGGGTCTCGCGTACGGCGGGCTCCAGGTTCTTTTGGCGATCGCGCCGACAAACCTACCGCGACTCGAGGCGATCTCGATCAGTCCGGCGGTGCTACTGTTCACGGTTGCTGTAGCTGTGCTGGCATGCTTGGCAGTGAGTCTCTTGCCTGTGTTGCGCTATGGGGAATTCAACTTGGTTAATGCCTTGAAGGAAGGTGGTCGTGGTGCGAGTAGCAGCCGCCAGCGCAACCGGATCCGGAACACGCTCGTGGTTGCGCAAGTCACACTGGCGATGGTGCTGCTGATCGGATCAGGGCTCATGATCAGGAGTTTTCGAGCCCTGATGGCTGTGGAACCTGGTTTCCGTAGTCCAGAGTCCGTCCTCACTCTGCGCGTTTCGATCCCGAGTGCTGAAATCGAGAATTTGGGAGAGATGGCTCAGACTCACGAACTGATCGCGCGCCGAATCGGTGAGATACCGGGAGTAACCTCAGTGGGCCTCTCGTCGTCGATCACTATGGATGGAATGGCCGGATTCGATCCCATCTTTGTAGAGCAGTTTCCGTTGAGTGAAGGTCAGCTGCCGCCGGTCCGCACGTTCAAGTGGATTGGCGAAGGATACTTCGAGACGATGGGCAATCCCGTGCTCGCCGGCAGGCCCATTGCTCGGGCTGATCTCCACGAGCGGGCGCCTGTAGTTGTGATCACTGAGAATCTTGCGCTTGAGTATTGGGACTCGCCGGCGGAGGCTCTCGGAAAGCGCATCGGGACGGGAATCGAAGAAGGTGACTGGAGAACGATTGTGGGCGTAGTCGGCAATGTGCGCGACAACGGAATGTCTCAGGACGCGGCAACGGTCGTCTACTGGCCGATGATAACGCGCAACCCCTGGGAAGAGCTAGTAGGGGACTCAGTCTTCGCCAGTCGGGAGATGGCGTATGCGATTCGGAGCGACAGAACAGGTACGGCCGGATTCCTCGATGAGATCAGACGGGCGATATGGTCAGTCAACTCGAATCTGCCTCTTGCGGGTGTGCGCACGTTGGAGGATATCCTGGATCGCTCGACCGCCCGCACCTCTTTCACCCTGGTGATGCTCGGTGTAGCCACCGCAGTCGCTCTGTTACTCGGAGCGGTTGGTGTATACGGAGTGATCTCCTACGTTGTATCTCAGAGGACGAGGGAAATCGGGGTGCGCATCGCGCTCGGTGCACAGACGGGGGCCGTTATGAACATGGTATTGCGGCATGGTCTGCTACTCGCTGGCACCGGCGTGGCGGCGGGACTCCTGGCCGCATTTGGCCTCACGCGGTTGATGTCGAGCGTGCTGTACGGGGTCGACCCGGTGGACGCGATCACGTACGTGACCGTTGCAGTCGGGACCACGGTGGTCGTCTTGTTCGCGAGCTATTTGCCCGCACGCAGGGCTGCGGGGGTGGATCCGTTGGAGGCGCTGCGCGCGGAGTAGGACCGCGGATTGACGCGGAACCGCGCGATGACCGCCGCTTGCAGTGAGTGCCGGGCTGCAACCCGGGCTTTGCGCAGGTTGGCCGGGGACTGATGCGGGAGCGTGCCTGTCGCGAGCCGTGCTAGGATTGTGACCGTTCCCGACGAACCCTGTCGAGAACTTCGTCTGCCCCAGGGTCTCGCATCAAGCTCTCCAGTGTTGCCTCCATCCTGCGCGACCAGTTGGGATACTGCTCGTTGGCCACACCCGGTAGGTTGACCGGATCGGTCTCACCGGCGAGGTCATCGAGCGAGACGCCCAGGAGGGGAGCAGGGGTCCGAGCCAGGAAGGAATAGGCGGCCCGTGTCAGTTTGGCCGAATCGATCGCTGTGCCAGCGTCGGAGAGCAGCCCCTCCTTCACCAGCCGCTTGCCAAGAGCGTGTCGTTCTCGTTCGCGTGACGCGCGGGCGGCCTCGTACTCACGCTCGTTGGTGTAAGCACCGGCGCGGTAGCGCAGCTTGAGATCGCGAACCTGGCAGTATCCTGCCAACGGAACCTGATCGTGCGTGTTTGCCGTGACCATGGCCCGGTTCGAATACCCGTGCGACGGGCGGAACCTGCCGCTCCGGTTACGCTCGAAGTAGAGCACGCGTGACGATAGGATACCCCAACGCGCTAGCTGGGCCTGGAACCCCGAGGGAACGGTCCCCAAATCCTCACCCACAATGACGGCGCGGTGCCGCCTGCTCTCGAGCGCGAGAATCCCCAGCAGGTCGTGCACTGGGTAGCTGACGTACGCCCCGTGTTCACCGGATAGACCTGGAGGAATCCAGTACTGTCTTACAAGACCCATCATGTGATCTATCCTCAGACAGGACGCGTGTCGCAGCCCAGCCCGAACCAATCGGATCCAATATCTGTAGCGATCGGAGCGCAGCTGTTGTGGGATGATGGGTGGTAGACCCCAATCTTGACCGCCGCTCGCGAAGTCGTCCGGTGGTGCACCAATGGAGATGCTGCGGGCAAACAACTTTCGATAACACCACACATCTGCGCCGGATGCAGCAGAGCTCAATGCCAGATCTGCGTAGATTCCCAACGGCATGATCGCGCGGATGCGATCCGCCGTTGAGTCGAGCTGGCGATCGAGCTCGAACTGTACGTAGCGGTGGAAATCGACTTCCCTATCGTGCTCACGTTGAAACTGCTTCACCTCGGGCGAGTCATTCCGTTGGTATGGTTCCGGCCAATCGAACCACGACTGATGCGATCCTTGTCGCGAGAAGAACTCGTCCATGGCTCTGAACGTAGCGTAGCATTCCAGATCGCTGCCGGCTCGCTGCAAGAACTGCTCAAACTCCCTGTAACGGTTGGTATCCTGTCGTGACTTCCGCGCCATGAATGCCTGATGCAACAAGACTAGCACTTGGCGCTTGAGGTGTGAGATAGCCTCATAATCGACGTATCTTGCTCCACGTAGGCGTTCCAACGCTGCATTATATTCGCTTGACTCGACTAGGGACTTGGCCGGCCGGCAGTCGGTAAACTCAGGAATCGCAATCACATCCAGATAGATCTCGTTGACGAAAAAGCGACTGAGAGGGCTGTACGGGCTTATCTCGTGTCCACGGTTGCGTAGCGCGTGCAGGGGATTGATACCAATGAAAGTAGCGCCGTGTTGGGCTGCCCAAGCGGCCAGCTGGCGCAGGTCTGAGAGGTCACCTATTCCCCAGTTGCCCGCGCTTCTAACCGAATACAGATTGGCCCACAAGCCAAAACCACGCGGCTTGCCCAAGACTTCTTCGACTGTGGTACATGAACGTGGACACAGAATGCGGCTCTGTGATGCAACGATGTCGCGTCGTGGCAGTGCCAAAGCGAGTTTTACGGTGTGATATCCTAGGCCAAGGTCCGTTCCCAACTGCAGTGTCGCGACTCCGCTGGCACTCGGTGGCAGGTAACCCTCGGCTGCAATGCTGTCACCTTGGTCCGTGTTGATCTCCAGTCGGTACTGGCAACGCTTGCGTTGTGCGCCGGTCGGTAGCCTGACAGCCAGGATTGTCGCGCTGTTCGCTCCTATGCGAAAAACCTCCACTGGAGCGATCAATCGCTCCCTGAGTCTGGTCTCGTCCCGTTCGATAGCGGCCATCACCGTTTGCTCGTCGGAGATGTCGTAACCCAGAGCTTCGAGCAGGGCTGCCCTGGTTTCGTCGCTCGTCAAGATGCGGCGTCCTCGCATGTCGGCGTACCAGGGTACAATGCCGGTCCTGCGGGCCAGCTCTCGCAAGGATGACTCGAGTGTCACCGTCAGCGATCAGGCTTGATGATCAAGCCGCCAAGGGGAGGAAGTCGCAGCACTACGGATTGAGGATATCCGTGGAACGGTACCCGATCGGTTGCGAACTGCTTCGGCATCTCGAACTGGCTGCCGCCATACCGCGGAGCGTCGCTATTCAAGGCTAGCGAGTATGCTCCCGCGACAGGGGCGCCTATGCGATAGGCCTCGCGGGGAACTGGGGTGAGATTCAGCACGACCAGCATATGACTCGCACCATCGCTCCGCAAGTAGGATATCACTGTGTTGTCACGATCGCTGCAGTCGATCCACGCGAACCCTTCCGGGTCAGGGTCGCGACGCCACAAGCAGGGTGACTCCAGGTACAACCGTCCGAGATCGGCCAGGAACAGCTGTAGAGCGGTACGCAGAGGGTCTGCCGCGCGGTGCCAGTCGAGACTCGTGTCGTGGTTCCATTCTCCTTCCTGTGCCAGCTCGGTTCCCATGAACAGCAGCTGCTTGCCGGGGCGTGAGTACTGATACGTCAATAGAGTTCGCAGGTTGGCGAACTTCTGCCACTCGTCACCCGGCATCTTGTTGATCAGTGATCCCTTACCGTGGACAACCTCATCATGGGAGAGGGGCATGATGAATCGTTCGCTGTACTCGTAGAGCATTGCGAACGTCAATTGGTCGTAGTGGAACCGCCGGTGTACCGGATCCTTGCTGAAGAACACGAGACTGTCGTGCATCCACCCCATGTTCCACTTGAACGTGAACCCCAAGCCACTGGAGTGCGTCGAATTCGTCACACCGGACCATGCGGTGGACTCCTCAGCCACGGTGAAGCATCCCGGACACTCGGCGTTCACCGTGTTGTTCAATTCTCTTAGGAATCCCACCGCTTCGATGTTATCGCGTCCACCATACTCGTTGGGAATCCATTGACCGTCCTCGCGGCTGTAGTCGAGGTACAGCATCGAGGCGACGGCATCCACGCGCAAGCCGTCCACGTGAAACTCCTGCAGCCAGTACAGCGCGTTGGCGATGAGAAAGTTCCGGACTTCATTGCGTCCGTAGTTGAATATCAACGTACCCCAATCAGGATGTTCACCCCTTCTCCAGTCCTCGTGCTCGAACAGGGCGGTCCCATCGAACCGGCGGAGAGCGAAATCATCCTTGGGGAAGTGTGCCGGGACCCAATCGATTATCACGCCGAGTCCGTGCTGGTGGCAGTGGTCGACCAGGTAGCGGAAGTCCTCGGGACTTCCGTAGCGGGAAGTCGGCGCGTAATAGCCGGAAACCTGGTAGCCCCAGGATCCCGTGAAGGGATGCTCCGCTATTGGGAGCAGCTCCAGGTGAGTGAATCCAAGCTGCTGCGCATGTTCCACCAGCCGCGGTGCTATCTCCCGGTAGCTCAACGGACGATGTGACTCCTCCGGAACACGCGCCCACGAGCCGAGGTGCACCTCGTAGATTGACATCGGTTCGCGCAAATGGTCTCGCTGCGTTCTTTGCACCATCCACCCGTCGTCGGCCCATTCATAGCTGGATGCTTCGACTACGGATGCGGTGCTGGGTGGCGCCTCTGCGGCCCGTGCGAATGGGTCGGCCTTCCTTAGAATCGACCCGTCTCGCGCCTTGATCTCGAACTTGTAGATGGTGCCAGGCCCCAGACCTGGAACGAAGAGTTCGAAGATACCGGAGGCGCCCAGAGAGCGCATCGGAAACACCCTGCCATCCCAGCGGCAGAAGTCTCCCACCACGCTTACGCGCCGTGCATTGGGTGCCCAAACTGCGAAAACCACACCACTGACCCCATCAACCTCGCGAACGTGTGCGCCCATACATTGCCACAGCCTGCGATGGCTGCCCTCACCGAACAAGTGCAGATCCATGTCGCCCAAGGTCGGCATGAATCGGTAGGGGTCGTCCCGCTCCCAAGTGTCTCCGTTCGCGTAGTGGAATCGCAGGCGGTATGAGAGAGGCATGCTCGCACCAGCGAGCAATCCTGCAAACAAGCCCGGCGCCGTTCGTTCGAGGTTGATTGCACCTTGCTCAGGCAAGAGGCACTCGACCGCGACAGCATCTGGGTGGAAAGCCCGTATCACAGCGCCATCTTGCCCATTTCGGCCAACCGGATGCGCACCGAGGACCCGGTGGGGTTCGTGGTGGTCGCCGCCAGTCAGTAGGTCGACGTCACCTTGCGCGGGACTGAGTTTGAAGCCTCTGTTAGTCACCGGTGATCATTCAGTGGCATAGTGTTAGCTGTGGCCAAGCAATACGAGAGAGTGATGTACTAACCTGATCCCGTGACGTTGGGGGATCCGGCCGGTCAAGGGGCGCGCGGTGTTGACGAGGAATCTCCAGCGACCGGGTTCGTCCACTACTGGAAGCTGGAAATAGCGGGCGCGTGGTCCCGCGTTGAGCAGGAGCAGCAGGGTTTCACCCTCTATCGGCCGTCCCCGTTCGTCCAGGTCATCGGTTGCCTCTCCGTGCAGCAGCATGCCGAGCACCCGTCCATCCGCGGAGCGCCAATCGGGCTCTGTCATCTCCTGGCCGTCGGGTCTCAGCCAAGTGACGTCACGGGTACCCTCGTCGTCGATCGGACGACCACTGAAGAAACCCCGTCGGCGAAACACGGGATTCGCCTTGCGCAGAGCGATGATGTGCCGCGTGAAGTCGAGTAGCGCCCTGGCCCTCGAGTCGATGCCCCAGTCGATCCACGAGATCTCGTTGTCCTGGCAGTAGGCGTTGTTGTTGCCGCGTTGTGTTCTTCCCAGCTCGTCGCCGTGGGACAGCATCGGGACCCCCTGTGAGAAGGCCAGCGTAGCCAGAAAATTGCGCTTGACCCGATCTCGCAGTCGCACGGTCTTCTCATCCTCGGTGTCGCCTTCGACTCCCCAATTGCTGCTCCAGTTGGCGTCCAGTCCATCACGGCTCTCTTCGCCGTTTATCTCATTGTGTTTCTTCTCATAGCTGACCAAATCGTGCAGTGTAAAGCCGTCGTGACAGGTGATATAGTTGATACTGGAGTGCGGGCTGCGTCCGCGACGGTTGTAGAGGTCGCTGCTACCGGACAGTCGGTACCCCAGATCGGCGATCTGTCCTGCGTCACCACGCCAGAACCGACGCACCGTGTCCCGATATTGACCGTTCCACTCGGCCCAGCCTCCCGGGAAGTTTCCTACTTGATAACCGCCCTCGCCCACGTCCCATGGTTCGGCGATGAGCTTCACCTGCGAGAGGACGGGGTCCTGCTGGATGAAATCGAAGAAGCGCTGCAATCGATCGAGCTCGAACAGCTCCCGAGCGAGGGCCGGAGCGAGATCGAATCTGAACCCGTCCACGTGCAGGTCCTGAACCCAGTAACGCAGACTATCCATCATTAGCTGCATCGCCCTGAAATTCTGCATGTTCAAGGTGTTGCCGGTCCCAGTGAAGTCGAGGTACAGCCGGCGGTCCTTGGGATCCAGGCCGTAATAGGATGCGTTGTCGAGTCCGCGCAAGGATAGTGTGGGCCCCGACCGATCTCCTTCAGCGGTGTGATTGTAGACTACGTCGAGAATGACCTCGATGCCCTCGCGGTGGAGTACCTTAACCATCGTTTTGAACTCGGAGACCTGCTGGCCTAGACCTCCCGTTGCGAAGCGCGAGTCGGGAGCGAAGAAGCCCACGGTGTTGTAGCCCCAGTAGTTCGTGAGTCCCCGGTCCGCTACCACCCGTTCGGTGACGTGGTGGTGCACCGGGAGCAATTCGACGGCAGTGACTCCCAGGTATGTCAGGTGCTCGACTATTGGATCCGACGCCATTCCCAGGTAGGTCCCTCTCAAATGGTCGGGCACGGCGGGATGTCGTACCGTCATCCCTTTGACGTGGCATTCGTAGATCACAGTTCGGTTCCACGGAGTGCGTGGGGCGCGGTCATCACCCCACGTGAAAGACGAGTCTATGACGACACTACGGGGCACGTAAGGAGAACTGTCACGGGTATCGAGCGACAGATCCTCTCCGGGATCGCTGACGACGTAGCCGAACACCGCGTCATGCCAGTGCACGGGACCGGTAACAGCCTTGGCGTACGGGTCGATCAGGAGCTTCGCCGGATTGAAACGATGGCCCTTACTGGGCTCGTAGGGGCCGTGGACTCGAAAACCGTACAGTTGACCGGGTCGCACATCCGGAAGGTAAGCATGCCACACCATATTGGTGCGCTCGAGCAATCTGATGCGATCAGTCTCCTTAGCGGGATCCGCAGTGTCGTACAAACACAGTTCGACATTTGTGGCGTGTTCCGAGAATACGGCGAAATTTACTCCCTCGCCGTCCCACGTTGCACCGAGCGGATATGGCTCTCCGGGCCAGACTCTCATGTCGTTTCTCGCTGCACAGACGAATCAGATGATGTCGTTAGCCGATTCTTCCAGGAGTTTCAGGATACCACGAAGCGGGATGCGGGCCCACTCGGGACGATTGTTGAGTTCGTAGAGAAGCTCGTACAGTGCCTTGTCCAACAAGTGTGTGTCCAGCAGCACTCTCCTTTCTTCGGCGGTTTTGGGAAGGATGGGGGCATCGCCAAGGGCTGACACGTAGGTCTGCAGGAAAATGAGAGCTACCCAGCGATACCATGAATCGGCCCATATCTCGACGGCCGGGACGTCCTCCGTCCGCACTCGGCCATTCGTCAGTGCTGTCACGGAGGCGTAATGGAACGAGCGCAGCATGCCGGCGACGTCTCTCAGAGGTGATCGCTTCAAGCGGCGCTCACCTAGTGGCCGAGCCGGTTCACCTTCGAAATCGAGCACAACGAAATCTCTACCGGTGTATAGCAGTTGCCCCAGGTGGTAGTCACCATGTTCCCTCAGGCGCAGCGCCCTGATCTTGCGGTCGAGGATTTGCCGTTGACGCCGTGCTATTTCGGTCTGTGCACTCAACACGCGCCTTGCTTCCGGTCTCGCGTCCTTGGGTAGGTAACGCAAGCGTTTTTCCAGTACTCGAAAGGCTTCATCTGTGCGGCCGCGCAGCGACTGATACAGCGAGCGCTGGTACATGGTGCTGAACGATTCCGGTGTGAAGGCAGGATCATCTGTGCGCGCTGCGAGACCCAAATGAAGCTCAGCCGTGATGGAGCCGATCCTACGCGCCGATTCGGAGTAGACGCCGATTTGCTCCTCGGCTGCAGTGGGCACTTCCAGATCAATCAGTTCGAACAGATGTTCATCGGGCATTGCCGTGGGTCTGTTGCCATCCGCCTGAGCCAATACTCGTTCGAAGTACTGCTCGAGCGTATCGAGTGTATAACGCCAAGCATCTCCCTCATTTGTCACGAATCCGTGTAAGATGCTCAGGGTCATCGGCTCGCGGCGAGAGCGACTGT
>Ga0209536_100000744_pt1 | contig 53490 bp, 46 predicted proteins | sample DeeMarSeWOR28_12_FD_187461 | JGI IMG/M metagenome (GOLD analysis project Ga0209536, IMG submission 187461) | Marine sediment microbial communities from White Oak River estuary, North Carolina - WOR-2-8_12 (SPAdes) (version 2) | ecosystem: Environmental > Aquatic > Marine > Intertidal zone >... | reverse complement strand
GGTAAAGCCCGCCATGTCGCAGAACATCACCGTCACCTGTTTGCGTTCGCCTTCGATCCGGTCCCTTTGAGACAGGATTTTTTCGGTAAGACCTTTGGGAAGGTACTTTTGAATTTTGGTTAGTTTTTCATCAAATGAGATCTGTTTGGGGACTTTTTCAAGAGGTAGGCTCAGCTTAGATCCGCATTCGTCGCAAAAATTGTTCTCAGATTGGTTCTTCGTTCCGCATACCGGGCACGTGATTTCGAATTTATGCCCGCATTTGCCGCAAAATTTAGCCCCTTCACGATTCTCAAACTGACAGTTCGGGCAATTCATCTTCATGCCCTCCTCTTTATGATTGAACAGTTTGAATTGGAGTGAAGGAAATCCGGATGCTTATAAAGGCAATATCTTACTTATGTTTTAATGTCAATTATTTGGACACCTCATAGATTGTAGACAAGAAAGAAGAAAGGGGGCGTTTCTTTATATATTTGAATAAATACGCCCCTGCCGGATTAAGCCGGAAAACGACAGGTCAGGGTCCCGGTAGGACGATCCAGGCCGGAAAACGACAGGTCAATAAAAAAGGTGTATCCGTGACATTTTGACACTGGAACCGACGATGATCGACCTGTGTTTTCTATTTTTTATGGCTTCCTGGCAACAACTGCGAATTCGGTGGTTTCAGGATTATATGGTAAACCCGCAACATCTGCGTAAAATTTTTCAATGGCAAAGCCGCAATTCGCAAGTTCTTTTTCCAGTGTTTCAGGGCTGAAATACTGCATCCAGTTATAGACGGTTCGCGTGTGTCCCGCCTCGACAATCGTATATTTATCGAGAATCACTTTTTCTTTTTCATACTTGAACGTGTTCAAAAACCCGTAGTATGTATTTGGTGACCAGAAACCATCGAGGAGGTTGGTTTCATAGGTTGCTGCCTCTTCTCGTTGCGCGAAAGCCGTCAGTGAATATACATCCAATAGAACTGAACCGCCGGAGTCAAGAAGCGCGTGGAATTTGCTCAGCATATGCCTTCTTTGATCCGGACTGAGAGCACAGAAATCACACATGATCATCAGGATGAGCTGGAACCGATCGTCGGTCTCAAACTCAAGGTAGTCCTGATTTACATAGCGGATTGATAGTCCTTTTTTGGTTGCGAATTCTCGCGCATATTGAATCGACCTCTTCGAGAAATCTATCCCGGTTACGACCGCCTGCCTTTGTGCCAGCTTCGCTGCATACAATCCCGGGCCACATCCGAAATCGGCAATTTTAGTCCCTGAACCGACGTTGAAACGGGAAACGATCCATTCCACCGTGCGGTCTATAAATGCAGCATTTCGGGAGGCAATATCAAGATCCTCGTTCAGGTGCAATGCGAGCATCTGCGCTGAGGTATGTTCATCCGTCCACAAATCACTCGCCGTGTAAAACTCGAATGGTTCAGGACGCGAGCTTATCTTTTCAAGCATCTTAAACATTTTTTATCCGAGATTCATATCCAAACGTCATCATCGGCGGTTAAGACACCCCCAGCATTGCCAGTATTTTTTGTGCCCGCAGGTTCAACAAGCATTATCTTACATTCTTCTTCAGCATATGGTTTATGTTCAACTCCTTTAGAAACAACAAATAACTCTCCTTGTTTCAATTCCACCCTGCCGTCACGAAATTCAATGGACATCTTTCCATCAAGTACAAAAAAAACTTCATCTGTATTGTCATGGTTATGCCAGATAAAGTCGCCTTGGAACCTCACAAGCTTGATATGATAATCATTCATCTGGGCAATAATTTTAGGTGCCCAATAGTCAGAGAATTTGCCGAGTTTTTCTTGAAGATTGATGGGCTTTAACTCCATTCGATTTCTCCGTATAGTTTTCAGATAACATCACCAGCCAGGATGAGTGCCTGATGGGCCTCAATCATTCACGCGCGGGTGGTGATTTTTAGTGAACTTGTTAACGGGCGACCGGGCTCACCCTAGTGTATTCGAGTGATACGACCGGCTCAAACGGCCCCTGATCTCGGGCAGGAAATCAAAATCAGGCGGTGAAAAGCCAAAGACAATCTTTAAAAAAACCATCGTCATGCGAAAGGTCGCGCCCCATAAAATCTCTGCTTCGTCATCCTTTTCGTATCGAAAGCAAGGAAAGGTATTCACATATTCGGCTGATGACGGGGTCTTGATTCGCAGGCGATAGCGGGCATATTGGGCCGGGTTAAAAAATTCACGCAATGGGATCGAAACGATTTTTTCAACTTCCCAGTTCGGATAGAACCGTTTTTGCCGGGTGACCCAGATCACCATCGGATAGATAACCCGTTGAAACATGACCAGATGCGCCGGCGGTAAAGGGCCTAAAAATTTTATACCAAAGGGATTTAGCCGCATTTCCTCAATGCTTTCACGCAAACCGGTTGCAAGCAAAAGCCGCAGCCGTCTCGCATCGTGCGGTCGTCGCTTGCGCCAACCGCGCCAGAACGGCCAGTATGCTAAAGGCAACATCGGCAATCTTAATAGCTTTGCCAAAACGGCATCCATGTGCGGGCTCACGCTGCCCCCAGGGCAACATAAATCTCCAGACTGGCGGACGTTTGCGGATCGCTTGTTTAAAATTAAACAGACCTCCTGCGGATGATTCGTTTTCCCCGGCTGCCGGCCCAGCAAAAACAATACCGCCGAAGCGGTTGCCAAATCTGCGTCCTCCATCGAAAAAATAGATTGACGGCTGCCCTGAATATGGAGCCTGTCACCAATCTGTTTCGTTAACAAATCAGGTCGCCCCAGAAGGGCATGAATGGTACCTGAATCCAAAAGGTTCATCTATATTTCCTAAAAACAATTATCCTAATAATTGGAGATAAAAAAGATTTATTATCACGTTGGCGGGGATCATTCAAATAATTAGAAGTGGTTACAAAACCACTTCTAAAAAATATCATAGCAGGATGAGTAGAATATGCGTCCATTTTTATAAAGAGATCAAATTTCAGCCTCTTGACATGCACAAATTATGGCTTAAATTTTTACAGAATTAAAATGATCTTTTTCTAATTAACTGAGACCATATAATCAACCAACTCGTTTCAGGAGGTTATCTTTTGATATTCAGCAGGAATATGAAAAGAATATTAGGAGGCGCGTTGGGTTTTGAATATGGTCAGGTCCCCATCAAAACCACGCCTCCTTTTTCTTACCATCCAGGTACAATTGGTTGCATTGAGTCACCGACCACCCGCAGAGCGAATGGGTTGGATTTACCGCCATAGACCGGAAAGTGCAAAGGCACGGCAGTGCCTTAATCGGTGCAAGTAACACGGTGTAACCGTGGATTCGTTCGACCGTATGCAAAGCACCCGGTTGGAAAACACCGGAATATTTATAAGGAGCGTTGACATTTGTTCACGCTCGGGTTAGAAGGTGTGGCTATTGTGGCTGCGACGGTCGGACAATAGGTCAACGCAGTACGGATTAAAAACTGTAGGAGGAATGTATATGAAAAGCGGAAAATGGAATCAAAATCTCTTGATCATTTTTCTGGTAGTTTTGGGATTGATGATCATGTCGGCTTCAAATTTTGCCAATGCTGAAGAAGAAAAAAAGCCCGCAAGAGAAATTGTTATGGCGGCCGAATACCCGGGAGTGGAAATCTCCAAAGATGAAGACGTCAGCATGGATATTATTTTCCATAACAAAGGACGCAAAGATGAGGACGTCTCGGTATGGATCGCCGAAAAACCGAAAGGCTGGCAGGCTAAAATAAAGACCTATCGCTATACGGTAACCGGGGTCCATGTTCCTTCCGATGATAATAAAACCCTCACGTTTGAAGCCAGCCCGGAAGAAGGTGTAAAGCCCGGCGAATATCAATTCCGTATAAATGCCAGGACCGAGGATGGTCAATTCAGAATGTCGCAGGTCATCTCGATAAAGATCAGCGCCGATGAAGGAAAATCCAAAGAGCCCAAAGGGGTGAAGCTGACGACCTCCTATCCGGTCATCCGGGGGCCATCGGATGCGACGTTTGAATTTTCCCTGGAAGTCGACAGCAAGCTGGATCAAGATGCGGTATTCGATTTACTGGCGAAAGGTCCCCAGGGCTGGGATATCAATTTTAAACCGGCCTATGAAACCAAGTACATCACCAGCCTGCGAATCAAATCCAAACAAAGCACCACCGTGGCGGTAGAGGTCAAGCCTTCCATCGGTGCACAGGCCGGCGAATTTCCCATTAATGTACGGGTAAGCTCCGGCGATGCCAATGCCGAAGCCAAATTGATGGTCGTACTGACCGGAACGTTCAATCTGGAGGTGGGAACCCCCTCGGGTTTGTTGTCGCTGGATGCCAGGCAGGGGAAACCCGCCAATATGTCCTTTTATGTCAGAAACACCGGCTCGGCTAAAAACAGCGATATCAAGTTTATGACCTTTAAGCCGGAAAACTGGAAAGTGGAGTTTAAGCCGGAGAAAATCGACACGATCGAGCCCGGTGATCTCAAACAGGTCGAAGTTATTATTACACCCTACGAAGATGCCCTGGTGGGGGACTACTCGGTAGGGGTGAATGTGGAAGGCGAAAAGGCATCTAAAAATATCGAGTTTCGCACTACGGTAAAAGCCTCAGCGGCTTGGGGGTGGATCGGTATCGGCATTATCGTGGTGGTCATCGGCGGCCTGTTCGGGCTATTTCGCTGGTTAGGAAGGCGCTAAAATGAGCACAGATGCAATCATTGAAACCCATGAGCTGACCAAGCTCTACAACGGTCAGGTTGCGGTTGAAAATCTCACGTTTAATGTGAATGCAGGCGAGATCTTCGGCTTTTTGGGCCCAAACGGCGCCGGTAAGACGACCACCCTTCTCATGTTGCTCGGCCTGACGGAACCCTCCAGCGGCACGGCCCGGGTACTGGGTCTTGATCCATCCCGGGAGCCGATCAAGGTCAAATCGATGATCGGCTATCTGCAGGAAAACATGGGGTTTTACAGTGACTTAAATGCCCGCCAGATGCTCCAGTTTGTCGCGGAGTTAAATGCTGTACCGGCAGACATCATCGATGAGCGCATTTCAACGGCGCTGCACCTAGTGGGATTAGAGGAAGAGATGCAAAAAAAAATCGGCGCCTACTCACGCGGTATGCGCCAGCGTCTGGGCATTGCCGAACTCCTCATCAAGGATTCAAAAGTGGCCTTTTTGGACGAGCCGACCCTCGGTTTGGATCCGGACGCCACCAACCGTATGACCGAGCTCATCCAGAGCCTGTGCCGGGATAAAAAAATGACCATTTTGCTCTCTAGCCACATGCTGCACCAGGTCCAGAAGATCTGTCATCGCATCGGCATTATGATCAAAGGACGTATGGTCGCCCAGGGTGACATGGATCAACTGGCGCAGGAAAAATTCGGCGTGGGCAAAGAGAAGTACACCTTGGAAGAACTTTATATGAAATATTTTCAGGAGGCATAGCCGTGCGGGGTATCCAAACGATTATCAAAAAAGAGTTGGCCGATCACTTCAGCAGTTATCGCTTTACCATCATTTTTGCTTTAGTTGCTATGCTCAGCCTGATTACCGCGTATATGGTGGGGATGAATATCAGAGATGAGCTCGCCGGCATCGCTAAACCGCAGTTTATTTTTCTGATGCTTTTTACATCCTCAGGCGCCCTGTTTTCATTGGTCCAGTTTGTGGCCTTTTTTGGCCCGCTGGTTGGCCTTGTTTTGGGCTTTGATACAATCAATCGTGAACGCAGCCAGGGCACCCTCAGCAAACTCCTGTCTCAGCCCATATATCGAGATGTGGTGATCAATGGAAAATTCCTGGCCGGCGTTGTGATGATCAGCGTTATGATGGTTTCCATTGTTCTGGTGATCACCGGCCTGGGGTTGATTGTTCTGGGAATCGTTCCGGGCCTGGAAGAAATCTGGCGGATTATGATTTATTTGATCATCAGCATTATTTATATTTCTTTCTGGCTGGGGGTCGCTATTTTATTTTCCATTCTCTTTCGCAGCACCGCCACTTCGGCCCTGGCGGCATTGGCCGTCTGGATATTTTTCTCATTTTTTATTTCACTGGGCGCCAGTGTATTGGCCAATGCCCTAACCGCAGAGCCGGCCGGAGATAACCCCCAGGTTCACATGCGACGCGCCAACATCGTCAAGGCCTTTATTCTCACTTCTCCGATGGAACTCTACCGAGAAGCTACCGCCACGATCATCGATCCCACACGCAAATCAACGCCCCGTTCGATGGTGACCGTGGGGCCTTTAGAGACCTTGTCCATGTCGCGGTTTGCGGGGCCGCTGCCTTTAAGCCAGAGCTTTTTTATCGTGGCACCGTATATCATTTCGCTGCTTGCCATAACTGTGGTTTGTTTTGCCATTTCTTATATCGTGTTTATGCGGCAGGAAATCCGGTCAATGTAAAAAGTCAAATTAGGCCGATTGGCATAGATAATTTATCCACAGATTATGCAGATTTTCGCAGATTTTTTCTTTAGGTTAAAATTAAACTGTGGAATCTGCGTAATCTGTGGTTATTTTTTGATCTGCGGATCGCTATGAGCCCTGAGCCTTCAGCCCATCATACCAGTCCCTGATCTATCATCGCCTCCACCACCTTCACAAAACCGGCGATATTGGCACCGATTAAGTAATTCCCCGGCGTCCCGTATTGTTCGGCCGCCTGCAGACATGTGCGGTGAATGCCTTTCATGATAATTTTGAGCCGCGCGTCGACCTCTTCTCCCAGCCAGTTAAGGCGCATGCTGTTTTGCACCAGCTCCAGACCGGAAACAGCCACTCCGCCTGCGTTGGCTGCCTTTCCGGGAGCAAAAAGCATATTGCGCTCCAGGAAAATGTCGATCGCCTCGGGCGTGCACGGCATGTTTGCCCCTTCGCACACCAGTTTAACGTTGTTGTTGATCAGATTATAGGCATCTTTTTCATTTATTTCGTTTTGGGTGGCGCATGGAAAGGCGCACACTGCCCGGTAACCCCACAGGGGATTGTAATCCAGGCTTAGATCCGCCTCGGTATAGACGGCCGAGGGGTATTTTTCAGCGTAATCTTTGATACGACCCCTGCGGATATTTTTTAAATATTTAACAAAGGCTAATTTGTCTCGGTCCAGGCCGTCGGCATCATAGATAAAGCCTGAAGAGTCCGAAAGGGTGACCACTTTCGCCCCAAGGTCCAGAAGCTTTTCGGCCGTGTGCTGGGCCACGTTACCGGAACCGGAAACAAGGCATTTTTGCCCTTCCAGGGCGATATTGCGTGTGGCCAGCATTTCCGCCGCAAAGTAAACACATCCATACCCGGCGGCCTGAGGGCGTATAAGGCTCCCGCCCCAGTTCAGGCCCTTACCCGTCAAAGCGCCGGTAAATTCATTACAGAGCTTTTTAAACATTCCGAAAAGATACCCGATCTCTCTGGCACCGACCCCAATGTCGGGTGTGGGTATGTCCGTGTTGGCCCCGATATGATGAAATAGTTCGGTCATAAAGCTCTGGCAAAAGCGCATGACCTCGTCATCGGACTTCCCTTTGGGATCGAAATCAGAGCCGCTGGCGCCACCCCCGAGCGGCATCGTCGTCAGGGCATTTTTAAAGGTCTGCTCAAAGGCAAGAAACTTCAGGATGCTCTGGTTTACCGAGGGGTGAAACCGCAACCCGCCCTTGTAAGGGCCGATGGCACTATTCATTTCGATGCTAAAACCACGGTTGACGTTTACACCTCCCCGGTCGTCCAGCCATGGTATCCGAAAGGTGATCACACGTTCAGGCTCGATTATTCTCTCCAGCACGGCTTCCTGGCGGTATTGAGGATTCTGGTCTAATACCGGCCCGACGCTTTCGATCACCTCCTGAACGGCCTGGTGAAATTCTTTTTCATGCGGATCCCGGGAATGTATGGTCTTTAGTATATTTGACATCGAGCCTCCAATTCATCATTTTTTCGTTAAATCGGTTGGTAAATAGGCGATTTTTATATAAACTGTCAATACCCGAATTCACCTTGCACAGCGTCTAAAATCTGTTATAGTCGCAGGCAGGGCTTTAAGCCCTGCAGCTCATAGCTGATAGCTCGTTGCTCATAGCCAGAAGGCTTGAATGTTGGGATTCTTGGAGGCTCAAAAATTCGCGACTGTTTGCGCTTTCTTGCCTCCCAGCTTCCCAGCCTGAAGCCTTTATAGCGCTTGGAAATGAAAATGCCTGACTATCCAAAATCGGTGGTCATCGAGGAACAGGGCCTGCGTGACGGTTTGCAGCATGAAGACAGGATCGTTCCGACGGCAAAAAAAATTGAAATCATCGACGCGATGATTCGGGCCGGTATCAAAAAAATACAGGTCACTTCCTTTGTAAACCCGAAAATAATTCCTCAAATGGCAGATGCTGAAAACCTGTGTGCGGGATTAAGCCGACAAAATGACGTGGTCTACAGCGCACTGGTGTTAAATCCGAAAGGAATGGCAAGGGCCGTTAGCGCAGGTGTGTCCCATGTGACCGCTTCTATATCCGTCAGCAACACCCACAGTCAACGCAATGCCGGCATGTCCTTGGATGCGGCCCGTAAACAATTTTCTGAAATGGTGACAATCGGAAAGAAACACGGGGTAACCATCCGCGGAGGTCTTCAATGCGTATTCGGCTGTCGGTTTGAGGGCCGCATTGACCCGGCCGGCGTCATCCACATGGTAAAGGAACAGCTCGATCTGGGCATTGACGAAATCGAGCTGGCAGACTCCACCGGCATGGCCGATCCACAATCGATCCAACAAATTTGCAGCGCAATTATCACCGCAGCCGGTGATAAACCGATCTATCTGCACTTACACGACACCGAGGGCAAGGGGCTGGCCAATGCCCTGGCCGCCCTGCAGATCGGCATTACCCATTTTGATACCACCATCGGCGGTATGGGCGGCTGTCCCTTCATCAAAGGCGCAACCGGCAATATTTCAACGGAAGATCTGGCCTTTATGCTGGGACAGATGGGAATTGAGACCGGAATCAACCTCGATAAAATTGCCGCCATCAGCCGATCGTTGGAAGATTTTTTTAACAGGCGTTTCAGCGGCAAAATGCACCGGCTGCTTGAACGCGACGACATCAAACTAAAGCGTTCGAGCTCAAAATAAAGAAAAACGCACGAATCCAAAAAAGGGGGACGGGGTTGATTTATTGCGTTTTATGCCATTTATTTATGCCGATCTTTTTAGTCGGAGATTTTTTTCCACGGGCCCCTTCTTAGATCTGCATAAGTGCGCGCTGATTCATATGATATTCAATTCTAAATCTGGAAACATACCCACGTAAAGCCGTAAAGATGACGACCCCGAGGACCCTGAGATAGATTGCCAGAGATAAAAAAAGCAGGGCTAATGTGAACCCTGCTTTATTAAAAATATGAAATTTCAGAAGTTAACGGTTAGCCGCGTTTATCTTTTTCTTAAACTGTTTCGGCGGGTACTTTTTAACATGGTCGGCATGGTGGATGTAAGGCTTATCCGTATCTAACTCGATGCTAACGGAGTCGCCCAATCCGACACGCAGGCTCCCTGGCAGTGAAGCGCCGACTTCCCAGTTATCCCCTTTAAGGTAAAAATAGAGTCCCCGGCCCGTATCGTAATAGACCGAACGGGATGGATAATAGCGGTATTGATGCTTGGCACGATATCCATGGGCCGGTGCATGTGCGGGTGGGCCTTGCTTTTTATTTTTTTTGGAAACATCACGGTTATCAGAATCCGATCCTTTTCCCCACTGGACGCTGATGCTGCCGCCTGCCAAAACGTCTGCGCTCAAAGAGGCCATTAAAAAGCCGATTGCCAGGCAAATAAATAATTTTCTAGTTAAACTGTAATTCATAAGTTTCTCCCCCTGTTGGTACGGTATCTTCTCTCACAAACTAGAAGTGGTTTCAAAACACCATCTAGCGCCCGATAGCTGTGTTGCAGACCTCTTTAAAATGCTCACATACTCCCATGTATGCTGCGCTTTTTCATCGGCCTGCGCCTTGCTCTCGAACGCAATCTAACATTTTGAAACCACTTCTATTAATCGGCCATTTCAATAAAAACTTTAATGGGGAAGAAACTCACGTTTTGAGGGAACAATGCCAACAGAGCTATCCTATTTTAAATATAAAATATTCGAGAAAAGCATCTTGCCAGCTCGGGCCGGAAAACGACAATTCATGGCTCCAGGAGGACAATTCAGGCCGGAAAACGACAGGTAACGGTTTAGTCCTTTTTAAAACTTATTTGACATCTAAATAAATCATCTTAAAATGATAAAAAATTATTGCCATTATGCTTATACCTGTTTTTCTCAGACACCATGGGAGAATAATTCATGACAAGCCCTTTGACGCCCCTCGACCGGTTGGAGCGGACTCTAGCGGGACATCCGGTGGATCGACTGCCCATCCTGGTGCTCACCAAGATGTTTGGGCTCAAGCAGCTCGGTATCCCGCTAAACGAATGCCTCCAAAGCGACCCCGATGTGTATGTGGAATCTCAGCGGCGTTGTATCGAAGAACTGGGGCACGAGGCCTTATGGGCCTTTAGTGGTCTCTGGGAAATAAACGAAATTTTAGATCCGACGACCATAAAAGATACGGAGGATGCCCGGCAAGTTCACCGCCATTATCTTAGATCCATAGAAGATATAAAATCCCTGCCGGATCTGCAGGTAAAGAATCAGGGAAAAATTCCCTGGGTGCTTGAGATCATCAAAAAATTGAAAAATTTATCAAACAACAGATACCCCGTTTTTGGTCACCTGTGCATGCCCTTTGAACATGCCTTTATGATGAGGGGCAACGATTTTTATAAAGACCTTATTCGCTCACCTGATTTGGTCCACCGGCTCCTCGAATATATCTTAAAGCTCGATCTGCAGTATGCCCTGCTCATGCGAGACGCAGGCGCCGATATTATCTGGGGAACAAACCCAACCGCCAACGCCGAGCTCATATCGAATAAACATTATGAAGAATTCGGCTTCCCATATGATCAAAGACTTTTCTTTTTCCTGCGCGAAAAGGGCATCAAAACCATGTTTCATGCATGCGGTGATTGGTCCGGCCGGGTCGATAAAATCTTCGAGCTGGGTGCTGATATCTATTATCTGTCCCGACATTTTGATCTTCTAGAGGCCAAAAGAATCTGCGGCGACCGCGGGGCGATTATGGGGAATGTCCCTGTAGTGGAAACCCTGTTGCGGGGAACACCCAGGGATGTGGAACGTCAGGCCATTGCGTGTGCAGAACGGGCGAGTAAGGGCGGACGTTATATCTTAGGAGCCGATTGTACCTCACCCAGGGATGTGCCGCCTGAAAATATGGCAGCCATTTTTCGAGTCGCCAAAGAATTCAGTTTTTCTCCGTGAACAGCAAAAACCCTGCACGCCTTTGCTTGCAAGATAGCATGTAAGCAGGGAAACGGCGGCCTAAGCCTCGTTCATTTTTACGACGACTTTAATGGCATCTTCGATCCGTTCGCGCTGATATTTTATGGCGGTCGGCAAGTCCTTAAAAGGAAACGTATGGGTATGTATGATTTTTGCGTCAAATCGGCCCTGTGTCATCAGGGCCATGGCGCGGTGGGTGGCACTGCGGCCTTCCCCGCGAATACCGAAAACGTAAATATTGTTGCGAACCAGATGGGCAACATCTACCATAACCGGTTCTAGCGGAAAGGCTGCCAGGCAGATACGCCCGCCCCTGTTGACCATTTTAGCAGCTTCGTTCAAGGCATTGGCGGCTCCGGAGCATTCGAGCACGTAATGTACACCCTGTCCTCCTGTAATCCGTTGAACAGCTTCAACCGCATCTTCATTGCGGACATTCACCACGTAATCGGCGCCCAGCTTTTTGCCGAGATCCAGGCGCGCATCACGCGTGCCGGTCAGAATCACGGGCTCTGCGCCCAGGGCCTTGCCGACGGCAACCCCCATGAGCCCGATGGGTCCTGGTCCGGTTACCGCAAGCCGCTTTCCGGCAATCAATCCCCCCAATGCATCCAGTCCGTACATTGCGGTTCCGGCGGTGACCACCAGCGTGGCCTCTTCGTCACTCATCTGGTCCGGAACGTGCACCAGCGTATTGATATGATTGACGGCATATTCGGCAAATGCGCCGTCGGTTGTAAATCCATTGGCGCGGTGGCCTTTTCTATGCTCCCCGTAATTCATGCCGTAGTTTAAGCAGGAGGTGTACATCCCTTCCCGGCAACGCTCGCAGCGCCCGCATCCGGCGTGGATTTCAACGGTCACGCGATCACCGACATCGAATTCATCAACCCCTTCACCCAGTTTTACGATCGTGCCCATGTATTCATGACCCGGTGTAAAATTCTTGTTAAAGGGCAATCCGCCCTCGATCATCGCAGGCAAACCGTGGTGGAGAATTTCCAGATCCGTCCCGCAGATAGCAACGGCATCAACGCGGACCAAAGCTTCAGCCGGACCGGGCGCGGGCACGGGCTTCTGCGTTAAAGATAGTTCCTGGGGTCCACCGAGAACCCAGGCCTGCATTGTTTCCGGAATCTGATACGATTTACGTTGTGCTGTTTGTTGCATTTTTAAACCTCCAGTATAGGGTTCAAGGTCCAGGGTTCAGGGTTCAAGGGTTTGCAGTCGAGCAGGTTTTTTTGCTCAGTCCTCAGTCCTCAGCACTCATTGCTCATCTTTATATTGAACGTTGAACCTTTGAAACTTGTATCTAATTCTCCGTTTTAGCTGCGCTTCGCCTGTTTTTCCAAAGCGGCAGCACCAGCGGTCCGGAAAATGAAAATACGGATATAATGATAAACGTCAGAGCGATCGGATGAGTAAAGAAAATTAGGTAATCACCCTGTGAAATGATCAGTGACATTCTAAGATGTTCTTCAAGGTTGGGCCCCAAAATAATGGCCAGAAGCAATGGGATTACCGGAAATCCGAACTTCATCATGAAATAGCCCAGCAGACCGAAACAGAACATCACGCCGGTGTCAAAAAATGTATTTCGAAGCGCATAGGTTCCCACAATACAGAGGATAACGATAATCGGCAGCAGCACCCTTTGGGGCACTTTAAGCACTCTGACCCAAAGCTTAATCGTCGAAAAGGTGACACATAGGTTCATCAGGTTGGCAATTGAGTAAGCCCAAAAGACGCTGTAAACGAACTGCTGGGATTGTTGGAAAAGCAGCGGTCCGGGAATTAATCCGTGGATCATCAACGCGCCCAGGAGGATCGCGGTAATCGGATCGCCCGGAATTCCCAGCGTAAGCATCGGAATCAGCGCACCCCCGGCAACCGCGTTGTTGGATGCCTCGGGAGCCGCAACACCCTCCGGCTCTCCCTTCCCGTAATTATTGCCCTTTTTGGAGATCTTTCTGGCATAATCATAACTGAGAAAAACGGCAATCGGTCCGCCTGCTCCTGGAATGGCACCCACGCCCGCACCGATCAAAGATCCGAGTAGCATGGTTTTCAGCATTTTAAAGAGGCTGCTGATTTTCGGCAGAACGCCGCTGAGCTTTTTGTTATATTCAGGAAATACTTTGGTTTTGCCGGCGATTCCGAGCAATATCTGCGGAATCGCAAACAGCCCAATCATGGCCGGCAAAAAAGATATTCCGGCCTGAAGTTCAACCTGGCCGAAGGTGAAGCGCGGGCTTCCCATCATGGGGTCCAAACCCACCGTCATTATGATAAGCCCGATGACGCCGGAAATCAGCCCCTTGATAACGGATTGCTGCCCGAAACTGCAGATTAACGTCAGGCCCAATAGCACAATCGAAAAAAGTTCCGGCGCTCCAAAACGAAGGGCAACCCTGGCAATTACAGGAGCGGCCAATACCAGGCATGTGAGGCCAAAAATACCGCCGAAAAATGAGGCACTGACGGCCACTCCCAGAGCCTCACCGGCACGTCCCTTTTGCGCCATGACATGCCCGTCGATCGCGGTTGCCGACGCGGAGGGAGTGCCGGGGATGTTTAAAAGAATGGCCGACAATGAGCCGCCGGTCATTCCGGAAGCATAAAGACCCAGCAGAAGACAAATGGAGGTAACCGCTTCAAGTTTAAATGTTATCGGCAGAAGCAGGACCATCCCGAGCGAAATCGTTAGGCCGGGAGTCGAACCGATAAATAGTCCGAACAACACCCCGATGAACGATGCTAAAATATTTTGAAACTGCAATACATCGAGCAGTGCCGCAACAACGCTGGCCCCCATATTGGGTTTCCTTTCTAAAACAGTGTTCCGTGGGGCAGGATAACTTTAAAAATCTTTTGAAAAAAGAGGTAGATGCCGAGTGTGGACACAATCGATAAGATTATAATTTCTTTCCATTTCCGGGCGCCGCTGATCCACATAAGTGCCGCTAAAAATAATGGGGTAATCGCAATGAAACCGAGCACCTGGATTGCTTTTACATAAACATAGACGAAAACGGTTAAAAAAATGATGCTGAAACCTTCTTTCAACGAAAAGTTTGCGCTGGAATCTTCGCGAGTCCCTCGGACAACGGTGGTAATCAGCAGGCATGCGGACAGGCTAAACAAAAGGACCGCAAGCAGCCACGGCATGAAAGCACTGCCGAGTGTGTTCGGCAGATTTCGCGCCGGCAGCTGTGAGATCAGATACCCGTAAAATCCCGTGAAAATTACGATCACAATTGATGCGATTATATTTGCCTTTTTCATGCCGCTGGTGCCGCTTTCAGCCGGGGGCTGAAAGGAACACGATATCCCATTCAGCCCCCACGCGTGGTTTTTATTTTACCAATCCGCCCATTTTCATGGCTTTGGCTACATTATCATTTTGAACTGCGATGTATTTTTCGAATTCCGCTGTGCCCATGAAACTGATATTAAACCCATTCTTTTTGGCTAAATTAACAAATGTAGGGTCCTGAGCCCCCTGCTTAAAGGCGGCTTCCAGCTTAGCAAGGACTGCTGCGGGCGTTCCGGCCGGGACACTGATACCCCTGAAAAGCTCCATGACAACCGGATAGTCGAGTTCTTTCATCGTGGGGATATCCTTGTAGGTCGGATCCCTTTCTTCAGTGCTCATTGCCAGAATACGGAATTTACCCCCGAGCACCTGGGGAGCGGCTTCGGGCAGGGGCACACAAATGGCCTCCACTTCACCGCCAAGCAAGCTCGGTACCCGTCTTTTGGCTCCCAGTGGAACATGAACGACTTGAACTTCAGCAGTCTTTTCCAGCATAACGGCCGTTAGGTGCGTGCCGCTTCCCGTGCCGGCATTTCCGATTTTGATCTTGCCAGGATTTTTTTTGGCGTAGCTGATAAATTCCTGAAATGTTTTCCAGGGTGAATCCGTTCGAACCACAATCGGCATGCCCGTGAATCCGATACGACACACTTGACTAAAGGCCGTATATTTAAAAGGAACATTGCCGATGTTGGTTGAGGTGAGAATCGAAGTTGAATTCCAGCCGACCGTATATCCATCCGCCGCAGAATTCTTAAGGGCTGTATACATAATGCCCCCGCCGGCTCCCGGTCGGTTGATCGCAACGATAGATTGTCCCAGAACCCCCTCGGTTCCACTGGCCAGCGCCCTTCCCATAAGGTCTGCGGATCCGCCGGCGCCGAATGGAATCAGGAAGTTGATCGGCTTTGTCGGGTATTCATCCGCCGCGACAGCAAAGCTGGCGGTGATGATCAGGGTTAAGGCAGTCGCCAAAAAAATAAAAAATGATTTTCCTTTCATTGTTGACACCTCCAATATCCGGTTAGGGTTAAAAACAAAGGAGACCGCTAAGCTTTCTCGAATGCTTTTTTATAAGCTTGCCCAGGCTTCTTTGATCACACGTTTGGCATTCGCGATAATCAGCTCCGAGGACTCCTCGGCCAGCAGCGGCCTCACCTCGACACTCAAAACAGGTTTGTCTTCCGGGTTCAGCAGATCGTGATCCAGCAGCAACTTGAAATAATCCCTTACATCAGCGGTGTCCAGTTCTCCGCCGGCGACACCGAACCGGGGTTGCAGGTCACCGTAAAGGATGTGCTTTCGATCGCGCATGACACAGTTGCCGATATGAAAATGCATGGGGTATTTCATGACCATCGGGATCGCCTCTGCCGGTGTTTCACGCAATAGCGGAAAATGCGAAAGGTCTGAGAGGACGCCAAAATTCTTATACTCGTTGTAAACCTCTTCGGCAACATCAGCAGCGTCTTTAAAATGTCCGATCAAAGCGGCTTTATCAATATCACGATCGAATATTTTCAGGTAGAGCTTGATGTCGCCATGTTGCCGGGCGTATTCGCACCATTCCTTTAACACATCGATAAAAATCTTCTTGGCATCTTCCCGGCTTTCATCACCGGGATCCTTGCCGGACAATACGCGCACGGATGAAGCACCGAGTTGATAGGCCTCATCGATGCCGCGCTTCACATTATCAATCGCTTTTTTGCGCTCGGCGGCATCGAAGGAATTCGGATTTAGCTTTTGGCCCAGGATTCGCGGCTGGGTTGCATAACACACCTGCATGTGGGATACTTCCAGAAGTTTGCTGGCTTCATGCCGGACCTTGACGTCTTTCATCCAGCCGACTTCGACCGCGGTCCAGAAATCATCCTCGGCAATTTTTCTGAGCGTTTCCACAATCGGCCCTTGACCCGAGACGACCTCGGGAAATGCTTTGAAATGCACGATCCCCAGATGCATATATCGGTAAATCGAAAAATTGTCCATAGAGGCTCCTTTCTTTATATGTCCTTAGAAGTGTTTTCAAAACCCCATCTAGTGTCCGATGGTGGCGTTGCAAACCGACTCAAAATGCTCACATACTATCGTGTATGCTACGCTTTTGACTCGGCTTGCGCCTTGCCCTCGAACACAATCTGAGGCTTTGAAACCACTTCTTGCCAGATTAGGCCGGGCACTTTTAAGAGACCGCCCCTCCTTCAATCTGGAATGGTGGCGGCAACATAGGCGATCTTGGCGGTGTCCTCGGTCAGATCGGCGATATAATAAGCGTGCCTGAGATCCCTGCCCATGGCCAGAATTCCATGTTCTTTCATTAAGATGCAGCATGCTTCCAGATTCTTTTTAATCCCGTCGATCACGCAGTTTCGCAACTCTGCGGAGCCAGGGGGAAAACATTCCACGTAGGGCACCTGCTTTAAATTCACCTGGGCCGAAATCGTGGCCAGCGGCAGGGCGCGGGCCTTGTTTGAATAGGCGGTGGCATAAGGCGGATGGACATGCGCGATGCCGCCGATATCGGGTTTCAGGCTGTAAGCCGCCAGATGAAAGCCGGTCTCCTTCGATCCCTTTAAGCCTTTCGGGGATTCGATGATATCGCCTGCCAGATTAACAAGGATGTGTTCTTCGGGCTGAACCTCCTCTAACGAGATACCGGTCGGGGTGATCAAGACGGTATCGGTCTCCGGAAGTCGGAGACTCAGATTCCCACCGGTGCCGCCGACCAGATGCCGCCGAAATGCGCGATGCGAAAATTCGGTTAGCTGTTTGCGGTAATAATCGGTATCGTTCATTTGTTCTCCTAATTGAAAAGGTACAGAAATCTGCTCACACATGTATCTGCGAATTCGGGATCATTGATGTGGGCATCAATTTCCCTGAGCGGAATCCTCGGGTCTAGATTCTGCTTCAAGGCCTTGAGGAGCAGCATGCCCCCCACAGGATCATACAAGGGTCCCCCTTTACTTCCGTAAACGGAGGCGCCTTTTAAAGGAATCAATATTTCTGTATTTCCTTTGGCCTGGTTCAAGCGCTCCGCCATTATTTTGCCGACTCTTGACATTTCCGCGCGCGAGGTTTTCACATTGGCATTATTGGGGTTGTGAAAATATGTTTTGCGTTGCCTGAGTCGCGGCGGAATGGATTCGCGGGGTCCAAAACATAAGTATTCCATTGCGCCCGTGGATACGACCTGCGGGATTCCGGCCCGTGCTGCCGCCTGCAGGCGCCCGGGGCGAACCGGAACATATGCACCGGTTGCAACCACTTCTTCTGTTAATTCATGCGGCGTTAAATCCACCACCCCTTGAAATACCCCATCTTCGATGAGCTCTTCCATGGCGGTGCCGCCGGCACCGGAAGCATGGAAAGCAATGACATGAAATCCTTTTTTGCGCAGCGAGGTCGAAATTCGTTGAACGGCAGCTTCTGTGTTCCCGAGCGCAGTGATGGCAATATTTTTTTCTTTGTGCTGCAATGAGATTTTCTCGCCTTTTTCAACCATTCCGATCAAAGCGGCGACCGCATTGGTCAAAATCGATCGACTCACAAGATTGGGGCCGCCGACCAGATCTGCCACCGAAAACATCACGGCGATATCCTTGTGCCCGATGTACGGTCGAATGTTTCCGGACGCCACGGTGGAGACCAGAAATTTCGGAAATCCAATCGGCAGGCTTTTCATTGCCATAGATGCAATGGCACTGCCCTGGTTGCCGCCGATGCCGATGACGCCGTCCAGCCGGCCGGCTTTTAGCAGCGTTTGCAGTGCTTTGACAGCGCCCCGGCCCATTGCGATCATAATTTGGTCCCGCTGTCCGGTGCCGATAAGATCTTCCAATTTCCAGTCGGCAAGCCGTGCGACGCGTTTATTGCTGAAATCAAACCGAGCCGAAGGCGGCGTCATGGGACCCACATCGATAACGACCGGATCGACCCCGCGATCCTTGATCAGGGACCGCATAAAGGAAACTTCGGCCCCTTTCGTGTCACATGTCGCAATAATGGCGATGTGGTTTTTCGGCATAGCGTGACATTCCAATCGACGGATTGCCGGAGCAACCCGTCGATTTTACGATTCAGTCTCGGCGCTAAGCCCTGTTGGTAAACAGCCGGGCCTCGTCCGGGACTTTGATGTCAAACTTCTTAACTTCTTCCAAAAAGGCTGCCAGCGCTTTTCCGGCGGCCTGAAAGTATTTCTCACCTTTTTCTTTGCTGCCCGCAAACGGATCGCCGATGGTGGCCGAATCACTGTATTCATGATGTTCCATGGGAACCCAGATATTCTCCGATCCCAAAAACATGACGTTGCCGGTTCCGTCTTTTTTGGAGAACTTATCTCCCATGAAGGCCGGCGCATGCGTCCGGTCCTTTTGGGCTTTGTCCATATCGATCAACGTTTCATCCCAGGCCCAAACGGTGGCGGTTTCGAGCTCGCCGGCATGCCACCCCGGTGTATCTTCCGGAGGACCTGTCATAATTCCCTCGACAATCGACATGCTGCGTTCGGTGGGAGTTTTGTACCAGCAGATAAAGCAGCCGGTTTCATAACGTATCTTTCTGAGGATCTCGTCGATGACCTTGGAGTTACTGCCGTGATGCGTGACAAACACGATCTTGTTGTAACCGTGATAGATCATGCTCATCGCCAGATCATAGACAACGGCGCGATAGGTGTTTCCGGATAACGTCATCGTACCGCTTCCCTTTCCGGGTTCTCCCATGTGGTGGGGGGAATATCCGACCGGGATAATGGGGGTGTACAGGGTATCGGCCAGTGGCGCCGCAACCTGGACCACACCCATCGTTGTGACCGTATCCGTACCGGAGATCACATGGGCACCGTGTTTTTCACAACTCCCCATGGGAATCATGATCGTATCATTGGTTTGCATGTGGGCGTTGATCTCATCATAACTCTTTTCAAACGTACTGTAACTTTCCCTTCTTGGCATTTTTTGTCTCCTTATCTTCTTAAATTGATGTTAAATAAAGATTAACCTAAATCGTGAAAATTTCACGCTTTGCAATCGAAAATCTTCTTCAAGCCACTTTTTAGTTATTCTGAACCTGTGTTTGTTTGAGGGTTGATTCCCGGGGCATGAGCCGGGTTTTAAACCATCGAATTCGGTCAAACGTATTGCCGGAAATAAGATCGATCAGCATTTGCACGGCCCCGACTCCGAGTCCATACCGGGGGATCTCCACGGTTGTGAGGGCCGGTTGGACGAAGGTACAAAGGGCGACACCATCAAATCCGACGACGGCAACATCGTCCGGCACCGTCAAGCCCAGCTTTCTGGCCGCATGCATGCTGCCAAATGCCATCATATCGTTGCCCGCAAAAATCGCGGTCGGTCGATCTTTCCGGCTCAAAAGCGCTGCGGCCGCCGTATAACCGCTTTTAGGCGTTAAATCTCCCCATTTCAAATAGTCCTTTTGTAGCGGACAACCATTTTGCGCCAGAGTGTTTTCATAACCTTTGAGGCGATCAATCATGGTCGCAGAATTTTTAGGCCCCCCGACAAATGCAATCTTACGATGCCCTAAATCAATCAAATGTTGAATCGCGTCGGCAGCACCGCCGATGTTATCCACCAGAGCGGCCGGAAAATCAACTTCATGCCGGCCGATGACCACGACCCGTTTACGAAGCTCATTTAGCGCCGAAAGCGTCGCATCTTCGTGGATGATGCCGCCGCTAAAAATGACGCCATCCACAATTTTTTCCCGGAGCAGATGAATGGACTTAATAATTCGTTCCTGTTTTCGGTCCGTATTCTGCAACAGAATATTATAACCCTTTTCATCGGAGACATCCTGAATTCCTCTGACAATTTCCGCGTAGTAAGGATTTGAAATATCAGGAATAATAACGCCGATGGTCATGGTCCGCTTCATCTGCAGACCGCGGGCAAGGGCATTCGGGCGATAGTCCAACTTCCGGACAGCCGCCAGAACGCGTGCGCGCGTTTGCGGACGCACCTTGTGATTGCTGTCGTTAAGCACCCGGGAAACGGTTGCGATGGAAACCTTCGCCCGGGCAGCAACATCCTGAATGTTGGCCACGATTATCTCCACAATTTTATGGAAAACGTTTACATTCTCCTATGGAAATCAAACCCACTTGTCAATACCTGATTGCGGCATTAACGAAATAATTTTAGTGAAAATTAGGGACGTGCCTAAGTTTATAAGTTTCTTTCCTTTTTACTGAGCGTGCAACCGTTGCAGATGGCCAATCGTCCGCAGGCCCTATGGCCAAACGGACTGCAGGCGGCAAAATTTCTAGCTTATCACCTCATGTATCGCTTCGCTTTGATATCTTAAGCAATAATTTGATGAAGCGCATCTGGTGCGCCGATTATCGAATGGTGTGACATATAGACCAGAAATCATTATTCGACTTCCATATAAACTTATGTACGTCCCTTAAATGTTTAACTATCAGATATTAATAAGCAATTTTTGATGCTTTGTCCGAAATAATGCTGGATAAGATATAGTTTCTCTTTATGTCTAATGAAAATCTTGATACCCTTGTACATTGGTTAGTTAACATGAAGCCTAAATCTTGCATGAAAATTAATGAGAACTTGGGATTATGCATAATGGATGAGATTCAAAAAGCGGATCAATATACGCTGGATGGTTATTATGGAAAAATTTTAAGCGGTGACTACGGTAACCGGCTTAAAAAACATTTAGCCGAATGCATCGAGCGTTTTCGCGCATATGATGAATTAGGCAGTCCGACGATACCCTATATCGCCGCATGGCAGGAAAAACAAAATATTATCTGGTATGAATATGTCAGCAAGCAATTTATAAAGCTGCTGGGATGCGAATACGCGGAGGCACCGCAATGTTTCAAGCGCAGCATTATTGAACGGCACCGATATGTCAAAAAAGACAGTGATATGCGCCCGCATGAGGAGATACTCAAGGGTAATCAGGTCGATGGCCGCAAATACGAATTAAGAGAAGAGGCCCAAAATAGCGGAACAACCGATGCGGTTTATAAAATCGCCACCGCTGGGGGACAGACTCAATGGGTGAAGGATCAAGCTGTATTGGCGCACTTTAAATCTGACAATATTACACTATCTCTGGGAAATCTATGTATTATCACCAAAGAAATGGAGGCCGAGGAGCATCTCAAACAAACTCAAGAAGCATTAAGGAAAAGTGAGCAAAATTATCGAACGCAGGCGATACATGACAATTTAACCGGCCTTTATAATACCCGCTATCTCTATTCGGCATTGTCCGACCTGATAGAGAAAAGCAAATCATCGCAGCGCTCTTTTTCTCTGGTATTCATGGATATTGACAACTTTAAAAGGGTTGTTGATACCCATGGACATCTAAATGCAAGCCAGGCGCTTCAGGAAATTGGCCTGACGATTAAAAAAACCCTGAAAAGCCCGGGTTACGGGGTCGCATATGGTGGGGATGAGTTTGTGCTGGTATTGCCCGGTTTTAACAAGCAACAGGCGATGGAAACAGCCGAAACGGTCCGCGCGCGAATTAAAGAAACAATTTACCTTCAAAATGCAGGGTTAAAAGTTCATGTGAGCGCAAGTTTAGGCGTATCCACATACCCTGATGATGCCGGTACCCTAACTGAAATGCTGGCACTGGCAGATCAAGCAATGTTTAGTGTAAAAGAAAGAGGAAAAGATCTCGTTTGCGGTATTTTCTATGAAACAGCAGGCGGGGAAAAGACCAAGAGAATTATTTCCTACGACTGTGATGAATAATCTGCAATGACCGGGATTTAATCTTTCATCTTTCAAATTAAGATAATACGTTATCTGATAAAGCGCTGAGTTGCGATACGTTTACAGATATCAGCAATTTTGACAGGACGAATTTATTGCAAATATCATCGTAGGTATCTGCAATTTTAACTTATCAACGAATAGGTGGTAGTTTCTAAAGTTCTAAAAAAAGTGGCAGGGTCGGGATGACCCTGCCACATTTGGGCTTGATTTCAAATTACTTTCTGTTATCTACTTAAGTGTTTACCCGTCAGTACCATCTTCTTTATCGTCATCTATAACTATGATTAAAAAACCTTAGAAGTCAACATGATCCTCTGCAGCAACTGTATTTTCTGGGCAGGCTGATAGACCAAAAACCCTGATTTCATCGTTATATTGAAGCGAATCGAAGTTAATTTTGAAACCGTTTTTGATTATAGTGGCGAAATCTTGAACCTGAATGATCGTTTCCGATGCCCCTTGAAGCGTGATGGTGCGAAATGCAGGATCCGTCGTTTTAATTATTCCCTCGATCACTTCATCCTTTACTTCCAATATATCGGCAACTCCTGGATCCGATTCACTCAGAGTAATGCGCGCCTTTCTAGGTTCACAACCGACCAAGTCCGCGAGTAGGTCTTTGTCAATTTCGCCATCATCTTCCAAGGTGACGTCAGCTTCGTCTGGTAGAAAGATATCGATGGGATCAATTGCACCAGCCGGGATAAATTTGAGATCATAGCCGGCGCCATTTGGTACCATTTCTACGATAGTACCGTAATTTTTTTGCTCTTCTAAAAACAGAACAACTGAGAGCAAAGCGCCTTCCGATATTTTACCGATAGCCCGTACACCAATTCCGGGTTTTATCGCATCTCTGTCAACTTCCGTTTTACAATCTTTCAAAATCAAAGTTTGATGATCAACCACAACGTTAATCGTTTCGTCAACTACGACCTGACCATAGGGCACTTTCATTTCAAATACTAGATCACCATTTTCTGATATAATTTGGTTAACTGTCCCATAAAGTTTAATTAAATCACCAATTGCGATTACGGAAGCCAGTAAACTGGCGTCTTCCAATATTTCACCTCTTACTTTTACCTTTTGTCCAACCTTCAATGCCTCTGGAGTCGTGAAGCTTCCATCTTTGTCAAATACTGTGGTATCTTCATTGACTCTAATTTTGATTTGACACCCGGAATCGTGCGAAAGCCTTAACTTGAATTCTTTAACCTCTCCATCAACCTTTTTAATTTCAGTGACGGTTCCATCAAGCATACGCGGGCATTTATTTTCCGGTTGAATACTTCTCAGGGTTGTTACAGTCGCTATTATAACCGGTCTAAAGATGCATTTCTGTGATTTGCCGGCGACATGTAAATTAAGTGATCTCTTCGCGTGAATGTCAATTTCGAAAGCAAGCTTGTTGCCTGATTTAACCGTAATCGGACCTTGCGGATTAACTTTGATAACGCCACTTGGTATTTTAATTTCAAGGTCATCGCAAGGCCCACCATCTGTTTCAATATAATCAACGCCCAAACGGATTTGATTGTATGTCCCCGCTGGGATATCCTTTACGGTCAGCAGAAAAGGCTTTTCTTGAAGATCAAGTAAGTCAATTTCATGGCAAGTGTCCGATTCAAACAAGGTTACCGAGCCTGGTTCCAAGGTGGCTTTATTGATGCAAAGAATAATACTATCATATTCCGGTGTTGGATCGTCCTTGATGAAAACAGCTACTGTCCCCATAGATGACGATGTGCTACTTCCACTTCCACCGCCACTGCCGCAGCCTATAAGCATAAACGGAAGTGATATGATAATAAGAATTAACAAAAAGGAGCTGAGTCTGCTCACGATGACCTCCTTTCAAAAGTTTAGACCTTTGAAATTTACTTAAATTTTTTTTAATTAATTCTCACTGTATTTGTCAAGATAAATAATAAATTCATCTGGTTATGTGAAATTTATTTCCACTCCTATGTAAAATAATTCCACTATTTTATGTGGTATTTAGGTAATATAGAAAATGCGGGACAAAATTGTTGAAAAAGATTTTGATGGTAGATGTGTTGTAGATTGAAGATTTAGATAAGCTGGGTTTAATTTCGGATTTTTTAGATTTATGAATCTTATTAATACCTTAACAGAGCATCAGGTTTTGAAAAATTGATATAGTTGCAAAATACCAAGCCTTTGAAGACCTGTGATATGATAAATATCACAACATTCCCTGAACTTTTGATATGCAGATGGTATCACCGCAGTGTATGACTTTCAATTATGCTGAAAATAGGTTTGCAATTTAGTCGATGCTAGATTTGGTGGTAAGTTCTAAACAAATTATGTCAGATAAAATTCTGGCTAATGCAAATAATCGTTAATCCCTCCGGATCAGATTTCGAAAAAAACGGATGGCATCGGGAATGGCCCAGTCCCTGGGGCCGATAATTTTTTCTACAATTACGCCGTCCTTATCAATGATAAAGCTTTCGGGGACACCGGTTGTCTGATAAAGACCCTTTATCGCCCCCTTCGGATCCGTAAGCGCCGGGAAGCTCAGTCTGTGCTTCTTCATAAACGGGAGCACATCCTGCGCCCCCGATGCGTCAATACTGACCGCTAAAATTTCAAAATCCTCATTGTTCAGCGCTTGATAGAGCTTTTCCATGGACGGCATCTCTTCCACACAGGGGGGACACCATGTGGCCCAGATGTTGAGAAGGACCACTTTTCCCCTGTAATCCGTCAGGCTGACCATCCGGCCGTCCAGGTGGGGCAAGGTGAAATTCGGTGCGGGCAGGCCTTTTGCAAGCTGCAAATTGCCTGTCTGATGATAAAAAGAATCTTTCGCTTGAAGCAGGATTAAAATTCCAAAAAGGATAACCATCAGAGCAATCATCACCAGTGATTGGGGGTTGATCCTTCGATCTTTCTGGATTTTTTTTGCATTCATGGGTTTAAACTCATAGAAGTTTAGATTTTTTAGCGTGAGTACATTCTGACTCCACTTGTAAACTTGCCGGCGTCCTTAAATACTTATAGCTCAGCCTCTTTCTGAATTTATCTGTCGATCAATCCACCCCATAATCAATGCCACGATAAATTCCACCTCCGTTTCATTCAACGCCCTGCCCTTCTCGATTACATGCCATCTTTGAATGCATTTACGACAACACGTGGCGGTCGCATGCTGGGCGATGAATACGGGATGCCCTCTCATGGGTGTTTGTTTGCCATCATTCTTTGGAAAATCAGGGGCCACCCGTGTAATTACAAATTGAAATGCATGGTCCTTAATGGTTCCGAGACCTTTAGCCGTAATGTAATCTCGTTCTTTTTGCGGCAGCTTAAATTTTGACCTGAATTTGGATTTTTTTAAAGCGATAAGCTTGTTTAGAATAATTGTGTCCTGTGAAGTAATCTTATTTTTATTCATCATCAAAGATTTTTACCATCTTGAATCGCCAAAAGCAAAGGAAGTGGCGATATTTTTCAATACGCGTCAGACTTTTAACGGATATCCCGAGAATCATAGAAAGCTTGATATTTTTTAGAAAAATCTGATATCTGTTTTTTTATTGAATTTCAACAGCACCATAATTTTGGACGACATTGCTAAAATATGGAATGCCTTAGAACAGATGAAATTCTCAGAAATCCTGATTTAGCCAAATATCTCATCACTTTTTCCTCGGGGCAGACAATTTTTTTAGAAGGTGATGATTCGCAGGATCTCTACATCCTGGTGGCCGGCCAGGTTGAAATTTTCAGGGGCGCTAAGAAAATCAGGGACATCTCGGAGAAAGGATCCGTCTTCGGAGAGCTTTCCTTTTTCTTGGGAGACAAGCGAACAGCCTCTGTAAAAGCAAAAACCGAGGTAGAGGTTATTCGCATTCCCCAGGAAAAGATCATGCTCTTTTTAGAAGAATGTCCGACTGCGGGACCGGAGATCATCCGGCATCTATCGCAATGGCTGAGTGAAACAACCCAGATGCTTTACGGCCTGAAGGAGGTAAGCGATCAATTGCCGGATGCTGTTATCATGACGGATAAGGAGGGCCGCATTCTTGTCTGGAACACTGCTGCTGAAAAACTATATGGCCGGGACTGGTCCCGCATGCGCAACACCAATGTGGATGAAATCTACGCAAACCCGGATGAATACAAAAATTTTTTAAAAGAAGTTCAAGCCCACTATTCCGTGAGGGAAAAAATTTTTGATATCAAACACCCCAGCAAAGGCATACGCTGTATCTCGACAAGTTTCACCGTGCTCTACGACGGCCACCACAACTTCCAGGGTGTCCTCTCAGTGGGACGCGATGTCACTGCCACCAGAAAATTGGAGCAAAAATATAAGCGGGCCTTTTTTTGGCTTGTCTCCGCATTTGTCTTGATCGGCCTTCTGGCCGCAACGATTTTTCTGGGCTATCCGTACTATTCAAAAGGCCACCGGGCCGTAACTTTAAGACAACAGGAACTCAGCAATCTTCTGGCCAAAGATTATTTTCTGCTCAGCTCATGGCTGGTCGATCCGCTGGGCGGTCAGAACACCGAAGCGGTCGGTCGCGTGATGCAACAGTTTTTTAATATTCAGCAGACAACCGCAATTCCCTATACCGGCCTTGTTTTGCTGGACAAAGACAGGAAGGTGGTGAACGCGTATTCAACCAAGACAAAATTCTCTGCCGGCGATATGATCGGCAGCAGCTATGCCGCCATAGAATTTCGGGGAAGTGAAGACTCACTTCACAAAGTACTTACCGTTTACCGTACCGAAAAAGAACACCCCATGGGTAAAAGAGGCACCGAGATCGCTTTTGAGCTTTACAAGGACAATACATTTATAGGCTGGCTGATCTTCCAGATGGATATGGATGCGCTGACAAATACCTATGGTATCGACGTTAAAAATTTAGAAAAACTCCAATTTGATAAGCCTTGAGTTATGGGTAACTCAGAAGACTTGCAATCCTGCCGTTATGAAGTCTCACACGCCGATGACGGGGCTGTGACGCTACACATCCAGGGACGCATGGATGCCGCCACGGCTGCCGAAACCATCGCCGGCATAAAATCCACTTTAACGCCCCCCCTGCCCGCCGTGCTGACCGTCGATCTTAAAAAGGTAACCTATCTGGATGATTTCGGAGCGCTGGTCCTGGTTGAATTAAGAAATCTGCTGGCCGGTCAAAAAAGCCGGCTTTATCTTAAAAACGCCGATCAAAAGGTCAAAGAGGTTCTTTCGATTCTCAAATACGATCCATCAGGGAAAACGGCCGCACTCACCCGGAGATCTTCCCCCAACATGTTTATTCGCCTGGGCGAAGGTGTCTTCGGTCAGGTGGCGGATTTGAATTTTATTTTCTCTTTTATGGGGTCGATCTGTCTGGCCTTGATCCATGTTTGTTTGCACCCCCGATCGTTGCGAACGGATGACACCTTTGCAGCTATGAAAAAAGTCGGCGTGGATGCGCTCCCGATTGTGGGCTTGATCAGCTTTTTGATGGGGTTGATCATGGCCTTTATGTCTTCGGTTCAGTTACAGCAGTTCGGCGCCAACATCTATGTGGCGTCCCTTGTGAGTCTGGCCATGGTCCGCGAACTGGGGCCGATTATGACGGCCATCATTGTTGCCGGGAGGTCGGGTTCGGCGTTTGCGGCCGAAATCGGAACCATGAAAATTTCCGACGAAGTCGATGCCCTGTTCACCATGGGCTTTGAGCCAACGCGTTTTCTGGTTGTCCCTAAAATAGTCGCTTCCGTGATTACGGTTCCCATACTGACACTGTTCTCCAACCTGTTTGCCATTATGGGCGGTCTCATCGTCGGCGTATTTATGCTGGATCTGACGGCCAATGCCTATATCGCGCAAACGTTGAAAACATTGACCGTTTTTGATGTCTTCTGGGGATTTTTAAAAGCGGCTGTTTTCGCGCTGCTGATCGCCGGGATCGGCTGTCTGAGAGGGTTTCAGGTTAGGGGCGGCGCTGCCGAAGTGGGTCAGGCAACCACATCGGCGGTCGTCAGCAGTATCTTTTTAATCATAGTGGCCGATGCCGTTTTTGCCGTCATACTGCGTTACTGGGGCTAGGACAGCACTGATGAATAGAAAAGCCGTCATTCAGGTTAAGAATTTAGTCGCCAAATACGGTGATGACGTTATTCTTGACCGGATTTCATTTGACGTCTATGAAGGTGAAATATTCGCAGTCCTGGGGGGCAGCGGCAGCGGCAAAAGCACTTTACTCAAACACCTTTTGGGTCTTCGGCGGCCCGCCTCCGGCGAAATCATCATCGACGGGGATGATATTTCCGAATGTGATGATGACACTTTGCAGCAAATACTGAGAAAGGTCGGTGTCCTTTACCAGAGTGCCGCCCTGTTCGGTTCCATGACGGTGGCTGAAAACGTGGCCCTGCCGATTCTAGAATACACGGATCTGCCCGCAGAATTCGTGGATCATCTGGTTACGATGAAGCTCAATCTGGTAAATCTGGTCGGTTATGAGAATCATTTGCCGTCAGCGATCAGCGGTGGGATGAAAAAAAGAGCCGGGCTGGCTAGGGCCATGGCCCTCAATCCCAAGATTCTGTTTTTTGATGAGCCCTCTGCCGGTCTGGATCCGGTCACATCAGCCGAGCTGGACAATTTGATTATTCACCTCAACAAAAGCCTGGGAACCACCATGGTTATTATTACCCATGAGCTCGAGAGCATCTTTGCCGTGGCCAGTCGAGTGATCATGCTGCACAAAAGCACCCGGGGCATTATCGCCGAAGGCGATCCCAAATATTTAAGGGATCAAAGCCGCAACCCATTTGTGAAGCAATTTTTTAACCGTCTGCCCGCAGATAATACCTGAATCTTGCATGAAAATTAATGAGAGGTTGGGGTTATGTTTAATGGAAAGGATGGGCTTTAATGGCCACCCAGAAAACAAAGTTTGCCGTCGGATTATTTGTCGCCCTTGGATTTACCCTGGCAATACTGGTCACCATCTGGCTGGGCATGTCCCGCTTTTTGCAAAAAGGTCGATTTTATGTCACCTATTTCGATGAGTCCGTTCAGGGACTAGATGTCGATTCGCCGGTAAAATACCGCGGCGTCTTTACCGGCCGCGTCGAGAGCATCAGCGTTGCGCCCGATTCAAAACTCATCAAGGTCGTTCTCAAAATAGAATCCGGTCAGAAGCTCGACCAGAATATCGTCGCCCAGTTAAAATCCGTCGGAATTACCGGGAGCATGTTCGTGGAGCTCGATCAAAAAAGAACCGGCGAACCGGATCAGTCGCCCCCCCTCAGTTTTCCTTCAGAGTATCCGATCATCGCCTCAAAACCATCTGAAATCAGCGGGTTAATTGGCGGTTTCGAAGAGATCCTCAACCAGATAAAAGCACTGGACCTGGAGGAAATCGCAGGCAAAATTAAAGCGACCCTGGACAATATCAACAAAAGTGTTGATGATGCCGATGTGGAGCGCATTTCGCAAACGGTGAATTCATCTTTTGAAAAAATGGAGCAAATCCTGGCAGACCCGCGATGGGATAAAGTTTTAGCTTCAGCCGAAACTGCGGGTCAATCACTGAACAATCTGCTGGGCAAAGCCGACCGCGCGCTTGCCCGGGTGCAGGGTATCGTCATCGGCAAAGAGGAGACGATTAACACCGCCCTGGATAATTTTAGCCGGGCCATGGAAAATGCCAATGTGCTCTTAAATAAGGGCACCGCGCTGGTCAGCGGAACCGATGCGTCCGTATCTGAACTGATGCATCATCTGGTCGTTGCTGCGCAGAATCTGGAAATGGCCAGCGAAAACCTGAAACAGCTCATGGAACTGCTGGCCGACCACCCGTCACAATTGCTGTTCGGCGAACCTCCCGCGGCCCGTACCGTTAATGACGGCAATCAATAAGTGGAGATTATCGATGACACGCGCGAAGATAATTCGGATTTGTCTGATCGGTCTAACGCTGCTTTTAAGCGCCTGCCTTGATCTCAAGCAACCCAGCAACAAAATCGACTTTTACAGCCTGGAATACGATCCTCCGCAAATGGGCGGCCTCCAACCTGTTGCGGCGGTCATCAAAGTCGAACAATTTAGCGTTGCGCCGGTATACAACACCCAAAAAATCATCTACCGGGATAAGTCCTACCGGAGAGCGGCTTACACCTACCACAAGTGGCGCGCGAATCCCGGGCAATCCGTTACCTATTTTTTGACCCGGGACATGCAGCAGTCCCAACTTTTTAGAGCCGTTCTGACCCGCAGCAGCAAATTTCCCTATACCTTTGTGCTGGAAGGCAGTGTGGATGAATTTTTGGAGTCCGACACTGCAGGTGGCTGTCAGGCGGTTTTAGCGCTCAGCATTGTTTTTATGGCGGCACACGAACCCGACCTGGATAAAAAAATCCGCTTCCAGAAAACCTATCAAATGCGCATGCCCTGTAAACAAAATGACCCCGGAGCTTTAGCCGAAGCAATGAGCCTGGCCATGTCAGAAGCTTCAGCAAAAATCATCAATGACGTTTATGAGAATATAGCGAACCGCAAATAATAGAGCATATAGGGGTCAGGGCCAACGGCCAGATTATTTTAAAATCACAACACCATTTTTTTTCATCAGCTCAACCGCATCTTTTAACTGTGCCGCTGTACAGTCGTCAACCTGGTAAACCTTTTGCCCGCCATCCACAAACATCAATGTAAAATTCCCTTTATCATCAAAGCGCGCTTGTCGTATATAGTCGTCATTGAGCCAGGGTTTGAGTGCGTGCATAAAATCCATGAAAGTACATGTGTTCATTTGATTAAGTCCTCCATTCAGCTAACATTAACAAGCAAATAATACCGATAAGGTAAGCGCAAAACTGAAAATTTAAAGTTTTTTTTCGATGCTATTGCAGCAAAGGGATACTGTCGACCACCGGGAGTCAATTTCATAAAAGTAAGCGGACCAATTATTCAGCTGATTAAGATATGATCAGTATTTTGGGGAAATAATCATGAGTTTGAGGTCGTTCACATTTGTTCCCGTAGCTCCTGTAAGGATGGCATCTCCGAGTGCACTCAGTACAGGCGTAACATTATGTCTTTTAAGACTATCGAAAATATTTAGCCCGGATTTCCGGCTTCGCTTCATCGTACTGCCATCCGTAATTGCACCGGCGAATTCCGTGGGTCCGTCCGTGCCATCTGAATCCAGGCCGACAACCACGACATCATCGATGTTTTCAATAAACAGGGCCGCGCTCAGAGCAAATTCTTGATTGGGCCCGCCTTTGCCGACATCTGAATCAATGGTGACGGTGGTTTCGCCGCCGCCAATCACAACGCACGGAGGCGTTAAGGGCCTTTGATTTAATGCGATCTCACCGGCAATTGCAGCGAAGGTTCGCCCCAATTCTTTGCTTTCACCCTCCAGCATGGTCGATAAAATCATAGAATTAAAGCCAAGTTCCCTGGCTTTTTCATCCGCTCCCATACATGCTTTATCACTTTTGACAATGATAAAATCATGCCGATTGTACCCGGCCAGATCTTTCTCTTTTGGCGTTTCGAGCTCGGGGTTGGCCATATTAAGAAACCTGCTTACGGAATCAGGAACTCTGCTCCAAAGATCATATTTTGTCAGGGTGGCTTTGGCGTCGTCGAAAGTGGATGTGTCCGGAACCGTGGGATCCGTGATGTAATCAAGCGGATCTGCGATAACATCCGATACGGTCAGATTGATAAGTTGCGCTTGCGGATGGATGGCCCTGGCGAGTCGACCGCCTTTAATCTGGCTGAGATGCTTCCTCACCGCGTTTATTTCGACAATGTTGGCCCCGCACGATAGCAGCAACTTGTTAACGACTTTTTTTTCCTCCAGGGTGATACCCTCTGCCGGAAATGGCAACAACGCCGAACTACCGCCGGTTATGCATCCGAATACGATATCGTCCTTTTGTGTCCGCGCGGCTAAATCGAGAGCCTTTTGTGATGCTTCAAATCCGGATTCATCCGGAATCGGATGGCTTGCGAGGCGCAATTCGGCCCGGGAGAGTATTCCTTGCTGCCCGTATTTGCCGACAACCACACCGCCGCTGATGCGGTCACCGAGGATATCTTCCAGGGCTCTGGCAATCGGATAAGTGGCTTTTCCGGCGCCTAATAAGTAAATATGCTTATATTTTGTAAGGTCAAACTTTAGCGCCCCAACACGCAGGATATCACCTTGAATTGAGACCAGTGCTTTCGTTGCGCCATACGGATCGGCCTTAGCAAGGGCATACTCGATCATTTCTAAGGCCGCTTTGCGGATGTCGATATTACCGTGAGACAACAGCTGATCCGTATTTTTAACATAGGCCATATCGGTTCTCCGGTGTTGAAAAACAAGTCATATTAGGTGGGCCGCGCAAAATTCATACCGGCATATCTGGCCTCAGCGCCAAGCATCTCTTCTATTTGGATGATGCGGTTGTGTTTTGATGTTCTTTCGCCTCTTACCGGCATACCTGTCTTGATTTGGCCGCTGTTCAACGCAACCACCAGATCGGATATGATCGAATCTTCGGTCTCGCCGGATCGCTCGGAAACCTGTACGCCATAGTTGTGCCGATAAGCAAATTCAGCCGCGTCAAGTGCCTCGGAAAGAGTCCCGATCTGGTTCACCTTAAACAGCAGGGCATTCGCAGCGCCTTGTTTGGCGCCCTCTCTGAGCCTTTCTATATTCGTCACAAAAAGATCATCGCCGACAATCTGGGTATCGAGCTCCCGGGTTAATATTGCGAATCCCTCAAAATCTTCTTCATGTAAAGGATCCTCCATTGACGCGATCGGATATTTATCAGCCAGCTGTTTATATAGATCGATTAACGCATCTCTATCATAGGTCTTTCCATCCAATGCGTACGTGTTTTTTTCTCTGTCAAACCATGCGGTTGAAGCCAAATCCATAGCGTATACGATATCCTCACCTTCTTTGTACCCCGCCATTTCAACGGCTTTAGACAGAAATTCAAACGGTTCCCATATGCCTCGCATGGGCGTCGCAAATCCGCCCTCATCACCCGTGTTTGTGGCCAGGATACCATATTTATCAATGACAAGCTCCCGCAAAACCTCGTTGATTGCCGTGGTCCATTCCAACGCTTGTTTGTATGAATTTGCACCAATCGGCATGATAATAAACTCTTGAATTTCAAGGTCATTTGCGGTGAGTTTTCCGCCGTTGATAAAATTCATCAGCGGTACCGGAATCACGTTACCGTTGGGATTTATATAGCGGTAAAGCGGAACGCCACAAACATGGGCCGCGGCCCTCGCAACGGCAAGGGATGCGCCCAGAAGCGCATTTGCCCCTAAACGATTTTTGTTGGGCGTTCCATCCAGTTCTTTCATGCGCATATCTATTTTGCGTTGATGGGTAACATCCATCCCGACAAGGGCCTCGTTGATCTCTTTATTTACATTGGACACCGCTTTTAACACGCCCAGACCTTGATAACGGGCCTGATCACCATCCCGAAGTTCATGGGCCTCGTGAGCCCCGGTTGAGCGTCCCGCAGGCACATCGGCCCGACCCTTTAATTCTCCATCTACCCATACATCTGCCTGCACGGTCGGCCATCCTCTGCAGTCGATAATTTCCCTGGCAGTTACCTTGCTAATCTTAAATTTTGGCATACTGTATAACCTCCTTAAAAAATTGAGAATACATCATGTTTTGGAAAAGTTGTGACGCATAAAGGACCAGGACAAGATTTGATGCAAATCAAGAGCTTGATTTTGTCATGGAAACAGGTGTGTCGAAAATACAGATTTCATTTGGATATCGCAAGGTTTTTTAGAGGGTAAAGTTGCACGGATTTAGAGCGAGAAAATTGTCTCTATCATCTACCCGTTTCTGAGCATTTCGCGCAGTTCGCGCTTTAATACCTTGCCTGCAAGACTAACAGGAAGGGCATCCAAAAATATTACTTTTCTTATCTTTTTATAGGCAGCAATTTGGGAATTGGTATGTGTCATTAATTCTTCCGCTGTCAGGTCTGTTCCTTGCCTGAGTTGGACGAATGCTACCGGGAACTCACCAACATTCATATCCGTTTGCCCGACTACGGCACACTGTTCAACGGCCGCGTGTTTGAAAATAACTTCTTCTATCTCACGCGGATAGACATTATACCCTTTGTAGATTATCATATCCTTTTTGCGATCCGTGATGTAAAAATATCCATCTGCATCCTCTTTGCCGATGTCCCCGGTATAGAGCCACTCTCCTTTAAGAACATCTGCGGTTTCTTCAGGTTTGTTCCAATAACCTTTCATTAGCTGCGGTCCTTTTATACATATCTCGCCTTCATGATTCGGGGGTAGGTCTTCGTCGGTCTCAAGATCTACGATTTTACATTCAGTGTCAAAGACAGGGACGCCTACAGAACCGACGCGGATTTTGGCGCGATCAGGTGGGTTGGCAGTGGCTCCCATCGTGCACTCGGTCAAGCCGTATGCCTCACATACCACGCCGGAGAAGGCCTCCAGCATTTTTTCCAGCACCGGCAAGGCCAGGGGAGCGGCTCCGGAAGTGGCGAGTTTGATATTGGAAAGATCATAAGAACCAAAATCCGGCAAATTTACCAGCGGTATGTAAAGCTGGGGGGCTCCGCCTAACATAGTGGCGTTGTATTTTCGAACCCCTTCAAGATACTCTTGCGGTTCAAATCTTGGGAAAACGATCATGGTGGTTCCGCCATACACCATATTATTCAGGTAGCCAATGGTTCCCATGGCATGAAACCACGGAACAACCACCAAAGCTGTCTCCTGGTCGCGTGCAACCGGTCGATCCCGCAACGGGTCAACTCCCGGAGGGAAAACAGCGGTTGGAACACCGTCTATTATTTCTATTTGAGCTCCGTTAAACCAGTGCGAAAACTGGACAACGTTGGCCACTACATTGTAATGGGTGAGCATGACCCCTTTGGAACGTCCGGTTGTACCACCCGTATACGATAGATGCGCCAGATCGCTGAAAACATCAATGTCTATATCCGGAACTTCGGCGGAATGCTTTTTGAGGAGTTCAGCCATATCGATGGTGTCGGGTACCGGTGTCTTTTCCAATGGTTTTAAAGGTTGGATAATCGGATTATAGCAATCCGCGATGCTCGTGCTAATCACTTCGTCAACTTGCGTTTTAGAAATTACCGACGCAATTGCGGGATATATCAGATCAAGTGAGATCAGAATCTTTGCCTCCGAATCATTAAGTTGATATTGTACTTCCTGAGGCGCCAATAAAGGGCTAAGCGGGGTAAATGTCGCCCCGGCTTTTAAAACGCCATAATAGGCAATTGCGAATTGCGGGCAGTTCGGAAGGTGGATGGCTACTTTTTCTCCTTTTTTCAGACCCAATGCGATCAAAGCATTGGCAAATCGGTCGGCCAGGTTTTTCAACTCACCAAAGGTGAGTTCCATTCCACCAAAGATGATGCTCAGGCGGTTGGGTAAGCGGGCAGCTGTAATATCCAGAAAAGAATAGGCGGGTTGTTCGGGGTAGTTGAGCGTTTTCGGCCAGTGATCCGGCCAGGCATTAAAATTTTTGGGCATTGAGTACCTCCTTTGCTGCAAGCTTTTGAAAGAGTGAGAAATCAAAGTTAAGACAGCCCAGAGGATTGGAAGATCAAAAGTGAGACCCGGGTCGATTTAACAGATGAAAAGTCGCCGCAGGCCAGATGGAGAAGGAAATTCAAGAATTTTTGTATATTCTTATATACCTTCGGATCGTTTTGGGTCAAATGAAAATAATACGCGAGTGTCACTATCTGAAATCACCCAATTTTGTGAATACACTTCGCATATAACAGGCATTTCGGCAGCATCAATACCTGATAGATGGCAGAAGATTGATCAGTTTTTTCAAACCGATTTGAAACCTGCTGTGCACAGCAGTTATCGGAGTCAAAATGATGAACAGAATCCAGAAATAGCAGAAGTCTGCGGCCGAGAGGTTTACGGGTATATCCGTTAACAGTCCGCTGAAATGTGAAACAGGTGTCAAATCTTGAATAGTGAATTAAAGTCCTTTAGGTAATCTCTGAATTACGGTTATTAAACCGTCGAGTGTACGTGATGCCAAGCCATTGCATGGCTTTGGACAGATTAGCACGTCTCGTTTTAACAGCAGGTGATAATTGTTGTCCATCAAAACATAAGCAAAGATATTCATTGCAAATCGCTCGGACAATTCTCCGACAGTATCTTAAAACCGCCCACGATCCGTATTGTCATAAAAAATATCGCCCTGCTCATTGCCCCGGAATAATATGTGATAAAGTGCCCCCTCGTATTATAGGCGCCATGCTCTGCCCATAGAAAATAAGTGTCTAACTCAATTATAGATATCAATGCTTATTCACTATTCAAGATTTGACACCATATTTTTTTTGCCATTCAAAGAGCACTCAACAGTTGAATCCATCCTATTCTTGACACAAAATCATATAGTGGGCATATTGAATTGTTAAAGAATATCCATTACCGTCATATAGCAACTAATCATATTATAAATTATTCTCATTAACCCGTTTAATGATAAATAAACTTATAAAATTGGTAGGTTGCACATGCGTTCCCACCCAAATATTCTCGGCATCGATATCGGTTCGGTGTCGATTGCAGTTGTTGAAATAACGTCACATAAACAAATCGTTAAGTCTGCTTACGAATTCCATCGTGGCGATACCGCCGCAAAACTCAAAAAAATTCTAACGGGCTTCAATCTAAAGACAATCGGCGGCATTGCTGCGACTGCCTCTACACCGGCCATCCTGAATGTCGACCGGCATTATGATAATCAAGTTTCGATTATAGCTGCCGCGCACCATTTCCACGCTAATGTCGGATCGATTCTATCGGTGGGCGGCGAGAAATTCGGCCTAATTCGTTTTGATGAAGACGGACATTTTCTTAATTTTAAATCCAACACCCCCTGTGCTGCCGGGACCGGCAGTTTTCTTGACCAGCAGGCGAACAGGCTGAATTTAAGCGGCACAGCAGAGTTAAGTCGCATGGCATCCCACAATAAAGGGGCTATACCGAAAATCGCTACCCGCTGCGCTGTTTTTGCCAAAACCGATTTAGCTCATGCCCAGCAGGAAGGCTATACATTGTCGGAAATCTGCGATGGGCTCTGCTTTGGTCTTGCCAGAAATATCGTCGACACCCTGTTTCGCGGTGAAAAGTTCAATACCCCCGTTATATTTACCGGCGGTGTATCTCTGAACAGGGCGGTGGTTCAACACATCGAATCACTTATCGGTAAAGCGGTAATTTCCCGCGACACGTTGTTTTACGGCGCCATCGGTGCCGCATTTAGCCTGTTGGACGAGTTCGGTTTATTGAAACCGTTAAAGATTTCATCGATCGACGAAATTCTTATCTCTCAAAAATCCGGACGCCACTATTTCCATGCTCCCCTGGCATTAAACCTTTCGGATTATCCTGATTTTGATGGTATCGAGTCCTACACCGTTGCGTCCGACGGTTCATTGTCCGGGTTTGCCGTTGAAGTCGATATTTATGAAGATCTGCAACCGGCCGGGAGGCATGAGGCGTTTTTAGGGATCGACATCGGTTCGACCAGCACCAAAGCGGTATTGATGGATACGGGGCATTGCGTTCTGGCCGGTTTTTATACGCGAACGGCTGGAAGACCGATTCAGGCCGTGCAGGGGATATTGGCAGCAATTGATGATATGATTCAAAAAAAGGATATTCAATTAAAGATTATCGGCGCCGGAACCACCGGTTCGGGAAGGAAATTGATCGGAAAAATCATCGGCGCTGATATGGTTGTCGATGAAATTACGTCCCACGCCCGCGCCGCCACCCATATCAACTCCCGGGTCGACACGATCATCGAGATTGGCGGACAGGATGCCAAATTCACGGCATTACAAAACGGCCGGGTCACATTTTCCATCATGAACAATGTCTGTGCGGCGGGCACAGGTAGCTTTATTGAAGAGCAAGCCCAAAGACTCGGTTGCCCGTTGTCCGATTATTCCAGCCGAACCGAGCATCAAAAATCACCAATAGCCAGCGATCGATGTACCGTATTTATGGAAAGGGATCTCAATCATTATCTCAGTGAGGACTACACGGTAAATGAGGTGCTGGCGGCGGTGCTGCATTCCGTTAGGGAAAATTACCTGACCAAAGTCGCTGATGAAAATAGCATCGGAGATGTCATTTCCTTCCAGGGGGCAACGGCTAAAAACAAAGCACTGGTCGCTGCTTTTGAACAAAGACTCGGCCGACCGATTATCGTATCCCGCTATTGCCACTTAACCGGTGCGCTGGGAACCGCCCTGATGCTCTCCGAACAGGATATCACCCAAACCGGATTCAGAGGCTTGGACCTGTATCAGAAACCGATACCGCTCATGTCTGAAACCTGTGAACTGTGCACCAATCATTGCAAGCTGACGGTTGCCGATGTTGACGGCCAACGGGTTGCGTATGGATTCTTATGCGGTCGAGATTACGGCCATAAGAAATATGTAAACAACAATCGTGCGGGTTTTGACCTGTTAAAAGAACGCCAAAAGGTATTTGCATGTAAAACCGAAAATCATTTCAAGGAAACATTCTCCATTGGCATCCCGGCCGCCCTTCACCTGCTGGAGGATCTGCCGTTTTGGAAATGTTTTTTTGACGCACTCGGTATCAAAACCGTGACCAGTGAAGGTTATAAGGAGGTCATCCAGCACGGCCAGCATATAACCGGTGCCGAGTTCTGTGCGCCTTTGACCGCCCTGCACGGTCATGTCTCGCATCTGATGCATCAGGCGGATTATGTCTTTTTGCCGTTTTATTTTGAAAAGAAATCCAGGCAAAAAAGCGCCCGGCACCAATATTGTTACTATACACAATTTTCGTCCTGCCTGGCATCGGCCATCGGGGGACCTGCGCAGAAAAAACGATTTTTGATGCCGGTTGTGCACTATCTTTACAGTAATTTTCATACCAAGGCCCAGCTTTACAGGATGCTGAAGACGATTTCAAAAAACCGCATCCGCTTTTTTAACGTATCCGCAGCGTACGACAAGGCCCGGGAATTTATGAATACATGCCTGTCGGAATGGAAAGAAACCTACAAAAAACATACCCGCCAGACTGCTGAGCTGCACGTGGTGTTGCTGGGAAGACCGTACACCGTTCTCTCAGGCGTGCTGAACAAAGGCATCCCGGACATTTTTGCATCGCTGGGCATCAAAACCTTTTTTCAGGATATGCTTTCTTACAGCAACTCAGACACTAAAGCGATTGAACCGCTTCTCAAACAATTGCACTGGCACTATGCCGCGCAAATATTGGAGTCGGCGGAGGTGGTGGCAAAATCTCCCGACGCATATCCGGTTCTTATAACAGCTTTCAAGTGCTCTCCGGATTCGTTTGTGATCGATTATTTCAAAAAAATTATGGATGCGCATGAAAAGCCTTATCTTATCCTGCAGCTCGATGAACACGATTCAAAAGTCGGCTACGAGACGCGAATCGAAGCTGGTATCCGGTCGTTTCGCAATCATCATTCATCACGCCGAACAACACCGTCGGCAACATATACGTCAATGCCGATTTCGTCCAGGGCCAAAGACCTTTTGGATAAAACATTGATTCTGCCGAACTGGGATCCCATCGCGTGCAACCTGGTTGCCGCTAATCTTAAAAGAACGGGATTTGATGCACGCCCTCTGGATGAAACACCTGCAAGTATCCGCAAAAGCATGCGTTACAATACCGGTCAATGTCTTCCGTTGAATATTATTGCCCAGGAATTTATCGATTATGTGCAAACCCACGATCTGGATCCGGCCAAAACGACTTTGTGGATGGTTGCCAGCGAAATCGCCTGCAACATCAAATTGTATCCGCATCATATCAAACGAATTTTGAATTCATATGGCAACGGCATGGACAAAGCCGGCGTGTATGTCGGAAAGCTTTCGATGGCCGACATCTCTATGAAGTTGCCTGCCAATAATTATTTTGCATACCTGTTCGCCGGGATGATTCACAAAATAGGCTGCAAAATAAGACCCTATGAACGACATAAAGGTGACACCGATCAGGTGATCGCCAGAAGTGTCGACATCCTGACAAAAGCCTTCTTAGGCAACGGATCCAAAGAGGATGCCGTGGCTGAAGTGGTTTCCAATTTTGAGAATATTGAAATCGTCAAGCATGCTAAGTCCCGGCCCAGACCGAAAGTGGCGATCTTCGGTGATCTATATGCCCGGGACAATCATGTGTTTAATCAGGGGCTCATTCGCTTTATCGAGGAAAATGGGGGGGAGGTGATCACGACGCCCTACAGCGATTATCTCAAAATGATTTCCCGTCCTTATGTTCGAAAGTGGTTAATTGAGGGTCATTATTTGAGTGCCTTTTCTTCTCAGGCACTACTGAGCACCTTAAAATGGAAAGAACTAATCTACTATCGATATTTTGAACGTATTTTAAACGAACCGATGCCGGAATATGAAGAATCTGCGGAAGAAATCCTTTCCCACTATAATGTCCGTATTGAACATTCGGGTGAGTCGATGGATAATTTGCTAAAAATTTATTACATCCAGAAGCACCATCCGGATGTCTCGCTGTTTGTTCAGGCCAGCCCCGCATTTTGTTGCCCTGCTTTAATTACTGAGGCCATGGCACGGGAAATCGGGAAAAATACAGGCACTCCTGTTGTATCCATAACCTACGATGGAACCGGAGGAAATAAAAATGACGTGATCTTGCCGTATCTTAAGTATCCGAGAGGCGTTCTCCGGCATGATCACCGAAGTTCCTATGAAAATCTGAGACGAAGGCGCCTGGGCATGGATAGGTAATGTAGCTTAATAAGATATGTTCGATTTATCAACCAGATGAAAATGGATTCCGGCAGCAACCTTTCAGCAAATCATATCCCTCCGCACCTGGTCGGCCAAAATTTTGAAATTTGATACATTTTATGGTAATTATATCGATCAGCACAACCAATCATTGCTGGGGAGTCATTTTTGGCGCTTTACCAATGGCATATCATCGGCCTCACTTCTTTTTTCATCATCGCAACCTTGCTTATCGTCGGGCTGCTCATACAGCGTTCGCGACACAGCCGGGCGAAAGCGGCATTGCGCACCAGTGACGAGCGCTATCTTTTGGCCCTCGCAGGCTCTACCGACGGCCTCTGGGATTGGGACCTGCTGTCGGAGACCGTATTCTACTCGGATCGTTTCCAAGAAATCCTGGGATATTCATCCGATGAGTTTCCCGGCACGATAGATTCTTTCCGCAGCCGACTGCATCCTGAGGAGACCGAGGCCGTCTGGGCCGCGATCGAACGCCATCTTCAAGAGCGTGTTCCCTACAAGGTCGAATACCGCTTGCGAACAAAATCCGGCGAGTACCTGTGGTTCCTCGCGCGTGGCCAGGCAATCTGGAATACAGAGGGAAAAGCTATCCGAATGTCAGGGTGGATTCAGGACATTACCGAGCGCAAGCAGGCCGAGCTTAATCTCCAGGTTGCACTTTCCGAAATAAAGGCGTTAAAGGAAAAACTTGAGGTCGAGAGAGCGTATTTGCAAGAAGAAATCAAATTAGAATACAACTATGAGAACATTATCGGTCAAAGTGACGGGCTCAATTACGTGCTCTATAAAGTTGAGCAAATTGCCCCCAGCGATACAACCGTTCTGGTTCTTGGTGAGACCGGAACCGGCAAGGAACTGGTGGCCCGGGCCATTCATGGCTTGAGTCCGCGCAAAGATCGGACCTTAGTGAAAGTGAATTGTGCCACACTGCCTTCAAACCTGATTGAAAGTGAGCTGTTCGGCCACGAGAAAGGCGCCTTCACCGGTGCCCATGCCAGACAACTGGGGCGATTTGAAGTTGCCAACGGCGCCACCCTGTTTCTAGATGAGATCGGGGAGCTGCCGCTGGAACTGCAGCCCAAACTGCTGCGGGTGATCCAGGACGGTGAGTTTGAGCGCTTGGGCAGCTCCGGTACGATCAAAGTCGATGTGCGGGTGATTGCCGCCACCAATCGTAACCTGGAAGAGGAAGTCCGCCGGGGCAGGTTTCGGGAAGATCTTTGGTACCGGCTAAATATTTTTCCGATCACGGTGCCCCCGCTGCGAGAACGGATGGAAGACATTGCCCTGATGGTGGATTTTTTCGTAGATAAAATTTCCAAGAGACTGGGCAAGTCCATCGAGAGCATCCCGGTGAGCGTGATGAATACCTTACAGGATTATCAATGGCCCGGCAATGTCAGGGAGCTTGAAAACGTCCTCGAGCGGGCGGTAATCAACTCCTCGGGACCCAAACTGCACCTGGTGGATGAACTGCAGAAACCGCATAAGGATAAGGATTTAACGACCCCTCAAAAAACGCTGGAGGAGGTTGAACGCGATTATATTGTCCGGGTACTTGAGCAGACCAATTGGAAAGTGAGCGGCCAAAACGGGGCTTCACAAATCCTTGGGCTCAACCGCAGCACACTGCGCGCCCGCATACGAAAGTTGGGTATCCACCAGCCATAAGCATGTGGGGTCGATTTATTTTGTTACTCAAGCCATGATATCTGAAACGAAAACCGGGTCATGACCCACCACCTGAAGGAACACAGTTAAAGGACATTTTTTTCTCAAAGTCGCCTATTCCTCGCGGTTTTCCTCAAACAACAGCCTTTCAATTCGTATTCCCTCACGCAAAGCTGCAAACATCACTTCAAAGGTGCCAAGCATGGTCATATATGACCATTGGCCATATATGACCATATTATTGCACCTTTTCATCTCTCCTCGATCAGCCTCTTTAATAAAATATTATATTAAATATCAAAATTTTAGAAAAATTTTAAGCGGTATCCGTCTGCTTGGCATAAAGCTTGAAGATATAATTGATTGCGGACAGATTATTTTTTTTTGGTTGAAGCCTGGGCGGGAAAATCCCCATGCGATACGAAGGCGTGTATCTGGTCTTTACTGAAAGGATGGTTCTCGTGATCATTGTCAGGATAACCATGAATGCCCTGATAGAAAAGCAAACAGAGGTTATGCAAACACTTCTTTCAATGATTGAGCCAACGGAAAATGAGAGGGGTTGTCTGAACTTTCACGCTTTCCGTGACATCGAAGATAAGAACGGTTTCGACCTGATCTCGGAGTGGGAAACCCGCGAAGATCTGGACCATTTTATAAGGTCTGACAGATTCAGTGTTTTGCTTGGAACAAAGAGCCTTTTATGCGAAGCGCCGCAAATTCAAATCCACACGGTTTCATGTTCGGAAGGACTCGAGACCGTTAATACCATCAGGGGGAAAAGAACATATTAAGGATTGGATCGATCCGGTTGGAAAATGACGGCGGTGGTTTTGCAAAAAGTCCGCGGTAGGAGAATTTTTTGCAATGACTGACGAGAGCCTACCGGAAAAGAAATTCATAGAACAGATCTTTATATGGGAAAAACGGTCAGGTACTGGAAGGAGCCGACGACCTCATCCAACTTGTTGTTCGCGAGGTCATCGTAAGCAAAAACATCACAACTAAATTCAGGGAGGTATTATCAATGAAACCAGAAACTGCGGGAAAAATTAAGTATGGATGTTGGGGTCTTGCTTGTGGGGCAGTTATCTCAATGATCATCGGTTTTGGGTGGGGGGGGTGGACAACCGCCGCCACGACCAAAACAAAAGCCGAAGAGGCGGTATTGGCAAGTCAGGCGGCGATCTGCGTTGCCCAATTTATGCAGGACTCGAACCAGGAGGAGAATCTCAGAGAATTAGAGAAAACAAATTCCTGGTCGAGAGCTGAGGTAATTGAAAAAGGGGGCTGGAATAAAATGCCCGGGCAGGAAAAGGCTGACTATGCTGTAGCCCGAGCATGCGCCGATGGGCTTCAACTTCTTATCAAAAAATGAGCTGATTACAGTGGCTCATAAAGTGTTTTATGATGTGAAAAAAGCTTTGTTTGTAAGGGCCATGCAACGAACGCGCAAGGGTCTGGGATCATATGATGGACGACAGGTAATTATTCGATAAAAAACTTTTTGAAGGGAAAGGGAGGCTGGACAGGCGACAAGGGGAAAGGGTCGCACAGGAAGAATTGAGATCCGTATTGAGGGAGAAGAGAGCGTTTAAAGTGTTAGCATCTCCATTGGCAGAGATTTTTTTCTTAGGCGTATTGGTTTTCCCTCAATTTCCCAATGCCGTTAATTCATCTTTATTCTGTTGGTCTCAAGATAAAAGTACTTAGCGTATGGCAAATTTTTTAGTTTCCAAAAAAGTTAATGGCGCCACATCAGAATTGCAACAAGCCATAAGAAATTACGAACGGCCGAACCTTTTGAAGGCCGTATGGCAGCTTGCGAACACATTCATTCCTTACACAATTGTATGTATCCTGATGTATTTAAGTTACATCGCGGGTTATTCGTACTGGATCATACTGTGCCTTGGCATTCTGGCAGCCGGTCTGTTGGTCCGGATCTTCATATTTTTTCACGATTGTGCGCATCAATCGTTTTTTTCCTCCCGAAAAGCAAATACCGTTTTAGGTTACATATGTGGTATATTAACCTTCACGCCGTTTGAAGAATGGCGCAAGTCTCATGGATGGCATCACAACACTTTCGGTGACCTTGATCGCAGAGGCACAGGTGATGTTTGGACTATGACAGCAGAGGAGTTTCGCAAAGCGTCAAAACCAAAGCGTTTTTGGTATCGATTTTTTAGACATCCCTTTGTTCTTTTGTGTTTAGGTCCGGCCTATTTGTTTATGGTGTCCTATCGATACGCTCATGAAGGAGCGAAAAGACCTCAGAAAAATAGTGTAATTATCACGAATGCTGCCATTGCTACCATAATTGTTGCAGCAAGTCTCACCATCGGGTTTAAGGCTTATGCCGTGATTCAGTTCCCGGTCATTTTCTTTGCGGGAGTCATTGGTATCTGGCTGTTTTACGTTCAGCATCAGTTTGAGGGAATTTACTGGTCGCGTCATGACCGGTGGGATCCAATAAAGGCCGCACTTTACGGAAGCTCATACTATAAATTACCTAAAGTGATGCAGTGGTTTACAGGCAATATTGGATTACATCATATCCACCATCTTCGATCACGGATTCCCAATTATAATTTACAAAGAGCCTATGATGATACGAAAGCTTTTCTGGATGTTGAACCACTTACCATACGTAAAAGTATCAGATGTCTTCAACTAAAGTTGTGGGATGAAAAAGGCCAAAAACTGGTTGGGTTTAAATCAGCGTATGCGCTGGCAAAATAAGCGACGAAAATCTCTTCGCTATTTTTAATGAAAACAGGTGATATTCTTATGATCGAAATGCCAACATACAAAGAATTAAAGCGTAAAACCAGGCAATTAGAGAGTGAAGTTCTGGAATATGTGCGCAAAGAAAAGGAGTTTAACAAGGAACGAAAACTGATTGAATATCGCCATATGAGGCGCACGATAAGCCTGATGAAGATTAATGAGGATTTGAACAGAGAGAATAACGAACTTAAAAAAGCCAATAAAGAAAAATTGGGGTATGTTTCTAATATGCTTGAAGATCGCATCAAAGAATTAAACTGTCTCTATGATATCTCAAACCTCAGGGATGGCACGAATTTCTCTTTGGATGACGTCCTCCAAGAAATCGTCGACTTCATCCCTGCGGCAATTCAATATCCTGATATTGCTTGCGCTCGGATTGTCTTTGAGAGTTATGAGTTTACAACAAAAAATTTTAAAGAAACCAAATGGAAGCTGTTGCAAGAAATCCAGGCTAATAATGAACGGATTGGCGCTCTGGAAGTATATTATCTGAAAGAAAAACCAGAACTTGAGGAAGGACCGTTCCTTAAGGAGGCAAGAAATTTAATTACCGCTATTGCTGAAAGCATCGCACAAATTGTCGAGCGTGATTGGGCCGAAATAGAAATCAGAAAATGCCGGAATAAGATTGAAGAACTCATAAAACAAAAATAGACAATGACTTTCTAAATTTTACCAGGTTCTCTTTTGAATTGTGGGTTACCTTTAAAACCAAACCCACCATACCATTTACTCAGGCTCTCATTGCTCATCGTTTCATTTTTTCCATTGGGCATCCCAATCGGACTCAGACTCAAAATGATCTGGAATTTATCTGCCTGAAAGCAAAGTTCCTGAAGCATTTGGCCGCCATTTCCGCGGCTGTTCTTGAAAGAACCAATATGATAGATATGGACATAGGTGATATTTTCATGTGTTAAAACACCTAAAGCAACAACACCAATTGATTTGCCATCTGTATCTTCAAAAACAAAAGGATATATTTCAGATAGATCCTGATTATAACCTACCCCGATCGCTACTCGGCCCTCATATTTTTCGTAAAAATAATTCACATAGTCACGTTCTTGACACATTATATAACTCCTAATGTCTTTTTAGCGGATGTTTTGGTAGAGGACGAAGATTTGTCTGGATTATCTTCTGGCATAATTTTGTCCTTATTTTGTTTACGTTGCCTTTTTTCCTCTTGTTTTAACTTCCTTGCTAATTCTTTTTTACGCTTTTTAAATGAATAATGTGATTTCGCCATATGGTCACCTTGAAGGCCGTTATTCTCGATTATAATGAAAAGAAAAGAAATTTGGCCACAATTTTTTAGGCTTTAAGATCTTGTGATTGCGGATATGGTAGGGACTCGTTCAGAAGAAACAAAAGGGCACTCCTCTCTATTCGAAGAATGCCCTTTTTACTCGGAATTGAAAGTTAAATCACAGTGACATTTGCAGCAGAAGGACCTTTTTGGCCTTGCTCAACGTCAAAGGAAACCTGGTCGCCTTCATTGAGAGATTTAAAACCGGCTGAGTTGATTGCTGAATGATGAACAAACACATCCGGCCCGTCTTCCTGCTCAATGAATCCGAACCCTTTGCGGTCATTAAACCACTTAACTGTTCCATTAGCCATAATAACATTCTCCTTTCTTAAAATTTTCAAAATCGCCAACTGGAGGATGCCATTCTGACAAATGGATTGTTCCTTCAGAAAGAAATCGCCCCGCTAATTGAAGGCGGGGCCTTGTTGAATGTTTATACAATAATCTATCCTTGCGCCAATAGCAAGCTAATTCTAAATTTTTTTAACATATTAACATTTTACATAAAGGGCTCTACGCTGCTCATGGCGAGCCTGTATGACAGCCTACGGATTTTTCGACTAAATCCCCGAGTTCCCTAACCTATTTGTATCTCCATATCTATTTGAATTTAAAACATATTTTACTTTAAAATTCATATTGATTTATTCAAACCTGAAACACTTTTCTCACACAGCGTCTCACATGACGAAAAAAAAGGGTTACAGTCCTGAGACCATAACCCTTTGAAATTATTGATACGCGTGTTAAACTCCTTGATATTAATAGGATCCGGTGTGAAATCCCGCTGAACGGGGGCAGGATTCGAACCTGCGGCCTACGGATTGGAAGTCCAAAAACCAATAAGGGCCGTATAGGAAAACGAAACCTGATGAGAGGTATAACTTGGAGATTTAGATATGAATCTTCGGTTTGCGGAGGTTAGCCAGAAATCTGTTCAGATTGAAGGTCTTGGATCTTTCGCCCAATTGCTATAAACAGATTATACCTTTGATAATTGTGGTTTTTGATCAAGTTTACAATAAAATCTGCCACGCGTTCATCTATACCAACAAATTCTATCCCGCAACGATACATTTCAGTGGCTTCTTTTACGGAATAGATTAATTTGCCTTTTATTTCGACAAGATTTTTCTCCCAGTCAATCGCTGTTAATACGATTGGCCCTGATTCGACAAAGCAGGGTGTTTCAAGCAATATCCCACCTTTGCTGATGTCCAATGCCACGCCCAAGCCATGAGAGATCAACTTTCCGGTTTCATCAAATGAATGGTAGGAAATCAGATTGCTGGTCTTGACCCTTGGGTGTTTTCTTCGTTCAATTGATTGCGGTGGGTAAACTTTGAAGGTTTTTCGACATTTTGAACACCTGACCTTAGATCCGGTGGATTTAACAAGACTGCTGTCTAACAAAAACGTGGACTGACATGATTCACAGAGTATTATCAATTAATATACCTCAAATATTTACCCTAAAATATCTATCGTGTATCGTAATAAGCTCGGTAATATGGGTACTATTGGGTAATGCAGGTTTTTTCACATGCTTTATATCCTTCTAATAAACCTTTAACATCCTCTTCCGTCCACTCACGACTTCCGTAAAAGGTCTTCCATCTTTGTAGACCCAACGTGGCAGCAATTATGTTGCGGTTTACCCCTAAGCTGCTCAGAATCCTGACCACATTTAAAATTTCCTTTTTGTGAGGATGAAACTGTTTGAGGGTATCCCAAATCTTAACTGGCGTAGCAGTTAGCATGACCGTATCCGATCTATCTTTTACAACCCGACTTTGTATCCTTTTCCTCTGTCGTTCCCTGTTTTGCGTCTTCACAATTCATGCCTCCTGCTGATTGTGATGTACTGTTTCTATCCCTGTTACTTTTATCGGCAAAGGGGTGTGTCGGCTTAAGGGAAAGAATATACAAAATTTGATGTAGAATTCGAGCAATCAGATTGTTTTGTCAAGAATTTTTATATGGAAGAATAAGATACAGATGATTGACGAGCCGTAAACTTGTATGCTAACTTTCTGCCAACTTCCTGGATCACATAACACACTATTATTGATGGAGGCTTGCGATGCAGGCGGAAGTTGTGCTGATACCCGATGAGTCAAAGAAGTTCATTATTAAGGCATTACTGGCATTGAAAAGCGTTAAAGCTGCCTTAAGGAATGGCTTAGTAGTCGTTCACCCGAGTTCGACCACCTATTTTTTGTATGAAGCGATAACAGGTTGCATTCCCGATGCAGGAGAGCAATGGGTGGCTGGTGTAGTTTTGCCAAGGGGATTATGTGCGTCACGGCCTGTGGTTGAAAATATGGCAACTACTGATCAAAGAAAGAAAGACCCTCTGAATAATAGGAATGCATGGGTTTTTAAAAAAGGTCAGTTACAGGAAAAAACGCGCCTAGGGGATATTCTGGATCAGATGTCTACCGATGATATTTATGTCAAAGGACCGAATGCAATCGATCCTGAAGGCAATATAGGGGTGCTCTATGCAAATCCTGCCGGTGGTGGCGGAACCATTGGTCGCGTCATCAAACGTGCACGGAAAGATAAATTCCATGTGCTTTTTCCTACCGGTCTCGAAAAGATGATCCCGGTACCCGTTAAACAGGCAGCAAGAAAGGCAGGCTTCAAACGGGTAGAAACGGCCATGGGAATGCCTTGTGGACTACTTCCGATACCTGCATCTTTAGGACGAAAAATCGATGAAATTGACGCGGTGCACATTCTCAGCGGTGCAGAAGCAACACCGATAGCAGCCGGTGGACTGGGCGGTGGGGGTGGAGCGGTTGTTCTGGCCATCAACGGAACTAAGGCACAGGTTAATCGCGCAGTGGATGCCATAGAAAATGTTAAAGGGACCAGACTGCCACAGCTTGATCTGCTTCCATGCGAGCACTGCCCTAATCCCAACTGCCATCAACGGGGGATGAAGGATATTCCATGGCTGGAAATATGAAAAAGCATCGAGCGTCGGACCATACTAACCATCTGAGATTATAACACATACATTTTAAATGAAGCCATTTCAAACATTAGGCGGTCCATTTTAGAGTCAAGACCAAACCTTTAGGAAAAAAATAATGCGGATGCTAATCTCTTTGATTGCCCGCTAAATTTTCAACACGCCAATTAAAAAGGATATGGCATAAATACCATATCCTTTTTTGTTTTTCTGGTACGCCCGGCAGGATTCGAACCTGCGGCCTACGGATTTGAAGAGCAAGATTCTGAAACTTCAAAACTGTTGTAATTACAACCGGTTGATTCTCCACCACTTTTTCAACCAACTTTTGGTTTCGTTTGGAAATATTTGGAAAACTTTGACCTTGACGGGCACAATTTGGGCACAATCCAATCGAATATTACCCCCTACCCTACTCTTCACTTGTCATAATCTGATCATAACTGTGCTTCAGTTTCATCAAATCTTACCCACCATTTAAAAAGGCAGCTAAAACCAATTGTATTTCTTACGATTTTTCCTGTATTCCGGGTGGGCGGTGTGGGGGCGACCCTAATCTTCTAATGGAATGTCCCTGCTTTCGCTTCCTTAAGCAGCGTGCTGCTACTTCGTTCGACGCAGGCCGTCTGGGCTCCGATTCCCGAGCAGCCGTTTGAGGGTCGTTACGAGGAAAACCACGAATACCGCAGTGCTCCCGAAAGCGAGCAGTGCGATCGCGATCCACGTCCAGATGGGGTATACAAGCATCATGCGCGTTCGCCTCCCGGCAGGAATTGGGCCGCCAAGAACGCGACGATGACAACGGGCAGGATGATGAGAATGCCGTAATCCTGGTTCAGCGTGACCTCACACCCGAAAATGCGTTCCGACCAAATGTAGGCGTACTCCGCCTCGTCCCAAGCACCAGCCAAGCCGGTCAGAAGATAATACCCCGTCACCAGACCGAACCCCGTCAGTGCCGCCGCCTGCCCTGCTCGGCGCTTAACCCTCGGCCAGTAGAACGCCGCCATCACGGGCACCAGCGCCGTGCAGATCAGAATTGCTGTGATAAAGATCCACAGCCGTTCCACATTCCTGAAAAGCAGGCAGATTCCGATGTTAGCCGCGGTGGACACCACGAGCGTAACACGCGTCCATCTCAAAAGCGACGCGTCCGACATCTTCCCGCCTCGCAGCGGGTTCAGAATGTCATAGATCAGGTTCGTTGAGGAGATCAGCAGGTAACTGTCCAGCGTGGACATGGCCGCGGCCGCCAGGCCCGCCGCGAAAAGTCCGGTCAGTCCAGCCGGCAACAGGTGGATCACAAAATGCGTCACCGCCTGATCGGGGCTGCTCGGAGCAGAGATGAGCCCCTGGATCTCCGCCGTGTGCGCCGCAATACCCAGCGTAGTGATCACCCAGTCGTATGACATCCACAATAAAATGCCTGCCATCATTGCCATAACGATCGCGCGCCGGCTCTCCGCCGCCATAATGCGCTGATAGAATGCGGGTTCGATAAAGACGCTCAGTGACGTCATGCCGTAGACCAGAAGCTGGCTCGCCGGTCGGCCGCCAGTCGGCAGAAAGTGATCCGGCAGCAAGTGCTCCATCTGCTCCACGCCACCCACCATCGAAACGCCTATCATCGCGGCCACGGCGAGCGTTACAGCCATAAGGACGAACTGCACAGCATCTGTCAGCGCCACGGCCATCAGGCCTCCCAAAACGGTGTAAGCCAGCGCTACCGCGCTGCCCAGTACCAGACCCCACGTAAAGGGGATATCGAAAAGAAGCACAAACAGCCCGCCGAGCCCCATAATCGAAAAAGCCGGCAAGGAATAGATGAAACTTGCCAGCGCCGCCGCAACGCGTGCGGGCAGACCGAAATAGGCGTGGACGATATCCGGTACGGACCGAAAATCCCGCCCACGGATCTTGGGCGCCAGAACTAGCGCGGTTATGAGAATCACCACGTAGGCAGGCGCCGTGTCGAAAAACCAGTTAACCACGCCTGATTCGTAACTGATCTCCGAGCCGGCGAGCAGAACGCCCAATCCGTAATACGTCGACACCAGCGTACATACCAGAAGGGGTGCAGTCATCCTACGCCCGGCAACCAGAAAATCATCGAAAGACTGCATCCTGCTATAAAGCAGAAGGCCGATTCCGATCATCGCTGCGAAATAGACGATGATGATCACTTTATCAGCCAGGTGAAACAATCCCGCTTCCATATAGAAAATTTTTTGACGCTCTGTTTATCGGTAACTAATAAGGTGCAACGCGCCCCACTCATCGATGCGATCTTTGCGCAGCGTTCATGCCGCATAGCATACTTCCGTTTAAATCGGAATATATTTTTTAATGATCGTCACCTTTTCCAAGATCTCTGAACCGTCCGAGGAAATATCTGGAAAAGTGGGACAAAGGGTTATGCTTTTTGATGAATTAATGCAGCATGGTAGGGCGATGCATGAATTGAGAGAGAATCTTGAAGCTGTTAATGCCGAAGTCTTCAGTATTGTATGTGTACGTCGTAGATCTCATGCAGAGTCGGGTGAGTTAATTGAATACGAGGCCTTTTGAGACGCGCCACCCAGTAGCTGGAAGCGTACTTAAATTCCGTCGCGGGCACAATTTCGGGCACAATTGCCGATTTTGAGCAAAAAAATAGGTCAGCCGATTAGGCTAACCTATTGAAATAACTGGTACGCCCGGCCCGATTCGAACGGGCGGCCTACGGATTCGAAGACAGGACCGCCGAGTTTCCTAACCTCCTCAAATTACGACAACATATTGAAATCATTCGTATCATAAATTCCACATTTTTGCTGATTTTCCACACTTTAGCAGATTTTGGACAATTTTCCCCACACAATCCCCACACAGCTGCAGGGATTCTCCATATGTATTTGTAAGCAAAATGTAATGTTATTAGCTCATCTTTGATTGTTGTAAGCATAGCCATCTGAACTTTAGCAAAAGTGTGAATTTCGTATGACAAATATACAATCTCGGAAGGCAACTTAGGGGGTAATTTTTGACCTGATATATAAAATGAATATCACAAGAATTTTTATGATCCAAAACCTTTTATGGAGATATCTGCAATTTTTATGCTCGGATTTGATACTTTTAAAACTCAATTCCGATCATCGCACCACTCAGAAAAGTTTGCGCCTCCAGAAAACTGATGTTGGAGTCCCGGTAGCGGTATCCTGTCATTAAAGTGGCGAAAAGGAAGTCCTGTCCGAAAAGATCGGAGCGTGTCAACATCCCAAAAACGGAATAATTTGTATCATTGCGGGTTTTGTTAAAAACAGGATGC
>Ga0209536_100000743_pt1 | contig 53630 bp, 68 predicted proteins | sample DeeMarSeWOR28_12_FD_187461 | JGI IMG/M metagenome (GOLD analysis project Ga0209536, IMG submission 187461) | Marine sediment microbial communities from White Oak River estuary, North Carolina - WOR-2-8_12 (SPAdes) (version 2) | ecosystem: Environmental > Aquatic > Marine > Intertidal zone >... | reverse complement strand
GACGCCTTCATCTGGAGAGGCCCTCAAAGAGATTGAGCCGGCTGCCAAGAAAGCTAAGGTGACTACAACGAAACAGGAAGGTATCGGGGATGAAGGAACCTCTCGAAGTAAGCGCAAAAAACGTCGAAGAAGCCGTTGAGTCGGCCTTAAATACGTTGGGGCTTGACCGTTCCCAGGTCGAGATTGAGGTCTATGCCTGGCGACTGGGGATGTTCATGTACGATCAGGAATTGAGCTGGGCGATGGCGATGAGTGACGATCTTTTCCCGGCACCGACAGCCGAGGAGGTTGACGCCGAGGATACGGGACCGTAAAGTGGGCGGCGAGCCGTCTATGGTCGAGGCGGTCTCCCGCCTTTTTTCAGGCCTGATCGGGGGTCGTCCAACGGTAGGACAGCGGCCTTTGGAGCCGTTAATCTAGGTTCGAATCCTAGCCCCCGAACCAAGCAAAACACGCAGTGCTTTTCACTGGGTGTTTTGCTTTTGGTTGAGCGTCAAAACGCAAAGTTCGATAGTACTTTTTCTGGCGGAGGGGAAAAGAGACCACTTTCGAACCTTGAACCAAAAGAGCGGGTGACGTGATCCACCCCAGGGAATAGCTTCGTGTTATACTGACGCAGTATGCGGATATCTGCTGTCGTGGCCATCGGACTTGCCGTGACCCTGAGCTTGGCTCTTCTTGTGGTGGTGATGTTTTCCACCGAGGTCACGAGTTACGAGTGTACCGGTCTGCTTAGAGTAGATGGTCCCAACAGGGCCACTCCGCTCCTTGTAAGGATCGAGCGATATCGGCCCTGGGTCGGGTGGTGGAGCGACTCGTACGGCAAAATGCGGATGGAGATACCGGACGAGTGGTTCGGCCAGTTTAGCCACATCGAAGAGGCGGGTGGCGATCTCATCCTTTACAGAAGTTATCCTTCAGGAACTTCGAAAGGGTTTTTCTCCAGAATAAGCGGGGCCCTGACGGTCGATATCGGTTTTGGCGTGTTTGAGGGTCAGTGCAAGAACATCGAGTGAACCATCTCGTTCCACCCCAAAGGGCGGTTTTTTAACCAGACCCCTTGACACACCGCCCTCAGCGGGATATAAAAACACGTTGTTCGCACCCTTTTCAACAAGCGAGGTACATCATGGTAGTGCCCGTAGTTCTGGCAGCCGTCCTGACCCACTTCGCCGGCGCTGACGCCGTACACGCGCACCGACATGAGTTGAAGGACTTCCTCATCGAAAACGGTTTCGATTGGGGTCTGATCGAGCCGGCCATGCGGACGCTGGAACCGTTCTTCCGGATCGCCGAGACGGGACAGCATTCGCTCAAGGAGCGATCGGACCTCAAGTATGAGGAGGTGGCCCGAGCGATCTCTTTGGCCACCGGTCAGGAGGTGAGGAACATCGAATTCGTTTCATTGAGCCATCCCTTTTGGGCTCCTGATCGGATACGCTGGGCGGACGATGATTCCCTTACGGGGGACATCTACTGCAGGCTCAAGAAGAGATATCGTGACAACAAATGGCTGATGATATCTTGGCTTTGGCTCGACAAGGGGGTACTAGTGAACAGCCTTTCGGGTAGTTTACATCGCGGCTTGGAGGACAGTTTTCGGCCCAGTCTCAACTGCGATAAGCCCTTTTCCTACTACCCCTGCGACAACCTCGGCTACTGGAAGATCCTTGAATGGAGCCTTTCCGCATACCTGTTTTCCGTTCTGGCCGGTGACCGGGAGGAGATGGAGCGGCTCACGCCGCTCCTGGAGCTCCTGCCCCACGCCATCCCGCTCGGCGATACGACTGACGGTTTCGGTTATTGGCTGGTGCTCTGCGCTTGAGGCGCTGCCGCTCACGTAAATGGGCGGTATTTTTGACAGGTCGGAAGAGCTGGTGTAAGAAGGGGTGGCTAACTGCGGAGGTCGCGCGACGGGAGCGGTGGACCTCACCACCTTCGCAGAAGCCGACGACAAGCGTGATGGCCACCGCTCCCACCCTCCACCGCCCCTGTCCTTGGGGCGGTTTTTCTTTCCGTCTTGACAGACCGGTATCATCGATGTAGGTTCTGGGTGTTCTTTTCGCAACATACGGTCAGTCCAGCTCCGGCTGACATCACCCGATCCCGAAAGGAGGGATGCAATGAAGGCAACGACCGAATTCATCCCGATCTGTCAGATTCGGGTGTCGGAAAAGCAGAAGCGGCGCGTCAGCCGCGACAAGGTCGAACGGCACAGGCGGCGCCTGGAGGACGGCGCCGAGCTCATGGCCATCGAGGTCAACCGGCTGGCGGACGGCACGTATGTCATCGCCGGAAACGGCCGGCATCGCTACTTCGCCTACCTGGAGCTCGGCTTCACCATGATTCCGGTGACCACCAAGACAAAGGAGCTGAAACTGCTGCTCGACAGGTTCTTCCGCAAGTTACTCGCGCCGCCCCATTCCAGGGGCGGTTTTTCATTATCGTCTTGACAGGCCGATCAGGCATATATAGGGTGGGAGGTTCATTCGACAAGGGGTAATGTCATGAAGACGCTTGCTTTTGTACTGGTCCTGACCCTTTGCATTACATTCGTGCCGCGATCCGCGGCGGCGGAATATGATGCCGGTCTCGGTCTGACCCCCGAATTCTGGCTCGCGACCATGGGCACGGCCTTGGGGGTCCTCGTCGTTTTGGTCGTCGCTTCCAGCTCAGAGAGCGGTAGCCGCATGAGCTGGAACCCGCGTTCGAAACAGGGGACCTTCGTTTCGACCTCGATGCAGGGGCCATGGAACGGGAATGACTACCGTTACCGTTCGCCGGTGCTTCGGGGGCTGCAGACATTGACCCCCTGACCTTCATTGTTTCGCTTCCGACATCCGTCGGGCATTCGCCGTTCCACTCCAGGGGGCGGTTTTTCCATTCCGCCTTGACGGTCCGGGGGGATGCGGGTAGTGTCGAGGCGTCCTTTGAAAGGAGGTTCGTCATGTCACGTCAGACCGGGAACAGGACGGATTGGGGCGCCGCGTTAGTCAGCCTGGCTATCGTCGCCCTGGTCGCCGCGGCCATCTGGTACACACACAGCCTTTGGGCGCTGCTCGGATTGTTCTTCCTTTTCTCGACCCGCGGCTGCAGCTGTCCCAAGGTCCCGCCGAACTGCCCCAAGTGCGGGCACCAGCTATATAAGAGAGACGAAGACGAAGGCGGCGACTGACGCCACACCGCCCCGACGGGCGGTTTTTGACAGTCGCGGCACGGACGTGTCAGGTAAGCGGGGTCTCTCGCGGAGGAACGGAGCATGACCGATTGGACCTGGACGCCCCTCGTACTGGTGACGCTCTTCCTGCTGATCGCCGTCACTTACGATATCCTCAGGAAGCGATGACGCTGACACGATCTGGTCGCACCGCCGCCGTCCGATGCGGCCGCCTCACCGCCCCCTTGCGGGCGGTTTTTCGATCGGCTGTTGACCGGACGGGCCTGTCTGCTAGGCTGACCACGCTCTTTCAAACCGGAGGTCATCGATGAGCCGAATCGAGGTCGTCAGCCTGGACCGGCTGAACAGGCATGACGTCATATGTTGCACCAACCTGGTCTTCGGCAGTGTCGACGTCCAGCACCCCGGCGTCGTCATCTTCGACTGGACCAATAACCGCAGCGGTGAGGGTATGGTATTGGTGGCCGATGAACCCGACACCTCCCGCGCCGCGGCCCGTTTCATGGTCGAAGACATCATGCAGGCGCACGGCGACCGACAGTACCATCAGGAGGGCTTCCACGTGGTCCATATCTGGGCGCGTCGCCTGAAGGCCGACGACACCTATGATCCGTACGGGGAGCTCATCCTGATCATCGCCGGTGGCAGGTTCGAGTTCGGGCAGCCGCCGTGCGTCGACTTCCCGACGGTCGAGAAGGTCGGTTGGGTGGACAGCATGCGCACCAAATCCTGGCCGCTGATCGGTCCTTAAGAAGACAACCGCCCCTTTGCGGGCGGTTTTTTCGTCTTGACGCGGCATCGGGTCGGCGGTAGGGTCGAACCGTCCTTTTCATGCCAAGGAGATGACTGATGGGTGCCGATAATTGGGTCAAGGTCGACGACGACTGTTACGTATCGCTGTGGATACCTTGCCCTAGGGCGAGGGCGTTGTCGGGAGGCTGGTTCTTCCAGTGTGATGATGAGTACCCGCACGCTCACCTGGCTTTCGATACCGACGACGGTCTCGGTATCGTGCCGGCGTGTATCGTCTCCCGGCCGTTCCTTGAGGCAGTTTGCCGGCATCTATGCGACCGGCGGAGCATCTCGGCCGTCGAGATGGGGGCAGCACTCGACCTGCCCGAAGTCCAGCGGTTGGAGGCGGAGCTGACGCCTGAGGAGCGGGCGATCCTGGATGATCCCGAGGCGCTCGAGCGGGCGACCAGATTCGGCTTCGTCGGGTGTTGATCGGGCTATCTTTCGCCTCCGCGACCGGAGGCTTTTTTCATCATCAAAAATATCCCCGATCGTGGGGAATCTACGGAGAACGTGATATCCCCGGTCACTCCTTGGCCACGTTGCGCACCGGTATGATCAGTCCCTTTTCAGGGCGCACGGCTCCGGTACGGTCGCTGCTCATCACCTCCGGCGGATACATGCCGAATTCGGTGCTGAAGAAGAAGACGATGATCGAATCGGACTCTTCCGGATTGGCGTGCATCTTCAGCTGATAAGGGAAGCTGTAGGCCCGGCGGGGATAGAGCGGTTCGGTCTCCAGACCCTGGAACAGCAGGAAGTCCTCCTGGAACGACGCGGCATCCTTCTCCTCGTCTTCCTTCAGGCTAAAGAGCTTGGGATTCAGTCTTTTGGGCACGATCAGGTTCCAGTAATAGTCGCTCAGGGTATCCCGTCCGTGATTCACCAGAGTGAACTGGAAAGTGCCCTCGGCCCGGCGGCCGCCTTCGGACCTGGTCAGCTGGAGCGCCTCGCTGTCGCCGCTCACCACGACTTCGATGTTGGGCCGCTTGAGCGAACGGAGGAACGGGGGCAGCAGGCCGGAGGAGATGGCCAACAGCGTCAGGCCGGCGAACAGGGTCGACAGGAAGGGGTTGTCGGAGATGAGATCCAGCATGTCCCAGCCGAAACCGAAAGTGAGCCACCCGATCACCAACAGGGCGACCAGGATGATCACCAGCACGGACAGATGGATGACGCCCCGTTTGGTCATATGAACCCGATACCGTTTCTGCCTTAATTATACCATCCATTCCGGTATCCTGTCGTGTCTCAGCATGACGGCAGAATCGACCAGTCACCTTTTCCGCTGATTTGCCCGTGTCCCTGACCGATGGTAAGATTTATTAAATTAGGGGTTCAATATTTCAGTGGGGCAGACATATGACTTCCGCTTCAAAAAAACCGAAAGTATTGGTGGTCGATGACGACCCGCTGTACCTCGACGCCTATTCGCTTAAATTCGAGAAGGCCGGATTCGAGGTGATTCGGGCCGAGGACGGCGAGGAATGCCTGGAGGCCGTCAAGCGCGACAAGCCCTCGGTGATCGTCCTGGATATCCTGATGCCGAAGATGGGCGGTCTGGAGGCACTGAATATACTGAAGAACGACCCCGAGACCAAAAGGATTCCCGTGGTCATCTCTTCGGCTTTGGATGAGAAGACCGATATCGAGAAGGGTCTGGCCCTGGGGGCGGAGCGTTATATCGTCAAGGTGGAGATGACCCCCACAGAGATAGTCGAGGAGGTCAAGAAGTGCTGTCCCAAGCTCTGAGGGAGGCGGTCGGACGCGAAAGGTTTTCCGCAAGTGAGCCCCGCCCGGAAAGGCGGGGTTTGGCGATTTCGGATACCGGTGTCGGGGCTCAGGCCTCGTGTTGACATCCGGTCAGCGGAAGTATAGGGTATAAGGTCCTTTATAGCTGAAGAAGGCATCGTCCACGGAGGTTTCCATGAAGAAGGGCGTTACGGTGACGTTCGGTCTGCCGCTATTCATCTGTTTACTGGCGGTGAATATCATCATGGTCCTGTCTGTCGCCATCCTGGTCAGGTCGACCTGTCCCGGGGCGGAGGATTGTCAGGAGCGCGTCGTCGTCCTGCCGGGTGGCGAGTGGGCTGACGGCGGGGAGGGCGGAGCGGCCGACGACGGCGGAGAGGCTGAGGGGCCGTTATGCGTTCCCAGATTGGTCAGTGACGATTCGCGGGACGTCAGCGTGCTCACTCAGATGGGCGACTGGGCGATGGATACGACAGTCAACGTTTCGGTCCAGTCCGGCGGTTTTTCCCTGAAGGCCGAAGCGGAGGTCACCCGGTTGACGGTGCATCTCGACCCGCCGGTGCTCGTGGAGCCGGGCAAGCCGGTCAAGTTGCCGCCGCTGAAATGGGATCGGGCGACCGTCGCTCCGACAGGCGTCATCGTCTGTACCGTCGAGGATGACGGAACCTGCAGCGCCTCGGTCCGGTCTGGCGATCCCCTGAAAGGGTGGAGCGACACCGACGGCGCGGCCGACATCGCCGTCCGCGTCGATTACCGGAACGACCGGCCCGATGAGGTGTCCGTACACTTCCGGGTCAAGTCCGCCATCAAGGGCGGCGGGGTGACCGGCCAGGGTCTCCACAAGGCCCCGCCACCCGGATTCATCAGGTACGGCACCAGCACCAACACGGTCGCGCCGGCGGTCGGCCACGCACGCTGGCGCTGCGTGTGGCTGCTCTGAGTGACGGCTCGAGGTGTCCGGCTACGGACGCCTTTTTATTTTTCCACACCGAATTGGCGAAAAAGGGCGCCAGATATGGTATAATGAAATCATGGAGAAAGCAGGGAGGATAAATCATGACGTTAGCACCTGGATCGGCCTGCCGCTCCTGCTGGCCGTACCCGCTTTCCTTTTCCTGGCCGCCGAGGCGACGATCGAGGATCCGGCGAGCGCTTCGATATTCTACGCCTGGTCTGCCTCCTGTTCGACCGTCTTCCTCTGTCTGGCGCTGGTCAAGGTATTGCGGCGACGCCGGGTCAAGACCGAATGAGTCCGGGCCGTGAGGCCGCGTCGGACACGCCCCAGGGGCGTGTTTTTCGATCCGTCGGGTCGCTGCCGCCGTGCAGGGAGGGACGGTCTCTGTTAATATGACCGTTGATGATATGACTTATCGAGATCCGGAAAAGATGCCCGACATGCCGCTCGAGGAATGCTTCAGGATAGCGGCCGATTTCTGGGATTTCCTGACCGAGGAGACCCACCTTTACGGTTTCGAGAGCGAATTGCCGCACCCTAAGGATGTCATTCTCTACGCGTCGACCAAGGTGTTGACCGACCTGGACCGCGATCCGGCCAGGACGGCGGCGATAGCCGAGGAACAGGGCACGACGCCGGACGCCATGAGATGGGGCGCGGCCCGGGCCATCAAGTTCCTGGATAACTTCATCCCCGACCGAGAGGAGTATGACCGGCGCTTCCGTTCGGTCAGGGAATTCAAGGATACGTCAGTCGGGAAGGGCGGGTCCTGAGTCCGTAATCGGCGAAGGGGTGTCAGCCGGACGTCCGGTGTCCCTGTGACCGGTCATGCATCATCCTCATCAGAGACCTATGCGATTCACCGCAGCGATCAGGTCCAGGCATCGCTTCACGGCATTTTTCCTGTGGTTAGGGCTGTTCTCCGGCCTGGCCCAATTCTCGCTGTTGCGCGAGGCCGTGACCGTCGCTCAAGGCAACGAGGCTGCTTATGTCCTCGTGCTTTTCTTATGGCTCATCGGTACGGGCGTCGGCAGTCTGGTGGCGCTGCAGCTGATTGCCGGCACCGCGCGGTCGATGCGGCGCGTCTTTTGGCTGCCGGTCGCGGTCGCCGCCGTCCTGCTGGTCGGTATATCATCCCTCCGCCTTCTGGCTTCGGCCGGGGGGCTGGCCGGTCAGGTTCTCTCTCCGGTTCCGGCCCTATTCCTCTTCTCGGTGGGGGTGCTGCCGCTCTCCCTGTCGGTCGGGCTGTCGTTCGTCGTCGGCGTACGTGATCTCGCCCCGTCTGCCGACCGGATGCGGGACACCGCCAACCGGGGCTACCTGACGGAGGTCATCGGCTTCGCCGCCGCCGGCCTGGTCTATCGGTTCCTGCTTTTCCGGATCGACGCGTTAACGCTCGCTCTCCTGCTGGCGGCGGCCGCAGCACTGTTCCTGGCGACCGGACCGGGATCGACCCGCAGGAGAAAGGCGGTCCTGGCAGTCGCGGTGACGTCCGGACTCATCCTGTTGATTCCGTTTTTGGGAACGTTGGAGCGGGCCAGCCTAGGTTTTTGGTACGGCGGGGCGGAGTTGGTGCAGTCGGAGAATACCCGTTTCCAGCACGTGGCGGTCACGGAAAGAGGGGGACAACACGATATCTTCGCGTCCGGTCGGTATGCCGGTTCGGTCGGCCTGGTCCGGGACGCGGAGATCCTGACCCATCTGACCCTGACTAACCTCGATTCGGTCCAGAGAGTGCTGGTGATTGGTGGCCTGGGCGCCACCCTGCAGGAGGTACTCAAATATCCGGTGTCACAGGCGATCTATACCGAAGCCGATCCGGCGCTCATCGGGATCGTCGCCGGGCATGATTCGGGGTTACGTCAGGCTCTGGACGACCCGCGGGTGCAGGTAGTGACGACCGACGGGCGCCGGTACTTAGGGGAGGGCGGCGGACCGTTTGACGCCATCCTGCTTTCTGCGGATGTGCCGACCAGTCTGGATCTCAACCGTTTCCATACGGTCGAATTCTATGAGGCGGTGCGCTCGCGGCTCACCGATTCCGGGGTGCTGGGCATTGCCTTGCCTTATGGGATCGATACGGCCGATCCCCTGAGTGTCGGGATGGCCGGCACGGCCTATCGTTCGTTGGCCGCCGTCTTTCCGCATGTCCTGGTGCTGCCGGAGGACGGATTGCTGTTCGTGGCCTCGTCCGGCGGGCTCGATTACGCGTCGCCGGCCAAGATGGGGCGACTGGTCGGCGCCGGCATCGCGGCGGAATACGTCTCGCCGGAGTACCTCGAGTACCGTTACGGCACGGAGCGCATCGATGCCGCGCTGGCCACCTTCGGCGGGAGTGGTCGGGTCAATACCGACCTTGATCCGTCCCTGTATCTGGACGCGGTGGCGCGGGAAGGGGTGCGGCACAGTTCACGGGTACGGTTCGTCGGAGCGTCGACGGACCTGCTGCGGAACTCATTCTGGCCCGCCCTGATCGTCCTGGCCCTCCTGATTCCGCCGTTCTTGAGGCGCGGCCGGCGACAGGCCCGTTACGGCCGCTTCATCGCCTTGCTGGCCGGGATGGGTCTGCTTTTCGAGATACTGTTAGTCTACCTCTTTCAGGTCTCGTTCGGTTTCCTCTACAGCGAGCTGGCGGTCCTGCTGTCGCTGCTCATGTTCGGCTTCGCCGCCGGGGCAGCGGTCTTCCTGCGCCATGAACGGCGGCTGGTCGCCTGGGGACTGCGTTCTTACACCATCCCCCTCTTGGTCTTCGCTCTGGCCGCTCCGTTCCTGGTGCTTGACCTGCCGTTCAAGCGGCAACTCATCTGGACGCTCTGTTTCCTGTTGGGGACGATCCAGGGTCTGGCCTTTCCGCTCGTCAATTCGCTTTATGGCCGGTCCGTCGGCGCCGACGGATACGATCCCGGAAAGATATACGGCGCCGAACTCGTCGGCGCCGCCCTGGCCGCCCCAGCCGGTCTCGTGCTCATTCCGGTCTGGGGCCTGCTCCCGGTATTCGATCTGCTGATCGGATTATCGGTCATCCTTTGCGTCGTGTCCCTGCTGCCGGTCCGCCGGCGTTGAGATTCATTCCCACAGGCCCGGTATCGTCGAGCCGTCCGGACACCTGCCCCGGAGCAGGTTATTCTCCTGGACGAAGAAGCCGCTGCGACTGATCGCCACCGAACCGTCGGCGCAGTAGGTGGTATTGGTCTCGACATCGGGGATGTTCCCGGCGTAGACGTGCCTCAACCCTTCCTCGAGCGCCAGGCGCCGTGCTTCGTAGAGGGTGGTGAGAGGCGTCGCCGGCACGGAGGTCAGCTTGTAATCGGGGTGAAAGCGGGTGAAGTGCAGCGGCACGTCCGCGTCGAGCTCATCACTGATCCAACGGCTGATGCCGCGCAGCTGCGCCTCGTCATCGTTCTCCCCGGGGATGATCAGGTAGACGATCTCGAGCCAGGTCCCGCTCTCATGGGTCAGGCGGGCCGCTTCCAGGACAGGCGCCAGGCTGCCGGAAGTCAGTTTGCGGTAGAATTCCTCGCTGAATCCCTTGATGTCGAACTTGACGGCGTCGAGGTGGGGGAGCAGTTCCCGGAGCGGCTCCGGATTGACATAGCCGCCGGAGACGATCGCTGTCCTGAGACCCTTTTCCCGGGCCAGGCGGGACGTCTCCAGCACATATTCGTAATTGATCAGCGGTTCGTTATAGGTGAAGGCGATGATATCCGAACCGGACCGCAGCGCGTCTTCTACCGCTTCGGCCGGGGACAGGGGCACGGTATCGACCTCGCCGGGGAAGCGCTGCGATATCTCCCAGTTCTGGCAGTGGAGGCAGCGCAGGTTGCAGCCGGTAGTACCCACGGAATAGGCTCGGGCGCCGGGCAGGAGGTGGTAGAACGGTTTCTTTTCCACAGGGTCGATGTGGCGGGCGGCGACCCGGCCATAGGTCAGGGAATAGAGCCTGCCGTCGACATTCTGCCTGGCCCGACACTGGCCGATCTGTCCGGAGGAGAGGATGCAGCGGTTGGGGCAGAGGGCGCACTGGACGCGGCCGTTGCCCAGCTCCTCGTAATAGGCCGCCTCCTGTCCGGGAGGCATCTCCAGCAGCAGTTCCACCGAGGCTTCCCGCCTGATGATGAAATTGAAGACCAGCGCGATGACGGCGATAAGGAAGAGTGCCGCGCCTGCGTTGATGATCCAGAATCTCCAGGTTTGCCTCTCGGCGGTCGGGCTCATATCATAGCGGTATATGGACGAAGTCATTATAACACCGCTGCTCCTCGGACTTTCAACCGGCGTCTATTGTTTCACCTACTGTGCTCCTTTCCTGGCGTCCTATCTGGTGGCCGAGCGTCACGGCAGCTTGGTGCGGGTAGTGCTGGAGTTCATCGTCGGTCGGTTCGCCGGTTATGCCGCTTTCGGCGCCGTTTTCGGTTATCTGGGCGAACGGCTGACCGGCCTGGAGGCCGATCTGGTGGTCATGGCCGGCATGCTGCCGTTAGCCCTGCTCATGATCCTGTACGGCATCGGGGCTTTGAAACGCCGGACCGAGGCTTGTCTCGGCCGCTTCCGCCGGGTGAGGATTCCGCTGCTCATGGGTTTCCTGACCGGAATCAACATCTGTCCGCCGTTCCTGATGTCGCTCGGTTACGTGTTCACGCTTCATGCATGGCTTAAGGGCATGGTATTCTTCATGATGTTCTTCGTCGGTACCAGCGCCTATTTCCTGCCGCTGATGTTCGTCGGCGTGCTGGGCCGCAGCCCCGCCTTCCGGTTGGCGGGCCGCCTGGCCTCGTTGGGCGTCGGTGCAGTCTTTCTCGTTTACGGCATATTCTATCTGGTGCGAGGCATCAGCCTGGCGCCTCATCTCTCCTGAAACATATGAATTACCGCACCCTGATCATCCGAGCGAACCGTTGGGCCGCCTGGCTGCTCCTGCCCATCATGCTGCTCTACCTCGTCTCCGGTTATGGCATGACCAAGGGGATCATCACCCCTCGGACGGCCGCTTGGCTGCATCTGGACGTTTTGGCGATACCTTTCCTGGTCACTTTCTGCGTGCATGCCGGGACCAGCGTCTGGCTGGCCTTGGTGCGGCGACGTCTCGACCGTAACCGCTTCCTGATGGCAGTCGTCGTCGCGTCGTTTGCCGTGATCCTCATCTATTTTCTGCTCCTCGAGACAGGAATCATCTGACCTATAGGCATATGGATCAGACAGTGATCAGGACCGAAGCCGCGGATGACATCAAGGAGACCGTCCGGCAGACCGTAGACGGACTGGGCGGGTTCGGTCGGTTCATCGGGGAGGGCGAAAGGGTGTTGGTGAAGCCGAACTTCAACACCTGCGACCCCTTCCCCGCCTCCAGCGAGTTCGGTTTCGTGGCGGCGGTCGTCGATCTGTGCCATGAGTCCGGAGCCGGCGAAGTGATCCTGGGCGAGTCCTCGACCCATTTCCTGGAGACGCGACGCGTCATGGAGGGATGGGGGATAGACCGCTTGACCTCAATCCGTCCCTGGCTGCAGGTGGTCAATTTCGATGAGGGACGTTGGGTCAGGAGAGAGGTGCCGCAGGGTCGGTATCTGAAGCACCTGTCCGTCCCCGAGGTACTCGACCGGGTCGACCGTCTGCTGCTGTTACCTTGCCTCAAGACGCATAAGTACGCCGCCTATACCGGGGCGCTCAAGTTGTCGGTGGGACTGATGAAGCCGCGGCAGCGGCTGGCGCTGCATGTCCGGCGGATCCAGGAGAAGATCGCCGAGATGAACACCGTGATCAGGTCGGATCTGGTCATCATGGACGCGCGTCGCTGCTTCATCAACGAGGGGCCGTCCTCCGGTGAGGTCAGGGAGCCGGGACTGGTCTTGGCCTCGCGCAGTCGGACCGCCATCGATCTTGAGGGTGTAGCGATCATCCAGGGGTTCGAGGGTAATTCACTGTCCGGCCGGGAGCCGCGGGAGCTGCTGCAGCTGGCCCGGGCGCTGGAGCTGGGCCTGGACGGTTGAGCCCGGCCGGCGGGCCGGTCGGCAGTGGATTTGACCGTCAGACCGGGATATGTTTCTCTCTGGGTACGAAGTCCTTTCGAGAAATGAACGCTTCCGTCAGGAGGGTAGACCATGACCGCCAAAAGCGATCGGCCGAAGAAGGCAGAAGCGACGCCGTCCGTCCGGGAATTTTTCGATGCCAAGAACCGCATGATACGCATGAACAACACGCGGTTCTGCCGGCTCAAGAAAGGGGCCTCCGATACCTCGTTGCGGATCTTCCGCAGCTGCCTGAGGCGCATCCGGGCCGAATTCGAAGCCGCTCCCTGGAAGGAGCGTAATGCGGTCGTCTTCCGGTCTGACCAGTGGAATCTCAAGATCGACAAGGAAGACGTGCTGATGGCGTCCCGCCTGCTGCGCCATGAGGCCGTGGGTTTCAAGGTACGCGTATCGACGCGCGGCCGTGACGGCCGTAATCCGGTCTACGTCATCACCTACTATCACTGGCCCCATCTCTGAGAGGCGCCGCCACCGTCCGTTCGCGGGCGGTTTTTTGTCTCTTGACCCCCCGGAGCGACCCCGATATCATCCATCCAGCTTTTTCCCGCGTTCTTTGTGGAGGTGCGAGCCATGACACCGGAACGAGTGAAAGAGGTCATCAGTTTTTATCGGCAGCGACTCGAGGTATTTGGAGCGACTCCGATACGGTTCCCGTCCGACCGACCGCTGACCAAGGACACTGATGCTTTGGAGCATTGTCACTGGATGCTCGATCGGATGGAGGAGTTCCTGGAGCAGGGCCAGCTGGAGAAGGCCTTCCGTTGGCTGGGTTTCATCCAGGGCTGTCTGTGGAGTGTCGGCTGGTTCACGGTCGACGAACTGCGGCACCACAATTCACCCCACCCGGCCCGCTGATCGTCTGTCGCGGGCCTTTTTTTGCGTCTGGGCGGGCCGTCGGGCACCGGAGTTTACAGCGCCGGCGCCGCGCGCTACACTCTAGGCGAAAGGCGGCCCTTCGCCGCCATAATCACGATCGATTATGTGGCCCGTTTACACAATATTGATAATCATAGGTTTCATCCTGCTCATCTCCATCCGGCAGGTGAACGAGTTCCAGCGGGGCGTGAAATTCCGTCTGGGGAAGTACATCGGCGTACGGCATCCCGGCTGGCGCCTGGTCGTCCCTATCTTCGAGTCGATGCGCATCGTCGACATCCGGGTCCGGGTGGCTGACGTGCCGGACCAGGAGACGATCACCAAGGACAACATCTCCACGCAGATAAACGCCGTCATCTATTACAAGGTCAAGGACGTGCAGAAGGCGGTGATCGAGGTCGAGGATTACCGATGGGCGGTGAGTCAGCTGGCCCAGACGACGATGCGTAACGTGGTCGGCGAGCTCGAACTGGACGAGCTGTTGCAGGAGCGTGAGGCGGCCAGCAAGCGCATCCGGGACATCGTCGACACGCTGACCGACCCCTGGGGAATCTATATCGAGAACGTCGAACTCAAGGACGTGGTACTGCCCGAGGATATGAAGCGGGTCATCGGCAAACAGGCCGAGGCGGAGCGCGAACGGCGGGCTGTCGTCATCAAGTCGGAGGGCGAGGTCCAGGCGGCCAACAACCTGAGGGACGCCGCCTCGACGCTGACCAAGTCGGTAGGCGCTCTCCATCTTCGGACCCTGAACACGCTTAACGACCTCTCCTCTGACCAGTCCAATACGGTCATCTTCGCCGTTCCGCTTGAGGTGCTCCGCGCCTTCGAGGCAATGGCCGACATGGGCAGGAAGGATCAGTAGGACCGTGCTCTATCAGCCGCAAACAAAGACCGGCCCCGATAGGGGCCGGTCTGTTCTGTGGTCCCGACTCATCATTGGAAGACCAGGCAGGAAAGAAGATAGTTTTCCTTGTCATTGAAGGTGATATGCACGTGCGGACCGGAGGTGTTACCGCCGTCCTGCCAGGTCTGGCAATCGCAGGTCTCGACTTTCTGGTTGTCCGTGCAGGGGGTGCCCGGGAATCTGCACCAGCCTCTCTCGGCGGCCTTATAGCGCGATGGGGGTTCCTGGCCCTGGCAGCACCGGCCGCCGACATGCCCGATCTGATCGCCCGCACTGACCTGTTCACCGCTCTGCAGCGGTGTGCCGTCGGCCTTAACGAAATCCTTCAGGTGACAGAGAGAGACGTTGCCGCTGGCGGTGACGATCACGACGCAGTTCCCGCCGACGTTCTTGTGGGCCGTCTTGGCCCCGTCCCAGACGTAGGCCTTGCCGTTGACCGGTGATTTCAGGGCGTCGCCCCAGCTGCCCCCGGTGTCGATAGCTTTGATTTTGGTGTAATCGTAGTCGGCATCCTTGAAATGGTAATTGCAGGAGACCTGTTTTCCTGTCACCGGCGCGACGATGCCGCCTTCCAGGGTGCATTTGTGTTCCTCCTTGGCCTTCCGGATGGCCTCGGCGCATTTTTCAGGTATCCCGCCGCTGGGAAACCCGTCTTCACTGGACATTTCAAACTCGATTTCGATCCGTTCTACCACTTGGATGGTCAAGGCACCCAGGACGGTCATTTCGGGATTGACCGTCCGCAGGATCAGGTAGGCGCTGAGCGTCAGGAAGAGCCCCAGGATGGCGTTCTTGATCTTCTCCTTGCCCTTGGCCACCCGGGTGGCGTCGCCCCCGGCCGTCAGGTACTGGAAACCGCCGACCATCATCATCACCGCGGCGATTATGGTGGCCATGCCGATGGCGTACTGGTAGACCCCGTTGAGGTATTCGGCCAGCCAGGGGACGTCGATCGTCTTGAGGTCGTCCTCGCCCTCATCAGTCACGGTGATGTTGGTGAACTTGATCGTCGGTATCGGGACGGCCAGCGCCGGTTTGTCGAACTCCAATATCTCTTCCTCATCGTCGTCATCGGCAGCCTGCACTAGGAGAGGGAGGCATATGAAAAGCGCCAGGACGATCATCCAGGCGATGGTCCGTTTCCTGCGCCTCTCTCTGTTGCGGGATAGAGTCATGATACGACGTCCGGTCCTGTATTCATTCTATCACTAAATGAGGCGATGAAAAACCGACCTATAAGGGTCGGTTGTGGTCGATTCATTCGACTCCGGGAGTCTCGCGGATGATGATGCCGCGTTCGCCGTCGGTGAACACGTAACTGCGAGGCCGTTCGTCGTCCCGCATGATGCGTGTGGTGTACCAGACGTCGCAGGGCCCGCTGCTGAAGCAGCGCCAGGAGGCGCCGGTGAGACGTCGCAGCGGCTTCAGTTCGACGATGTCCGCCTCTTTCTCCCATTGCCAGGTGCCGCCGTCACGCTGTTCGCGCACCAGGCGGGTCTCGGAACCGTTGGAGTAGAGATGGGTCTGCGGTCGGTCCTTGGTGTCCATCACCGTGGTCAGGACCCACAGGTCGCAGGGCGCGTGGGCCCAGCAGAGCCAGGCCACGTCGATCAGTCTCTGATCGACACCCAGAGTCATCTCCTTGAGTTCGGCGGCGGTCGGTGCAGCCAGCGCCTTCATGATCGGTGCCTCTCTGGGCACTTCCTGCTGGGATGCCAGACCGATCGAGGCGATCAGTACGGCCGCGGCGATACCGATCCCCAGCCCTATCAGGAGCGATCTGAGTCGGTTCATCGGGAACCTCCCGTGAAAGGGGCGAAGATGCCCGCGGGGCCCCTTTGGCCCTCTCGGGTCCACTACAGTTTCGCATCGGATGTCGGACCCGTCAATATCGGTCCGATCGAAAAAAGACCCCGGCTGGCCGGAGCCCTATCTCTAACGGTTCAGAAGCGCCTCAATCCCAGGCGGTAGAGCAGGAGGTTCTTTACCACCCCCAGGCCGTAACGGATCGAGGGTAGGAGCCCGATCTGTGAGGCCTCATCGAAGTAACGCGTCGATATCGGTATCTCGACGATCTTGAGGTCGCGGGACGCCAGTTGGATGATGATCTGGGTATCGAAGACGAAGTTGTCGGAATTCCGCTCGATGTCTATCTCGTCGAACACGCGGCAGTCATAGGCCCGGAAACCGGAGTGGAACTCGGTCAGCGCGGTGCCGAGGGCCAGGTTACCGATCTTGGTCAGGCCGATGTTGCAGACGAATTTCCAGCGGGGCATACCGCCGGCCAAGGCGTTCTCCCGCCTCATCATTCGGGAGCCGAAGACGGCGGAGCAATCATCATTCACCAGTTTCTTGATCATCTCAGGGATGAATTTCGGGTCATATTGGTGGTCCGGATGCACCATCACGGCGATATCGGCGCCTCGCTCGCGGGCCAGCCGGTAGCAGGTCTTCTGGTTACCGCCGTATCCACGGTTTCGCGGATGGACCTCTACGGTCATCGGCAAGGTCCGGGCCACCTCGACGGTCCGGTCGCTGCTGCAGTCATCGACCAGGATGACGTCATCGACCCATTCTTTGGGCAGGGCGTCATAACAGGCCACGAGGGTCTTTTCCGCGTTGTAGGCGGGCATGACCACGGCGATCCTTTTCCCTTTGTATGGCATAAGCGATTCCGGTACGGACGCCGACAGTCTTGCCGACCCGGGTCAACCACGGGCTCTGTTCGGCGTCCGGCGACCAGGATAAACATATAGTGCGCTGTCAGCCGCGTCAATCGTTCTGACCGCCCCCGCCGTCGCCCCCGCCGCCTCTATTGCCCTCGGATGACGGATCGCGCAAGGACTCCGGCGGTCGCTCGGGTCACTTGAAACGATCGGCAACAGATGCTATAATTTAAGTAGAATCAGCGAAAAACAAAGACAAAAGAGTAAAAAGATGTTCTTACAGCAGCGTAAAAACGCCAGGAACCGCGTATTGGTTATGGTGGCCGGCGCGGGGATGATCACCCTATTTTTCGGGGTTTTTGTTTTGGTCGACCGTCCGAGGCCAGCCGGCGCGGTGCGCGTCACCTCGGCCGCTTGGGATGCTGGGGGGTCGTCTTGTTGCGGTTCGGCGTCCGAGTCGCTGGCCGAAAATCAGGCCACCGAGCCGGCCGCGCCGGTCGTTCCGGCGGTTCCGGATACGGAACCGCCCGTCGCTGACCGTGATGCCGACGGCCTGACCGACCATGACGAGAACACCGTCTTTCATACGGATCCCGACCTTTTCGATACCGACGGCGACGGTTATGGCGATGGACAGGAGATCGAACGGGGGTACTCGCCGCGGCATGATGGGGGAAGGAAGCTGGATCAGGTGGATTCCGACGGGGATTACCTGATAGATTCCTGGGAGTTGGAATTGGGGACGGACCTGATGGACCCGGATTCCGACGGCGACCTCTACCTGGACGGGACCGAGGTGGCGGCCTCTTATGACCCGCTCGACTCTCGGCCGACGCTGCTCGACAAGCTCATCAAGGTCGACCTGTCCGGACAGCGCCTCGATTACTATTTCGACGACCATCTCTTCGGTTCGTTCCCTGTCTCGACCGGCAAACCGGCCACCCCGACGCCGGAAGGGGAGTTCATCATCCTGGATAAGGTACCGGTGAAGTATTACGGAGGGGCCGGCTTCGATTACCCGAACACCAAATGGAATCTGCATTTCACCACCCAGCGATGGCGCTATTACATCCACGGGGCCTATTGGCATGACAATTTCGGTCAGCCGATGAGCCACGGCTGTGTCAACGTGCGTTATGAGGATATGGAGTCTTTGTACTGGTGGGCGCAACACGGCACTCGGGTGGTCATCGACTGATCGGTCGGGGACAACAGAAGAAACGAGATGGCGGGCGCCGCGAGCGGCGCCTGTTGACTTACCGCCCCCCTGCTGTTAAGGAGAGATAAGCCGCAAAGGAGGCTGAAATGGCAGTAACATCAAGTTGCGGAACCCGGCTCGCGCTACCCGTTCTTTTCCTGTCGTCTTTCCTGGCCCTGCCGTCTTGCGTCGTCACTCAGCCCTACGCCCCGCCGTTCGTCCTCAGGCCGGTTCCCGAACTCAAGGGACCGCTTTGTACCGAGGAGATGAAGGCCCAGGTCGGACAGGACGAATGTGACGCCCGGCGGGACGCGTTGGTGCGTCGCAGTCTGGCCGCTACCGTTTCCGTCGAACCCGCCGACTACGATCCGTCCGGCACCGGGGTGAAGGACAAGCGGTTCGGCACCGGGGTGATCATCAACGGCCGGGGTTGGGTACTCACGGCCAACCACGTGGTGGCCGGCGCCAGGTACGCCGTCGTCACCGTGCAGCATATCGGTTCTAAGGGCGGCGGACTGGCTTTCGCCTGGCGCGGCGACATCATCATGCGGGTCGCCATCACCGCTCCGGAATACGACGCGGCCCTACTCATCCCCCTGGACCGCTGGACGGCCTTTTCCGATCCGGCCGAACATTGGGGGATCTATGCCGACCTGGTTCCCGGAGAACTGGTCTGGCATTTCGGCCGATCGTCGGTCGGCAAGAGCGGACAGATACACCTGCTCGGCACGGAGTTCCAGGGCATCAAGGGCCTGATGACCATCACCGCTCCGGCCGTCATGGGAGATTCCGGGGGGCCGGTCTTCGACCGGCATGGTCGCCTGATCGGCCTGGTGATCGCCCACGGCACGCTCGGTTCCGAGGAGAGCCTGACCTTCTGTGTTCCGGTCATGACCGCTATCAGCGCGCTCATCGGCGCCGGCGAAGAGGCCTTGGAAAAGGCGAGAGAAGACGCTCCGACGACCTCACCATGAGTGAGGTCTTTTTCGTCAGTCCGGGACCTTGAAACATCGTCGGGTATCGGTTATGATAGACGGTTCGAGGGATATGATATCCGGCCGCCCTCGAGGGCGGCCGGGAACTGGAGGTGTCGGATGCACCGGTTCGTTCTGGCATTACGGGGTATCTGGAACAGATTGCGGGACCTGCCGGAGGAGTTGGCTGAGAGGTTCGTCGGGCAGCTGCTGGCCGAAGGCCTGACCGCCTCCGCCCGCGGCGCCCGTCTCGAGTCACGGGCGGTCCGCGTCAGCGTCGCGGCCGACTCTTTCCGGGACGCGGAGCAGGCCATTGCCGCGACCGCCCGGGATGACGATCCTTGGATCAATCAACGGGTCCTGGAACTGATCAGGCACCAGGGTCGGGAAGACCTGATACATTGAGATCATCATCCGTATCCGTCCGGCGCCTAGCGCCGGTTTTTTCATCTGTCGCCCCTAGGCCGTAAGCCGTGGTATCATGATTCGGTAAGACACTTCACTTGTCACATCAAGACTTATGGACGGCGAAGAACTGAAGAGGATGCTGGTCAGACAGGAGGAAAAGCTGGAGGCGATCCATCAGTCGGTCGAGCGGACCAGGAGATACTTCCTGATGGCCTTGCTGGGTGCGGTCATACTGTTCTTCCTGCCGCTAATCGGTCTCCTGTTCGCCCTGCCGACGTACCTTGAGGTACTCAGCGGTTTCGGGGCGTTCTGATCCGTCTGCTGATTTACGACATTCCCCGCCATGTCTTTCGACATAAAACCAGTGAGCCGCGGTGAGAGGCGCAAGTCCATCGAGGTGGTCGTGGCGCTGGTCGTCATCGTGCTGACGATCAGCACGCTCTATATCTGGTTCAGCTTCGGTTCCCGGCCCGCCACCCGGACCGCGGATACCGACGATGATATCCCGGTGCCCACGCGGTTCGCCGGCCTTTATGAGGGCAGCGTCTTGGCCGGGTGGACCACGCCGTTCCTTGAATTCAATTCGATCGATTATCAGGCGGTATTGGAGGGCGGTCGGGTCGCCCTGGTCTATTTTCACGCCGACTGGAGTGAGGCTTCCCGAGACGAGCTGACCGAACTCTTCGCCTGTTTCGAGGAGCTGACCGAAGATAGGGTGGTCGGTTTCCGCGCGAACATCGGAGACAACCGGACTGACGAAGCGGAGGCGGACCTGGCCCGACAGCTGGAGGTGGTCAGCGAGCGGGTCAAGATACTCATCGATCAGGATGGGGTCATATCGAGGTCTTCTGAAACTTGGGACAAGGACAGGTGCAAGGAGGAGCTGTCGGGTCTGGCACCGTGAAGATGCGGCAGGCGTCTCGACTTCTTGATCGCAGGGATAAAAAAGCCCCCGGATCACATCCGGGGGTTTCGGTCAGCATCATCTGACCAAGACGATCCATGTCCCGGTATCGGGACGGCGGGCGCCGATCGGTACGCAGTAGGGGAGCAGCGAGACCGTCGGAGTGAACCGCCTGAAGATGTCGGCCGAACCGGTCAGGGCCGCCGTCAGGAAGAGCAGGAGCAGCTTGCGGACGGTCTGGCGCGGCAGATGCCAGGTCGAGCCGCGGAGGTAGTCGACGAGATCGACGACCTCATCGCAGCCGAAGCGTCTCTTCAGCTCCTCGTAAATGCCGATACCCTGGGTGTTGAGGGCGGTCCGCAGGCGGAATGAGAACTTACGATCCAGCTCTTCGGACAGCGTCCGGACGTAGCTGTGTACCTCCGACATCCCGGAATCACCGGTGAAAGCCGCTTGGGAGCAGAAGGTGACGTGGCCGACGGCCGGCTCGCCGAGCAGTCCGTTCAGCGACGTACGGACGGTCTCAGCCTTGATCCACGACGAATCTTTCAGTCCGGACTGGCCGGCTCGGACGATTGGCGTACATAGCGCCAGGGCCTGCTCTGTCAGGTCGGGTAAGGCGATCGGCGATGGTCTCATCTTGCACCTCCAAGGATATTGGTCGGACCTGCAAAGAACCGCTCACTTTACATATTTTTCGTGTTGTCGTCAAGCCCCGGGGGCGGACCGGATTTTCATGGAGCGGTCCGATTACCCGGTCCGAGACCGGCCTCGTTCCAAATCCGGCGCCGTGATATAGTGGTTGAAGCCGATTTTTCGAGTTATCAACAGTGAAAGTAGGCCACCCTAAGGGTATACTGACCTAACGATGATAGACGTAATCGAGGTCTATGTCAGAGAAAAAATTCATCATGGGCAATGAGGTCATGGGCCGGGCGGCTCGAGCCGCCGGAGCCAAGGCGTTGTACGGCTATCCCATCACCCCCTCTTCCGAGATACTGCATTTCTGGTCGGGTGAAGCCTGCGGCGAACAGGGCCGGAAAGAGGGCTTGGTGTTCCGTCAGGCCGAGGACGAGACCGGAGCGGGTTTCATGCTGATTGGCGGCGTCTTGGCCGGCGCGCGATCGTTCACGGCGACAGCCGGTCCGGGCCACGTGCTGATGCAGGACGCCTTCTCCATGGCTGAGGCGATGCGGATTCCGGTGGTCGCCTTCATTACGCAGCGCGGCGGACCTTCCACTTCGACCGTCATCTATTCCCAGTCCGAAGTCAACCTGACCTGCTTCGGGGGTAACGGCAACGGTTTCCGCGTGGTCTATTCACCGTCCAATCTCCAGGAACTGTTCGATTACGGCATCAAGATATTCAATACGGCCTGGAAATACCGTTTTCCGACCTTTCTGCTGGCGGATGGTTACCTGGCCAAGATGATGGGCGAGGTCGAGGTCTATGATCCGGCGGAGAAGGGAATCAAGATGGTGCCGACCGAGGCTTATATGCTGGAAAAGGACCGGAAACGGCCCCTGTCCGAGGTAGTGCCGACACCGGAGATCGACATCAGGGAAGACGGCGGCCGGCAGTACGAATGCCTGCGGAACTGTCTGAACCTGGAGGAGGAGACCTATGCGGTGAACATGGAGATCAAGGAGGCCTTCGACAAGGCGGCGCCGGAGATCGTGGAACACGAGGATTACGGCCCCCAGGACGCCAAGACCCTGGTCGTCGCGCACGGGCTGGTATCCTCAGCCGTGCGGGCGGCCGTCGATGCGCTTGCTGAGGGTCAGGACAAGATCAGGCTGTTCCGCCCCATCACCCTGCGACCCTTCCCTGAGGAGGCGTTGCGGCAGGCAGCGCGGGGAGCCGAGCGTATCATCATCGCCGAATCGGCGGTCAATCAGCTGGCGCGTTTCGTGAAGGAGTCGCTTTACGGCCATTGCGACACCGCGCTCGAGGAGTACTTCCGGCCCTCCATGGGCATATTACCCAAGGAGATCATCGATCTCGTGACCAAAGCCTGATATGCCAGAGAGCAAACCCAAACGAGCGACCAAACCCGAAGATTTTGAGCTGGCCCTGCCTAAGTGCGCTCGCCTGTCTTCCAAACCGCATTCGTTCTGCCAGGGGTGCGGCCACCCTGAGGTGCTCAAGGCGCTCGGTTTCGCCATCGATGAGCTGGGAATCCAGGACCGAGTGGCCTTCGGCGTGGATATCGGCTGTTCGCTGCTTTCCTGGGACTATTTCAACATGGACAGCGTGGAGACCCATCATGGCCGCACCATCCCGACGATGGTCGGTTTTCATCACGCCAATCCGGAAGGGGTGGCCGTGGCCTATGTCGGCGACGGCGGGGCTTACGCCATCGGTTCCGGTCATCTGCTCAACGCCGCCATCCGTAACGAGAACATCACCGTGATCGTGGTCAACAACGCGGTCTACGCCATGACCGGGGGGCAGGAGGCACCGACAACGCTGCCCGGACGCAAGGTGGCCACGGCGCCTTGCGGGGCCGACGAGTATTACATCAAAGCACCGGAGATCATCCGCAACGTCAATCCGACCGCTTTTGTGGCCCGGGGCATCACCTCGGTCCAGGCGCCGCTCAGGACGATCATGAAGGAGGCCCTGACGCACCAGATGGAGGGCAAAGGATTCGCCTTCGTCGAGGTGCTGTCGCAATGCCCCCTCAACTGGAAGACCCTCGATAAGCCGGAGAAGACCTTCGAGGTCCTGGAGAAGGAGCTGGCCCAGGCCTATCCCGTGAAACGTTACTGACTGTCCTATGAAAGAGCCTTTCAAGATAATCGCATCCGGAGAAGGCGGACAGGGAGTGCTGTCCATCGCCAAGATCATCGCCTACGCCGCCTGGCAGCAGGGGTTCCATACCATCTACGTGCCGTATTTCAGCACCGAGAAGCGCGGCGGCGTGTCAGTGGCCTTCGCCCAGATCTGGGACAAGCCGATACCGTTCCCCAAGTTCCATAAGGCTGACCTTTGGGTGGCCCTGTCGCAACGGGCGGTGGATCGCATCTACGACTACCTGCACGACGACACCGTGACCATCGTCAACAGTTTCCTGGTCAAGGACGTCACCCGCATCAAGAAATGGAAGCCCTACGAGATCGATGCCACGACCATCGCCAAGGAGCAGTTGGGGAAGCCCCGGACCTTCAACATGGTGATCATGGGCGCCATGCTCAAGTTCGTGCCGGGCCTCTCTCAGGAGGGTTTCGCCAAGGCGCTCGAGAAGACCTTCAAGGACAAGTACGAGCGGGATGCCTCGCTGCGGGAACTCAACGAGCAGGCCTTCAACATCGGTCATGATTTAGTTAAGTGATATGCCAGGCAAGAAGAACACCAAACAAGACGAGGGCCTCGAGCGTTTCCGCCCGGTGGGCGAGGAGACTGACGAGATACGGGCAGTGCGCTTCCTCGGTCTCTGCAAGAGCTGTGGCGAGTGCATCGTCAAATGTCCCGTGAAGTGTATCGACTGGGACGATCAGGAACTCGGCCAGTTGGGTGAGCCGGCGATCCGCATCGACCTGGACAAGTGCATCGGCTGCGAGACCTGCGAGCAGATCTGTCCGGACGCGGCGATCCAGATCACCAAATTGGACAAGAAAGCGGAGGGTTAAGACCTCCGGATTAAGCATCTCTAAAACGACGATCCTATGGCGATCAAGAAAATCGAAGTGAAGAGGGACCTCTGCATCGGAGCGGCGCCCTGCGTCTTTGCGGCCGGCGGCGTGTTCGAACTCGATGCCGAGAACAAGGCCGTCATGAAACTTAAGGACGGCGAGAAGAATTCCGGTCCGGTCGAGGTCGGTCAGCTCGAGGACGGTACGGTGAACGATGATGCGCTCAGGGCGGCGGCCGAGGCCTGCCCGGTCAAGGCGGTCTACCTGTATGACGAGAACGGGGAGCAGGTCTATCCCCAATGAATCATGGACAGGTTCGATTATCTGATCATCGGCGGTGGTGTCGCGGGCACGACCGCCGCTGAGACAATCAGGCAACGTGATGCCGCGGCCAGTGTGGCGATCGTCTCCGACGAGCCGCACCGGCTCTATTCGCGCGTCATGCTGTCCAAACCACAGTTCTTCCTGGAGAAAATACCGTTCGATTCGGTCTGGCTGAAGAAGCCGGAATGGTACGACCAGAGACAGGTCACGCTACTGTCCGGACGGTCGGCCGTCGGTCTTGATCCCGAGAAGAAGGCGGTCACGCTCGATGACGGTACCGAATTGGGTTACGGCAAGCTCCTGCTGGCCCTGGGATGTAAGGCGAGAAAACTGCCGGTTCCCGGAGCCGACAGGAAAGGGGTCAATTATCTTCGGACCATCGATGATGCCAAGGAGATCATCGCCCGGGTCAAGGAGGCCAAACGGGCCGTGACCGTCGGCGGTGGCTTCATCAGTTTCGAGATGTGCGAGATGCTGCGTCTGGCCGGCCTCGAGGTGACCAACGTGTTGCGGGAGAGATACTTCTGGGAACCGGTGTTGGATGAGGTGTCGGGGTGTCTGGTCGAAGAGGCCATGGAGGCGGGTGGAGTCGATATCCTGCGCCAGACCGAACTCAAGGAGATCGTCGGCGAGGACGGGGTCCGGAGCGTGGTCCTCAAGGACGGACGGGAGATACCTTGTGACATGGTCATCATCGGTATCGGGGCCTGCCTGTCCGCTGACTGGTTGAAAGAGGCCGGTCTTGAGGTCGGACATGGCATCTGGGCCAACGAATACCTGGAGACCAACCTACCGGACGTCTGGGCGGCCGGGGACGTGGCTGAGTTCAACGATCTGATATTGGGGGAGAGGATCATGTGCGGCACCTGGGTCAATGCTCAGGTCCAGGGACGTCACGCGGCGGCGGCCATGACCGGCGAACGTCAGGAGTTCAGGCTGGTGTCCTATTACACGGCCCACGGGTTCGGCATGAACATCGGTTTCATCGGGGATGTGATGCCCGGTCCGGACCGGATGATGATATCCCGGGGCACTCCGGACACCGGTTCCATGGTCCACCTGCTCATCAAGGACGGCGAGATCATCGGCGCCACACTCATCAACCGGAACGAGGAGATTGGCGCCATCGTCAAGCTGGTGGAGCAGGACGTCAAGGTGGAGATGCATCTGCGGGAACTGTCCGATTCCGATTTCGACCTGAAGAGCCTGCTGCCGCAACAAGGATAAAACCATTATATTTATGGCCGATACCAAAAAAGAGACCGGTCCGTCTGGATCCGACGGCAGGATCCGCGTCGGTTGGTTCACCTTCTCCTGCTGCGAAGACAACACCATCGTCATGACCGAGATCATGAACGACCATTGGCAGGAATGGAAGAAGATCTTCGATTTCCGTCATGCCCGGGTACTCCGCAAACACAACGTGTTGGACGAGCTGGACATCGCTTTCGTGGAAGGGGCAATCGCCTCGGACGCCCATCGCCAGGAACTGGAGAAGATCCGGGAGAGATCGAAACTGCTGGTGGCGGTAGGCTCCTGTGCCGTGACCGGCATGCCCTCGGCCCAACGCAACCTGTTCAGCGAGGAACAGAAGAAGGAGATCGAGTTCCTGGTGGCGCGCTTCGCCGCCCTGCCGGAAGTGCTCAAGGTGGCCGACGTCGTCAAGGTGGACGCCGAGGTGCCGGGCTGTCCGATGAATCCCGAGACCTTCCTCAAGGTGGTGAATGAGGCGGTGGCCCGACTGAAGGGGGAATAAGCCAAGCAGACCCATATGCATACCGTAGACCTGTCGCTAGACCACATATCGAAGATCGAAGGCGCCGCGTCGCTTGAGGTGCGGATACGCGATGCCAAGGTGGAACACGTACACCTGAAGATAATGGAGTACAAGCGTTTCTATACCCGGGCCATCGAGGGCAAGCCGGCGGTCGCCGTCCCGCAACTGCTGTCGCGTATCTGCGGCACCTGTTCGAACGCCCACGTCATGTGTGCCGTGGAGGCGGCCGAGCGGGCGTTGGGGGTGAAGCCGTCGCCCAAGACCATGCGGCTCAGGCATCTCACCATGTACGGACTGAACATCAGGGACCACGCCCTGCACCTGTACCTCTTCGCCATGCCGGACATGTACGGCAAGGATTCCTTCCTCGATTTCGACGAGGACGACGAGGAACAGCACCAGCATCTGCACGACGCCTTCGACATCAAGGCTGCCGGCAACTACTTGTCGACCCTGGTGGCCGGACGGTCGGTCCATGCCACCTATCCGACCGTCGGCGGTTTCATGAAGCATCCGGACGAGGCCGGGATCGGAGAGGCCGTCAAGAGACTCAAGGAGATCCGTCCGGCCGTGCTGCGGATGATCGATACGTTCCGGAAATGCGACTTCAGCTTCGACCGCCAGACTGAATTCATGGCCCTGGTGCCGTCGGACCACTTCGGTTTCATCGACGGCGAGATCGTCTCCAGCGACGGCTGCCGGGTGGGCGAGCAGGATTTCCGGCAGCATCTGGAACATGTGGTGCTGCCGTACTCCATGGCCTCGGCCTACACGCATGAGGGCAAGGAATTCATGGTGGGGGCATTGGCGCGGGTCAATCTGGCCAAGGACAAGTTGCATCCTCAGACAGCCGAATCGATCGGTCCGGCGCTTGAGGCCTTCCCGTCGACCGACATCTATCACAACAACCTGGCCCAAGCCATCGAGGTGCTGCACTGTCTGGACCATGCCGTGGAGATCCTGGAGAAGGAGGATCTCTCTTCGGAACCGCCGGTCAAGCCGGAGATGAGGGCCGGCGTGGGCATCGGCGTCGTCGAGGCGCCGCGGGGTACGCTCTATCACCGCATCGAGACCGATGACAAGGGTATGGTCACCCGCGGCGAGGTGATCGTTCCCACCGGACAGAACCAGATCAACATGGAGCGCGACATCGCCGGGCTGGTCAACGGATTGCTGCCAGACACCGACAAGGAGACGATCGAGTTCGAGATAGAGAAGCTGATCCGGGCCTACGACCCCTGTATGAGCTGCGCCTCGCACTTCCTCAAGGTCAACTGGGACGAGGCTTGAGACGGCCGCCCGAATGCCTGAACCAAGACCGCCGGGTCATCCCCGGCGGTTTTCGGTCCGTCACGGCCATACGGTCAGATCGTCCGGTTGGCCAGGTCGACATGATGCAGCGTGTATCTCTTCAGGTCCGCCGCCCGCGCGGCGTCGATCACTTCACAGGGGGACCCCCAGTGATAGGTGAGGATATCATCGGTCCGGACCTCGTCCAGGTCCAGGGGGCAGTCGAGGCCGCGTCGGATCGTCTTCGGGACCGGCTCGCCCAACGTCAACTTGCCTTCCCGGAGAAGGAGCGGTTCGGACAGCAGGGTGACGGACGGTCCGTCGACCGCGGTCACCCGGCCCCAGCTGATGCGGCAGGAATCCATGCTTTCCAGGGTGTGTTCGGTCTCCGTATTGCCGGTCCGCTTCCAGATGTCGAATACGTGGAAGGAGTGGTGGGGTAGGGCGCCGGCGGCGAGCTTGTCGGTCACCAGATTGAAGGCCCGACCGCCGATCCGTCGCCGCATTCCCAGGGTCTCGCTCAGGTGGCGGTAGAACGGTTTCCGTCCCACCGCCTCGAGCAGGCGATTACCTATCCAGTAGGCTTCGACCACCTGCTCGTCGAACGGATCGGCCAGACCGTTGGCTTCGGCGATCAGCTGCAGGTAGGGATACATCGTCCGGAACATGCTCAAGAGCGACTCCAGTCCGGGGTCGCTCTCTCCTTGGCGCAGATAGGCCAGTATCTCGCTGTTGGCGTCAGGTCCGCAGTAGTGGAGCCGGTTCGGCCCGAAAGCGTACCTGCTGCATCGCAGTATCCCGTCCACGTGGTTTCGGTGATTAACGGACGCGGGCTCCGCTGGCCGCCAGGCCCTGGGGCTCGTCGGACGGCCGATGGGCTACGGCGACGATCAGGCCCACCCCGGCCGTCAGCAGCAGCATGGCGATGAGGGATAGCGGCTGCAGGCTGTGGGTCACGAAGGCCGCGGTCAGTATGTTGGTGACGAGCGTCGCCGAGACCAGCAGGGTGGCCACATAGGTCGCCGGAGCTTTCTGCAGGGCCGCGTACCAGGTCAGGACATATCCTGACAGCAGGACGGCGGTGAGGAGGGTCCAGAGCCACTGTTCCGGACCTAAGGAGGCGGCGGTCGTCAGTCCGCCCTGCCAGATCATGACGATACCGAGCAGCAGGGATCCCAGCGTCATCCGGGCCGCTGCCACGGTCATGCTGGAGATGTCCCGTAGGGCTATCTTGGCGATGATGTTCTCGACGGCCCAGAACAAGGTGGCCCCCAGGATCAACAGCTCCCCCGAATCGAAGTTGAAGCCCCGGAATCCGCCGATGGCTAGGTTAGCCACGGCGATCGTGCCGATACCGACCCATTGCAGGCCGTTCATCCGCTCCTTGAGCAGCGGGATCGCCAGGAGCGCCACCCAGATGAAGAGGCTCTTATGGATGAAGGCGGCGTTGATCGCTGAGGTCTGCTGCAGGCCGGCGAAGAACATGATGAAGGGCAGAGAGCCGCCGATCACGCCGATGGCGCCGAGTTTCAGCAACTGCCGCCGGTTCAGGGAGATTATCTCAGGACCCTTCTTCAGGGCGATGAGCAGACCCAGCAGGAACAGGGCGACGATGCCGTTCTTGAGTGTCGTGAAGACCACCGGATCGGCAATTGCGGTGACCGCAGTCTTGGTGAGGAAGTTGTTGGCCCCGGAGATTATCGCCGTGGTCAGGGCGAGCAGGGTGGCTGAGGCCAGATAGCGGTTCTTTAGTGAAGTCATCGTTCGGCTCATAGGTTATTTCGGTAGATTTAGGTCCCGGTCCTAATTATAGACCAAGGCCGTCGTAAGGCAAAAGAAGGGATGGGTGGCCTGCTCAGGTGAAGGAGCGCTGCCGGAGCGCTTCGGTGATCGCCACGATCGCCTTGTCCTCGTCGATGTCCGGCGGCAGGCCGATGACCGTCACTCGTTGCAGTTTGCCCAGCTTGATGAGCAGCCGCAGATAGGCCAGGGCGTCGAAGTCATGCATGGTGACGGCCGGCGAGCGCTCGAAATTCCGGAGATCGTCGAAGACGTTAGGCGCCCCGAGCCCGATCACCGTATCGATGACGGTCATTTCCTCAGGGATATCCCAATCCTCATTAGGGTCCACATCGACGAAATCGGTCTGCGGAAAAAGTCGCCGTAGACGCGGCAACAGACGCAGGGGGAGGGAATCGATCGCTATCTCCGGATTGCCGAACACGAACACGCGCATAATCGGGTCATCACTGGGTACAGCATCGATTATAGCCCATTAGGGGATATCGGACATATCCAAGGACCGACTTGACACCTTTTATTTAATAATTTATATTCATAACATAAGTCAACTAAGACTGACGACGTATGGTCAAAAAGACATCCGTTACCCGTCGTCCCGGTCAGGGTCGTGGTCTGAGGCGCGGTTTCAGTCGCGGCCGCGGTTACGGTTGGGGCTGGGGCCGACATTGCCGGTTCTGGCCGCCCTTCTGCGGACACTTCCCTTGGTTCGACGGACCCGGCGGGGATTATGAAGAGGTCCCTGAGGACGTGTCCGATGGACAGGAGCGGAGATGGATCGAGCAGCGATTGGAATGCCTGGAGGAGGAAAGGGCGGAATTGGCGGATCGACTCGCCGAGATCAAATGACGGGATCATGAGGACTGCGCGCCTGGGCCTGATGCCCGGCGCGTGGTCTTTTGGTCCGCCTAAGGTTATAATCCGTACGGATATGCCCATCACCAGGACAATCTATGCCGTTTGCCTGGCAGCCCTGTTGACGCTGTCTTTATCCGGTCCGGCGATGGCTGCCGATGACGCGCAGTCGTGCGGGATCTATTTCACCGGTGTCGGCTGCCCGCATTGTGCCAAGACCGACCCGGTCGTCTTGGGTCAGATGCTCAGGACGCGTCCGGACCTGACGGTAATCGAATACGAGGTCTATCAGTCGCCGGGTAACGCCCGTTTCGCCCTGGTTTATGATGAGAGGTACGGCACCGGACTCAAGATACCGTTGCTCATATTCGATGAGTCACACCATCTTTCCGGTGATCTGGATATCCTGAGGGAGGCCGATCAGGTCTTCGACATACTGGGGCCTAACGGTTGCCTGCTGCCGACCGGCGAGTCGGTCGGCCCATCGTCCCTTGACATCAGGTCGCTGCCCGGGCAGCCCAAGATCTGGCACGGTGAACGCATACTGATCGGGTCGGGCGGTGACGGGCCGGACAGCGAGACCTTGCGTCGACTGTTGTACGACGATGACCTTTCCGGTGTCCTGAACGGTCTGGTCCATGAGCCGATGGCGCCGCTTCCGGTACCCCTCTCCGGGGGATCGGTCACTTTCGAGCACGCCACCCGCGTCGGTTCCTGGTTGCTCCAATGGAACGGAGCGGGGCCGGAACCTGCCGCGGTCGGTGTCGGTCAGGAAACCGCCGGCGGGTCACTCGGCGGCCCGACGGAGCCGGTCGGCAGCGACACGGCCGCCGGTCAGCTGACCGTCCCCAAGATACTCTCCCTGGCAGCGGTCGACGCGATCAATCCCTGTGCCATCGCCGTACTCTCCCTGATGCTCATTGCCATCCTGGCCTACAATCCCCGGAGGCGCAGCCGGGTGCTTCTGGCCGGACTGGCCTTCGTGGCCTCGGTCTTCCTGATGTACCTGGCCTATGGCCTGGTCATCGTCAAGTCGTTCCACCTGATCCAGGCGCTGACCGGCGTGCGGCTCTGGCTGTACCGTTTCCTGGGCGGTTTGGCCGTGCTTTTCGGGATACTGAACATCAGGGACTATATCCGTTATCGCCCAGGCGCCTTCCTGACCGAGATGCCGATGTTCCTGCGACCGAAGGTCAAGAAGGTCATCTCCGGAGTCACTTCGCCGTCCGGCGCTTTCACCGTCGGCCTGTTCGTGACGCTTTTCCTGCTGCCGTGCACCATCGGGCCTTATGTCATCGCCGGCGGTATCCTGTCGGCCCTGGAGCTGCTGCAGACCCTGCCCTTCCTGTTGCTCTATAACGCGGTCTTCGTGCTGCCCATGGTGGCGATAACCCTGCTGGTCTACTGGGGCCTCACCCGAGTTCAGGACGTCACTGAATGGAAGGACCGGAACATCCGGCGCCTGCATCTGGCTGCCGGAGTGATCATCATGCTGCTGGGGGTCGCCATGCTGGCAGGCCTGGTCTGAGTAATTATGGTGCGACCCAGGAAAAAGAGGACTGTACGTTTCGACCCGGCATCGCGGTATTTCAAGCCGCGGGCCATACCCCTGTCCGAATTGATGGAGGTGATCCTGGGTCGTGATGAGTTAGAGGCGCTGCGACTCTGCGACCATGAGGGCCTGGAGCAGACCGCGGCGGCCCGCCGGATGGGCATTTCACAAAGCACGCTGCATCGCATACTGCGGGCGGCCCGCCGTAAGGTCGCCGATGCCCTGAGCCACGGCAAGGCGATCCGTATCATGAGGGCCGGGAAAACTGAATGAATGGATCCATGAGTCTCCTGTCTAAACGTGCCAGATACATCGTCGTGACCCTGATCGCCGCCGGTGCGGCGTTTGTTCCAGGCCTTTTCGGAGTCCGGGCGACGACCTCTCTGGAAGCCGCCGACACCTCACCGGGTTCATATCTCAAGGGTCGGGTGACAGCCGTCGAGTCGTTGGAGCCCCTCGAGGGGGCTGAGGCAGTCCTACAACCCTTTCAGGAAGTGACCGTGCGGATATCGAGCGGTCCGGAAAAAGGGGATGAGGTCCGGGCCGTACAGTACGAAGAGATCGTCAGTGGCGCGACCAGTGACCTCCGCCCCGGCGACCGCGTCATTCTGCTCAAGACGGAGATCGACGGGACCGTCGAATATGCCATTACCGATCGGTACCGGATACCGTCGCTCCTCTGGGTCTTCCTGCTGTTCTTCCTGTTGGCCGCCGTTTTCGGACGCTGGCGCGGGGTGACGGCGATCGTCGGCCTGATGTTCAGCGTCGGAGTCCTGGCGCTGTATGTGGTGCCGTCGATATTGCGCGGCGGCAACCCCCTGGTGGTGAGCGTCATCGGAGCGGTGATCATCGCCCTGTTCTCGCTTTATTTGTCCCACGGCTTCAACCGACGCACTTCGGTGGCCCTCTTGAGTACGCTCATCACCCTGTGCCTGTCCGCCCTACTGGCCGTGCTGTTCGTCTCGCTGGCCAGATTGAGCGGGTTCGGTTCCGAGGAAGCCTTCTATCTCCAGGTAGGCTTCGGTGATATCAACATGAGAGGACTGCTGCTCGGCGGCATCATCCTCGGTGCTCTCGGCGTATTGGATGACGTGACCACGGCTCAGGCGGCAGTGGTGGAGGAGCTCAAGAGGGCCAACGCTTCCCTGGGTTTCAAAGAGCTGTACCGTCGCGGCATATCGGTGGGAGTGGAACATATCGCCTCGCTGGTCAATACCTTGGCGCTGGCCTATTTCGGGGCCTCCTTGCCCCTGTTCCTGCTTTTCACCCTGGATGTGTATCAGCCTTGGTGGGTGACGATAAACGGCGAATTGGTGGCGGAAGAACTGGTCCGTACCTTGGTCGGCAGCGCCTCATTGGTCTGTGCCGTGCCGATCGCCACGCTGGTGGCGGCTCACGTCTTCTCGCGACGCAGGGTGTCCTGACCCGACCGACCGCAATCGGGAGGCCGTCCGCCTCTTTTTTTATCGGTCGGGCCGCGTTATACTGAGGGGACCGAAAGTAAGGAATATCCTATGACCAAGCGGCAATATATCATATCGTCCTTCATCATCTCTTTGGCCGGCACCCTGTTCGCCGGGTATCTGGCCGGGGTCAAGATGTTCAGCGGCAGCTGTGCCTTCAATGAACCGTGTCCTTATTTCCTGGGTCAGCCGGCCTGCCTGTTCGGCTTCGTCACGTTCCTGGCGATGTTCCTGAGTTCGGCCTGGTCGTTGCGTCAGGCCGACCGGATACCGACGGCGGCCAGGATCAATACGGCGGTGGCCCTCTTGGGGATGTTCTTCGCCGGCTACTATTCCTTCGGTGAGCTGTCGATAATGGTCTATGCGCCGGATGAAGCCCCGGCCTACGGCATGGGTCTGCCCACCTGCGTCTACGGTCTGGTGTTCTACGTGATCATGTTCGCGCTTTCATTGCGGGCGGTCCTCAAGGGCAACGACCGACCGACCGGACCTGAGGCCGGCCCGCCGGCCGCATCGGATACCGGCCAGCCCGACGACGAGAAGCCGGCGGGGGAGTCCGGACAGGGCTGATAGCGAGCGGACGCGGCATGACCGCGTCTTTTCGGTCTGTCTGACGATGGACAGACGGCCGGCCACCGTGTCATATTGACCGAGTCCTTTATAAATGACGGGAGTGAGACGGGAGATATCCGAGATGAGTCGAGAAGGATGGGGCAAGCCCCTGCTGCGCCTGATGGATCAGGCGGCCCGGGAGGACGGCGTCTGGATAAGAGACCTGTCCGCCGGCGATACCGTCACCGTAGTGACCAGGAATACCCGGTACGAGCTCAGGATATTGGATCCGGAGCGCCAACTGGTCCGGGCGACGAGTGACGGCAAGTACGTCACCGAACCGACCGAACTCTGCATCCAGGGCAGCAGCCTGACCGGCACGGGAACGATGGTCCGGACAGGTTGGGTCGCCGTCGGTTATCGCCTGCTTCTGGGCGCCGACCTGTTGCTTTCCGAGACCCGCGAAGTCCATCTGAACGGGATCAAGATACTGCCGGGGCCGGCAGGTCCGGTCCACTGAGTCGACAAGAGGCCGCTGACGGCCTCTTTTTTTGTCCGGCGGTTTGTCTCTTGGCGGGGGCGGTGCTAAGTTGACCCGGTCCGTTCACAACATCATCTGACAGCCTGACAGGAGGTGTGAGGTGGAATCGAGAGAGAAGGTTCGGGTCTTCCCCGTAGGTTTCCTCTGGGGCGCAGCCACCTCGTCCCACCAGGTCGAGGGAGGCAACTGGAACGATTGGGCCATTTGGGAGTCGGACGGCCACGCCAAGGACATGTCCGGGCGGGCTTGCGGACACTGGGACCTGGAGCGTTTCACCCGGGACGCGGACCTGCTCCCGAGACTCTCCTTGAACGCCTATCGGATGTCGCTCGAATGGAGTCGTCTCATGCCGCGGCCGCACACTTTTGATGCCGCGGCGCTGCAGCACTACCGTCGGATGCTCGAAGCACTCAAGGCACGGGGCCTCACGGTGATGGTGACACTGCATCACTTCACCAACCCGCTCTGGTTCTCCAGGTCCGGAGGCTGGCGCCACGGCCGACTCGAGCCTTTCCTGGAATACGTCGACTTCGCCGTACGGCACCTGGACGACCTGGTCGACCTGTGGGCTACGATCAACGAACCGATGGCGGTCGCCATCATGGGTTGGCTGCTGGGACAGTGGCCGCCCGGCCGGCGGCGTGACGTCTGGGGCGCGGTACGGGTCGTCAGCCGTATGTGTCGGACCCACAACCGGGCCTATCGTCTGATCAGATCCTTGAGCCGCAAACCGGCCGGACTGGTCCATTCGATGATCTGGTACGAGGCGGCCTCACCGAGACGATCGGATCGCCTGTTGGCCCGTCTGGCCGATCTCATCGGCAACCAGTGGGTCTTGCGGCGGACGCGGGGCGATTTCATCGGCGTCAATTACTATATGCGGGAATGCTGGAGCTGGGACCGTTTTTTCCCGCCGCGTCTGGTCAGGCTGCCGCCGCGGGGGCCGGTGAGTGATTTCGGTTGGGAAATCTCGCCGGACGGCCTGTATCACGTATTGCGTTCCTTGCGACGCTATCGCCTGCCGGTGTTCGTCACCGAGAACGGTATCGCTGACCGTGACGACCGTCTTCGGGGCGCCTATATCCGTGACCATCTCCGGTCGCTGCATCAGGCGCTGCGGGAGGGTGTACCGGTTCGAGGATATTTCCACTGGTCGCTACTCGATAATTTCGAGTGGGCCGAAGGATTCACCAAGCGGTTCGGTCTGGTCGAGACCGATTTCGCCACCGGCCGGCGCCGGATCAGAACGAGCGCCCGGATCTATGCCGGAATCGCCGCGACCAATGCTTTGGAAGCGGAATAGCGTCCATCTCGAGATGGACGCTATGTTATTAAAATATATTTAAAGTTAGCCGATTAGATGGACCGCCGCGGACCGACATGGTAAAATACAGGCATATGAGACTCAAAGTCCTGATGATCGAGGACGATCAGGCCTTCGCCGAGATGTACCAGTCGGCTTTGGGGACTTTCGGCATCGAAATCTGTTGCGCCGCCAACGGCCGGGACGGTTTGAGGCTGGCCCGCAGCAAGCATCCCCAGGCCATCCTGCTCGATTTGGCCCTGCCGGACAAGCACGGTTTCGAGGTGCTCAAGGAGCTGAAACGTCATGACAAGACCAAGGACATCCCGGTGGCCATCCTGACCGTGTTCGACGATGAGAACCTCAAGAAGTTGGCGCTTCAGCTCGGAGCCAAGTGTTATCTCATCAAGAGCGAGCATGAGCCTAAGGAGGTGGCTGAGAAACTGATCGGCTGTTTCTGCGGCGAGGACGACTGCTCTTCGCGTGAGGGGCCGGCGGATTGAGCCGGTCTCAGGTTAATTGACGGAAACCCGCGCCGATCGGCGCGGGTTTTGCTGTCTCCCGGTCCGGAACGGCCGATAACTGGTGCCGGACGGACAGGCGGTGTATGCTGGTGAGTAAACGCGATATGGGGAAATTATTGAAGGATGATTTTTTCGGCCGACCGACCCTGGCCGTGGCCCGGGGACTGTTGGGGGCGTCTTTGGTCCGTCGGACGCGAAGCGGTACGGAAAGGCACGTCATCACGGAGGTCGAGGCTTATGACGGTTTCCGTGACAAGGCATCCCACGCCCATCGCGGCCGGACGGAGCGGAATGCGCCTATGTTCGGTCCGGCCGGCCATTGGTACGTCTATCTGGTCTACGGTCTGCATTGGATGCTCAATATCGTGACCGGTCCGGCCGGGTATCCGGCCGCCGTGCTGATTCGGGGTACGGATCGGGCCATCGGTCCGGCGCGCCTGACCAGGACCTTACGGATCACCAGGCAGTTCGACGGACGGAAGGCCAATCGACATAACGGCCTTTGGATCGAGGCGGGTAGCCAGCCGGTCCGCCCTGCCGCCGTCAGGCGGGCGCCCCGGATCGGGGTCGACTACGCGGGAGATTGGGCCAAGAAGGAATACCGTTTCCTGCTCAAGGATTATGACTTACGCGGATAGGGAGGAGGCCGGCCGACGTCTGGCTGCGGCACTTGAGGACTATCGGGGTGCCGCCGATACGATCGTTGTCGCCTTGCCGCGGGGCGGCGTGGTTTTGGGTCGGGTCATCGCCGATGAACTGGGCCTGCCGCTGGATATAGTCGTACCGCGGAAAGTCGGTGCTCCGGACAATGAGGAGTTCGCGGTCGGGGCCTTGGCCGAATCGGGCGAGGTTGTCTGGTCGGAAGGTGATGTCGCCAGGTTCGATCGGGACGAACTGGAGCGGACGGTCGAACGGGAGAGGGTTGAGGCGCAGCGGCGCCTGGAGACGTATCGGGTCGGACTGCCGGAACGGGTCCTACGGGGCAAGACGGTGCTCTTGGTGGATGACGGTATCGCCACGGGACTGACCATGTCGGCAGCCGTACGGACGGTCCGACAGGAGAAGGCGGCGCGGATCGTGATGGCGGTACCTGTAGCCGCGCCGGATTCGGCCCGGCGGATCGCCCGTGAGGTGGACCGGTCGGTAATATTGGAGACGCCGCGGTTCTTCGCTGCTGTCGGTCAGTTCTATGAACGCTTCGATCAGGTGACCGATGAGGAAGTGATCACCCTTCTCAAAAGATGATAGCCCGAAGCCTATGAGGACCTATTGTCTGCCCGACCCCTCGTCGCTCGAAAGGCGGCTGCTGCGCCGGATCGGTGGTTCCGTATCCTCTCCGGCCCGTTGGAAAGTCTTCCCCAACGGTGAGGATTTTTTGCGCGTGGAGAAGGTCGTTTCCCGGGTCTGTGTCCTGGGCCGGACCGCGCCGCCGGGAGACAATCTGTTCCGGACATTGCTCCTGACGGATACCCTGCGTCGGGCCGGAGCCCGGCGGATGACGTTGGTCATACCCTACTTCGGGTACGCCCGGCAGGATCGGGTAGGCCGCAGGGGGGACGCCTTGACTTCCTCTTTCATCACCTCCGCCTGTGCCGCTGTCGGAGCGGCCAGGCTGGTCACTCTGGACCTGCACAGCGATCGGGTGCGGCAGGATTCGCCGATCGTCCTGGAGAACGTCTCCCTCTGGCCCGAGCTGACCCGGCCTTTCCGGCGCGATCTGGCCGGCCGGGAACACACCATAGTCGCTCCTGACGGCGGCAGTCGCCATCGGGCCCGGGAGTTCGCCGGATTGCTGTCCGGCAGATCGGGGTCGCTTTGGTTCGACAAGACCAGGGATCGGACCGGCCGGGTCCGTTGCGGTCGGCATCACGGCACGCCGGTCGGCCAGACGGCCGTTATCGTGGATGATCAGATAGATACCGGCGGGACGGTCCTGGAGGCAGTCCATCGGCTGAAGCGGCTCGGTTTCCGCAGATTCATGCTTTGCGTGACCCATCCCCTGTTCTCGGGGGACGCGTTGCGCCGGGTCGGTCGGGTCTTCGAGAAGTTAGTAGTTAGCGATTCCCTGCCGCTGTCGCCCGGGATCCGGCGACAGTACGGCATCACGGTGATAGACGCTTCCGGTCCGCTGGCGGCCGCCATCCTCGGCCAGCGCTAGATCTTACCTGAACCGACCGGGCCGACACCCGCGTCCCGGAGGAGTCTTGAAAGTAATCCCAGCCTGTGCCAGGCTGAGTTGACGCACCTTCATAGTTAAGGACTTTTTCCTGGAGGTATGGATGTCCTGGTACAGGATCATGATGATATCCGCCCTCACTTCGGCGCCAGCCCTGGCCGGAACCAAGGGCGATGACGAGCCTCCGGCAGAACCGACCCATACGATTCATGTGGTCACGGCAGACGAACTGGTCACCGCCAAGAAGCGGCAGCTGGACATCTACAGCCATCTTTTCGGACGTAAGTCCACGGTGGTGAAGCGTTTCAACCGTCGTGATTCGCGTTTCGTCCGTGCCGGCACCAGGCTGCGGGTCCCGGAGATCGAAGAGGGCGAGGACTACGTACCGCTGCCCGCCCGGCATCCGGCGGCCGTCGGACATGACCGGTACATCCTGGTGGTGTTGGATCGGCAGTGGCTCGGTCTCTACGAGCGCGGTCGGCTGATCATCGCCTATCCGGTATGCACCGGCAGCAAGAGATCCGCCAATCCTGACGGTACGGTCACCGACCGCCGCACCCCGACCGGGGCATACCGGATCTTCGGCAAGGACGAGGACCATGTCTCCAGTAAGTATCCGGAACCGGACGGCGGTTCACCGATGCCTTGGGGGCTGCAATTCACCGCCGACGGCGGGTACTGGGTCCATGGCGGCGACATGGTCGGTTATCCGGCCTCTCACGGCTGTGTCCGCATGTTCGCTGAAGACGCCCGTGACCTGTTCGGTCGGGTCCAGATCGGTACACCGCTTTCGGTGATCGAGACGCTGGACTGAACGGCCCAAGCCCGACTCCCTGAGCGGGCTATTTTATTTCCGCCCGTTCACCATCGGGCCGACTCATGGTATCTTTAAGCATGTTATGCTTTTCAGGGACCTTATCGCCTATCTGTCGATCATAGTCATCCTGGCGCTGGCTGTCCTGATCGTGGTCGGCGTCAATATGTATACGGCCCTCAAGCCGGAGAGGTACTTTTCCACCGTCACCCCCAGGAATTTCGGCCTGGATTACCGTCCGATCACCCTAAAGACAGCCGACGGGGTCAGTATCGCCGGATGGCACATTCCGAGCCAGGACGGTCCGGCGGCCGCGGCCATCGTCGCCCTTCACGGCTATCCGGCCGATAAGGGTGACCTCTTGGCTCACACCGTCTTCTTGGCGGATACCTTTGACCTGCTACTGATAGATTTCCGGTATTTCGGTGAGAGTGGGGGAGATTTTTCCACGGTAGGCGCCCGCGAGGTGGCCGAATACGAGGCGGCGGTGACTTATCTTCGGGATTTGGGCTTCGAGAAGGTCGGTGTCTACGGCTTTTCGATGGGCGGAGCGGTCGCCTTGATGGGGGCGGCCGGTCCGGTCAGGGCGGATGCGGTAGTGGCCGAGGCGGCCTACCAGGACCTCTATACTATGGCCGAAGAGACCTTCCGCAATCTGGGTCCGCTCAAGAGGCCCTTAGGTTGGCTGATGCGTCAGGCCGTAAGACTCGTCTTGGACATCGATCTCAAGGAAGTCTCCCCGGCGAAGGCGGCGTCCGCTCTCGACATACCGGTACTGATCATCCATTCGCGACAGGACCAGGTCGTACCCTTCGGGAGCGCCTTGGCGATACAGGGGGCCCTGCAGCATAACGATCAGGCGGAGTTCATGTTCACCGACGCCGTTACGCATGGTGAGGTGTCCCGTGATTTCGCCACGACCCTGCGTGATTTCTTTTCCCGACACCTGTTAAGATGAATCGAATATGTCCTTGATCGATTTCCTCAAGGTCGCCCGGCGCGACATCAAGGTCGGGGCGGTGATGCCCAGCTCCCGTTTCGCCGTCCGCAAGATATTGTCTGCCGTGCCGGACGGCTTGAATAAGGTATTCGAATACGGGCCGGGGGACGGCGTATTGACCAAGGAGCTGTTGACGCGTCTTCCCGAAGAGGGTCGGTTGCTGGCCGTGGAATCAAATCCGGAGTTCTGTGCGGTCCTGAGCCTGATAGACGACCCCCGACTGCAGGTGGTGAAGGGCGACGCCCGTGAGGCCGAGAATCTGGCTCAGGCAGCAGGTCTCGAAGCGTTCGATCTGGTCATCTCCGGGATACCGTTCAGCCTGATGACGCCCGCCGAAAGGAGCGAGTTGGTGGACGTGACCCATCGGCTGTTGCGTCCGGGGGGCGTCTTCCTGGTCTATCAGGTCTCGCCGCTCATGGTGCCGTATCTCAAGAAACGGTTCGAGGTGAAGACCTGTCTGGCCCTGTTGAACATCCCGCCTTATTTCATCATGCGTGCCCGGCGCCCCTGACCGCCATGCGACCGGACAGGACATCCCAGAGTTTCGCCGGACGTGTCTATGAGGTGGTCCGCCGCATCCCGCGCGGTTCGGTCATGACCTATCGCCAGGTGGCGGAGGCTGTTGGCAGCCCCCGGGCCGCCCGGGCCGTGGGCTCGGCGCTCCGCAAGAACCGTGATCCGCGCGTCCCTTGTCATCGTGTGGTGCGGGCGGACGGGCCCGGCGGATACAATCGTGGCCCGGAGGTCAAGTTGGAGTTGCTGCGCCGTGAAGGGGCGATAGCGCCGGACGGGCGGGGGGCCCGGCGGCGCCCTGGCGGGACCGGCCGGTCATGACCGGAGATATGCATGTCGACATACGCGTATTCGGGAAGGTGCAAGGCGTTTTCTTCCGTTGGTCGGCTCGGGAGGAGGCTCGGCGTCTGGGCCTGGCCGGAATCGCCCGCAACGAGCCGGACGGCTCAGTGAGCCTGGCGGTCGAGGGTGAGGCAGGGGCGGTGCGCGACTTCGTCGAGTGGTGCCGGAGCGGCACGGAGAGTTCGGTGGTCGACAGGATACAGGTGACCCCCGGTGAGGAAACAGGCCTGGAGGGTTTCGAGATAGGTTGAGACAACTCACATATCCCCGCCGTCGGACCCGGGGTTGACGGCGAGCGGTCAGACGACGACATTTATGGGAATGCGGAAAACGATTATCATAGTAGGAGTCTGCCTGTTAGTCATCACGGCCGCGGCGGTTACTGCCTGGTCGTGGCGGCCTCACCGGCAGCCCGTCCTTAACCTGCAGCATCTTATGAAGATCCAGAGTCCGGCTTTTGCGGCCGGGTCAGCCATACCGTCCGAGCATACCTGTGACGGCGAAGACGTGAGCCCGCCTCTCTTCATTGACGACCTGCCCGAAGGCACTGAGAGCCTGGTCTTGGTGGTCGACGATCCCGATGCGCCGATGGGCACTTGGGTGCATTGGACGGTCTGGAACATCTCGCCTGAGGTCGGGGAAGTGGCCGAGGGGGAGGTTCCGGCCGAGGGTATCGAGGGAATCACCAGTTTCGGCCGCGCCGGATACGGCGGCCCTTGTCCGCCTTCCGGCGAACACCGCTATTTCTTCAGGTTGTATGCCTTAGACACCTTGCTCGACCTAGCCGGATCGGCGGATATCGGGGAGCTGGAGGCGGCGATGGAAGGCCATGTCTTGGACAGCGCGGAGACGATGGGTGTCTACAGCCGCGGTCAGTAAGCAGATTGAGATGACCCAGAGACTTTTCCTGGCCGTAGAGCTGCCCGAAGCGCTGGTCAGCGCCCTGGAGGATCATGTTTCAGGTCGGCGTCCGGAGTTCCGCGGTTGTCGCTGGACCGCCCCGGAAAATATCCACATCACGTTGTATTTTTTCGGCGACGTGGAGGATGGGGACAGCGGGCGGTTACAGGAGGCCCTACGGGACGCCTGCCGCGGCATTGGGATGTTTGCGCTGACGATGGAGGGAATCACGGCCGCTCCCCCGGGAAGACCACCGACCATGATCTGGGCGACCTTCAGAGAACACCCCTCCTTTCGCGCCCTGCAGGATGCGGTATATCGGGAAGCCGGAGCGGTGATCGCTCTCGATCCGCCGAAACGGGTACCGCACGCCACCCTGGCCAGATGCCGTCGCGGTCTGCCGGTCGATGTGTCAGTAGATCAGGGAACGATCTGGTCGGACCCTATCGAGGTGGACTCCTGCAGCCTCTTCGCGTCTACCCTGACCGATGACGGACCCATCTACGAACGTGTCGCCGTCTTCGCTCTGGGGACGGGATGAAGAAAGCCTGTCTGCCCGACACCACCATGCCTGACATCAGCATCAACAGACTGTCCGGGGACGATCCGATGGTGTTTACCGTACGCCTTTCGGACACCGAGGGCAGTACGGAACATCGTGTGACGATGAGTGCCCGCCAGTACGACGAACTCACTGGCGGGACCCTTCCCCCGGAGGAGTTACTGGAGGTCTCGTTCAGGTTCCTGCTGTCTCGGGAGCCCAAGGAGTCGATCTTGACCGAGTTCGACATCATGACGATCGGCAGGTATTTTCCCGATTATCCGACGCATATCGCCAGCCTATGCGGTTCGAAGTGAAGACCAGGGGTCACTGTGATTTCGTCGACGTGACGGAGGAGGTGAGTGGGGCCATCGGCCAGACCGGTATCGTCGAGGGAGCCGCGCTGGTCTTCCTACAGGGGACCACGGCGGCCTTGACGGTGATGGAGAACGAAAGCGGGCTGATGACCGATATTAAGGAGGCCTTAGAGAGGTTCGCGCCGGAGCAGGCCGATTACCGGCATCACGCCCGCTGGGGTGACCGGAACGGCGCGGCCCATATCCGTTCCGCGGTTATCGGTACGGACGTGGTCTTGCCGATCAAGGACGGCGCGCCCGACCTCGGCACCTGGCAGCGGGTCATGTTGATAGATTTCGATGAACGGCCGCGGCAACGGGCGGTGACCGTGACCGCCTGGAGCTCCGGTTCCGGACGGACCTGATTAGGCCAGCCTCCCCAAACAGACCGGGATCGAATTAACCAGGACCATCATGTTCAACGCCATCATCCTCATCGTCGCCGGCTTTTTCCTGCTTCTCAAGGGAGCTGACTTTCTCGTGGGCGGAGCGTCTTCCTTGGCCAAGAGACTGGGTGTATCCAGCCTGATCGTCGGTCTGACCGTGGTCGCCTTAGGTACCTCGATGCCGGAGCTGGTGGTCAACGTGTTCGCCGCCATCCAGAAGACCGGCGGCATCGCTATCGGTAACGTCATCGGCAGCAACATCGCCAATATCGCCCTGATCCTCGGGGTGGCCGCCATCATCACGCCGATGAGGGTCCAGTCCTCGACGATCTGGAAGGAGATACCTTTTGCCTTGCTTGGGGTGGTATTGCTTTTCATCATGGCCAGCGACGTCCTGCTAGACGATATGCCGGCCAACATCATCGGTCGCGCGGACGGGCTGATCCTACTCTCTTTCCTGATCATCTTCCTCTATTACATCTTCGGCCTGTTCAAGAACGGCAAGTCGGATCTGGATGACGTGCCTGAGATGTCCTATCCGAAGATGGCGGTGATGATCGTCGGCGGGATACTCATGCTGGTCTTGGGAGGCCGTCTGGTGGTGGACAATGCGGTCCTCCTGGCCGGCATGCTCGGGATATCGTCACGCGTCATCGGTCTGACCGTGGTGGCCTTCGGTACCTCGCTGCCGGAATTGGCCACTTCGGTCGTCGCCGCCCTGAAGAACCGGATCGATCTCTCGGTAGGCAATATCGTGGGCTCGAACATCCTGAACATATTCCTGGTACTCGGGGTCAGCACCTCGATCATGCCGTTGAGCTTCTCCGAACGGGCGGTCGTGGACACCCTGGTCAATATCCTGTTCACGGCGATGCTGTTCGTCTTCATGTTCATCGGCCAGCGGCATATCCTGCAGCGATGGCAAGGATTCAGTTTCCTGGCGCTATACGTCGTCTATATCGGCGCCCTGTTCATCTGACCTGACCGATCGATTATGGAAAAAGCGCACGCACTCGACCAAGATGAAGTGATCTCCCGGCTGGAGACGGACCGGCTCAGCGGCCTCGATTCGGAGGAGGCCGGTGAGCGTCTGGCGCGTCACGGATACAATGAGCTTCCCAAGGAGAAGAAGCCGTCGATCCTGTTCCTTTTCCTCAAGCAGTTTCACAGCCGTCTCATCTACATACTGTTCATCGCCGCGGCCATCGCCTTCGCTGCCGGACAGCATAAGGATGCCTACGGCATCCTGCTCGCCGTACTCATCGACGCCGTCTTCAGCTTCGTGCAGGAGCGGCGGGCCGAGGATGCCATCGAGAGATTGCGCGAGATGGTGGTCCAGGAGGCTTCCGTGGTCCGTGGCGGCAAGGTCCACCGCATCCCGGCCCGGGAGATAGTACCCGGCGATATCGTGCTGCTGGAAGAGGGCGACCGGATAGTGGCTGACGCGCGTATCCTGGAAAGCAAGGACCTACGGACCGCCGAGGCCTCGCTTACCGGTGAATCCTCGGCCGTCCAGAAGTCGCCGGAACAGGTCGCCGAGGAGACGCTGCTGCCGGACCGCACCGACATGGTCTGGATGGGCACCAATGTGGTGGCCGGTGTGGCCCGGGTCGCGGTCGTCGAGACGGGTGAGCGCACCGCCTTCGGCGGCATCTCACGGTCCTTGCGCGAGATCAAGCAGGAGAAGGCCCCGCTGGAGACCCGGTTGGACGTGTTGGGCCAGAAGCTGGGCCTGTTCACCATCGGCTTGGCGGTGATCGTGCTGGTCCTGGGATGGCTCAGGGGCACGCCGCTCTTCGAGATGTTCCTCTTCGCCGTAGCCATGGTGGTGGCCGTCATCCCCGAAGGGTTGCCGGCCGTCCTCGCCGTGGTGCTGGCGATAGGCGTACGGCAGATGGCCAAGCGCAACGCCATCATCCGTCACGTACCCTCTGTCGAGACCTTAGGCGTGGCCGATGTCATCTGTACGGATAAGACCGGGACGATCACCGAGAACAAGATGACCGTCCGCGAGATACATACCTTCGATCAGGATATCCGTCTGACCGGCGAAGGATGGGAGCCGCGGGGCGAGTTCCTGATAGGGGAGAGGAAGATCCGGCCGACAGAGACGCTGACCGCCAACAAGCTGCTGAAAGTGGCGGCCTTGTGCACCAAGGCCTCCTTGGTCTGGCGGAATGAGCGTCCCGGCATCATCGGTGATCCCACGGAGGGAGCCCTGATCGTCATGGCCGCCAAGGCGGGTCTGGACAAGCAGGAACTGCAGAAGGAGTACCGGTTGATCGATGAGATACCCTTCAATTCCACCCGTAAGTTCCGGGCAATCCTCTTCGAGTCGATCGATGACGACGGCGGGAAGGTCCGGGAGCTGTTCGTCGTCGGGGCCTATGAGGTACTCAAAGAGCGGGCGACCGCCCTTCTGACGGACCGGGGCAGTACTGTAGCGGATCGGGAAAATTTGGGACATTTCGACGCGCAGAACGACGCTATGGCCGACCGGGCCCGGCGTGTCCTGGGAGCAGCCTTCCGTCGGTTACCGGACGAGGTCACCGGCATCTCGGACAGTGACGTGTCGGACCTGACCATGCTCGGCCTAGTCGGGATGATCGATCCGCCGCGGCGCGGCGTGGACAAGGCCATCGCCAGGTGCCGCAGTGCCGGTGTCCGGGTAATCATGCTCACCGGGGACCAGTTGGGTACGGCAGTGGCCATCGGCAAGGAGGTCGGCCTGTTCGACGGTGAAGACGCGGCGGGCCAGGTCTTCACCGAGGTCGAAGTGGTCGAAGCTGACGACACCTCCTTCCGGGACATGCTGAGTAGGGCCGCGATTTTCGCCCGGGTCTCGCCGGAGACCAAGCTCCGTATCGTCGGCGAGTTCCAGAAGCAGGGTCGGACCGTGGCCATGACCGGCGACGGGGTCAACGACGCCCCGGCCCTGAAGAAGGCCTCGATCGGCATCTCCATGGGCATCATCGGTACTGACGTGTCCAAGGAGGTGTCGGACATGGTCCTGGCCGACGATAATTTCATATCCATCGTCAATGCCATCGAGGAGGGCCGGATAGTCTTCCGGAACATCAAGCAGACCGTGGCCTATCTGTTCATGACCAACATGGGTGAGGTGACGACCGTGCTGGCCAGTATCCTGATGGGTTTGCCGCTACCCTTGCTGCCGGCACAGATCCTGTGGATGAACCTGGTGACCGACGGCTTCCCGGATATCGCCCTGGCCACCGAGCGCGAGCACGGGGAGATCCTGGACGAACCGCCGCGCCGTCCCGACACCCCGATCATCTCCAAGAACGTCCTCATACTGACGGCCCTGGTGTCGGTGTTCATGTGCGTCGGTACGCTGTCCCTCTTTGTCTGGGCCCTGCGCACCGGCGACGTGGCCTACGCGCGGACTATCGCCTTCACCACCATGGCCGTATTCCAGCTCTGGAACGTCTTCAACATGCGCTCCGCGCGCACCTCGATCTTCAGGCTCGGACTGACCTCTAACCTGTACGTCCTGGCATCTGTCGTGGCTTCGCTGCTGCTGCAGCTGGCAGTGCTCTATCTCCCGTTGCTGCAGACGGTGTTCCGCACCATGCCGCTCGGTCTGACCGACTGGATCCTGATCACGGCGGTCACCAGCACGGTTTTCTTCGCTGTCGAGTTCTATAAGTATCTCTACCGTCGCGGTGTCGTCCCGGCCTCTTGGGCCTGACCGCCGCCGTTGACATTAGCGTCTTCATCGAGCAAGGTTCGTTATACGTCTTGGTTCTTTCAACCTGAGAAGAGGTGGATAATGAGCCGAATCCGTACATGGACAGCGGGCGCCGCCTGTCTGGCGGTCGTCTTGCAGGTATCGCCGCTCTGGGCGGCGGAAGGCGGGGAGTGGTTCCCGTCGGACGGACCGCGAGGCGATTTCTGGTCGGACGTGGATATCGTCATGGACACCAACGTCTACGGCTTCGTGCCGGCGACGGTCGTCTCGGACGATTCCGATGCGCCGGTACGCGGCAAGGAGCTGCTGCGCCTCCAGAGCGAGATCCGCGGTCGCCTGAAGATCTGCGGCAAGTATCTCGAAGGCGAGTTCGAACCCTATACCACCGTGCCTACCAAGGGTCAGGATGAACAGGGCTATCGGGTCAGCACCACCGGCCTCGAGGCTTACGTGCTGATGCCGGTCTGGCGGAACGTCCGTTTGGGTCTCTATCATCATTCGTCGCATAATTTCAGCGACGGCACCTACGGTACCGGAATCGACCTGAACGCCTGGGTAGTGGACGCCGAGTTCTGGAGGGACGTCATTCCCTATCTGGCGGCCGGGCGCTACCGGCTCCGTCTCCTGGGGATGTATTATCTGACGACCCGGGCCTCACCGCACGTCCTGACCAAGGAGACCGAAGTCATGGCTTCGCAGATCGGCCATACCAAGTGGCAGGTCGGTCTGAAGCTGGATGTCCGGCACCCCGCGTTACTGTCGGAATGCGACGTACGGACCCTGGGAGCGCCCCGCGGCGCCGCCTCCATCCGGGGCGACTGCGCCGTCACGGTGCAGGCCGGGAATCGGGTCTTCGGAGCCTTCGGCGAGCACCTCTATGTCGGTCCGTACTTGCAGTACGGACATAACGTCACCCGGACCGGGGAGTTCGGCACGGCGGCTTTGGCCGCCGGTCTCCGCCTGAATCTCCTGACGGCCCTGCCGTGACCGATGTCTTCACCCGCCCACCGGCGGGTATTTCATTCCCGACCTGTACAAAACGGCAGATTAGTGGCATTATGTCTAGGCTTATCCAAACAGTAAGCGCTAAACGTCATATGAGTTCTACGGGTTCCAACATATCCCTGTCTCCCAAGGCCAGCTTTGCCATCGGCCTGGTGGGCGGGGTCATGGTGCTCTGCACCGTGGGCTTCTTCATTCTCCTGGCGGTCGTCCTGCGTTGCGATTCATGTTTCGCGGCCGGACCGGGCGCATCGGATAAGGCGATGGCGGCCGAACAGCCGATTGCGCCCACTCCGACCGCCCCCGCTCCGGACGAGCCGTCGGTCGGTGAGATAACTCCGGTCTCCGAGGCAGACCATGTGCGCGGTGCCGCTGACGCTTCGGTCACCCTAATCGAGTATTCGGATTTCGAATGTCCGTTCTGCAGCCGCTTCCACCCCACGATGAAACAGATCATGGACGAGTTCGAGGGTCAGGTGCGCTGGGTCTACCGTCATTACCCCCTCGGCTTCCATGCCGAGGCCCGTCCGGCCGCCCTGGCCTCCGAGTGTGCCGGGGAGCAGGGGAAGTTCTGGGAGTACGCGGACGAGTTGTATGAGAACCAGTCCAGTCTGGGCGAGGATTATTATGAGGAACTGGCTGCGGAATTGGGTCTCAACATGAGCCAGTTCCGGTCCTGCCTGAGCAGCGAGAAATACGGTTCCAAGGTATCGGGTGACCTGTCCGGCGGCACGGCTGCCGGCGTACAGGGTACGCCCGGTACGATCATCCTGGGCGCCGACGGGAGCGCCCAGCTGGTACCCGGCGCGCTGCCTTTCGAGAGCGTCAAGATGATGGTCGAAGACGCCCTCTGAGCCTCGATCTGACAGCTGACGCCCCGACGGTCACGTCGGGGCGTTTTTGGTATTTGACCGGAAGGTCGCCGCAGGCCGCCCGCCCGTCCTGAGCGGGTGCCGCGCGGTCACCTGTGGTATCCTTACCCATATGTCGTCAGAGCGTCTCAGCCATACGTCATGGCTCGGTCCTGTCCTGGCCGTCATGTTCCTGTCCTGGCCCGGGAACGCGGGGGCGGTCGGGGTGCTGCCTGCTTCCGTGGCCCGAAGCGCCGCTTTGGTGATCTGCGAGGACCGTCAGGGTTCCGGTGTGGTCACCGATATCGAGCGCGGTTTCGTGCTGACCAACGGCCATGTGGTGATCGATCCGGCGAACGGATCGCGTGCCGAGACCTGTCAGCTGGGATTCGTCCAGGAGGTCGGGGACACCCCGGTCAGCTTCTATCAGGGTGACGTCGAGATGGCGATCTTCGATCCGGTCACCGACCTGGATTTCGCCGTCCTGAGGATCATGCATCATCTTTCCGGACCGCCCTTCGTCTTCTCCTCATACGTCAAGGTCAACGCTTTCGCCTCCGTCGAGGATGCCGTGACCGTCTTCGGTTTCCCCAGCGGTCAGACCGGACTGACGGTGACCGAAGGCAGCGTGACCGGATTCAGTCGGGGAACGGTCCTGACTGACGTACCGATCACCGCCGGCTTCTCCGGGGCGCCGGCGACGGACGGTCAACACCGCCTGATCGGACTGGCCACCCGGGTCAGGTATGTCATCGATGCGGAGAGCGGTGAGGAGGGGATCCTCGATTACGGGTTAGGGGATATCCTCTCTCTTATCAACTGGACCGATGGCGCCGGAGCCGATCATCGGACCTTCATGCATCATGACGACGACAGGCTGTTCAGTTCGTCGGAGCCGGTGATCAGGGACGAGCAGCTCGGCTGCAGCTATCTCGTCCGGACCGCTGCCTCGCCGGCCGTCTATTGCCTGCTGACCGGTGATCGCCGCCTCGTCTTCCCCGATGAGCGCACCTTTTTCTCCTGGTTTCCCGATTATTCGGAGGTCCTTTATATCAGCGACAGCGATCTGGCGCGCTACCGGCTGATCGGCGCCGTGACCTATCGGCCGGGCTCGCTCGTCAAGATAATCAGTGACCCCAAGGTCTACGTCGTGATCGACAGTTTCGGCACCCTGCGTTGGATACCTGACGAGATCAGGGCCCGGGAACTCTTCGGGGAGGGCTGGATCGGCACCGTCCACGACGTACCTGACGCCTTCTTCCCCGCCTACGAGGTTTCCCTGCCCTTGTCCGGAGGCGGGTGATAAGGAACCGGCGCGTTAGCCGGCGTCGCTGATCGCGTGGTATAATTAAGGCGTATGGGACGGGATGAGATACCCCACATAACCTGCGAGCATCTGGCGACCCTTAAGAAGGGGGAGCTGGAACACGTGGTGGTCGATCTGCGCGATCGGGTCGAGTTCGAGTCCGGACATATCCTCGGTTCGCTGAACATACCTCGGCATGAGTTAGAGAAGAACATCGACAGCCTGATTCCGGACAAGGAACTCAAAGTCGTGGTCATCGTCGGTCCGACCCATGAGAGCGCTATCGAGGACATCCATGAGAAGCTTCACGGCTTGGGATACCGGAACGTCGAGTTCCTCGCCGGAGGTTTCGACAGATGGTGCGAGATAGCCCCGCTGGAGGTGGACGAACTGGCGGAAGAGAAGACGCCCGAGGAGCTGGGATTCGTCAGCGACGGTGTCGACGAGGAGATCGACCCCCACACCGCGCAGGACGAACCGATGTTCTGATATTCCGAACTTTGTCAAAGACTCTTGACAAAATTGGCAGGATGTGGTATCGTCAAAGCGAGTGCCCGGCACCCTTTTGAGGAGCCGCGTACTCTTTTTTTGTCTAATTCTAGCTTTTTTTAAGTAATTGACGCACTTGGTCACCGATTGCCTTTAGGGTCATCCGGTGGTATAATTTAAGGCGAACCAGCTGACGTATGGCCTTGGATTACCTGTCCGAACTGCCCCTACCGCGACCCCACAAGCACGAAACCCGCCGGTTCCCGGAGGGCTTCCTTTGGGGCGCCGCCACGTCGTCCTATCAGGTCGAAGGGGGCAATGACAACAGCGATTGGCATGATTGGGACCGGATTGAGGGCCACACGACGGACGGAGCCGCCGCCGGAGCGGCCTGCGACCAATACCGGCGGTACGAGGAAGATTTCGGTCTGGCCGCCTCACTGGGCCAGAATGCCCATCGCCTGTCCGTGGAATGGTCACGTATCGAGCCGCGGGAAGGGGAGTGGGACATGGATGAAGTGGTGCATTATCGCCGCGTACTGGAATCCCTGCGCCGACGGGGCATGAAGACGATGCTTACGGTCTGGCATTTCACCCTGCCTAAATGGTTCGCCGCCCGGGGCGGCTGGGAGGCTCGTGACGCGGTACGGTTGTTCGAGCGCTATACCGCGTTTTTGGCCCGCGAGCTGGGGGATCTGGTGGATTTCTGGATCACCATCAACGAACCGATGGTCTATCTGGTGCAGTCATACGGCATCGGCGTCTGGCCGCCGGGCCGGAAAGGTCCGTGGCCCGTGTTGCGGGTCTTTCGGCGTCTGGTCCGGGCCCATCGGGCGGCTTATCGGGCGCTGCATGAAGCATTGGACCGCGACGGACGCCGGGTTCAGGTCGGTATCGCCAAGAATGTCATCACCTACGTGCCGTACCGACGGCAGTCCCTGGTGGATTCCCTGTTCGTCCGGCTGCTGAACCGCCTGTTCAATCACCAGTTCTTCAGGAAGACGAAACATCATCATGATTTCATCGGCGTCAATTACTATTTCCATTACCGCATCAGGTACCTGCCGACCAAGATCTCGCAGTTCTTCTATGAGGTCCATACGGAGAACCGCGAGGTCAGCGATCTGGGATGGGAGATAAACCCTCGGGCGATCTTCAACGCCCTGATGGAGATGAACCGGTACGGGTTGCCGATCCTCATCACCGAGAACGGGATAGCCAACGCCGATGACGCCAAGCGGCCGAGGATGATCGTGGCCACGATCAAGGAGGTCTATCACGCCATCAAGGCGGGGGTCGATGTCCGCGGCTATTTCCATTGGTCGCTCATCGATAATTTCGAATGGGAGAAGGGATACACCGGACGATTCGGTCTGGTGGCGGTCGACTTCGCTACGCAGCAGCGGACGCCGCGGCGCAGCGCCTATGTCTATCAGGAGATCTGCCGGGAGAACGGCTTGCCGCACACCCTGCTCAAGTTCATCGGTCACGGCATCAGGTGGTGAAGAAGAAAAGTCCCCGGAAGGGGACTTTTAGGGGGGCGGGACGAAGCAGATCAGGTAGACATGGAAAGTCAGCAGCAGACTGAAGGCGACAGCCAGGGTGACCAGCGAGTACCAGACCCACCGGACACGTCGGGCGTAGAGCCCGAGCAGCATCGCCGACAGCATGACCAGCGACATCTTGATGAGCAGGAAGCGCTCCGGGCCCATGAGCAGCGCCGCGTGCATCAGCGGATTCGATTCTTCGGCACCGCGCTCGATCAGGGTCAACGTCGCCCAGGCGTCGAAGAGGTTGGTCACGATCAGGTAGGCGACCGTGAGGCAGATCAGCGGTACCCGAGGCCGGGAACGGCTGTCCGACGGCGGACGTCGATCTTCCATCCGATTCTCCTTTCGAAGGTGCTATCTCAGGGATATCAGGGTGAGCCCACTCCGTCAACGAGATCGTGCCCCGCCCGTCCGCCCCGCCAAACCCCAGTTTTTGGTACAATATCAAGCATATGGATATCGGCTTTCATGGCGCAGCCAGGGAGATCACCGGCTCCTGTCATCTGGTGGAGACGCGATCCACGCGCGTCCTGGTGGATTGCGGTCTTTTCCAGGGCGGCGAGGATTCCTATCACCGCAATCTGGAACCGTTCCCTTTCGATCCCCGCTCCATCGATGCGGTGATCCTGACGCACGCCCATATCGACCACATCGGTCGTCTGCCTAAGCTGGTCAAGGACGGATTCACCGGCCGGGTCTTCGCGACCCACCCCACCAGGCTGCTGTCCCGCCTCATGTGGGAGGACGCGGTCAAGGTGATGGAAGATGACCGGCGGGGGTCCCGGAAGGCCCCGCTGCTCTACTCCCGCAAGGATTTCTCCCGCGCCTTCGATCTGACCCACGGCTTCGGTTACGGCACCGAAATCAGGGTCAGCGACGATTTCAGCTTCACCTTCAAGGATGCCGGACATATCTTCGGTTCGGCCTTCCTGGAGGCGGAGGTCGAAGGGGTAAGGATTGCCTTCTCCGGGGATCTCGGCAACGACCAGGTCCCTATCCTGCGCGACAGCGAAAACCTGGGGAGGGTCGAGGTAGTGGTCCTGGAATCGACTTACGGAAACCGCCGCCATGAGAGTCCGGGGGAGCGGATGCGGCGACTCGGTGAGGCGGTGCGTCAGACGGCCGGACGTCGCGGCACGTTGCTCATCCCGGCCTTTTCCCTGGAACGGACCCAGGAGATCCTCTATGAGCTGAACAGTCTGGTCGAGGGCGGCGAGGTCCCGGAGATTCCGGTCTTTCTCGACAGTCCTTTGGCTATCCGGGTGCTGCCGGTCTATCACCAGTTCCCGGAACTCTATGACCGTGAGGCCAAGGCGCTCAAGGAAGCCGGGGACGACTTTTTCCGCTTTCCCGGCCTGCGTATCACCAAGGATCCCAAGGAATCCTATGGCATCATGTCCGTCCCGCCCCCCAAGGTGATCATCGCCGGGAGCGGCATGATGCACG
>Ga0209536_100000742_pt1 | contig 53635 bp, 57 predicted proteins | sample DeeMarSeWOR28_12_FD_187461 | JGI IMG/M metagenome (GOLD analysis project Ga0209536, IMG submission 187461) | Marine sediment microbial communities from White Oak River estuary, North Carolina - WOR-2-8_12 (SPAdes) (version 2) | ecosystem: Environmental > Aquatic > Marine > Intertidal zone >... | reverse complement strand
CGGATCTTTTATCTCTCCTGCGCTCATGCTCAGGATCTGCCCATCCGTCATGGGGGTGAGCTGGATGTTGTGCCCCTTCTTCTCGACGTTGATCGCAGCAGCCCGAAGCATGTCCTCGAACTTCTGGAAGGCGAACGTCTTCTTGGGGGCGGGAAGGTAGTCACCCGTCTGGATAGCTCGCCACACCTGATTGTGCTGTGAGTTCCACCGACCACGGGGGTCTTCTCCCTCACTCTTCCAGGTCTGCATCTCCCGGATGTTTGCCTTGGCACCATGTGCCAGCATGGCGTACATCCCCATGTTTCCCATGGACTGCGCGCCGGTCTTTCCTCCACCCGAAGGAATCAGATTCATGTCGTAGCTCTCGGGCTCGCTGCCTAAGAGCGGAGTTCCTGCTCGAGCGCTGACCTTCTTGTCGATCTGGAAGTTCAGCTTGAGGATGTGCTGTGGGCCCACCAGAGCCTTACCCAGCTTCTGCCCGCTCACAGGATCGATGAGTTCCTCCTGGTCACTCAGCCCATGCTTCTTCAGCTCCTTCTTGATTCGGTCTAGCTGATCGACACCGTACTCGAAGTTCTGAACTACGAAAGGCTTACCGGTCTTCTCTGCAATCTTGCTGGCTGCGGTCTCGAGCACCTGACCCATATTCATGCGCCCAGGGATGCCTGCAGGGTTAAGCGCCATCTCAATGTGCTTGCCGTCCGCTGTGTGCGGCATCTCATGATCCGGAAGTACCGCAGTGATGATGCCCTTGTTTCCGTGACGACCGGCAATCTTGTCGCCCAGCTGCATAGGCTCTTCTGTCTTCACATGGACTCGAGTCTTACCCGACTTGTCCATGTGGACGCCCACAACAGTACCGGGGTAATCGCTTTTCCAGACCAGGCTAGCGTCCGTGTGCTGACTAGTCAGGCTCTTGCGAACTTGAGCGATGCTGTTACGGTCCCTGAGCTCGTAGGGCTTGGTAGCGAGTACCAGCGGATCTCCTGGCAGCACTCTCTGCCCAATTTTGACCACGCCGTTGTCGGTCAACTTCTCTAGCTGCTTCGTAGTGAAGGCTTCAGGATGATGAATCCGGTAGCGCTTCACATCTGATACCGCATCTCCTACTGAGATCTCGGGCTTATGTAGGTGGATGCTGGTCATCTTTTTGGCAGCGCTTTCGCTGATGACCACGCCGTCCTCGAAGTTGTACCCCTTGAAGGGAAGGTAGGCGACGCGCAGGTTGGCGCCAAGCGCCAGCTTCCCCTCCTTGGTGAAGTTGTTGTCTGCGACTACGGCTCCGGCACTGACCTTGTCTCCTACCTTCACCACCGGCATAGAATCAAGAACGGCCTTCTGGTCGTTCAGTGGGAAGTCGTTGTAGAGCCCAACCTTGTGGGTCTTACCAGTCCTGTCCTTGATGTGGACGGCACTCTTCGTTACCCCGACGACCGTCCCGGTCACAGGTGCGCGCTGGGCAGAGTTCTTTCCGATGAAGTCCTCGAAGGTCTCGTCGTGACGACCCGTGCCGACCTGTACCAGTGGGGCATCCCTGTGCTTGAGGCTGATGGCCTGCTCGATCTGACTAGTAGCGTAGCTAGCCCGGTTGCCCGAGTTGTTCCCAAGGAAGGGAATCATGTTACTGGTAACCCCAAACATCTGAGAGGAGTTAACCATCACGTAGTCCGCCTTCTTGAACGGCTGCTTCTCGATCTGATTACCCGTGCCCGAGACATTGACCTCGCTGCTCACAGGAACCGGACGGCCCTTGTGCCAACGTACCTGGTCTGGGAGCACGATCGTGGAGTCATGGAAAGTCTTGGGAGGGAGTCTTTCTATCTTCCCCGTACGGATATTGAACGCAGGAACTGTGGGGCTTTCCCCTTCTTTCCGCACACCCAGCGGAAGGCGCAGCGTCACACCCGTCTTACCTCCCTCGGGTGTGTTGATCGGGTCCAGATACCCTAGATGGCTGGGGCTGATGAGCTTGGCCTCGTCCTTGATGGCCTGCTCACTTTGGATGCCGCCTGGGCCCATGATGGTCGTCTGAAAACTAGACGACATCATCTCCAAGGGGTTGACCTGATCCGCAGTACGCGCCAACGCGTTGTCGGTAAAGGTAGATCGCACCTGGTCGTTGAACAGACCAGTAGGGATGACTTCGCGGATACTGGCGCCAGGCTTGTTGATCTGCCGCCGTACCTTGTACCCCACAGACTTCTGAACGTTCCATGAGGTTAGCTTGTCCTTGGCGTAGTCGCCTGTGGTTCGCAAGTTCTTGAAGACCAGGCTGTCGCGCTCATCTTCGGGGGCACCCTCGTTCTGTACCGCCAGCATTTTATTGGTGGCGCGGGTAAACACCTCACCGTTGATGTTGCTGAAGCCCTTACCCAGCGTGACCTCCGTAGACTCTGGACGGAGCTTCGAGTCCGCCATCACTTCGTGGAAGTAGCTACGGGCCTCCTGTAGGTCCTTCGGAGCTCTCTTCTTGTCTACCTTGAAGAACTTCTCCAGCCCTGTGGCGACGCCGCGATCTGCTTTGTTCGCTGCCAGAATCTCCTTCCCCCAATGCTTCTCAAGTGTGTCGTCATCTATCCCCAGCTCCTTCATAAGCGGATACACAGGGATGGCATCAGAGTCTCCCCGTGACATGCGAAAGAGTTTCTTCTCGGGGTTGAAGGTCAGGTCGAATGACCTTCTATTGGGTACGTTGAACTGCGCTTCGAGCTCCCCAGATTGCCGGCGCCTCGTGTAGACACCTGGCTTGAGCTGCCACTGGTTATCTACCTGTAGCTCGTTACCATCCACCATGTAGGTGAACCGCTTCGTCATCGTTGGAAGGTCACCGACCTTCATCGTCTTCTTCTCTAGAACCCTACCCGTCTCATTGTCCTTCATGACGAGCGTCGCCATGATGGGCACTGCCCACGTACGACCATTTACCTTTGCCTCGTGCTGCCCTGATACGTCCTCTGGGTCAGCCTTGTGCTCGTCGGCGTGGATCCCCTCTAGGTGAATAGTCGTGTTCCTCCCCTTCAACGGGAAGTGGCTCTTGATTCCTTCGAGGACGCCAGCCTTGAGGTCAGCGGTTGCTTCTTTGGGGTCTAGATACGCCATGTAGTCCCTGCGGTTAGCGTACTCTACGCGACTTCACTGCCGCAAGAACACCGGTGGAGACGGCATAAGAACTATGGAAGGAGGCCCCCCATGGGTCCTGGCATCAAGGAAGATGTCGAGGAGTTGTTCATGACTCCTCGAGACGACGATGACAACGAAGAAGAACAGAAGGAGGAGGAGCAAGAAGAAAAGGAGGAAGAGTGCTAGGGATAATCCTGTGGGGTCTAATCCTAGGCCTCCTCGAAGGTGCGCTGGCATGGTGCATCGAAGAGGGGCGTAGGAGGGAACGTGATCGTTCACCCGTTTAGGGAGAACGACCTCCTAGCCCCTATCCCCGGCACGCGGTTCCTTTCAGACGCGTTCGGACTCATGGGCTGTTCTTTCGAGGACCCCGTGACGTCCGAGCGGGTCTGGGTCATCGATGGTGTCTACGCTCCCATTCCTGGCCGCGCCATCGGGGGGCTGCGTGTTCACCTCACCGATCAGAAGGGCTTCATCTCCTTTTGCAACCAGCGTGACCTAGAGGTCTTACTGGGCCTGGCAAAGGGGGGTCAGTACTGCCCCTGGACGGGAGAGAAGTACTCTTACGTCAACGATGAGGCCGACGGTTGGATCGGTCTGTTCGTAGACGACATTGACCTAGCAGATGACCTCTTTGCAAGAGAGTTGAATCTGCGGGCACAACATCAGTGGGGTGTACTACCAGAGACAACGATCTCTCGCCGCATTCACCGCGCAGACAAAAACGACGTTGAGCGCCACGACATCCTTCTTTGGGATGCAGACCCTGTTACCGGGCTCGGACCAGACCCCAGTCTCGATAATCTTGAGTATCGATGGAAGCGCGTCGAAGAGGAACGGATCAGATGGGAACAACTTTGAAGCCCAGCTCTAGTGGGCATACCTGCGGTGCATGCGAGGAGGAGATCAAACTAGGACAAGAAATCTTCTGCCTCCGCGTTCACCGAATCTATGAGAACGAGGAAGGCGTATTCCTGTACGACCAGTTGGACTGTAAGGGAGAATACGTCTACCTCCCCTACTTCTTGTGTACCGACTGTTGGGAGGAGGATCAGGAAGACCTAGCAAACACCATCTACGGAGCGGTACCAGACAAGGCGCATCCGCACTTGCGGCAGTGTGACGTCTGCATGAGCAGCGTTATAAGCGGCGAGCTAGTTGGCCTCATCGAGTTTGGAGCGCTACACCTAGATGAGAGGCAGCCAGACAGTGGGGAGCGCTCTGTACTGTTCCTGCCACGAGGCGAGCCCTACTACCTCTGTACCTGCTGCCTGAACACCCTGAACGTCGAATGCAGGGAGTACTGGGACGAGCCAGTACGGAACAACGGAGAGTGCGAGCTCGGCGTGGAGGAACGTTGCTGGCGCACGGGTGAGTGCGAGCACGTCTGCAAGCACGAAAGGGCGTGGCAATGGGCATCGGAAAACATTACGTCTCCGCTCACGCCTTCAAAAGAATGAAGGAACGGTGGCCTACAGCTGCTGCTCTTTCAAAGCGAGCCCTACTGGAGTGGCTCGCTTCTAGCATCGAGTCCGCCCGCGCAGCGAACACATACGTGCGCGCACCGGGCGGGCTCTATGTACCCTTCGAGCTCGACTCGGAGGAGGGCTTCTTAGTCATCAAAGACGACTGCGTTGTCACAGTTCTACCCCGAGAGTGGGCGGAAGAAGTTAGTGAGTACTTGAAGGAGCGGCATGGATAAATTCACGAAGTTCGCACTTACCTGTTTGATGGCGCCTCTTGGTAACCCCAACGAGGTGCTCACCAATTGGGGGGTGCCGTTCAACATCATTGGAGGTTCAGGCGTAGCTAAAAGTGCGCGCCTTGGACAGATCTGCAAAGCACTAGAGCTGTACTGCTTCCCCATCTACAGCAGCACCAAACAACCTGAACACTTCTCCGGTGTGCCCGTCATAGGACCCAACGGGTTCAGCATCGAGTGCATCCTTCCTCAGGTGGTAAGTGCCATTGATGTGCGCAAAGCCTGCCTGTTCCTAGATGAGATCTCCACGGCCCCGGGTGCTGTACAGGCAGCTCTTCTCTCGTTCATAAACGAACGTCAGGTAGGAGAGTACGTGCTGCCTCCGTCTGTACGCATCATCATGGCGATGAACCCTCCCGACATCGCAGCGAATGGCCAGGAGCTAACCATCCCTATGATGAATCGAGCAGGGCACCAGAACTACATCAACCCCACTATCCCTCAGTGGGAGAACTACATGAGCAGCCTTGCCCCCGGTGGGAAGCTGGAGTTAGGGCTTCCTTCATTCAAGGACGCAGAGAAGCAAGTCAAGAGCACCTGGGCGGAGAACTTCGAGAAGGAGCTCCACATCTCTGCCGGCTTCTTGAAGGACAACGGTGGGCTGCACATCGTCAAGGAGCTCTCCGAGGGCGGTAAGGAAGAGACCCACGAGGTCAGCAAGTTCTACAACCCGCCGGGCCCCGACGACCCCAGAGCGTCAAAGCCATGGCCGACTCCTCGAACTTGGTCCCTTCTGGTATTCGGCACCACCGCCGCCACCTGCCTAGAGATGGACGAGACGGTCCACATCGATGTGGCCTCCTCCCTAGTAGGCGAGGGCTTGGCGGTAGAATGGTTTGCCTACCGAAAGAAGGCGAATCTCCCATCTTCAGAGGATGCCCTGGATGGGCGTTGGTCCATCCCGAAGCGCATGGACATCGTCCGAGCTGTTCTGGGAGGATGCGTCAACTTCGTGGTCTCTCAAGAGGACGCACAAGACAAGTTCAAACGAGCGAAACAATGCTGGGACCTGCTTAGAAAGTGCATGGACAAAGGCTACTCCGACATAGTGGTCCAGCCCGCTCGTGTTCTGATTCACGCGAGACTGGACTCGGACTGCCCCTCGGAGCAAGTAGCGGATGCTGCTGAAGAGGTCTGCGCGGAGCTCAATGACAACGGTATGCTCGAGTACATCCTACGCGCAAAGAGGTCGTAATGGACGACGAGGCCGCAATCCTTCACCGTCTGGCGCTCGCTAGAGCGGCTATTCTGGAGAAGACCGAGTACGTAGCGGAAACTCTGCTCAACCTGACTCCTGTGGTCGTCAATACACCTGGCGTCACTATGGGGATCACCAAGCATCTGGTCTTGTACGTAGGGGCAGACTTCGTTCTACGCAGCCCCTATGTCGATACCGACGCAAAGATGGCAGGGCTGGTACGCCATGAGCTCGAGCACCCGCTCCGAGGGATAGACCGGCTGGAGGCCCTACCAGATCTAGAGCTGGCCAACGACGCCGGCGATAGGGCCATTAACTACGACCTGCGCGAGGAAGGCGAGGAGCTCCCTGATTGCGGCATCTACCCCGAAGACGTGGGGCTCCCAGGCGGGAAGAACCTGGAGTGGTACTACGACAAGCTCCAGAAGATGTGTGCGGAGCAGAAGATCACCATTTCCCAATTGAGGGCCAAGGCGGCGGAGAAGAAGGGTAAAGGTGAAGGTCAGCCACAGATCGGCGTCGCGCAAGGAACCTGTGGTGGCGGCGGGGGCCACGCCTCGAACGCGGAGCTCGAAGCCGAGCTAGACGCTCAGTACGGCAAGAGCCCGGCCGAGGTAGAAGCCATCAGGAGAAAGACGCTGGAGGACATCGAGCAGTACATAGAAGCACACGGTAGGGGGTCCGTTCCGGGCCGGTACCACGAGCTCATCAAAACCAAGATCAAACCCCCAGACGTCAACTGGCGCCAAAAATTTAGGCAAGTTGCCAGACGTTCCTCCGGAGCCATCCGAGCAGGTGCTCGTGACTATTCGATGCAGCGCCCCTCCATGACAGGCATGTTTACTGGCGCGCTGCTGAGCGGACTTGTGGACCGCCCAATCGTGGCAGCAGTGGTGGTGGACACCTCGGGGTCCATGGGGCCCGATCAGCTACAAGATGCCCACAACGAAAGCTTCCACATCGCCAAGAAGATCACTTCCGACAAGATTTGGTTGCTACACGTCGACGTAGACGTCCACTACTGCCAGCAGGTGCGCGCAGCGCAGATACCCAATCTGGGGTTCCATGGTAGAGGCGGTACCGACTTCAGAATCGCCTTCGAGAAGCTAGTAAAGCTACGACCGCGGCCCAATCTCGTGATCTACATCACTGACGGCGACGGAGTTGCACCAGCAGCTCCTCCGAGAGGCATGGACGTAATCTGGTGTGTAGTCCGAACCCCTTGGGCTAGAAAGCCCGCCAACTGGGGGCACATTGTCGTCTGCGAAAAGAACCAGGCTCTCAAGCCGCCAATACTTCCAGAGTAGGAAGCAAGGTCAGGAACAGGGCCTACGGGCCCTGTTTCTTAGCCTGCCGTTTCAGTAGGCAGCAGCAACTTCATCTGTTGGACCAAGCCCTCTTTGCGGTCGCTCATCCCAGTGAGGTACTGGTCCACACTACCGCCCGTACTGCGCCCCATCAATACCCTTGCCATGCCCTTCCTCTCAGGACGCGTCGCAAGGTAGTTCTCAACCACTACATTCCTCTGCTCTTCTGGGAGGTGAGCATGGCTCCCAAAGCGGATGCCGCGGCCCTCCACCTGTTTAAGCTTCTCTGCATTCCAGTGCGGCTCTAGAATCTGAATCAGCCTGGTTCCCTTTAGATCAAGCCCCTCCCCGCCCGCGGAGCTCAGCAGAAGAACCTTCTTTTTTCCATCATTGTAGTCGCGTACAAGCTGCTCCCGCTCTCGCCTCTTCATCTCTCCGGTAAACTCGCCGTAGGGGATGCCTGCCCTATCCAACCGCTCCTTGTAGGGCTCGATGCCGCTCTTCAGATAGTTGGAGTACACGACTGCACGCGCTGTCGGCGTCGAAGTTAGGGTACTCTGCAAACGCTTGTACGCCGCATCGATCTTTGGCTCCTCTGGCGCCTTATTGGGAGCAAAGGCTCGAGTCGTATTCGATATCTGCCTCACCGCATTTACGAAAGCATTGAGCTGCTGCGCCTCCTTCTTGTCCGGAGGAAGCCCCGCTTTGACCTTGGCCGCCACCCAGTACGGAGCGGTGCCCATCATGGCGTCATAGGCCCTCAGCTGAGATTGCGTCATCGGGACTTCTACAGTCTTGCGCTGTACCGACGGAAATCCTTCTGTAGAGCTTGGATGGTAGTCCACCCACTTGCGGAAGACCGTACGAAGCTCGGGAGCGCGAAAGGGGTCGACCTCTTCCACAACCCCAGGTTTTACTCCGCGAACACGCGCGATGAACCCAGGCTGGACCTTACGTTCTCTGATGTACCTGCTCTTAAACTCTGTGGGGTCGGCTGGAAGTACCTTCTCTCCGGCGGCTAGGTTAACGAGGGGTGCAATGTCACTCGGTCGATTGTAAAAGGGGCTGGCTGTCAGCAGAAGACGCTTTTCTGTACCAGGAATGCTGTTCTTGAGCGCCTGGTATGTCTTGGTGTTGACCTCTCGAGCTCGGTGAGCCTCGTCTACAACCAGAAGAGGGTTAGACGCCCCCAAACGGCCCGCCTTGGAAACGCGCTGTAGGGTGGTCAACGCTGCCTCAGGAGAGGTTCCTTCTAGATGCTTATCGAGCTCCTTTAGGTAATTCGCCTGTAGAGCCGCAGGAACTACTACCGTTGCCGGCATCCCAAGAACATCCTGCGCAGCGATAGCCGTGAGGGTCTTTCCAGAGCCTAGCCCGTGCGCAACTACTAGCCCTGGTTGATCCTCTCTTTGGACCCTATCAACAACCCGTTGCTGATGGGGCTTCAACTCGGTCTTGACTGCCGAGATCTTGATGAGCTCGTCAGCAAACGCCTCCCAGAGCATGACTACACCAACTGCGACTGCCTACGGGCGGGCAGCTGCTCAGGGAGGGGGCGCTGATCTACTCCGGTATCGACCAACCCCTGCCCTGCCTGCCCTCCCTGCATAAGCCCCATGAACTGCTGAACCAGTTGCGCCAGCTCTGGACTCTGCGCCTCGAGCGCTGCCAGAGCCGCCTGCTGCTCCGGCGGTTGCATCTGGGAGATCTGGGTCGCATACATCTCAGCCATCTGAACGATGTCCACGCCAGACTGCTGGTCGTTTCCTAGTAGTGACTGCGCCTCTTGAGGTACGGTCTGAGAAGCCCCGGGCTCGGGAGGCAGAGACGCTGGAGGCGGGCCAGCAGGTGGCGCCGGAGGCTGCCCTCCTTGCCCTCCTGCCTGGGCTGCTGCCTGCTCCCCCTCTTGGGCCTGTGCTTGGGCCTGTCCTACGCCCATCTGACCCTCTGGACCCCCCGGCTCTCCTGGCGCCTGCGGTCCAGCCTGCGCGGCCATCATGGCCTGCTGCGCCTTCTGTTGGTACTTCATCATGATGACCTGAGACTCTCCCTGAATCTCGGCCATCGCGATCTGCTGCTTCTTGGTCGCGTGGATGCGCTCCGCGCTCTCCCGCACCATGATCTCGTTCTCTTCCTTGATGTCCAAGTCCGCATCCGCCAGAAGGGTCGTGTCGCTGATCTTCTGCGCTTGGTTGAGCTGGAAGAGGTAGCTCTTTCGCTGAAGGTCGTCCGCCATCTTGAAGGGCTTGAAGCGGATACCCACCTCAGGCCACCCCATGAAGTGCGCGACCATCTTCATGATCCATACAGCCATCTGTCGCTGACGGCTGATGTAGCTGATGAACGCGTTCTCCAGCATTCGCATGGACACGTTAGTGCCGGCGTAGCTCAGGCCACCCTGCAGGAACTCTCTAGGGACGCCCATGCCCATGATGATGTGCTCACCGAGCTGCTGCATCTCTCCTTGAAGTAGAAGGGCCTTGCCATCCCCACCGATGCTCTGATTCCCCAGAGGCAACGGCATGATGGGGATGTAGTTGTTGTCGAAACGCCATCGAGCGATCTCGGCAGCGACCTGGTCTCTCCACTCCGTTAGGTTGATGGTCGTGAAGGGGTCACTGGTTCCAGACGCTGCTTGCGGAAACAAGACGCGTAGAGGAACGATGTGCTCTACGAGAATTGCCTCTTGGGCCTTCTTCATGACCTGCAGATAGAACGCGTCCTTGAGAACCGGGAGGATCAATGGGATTCCCCACCCTCTGTCCTGCCAAGCAATGGTCGCCCTCTTCAGATGGAAGAAGTTGGACTTGCTGAAGATGACGCCTTTCTGCTGCCGGATTGCCTGCAGGAAGATCTGCGGCATCTGCTCGACGACATCCTTCTTCCCGAGGGTGATATCCGCCCGCATGGGTGCCGGGATGGTGAAGAAGTAGGTGTAGCCGCCGGTGATCTGGTTGTACTCAACCTCGATGTCTTCGACGTTGTAGCGAACGGGTCGAATGCCAGACGCGTCCTTGTAGTACCAGTCCTTTGGAGTAGCCGCGCCAGTGTGCCCACAACGGGGGCAGGACAACCGGAACTCGTTGCTCGTGTATGTCCAGTTGTTTCGTATCTTTCTGGCCTGCTCGTTGAATCCGCAGTAGTCGCACTTGAGGTACTTCTGAAAGGGGAAGCTCAGGGTTACTGCCGCGTTGCCATAGCAGTTGTAGTCGAGGCCACACTCCACCAGGAACGGCCTGATTCTGGCCGTGTCGTAGAAGTACTCCTTCCACTTCTCCACGACCTTTGGGTCCTCGTGGTCGATGATGATGTCCGTGACTGGGTACTCGGACAGCTTCTGGACGATGGCGTTGATCAGCGGATTCGTCAGATAGTAGTAACGGCAGAACTGGAACAGCTGCTTGACAGTCGTCGGCAGGTAGGTGTGCGCGATGTCGAAGAAGGGGCTCGGGTAGTTGACACCCTGAACGTGGGCGGCACCCCCGATGCGCCCTCTGGTAAACCCAGTATGAAACCTGGAGGCACCACCTGCTCCGAAGGCGAAGTTCCCACCCGTGAAGCTCATATCATCATGCCTTCCGGCGGCTTGCCCTGCGCTGCATTGGAGTAGATTCTAGGCACAGCTTCATTCATCCCTGAAGGATCGACGCCAGGAGCCGAAGGATTGTTGCCGAGCTCGGTCATGGGAGGTTGCGGCTTCTTCCCTCGGAGGGCGCCGATGGCCATGTCCACACCCTTGCCCAGACCTTTTCCTACCCCTCCGACAGCTCGTCCCATTGCTTCCTGCCCAACAAGAGGCAGGAACGGGGACAGGGCGTAGCCCACACCGCTGCCTACGCCACTACCAAACCTCTCGAGGCGCCCCCGACCTTCAGGGTCCTGCTCCTGGGACCTAAAGAGCTCTGGCGCAGCGAAGGCCACTGGGAGCCCTGCCATCATCTTACCCGTCATACCCTGCTGCGTTAGCTGCGGCTTCATACCCAGGCGCCAGACGTCCTTGATCCCCTCCTTGGAGGTCATGGATCGCACCATTCCTGGTAGGCTGGTCAGCCCCTTGGCTTCGGCTTCCTGAGCGATGGCGTGCTGGGACTTTGCAGACTCCAAAGCCTTCGTGGCTTTTTCTAGGAGCTTGGGATTCGTTCCGGCTCGGGCGACAGCCATCTCGGCTTCCAGCACGCCAGCCGCCGCTGGGTGAGCCCCCATCCGCATCCCAGCCATGGCCTTGGCGTACTCGGCGGTCCCCCGCTGAGCGCCACCGGGAGTCAGACCCGTGACACCGTGTAGCTGGCGTTGCCCAAAGCGCGCTATGGACCCAAGGGGGTTGCTAGCCTGCCCTAGGTTCTGAAGGGACTGCCCAAGCCGCGTCCCCGTACCCCCCAAGGCCATGCCCCCGGCTAAACCTGTGGCGGCCCCCACCATCGCACCGGTGCCAGCACCCTTCGCTGCCCCTCCCAGGGCCCCAGCTACCCCGCTCTGCCCTTGTTCCTTGGCCTCACGGTAACCCTTGTAGCCCCCAATGGCAGCTCCTCCAGCTGCACCAGTGGCAGTTCCCAGCCCCATTCCAGCACCGGCGCTACCTGCACCCCTGCGAATGAATTGAAGGGCGGGGGATAGCTTGGACGTCAACGGCGCCGCCTTGGAGAGAACCGCCCCTAGAAACGCGTTCTTCTCGAGCTCCCTCTCGAAGGCGAGGAGGACCTGTTTGTCAATCGCGGCCATGATAGAGAAGAGGTAGCTGATCTTGCAGCTGTTTGCGGTTTTCTTCTAGCAAGGTCCAGGCTGCTAGCATACGCCGGAGCTGTTCGTTTTCCACCGATGTAGCAGGTGGGGGCTCCTTGCTAGCGCGAACCGTGTCCCAACGAGACATGATGTCCGCACAGTCCACACCGTAGTCTTCGTGGTCGACCTCCACGAAGTCCAATGGAGGGATGGGGCAGAACATGCCGTCGTGAAGATGAACAACGCTCAGGTACGTCTTCATCTCCAAACTCCAAGGGACGTCTGCCCTCAAGCGATTCACAATGTCCACGGCGATCAACGCTTGAGGGACCGTGATGCCCTGCATGACCTGAAAGTCAGGAGCGTAGCCGGCTAGGGCGAGAGCAATGGGGGTGAAGACCTGCCACTCCTTCCAGAACTCGTCCCTCAGGTGCACAGAAGCGATGGCCATCAGCTTATCTGCATTCAGGTCACTGAGGCTGTTCGTTCGGAAGTCGGACAGAATCCGGAGCTCCAGCACCTCCGGTTCCCACTGCATCCATTCGGGCCCGTACTTCTTCAGTAGTGCCAGGTCCAGAACGAAGGGATGAGCGTCCGGGTGCTGAAAGAGGTTGATGGTAGTGGGCAGCCGAGGAGCAGCCTCCACGTCCACCCGGGTACGATCGTCGTCTACCTCCGCTGTCTCCTCGAGCTGGGTGGCATTGTCTTCGGGGTACTCTGAAAGCACCTCGTGCAGAGGACGGATTACCCCCGTCCCCTTCAGGAGCTGGTTGAGCTCCTTCTGCCCCTTCAGAGTGTCGGGGTCATGGGGAAAGACGTCATCCGACATGTCACGACGTCGAGGCTCCCTGAGTCGAGCTGTGAGAGTTGTTGACCATCCGCATCAGTACGATCTTCTGGTCCCTCGGCAGCGTGTCGAAGATGCCGGCTGGATCTTCCCGCAGCTCCTTGGCGAAGTCCTCGCCGAACCGCATCTCAACCATCGGAGCACGCGCGTGCGCAAACTCCACCAGATCGGAGATGTTCATGTACTCGGCACCTATGATGACAGCATCCTTGGGGTCTACGGTCTTTCCCTCGGCTCCAGCCCCGGCAGCTACCTTCTCGGTACCGAACGTCGTGTACCAAGGGTCCATGCAGTCCTTGCCGTAAGCCTCGTCGATCCCCGCCGCCTTGTCGATCTCGTGCAGAGTGTGGGCGAAGACGTCTGGTGGAAGAACCCCCAGCTGCTCTCTGAGGGCCAAGTAGAGGTCCTGATGAGCCGCCTCTTTGACCAAGTCCTCTCTAGCCGCAAGCTCCGTCAAGGTGTGGATACGCGGAGCGTACCCAGGTGCGCCGTAGTGCTCGGCGGTGTCGCTGACAGGCATGCCCAACACGCTGGCGCGCTTGACCAGATGAAGAGCAAACTCTCGACGGTCCTCCGGCTCCATCTCCTTCCAGAACTCGTCGAAGTAGGCGCTGGCCTGCTTGACCTGATGGAACCCATCTAGAGGATACCGGCACAAGCTGGGCATGGCGTAGTGCTGCGCCGTCTTCTCCTTGACGAGCTTCGGAGGGTTGTTGCGGCTCACGTCGACGTGGGGCTCCAACACCTTCTTGTTCTGCGGCAAAGAAGCGGGCTGCTCCTTGTGCTCGGTCTTGATGTTCGTATCGGGCTCTACGCCCTGGGTCTCTCGGTCACTACCGGCTGCTTCCTTGAACATCGCCTCGAGCTCGTCGTCTGCACTGGGTTGCTGCACTGACGCCATCTTCTCCTCCCACCCAAAGGTCTCCCGCAGAGACCCTACCTTGGGGATCGCGGACAGGGGTTTCGGCTTCTCGTTCGGTCGAACCTTACTAGGAGCCGCTTGCAGGGGTTGGTCCCACGTACCGACCACCTCCGACTCCTTCTCAGTAATACAACCGCCGGAGGTCTTCCAGAGCTGTTGCTTCCGGGTGACTTCGGGCATCACTCCTGCTCCAGAATCTGAGTCAGCTCTCTGGGAGGGTCGATGTTGTACCAAGAACAGGCCGTGAGGAGGTTCTGGGCGGCGGTCTTCTGCGCCTCCACCGGAAGCTTGTGGGCGGTCTTCACGAAGTACTCTATGTGAAGACAGGTATTGCCTTCGTCGATGCAGGCGTACTTCCGAAGAACGGTGTCCTCGTCGTGAAGAACCAGAGCGAAGACATCGTCAGGCAGCTTCGACAAGTCTACTGACGACATCGGCATGGCCTCTTTGATGACTTCGGGTACATCCTCGAAAGTCGGGAAGACCTGCTTGATCACCTCGCCACGAGGATCGTCGAAGTAGTCCAAAACTAGACCGCTGAGCTTCTCCATTTTCTCCTCGTGGGCAGCGTAACCGCTCGGGATTCTTCCTGCAAGAGTAGCCTGTGCGCCGCAAGAAAGGGAATTGCACAGGCATAAGAGATCTGAGAGAGAAACCGGAGCGTAGCTCCAGGAGGTCACATGGTTAAACAGTGTCCGAAGTGCGGGCAGATTGCGGCCCAGATAATGGATCGTGCAGATCGAGAGGGCAGAAACAGAACGGTCTGCTCTACCTGCGGCTGGGAAGGGCCGTCTTGCTTCGGAGAGAAATGGGAGGCGCACAACGTCAAGTGCGTGGGAGGAAACGACAAGACATTTTGGGACGGCAGTAGCCACAAACGTCCCCAGTGTGGTGTGTACCAACCCTGTGCCGCCGAGATGAACCGGCAGAAAATACAAGGGCTCCCTCAGTCATTCCTACCCGTGATCCAGCAGGGGCAGCCTGTTCCTCTTCAGCTGCCGCAGGCACCGCAGGCACCGCAGGTGCCCCCGCAGGTACAACCGCAACCCGTTGCCGTGCCCTACACCCCCAGCGTAACCGTCCCAATGCCAGACGGTTCCAGGAAGACGCTGACGCTGGCACAACCCTCAAGCATTCAGCCGCACGTTCCGGTAGCCCAAAGGAGCGTTCAGGTAAGGCCGCCCTCCTTGCCAGGTCCGGTCATCCCCCAGATGCACACTCAGCCTATTCAGGTAGCAACAGCAACTCCAGGGCAGGTCCAGCCCATGATGTACCAAACACACTACAACGGGCAGCCCATGATGGTGATGATGGTACCGCCAGAGCAAGCACAGATCCCTGCCTTGGTCCCTCAGAACGTAGTACAGCCTGGGACACAAGTACTCGCAGTGATGACCGTACCCGAGCCTGCAACCCTGCCCTACTTCAAGCGGTTCATAGGTAGTGTCGGCAGGTCCATGCTCAAGTATGGCTTCCTGAGCGCAGCAAACATGATGGACCACGTTCCCTGGTGGTCGGAGTAGGAACGAATGAGGGTCATTGTACGGCAGCCGGACAAGGGGTACCTGGACACCTATCTCTGGGTACCCCGACCCTTCATCGATGTGGAGGGAACCAAACGAGCGCTCACGTACGAGATACAGTCGTATGGAGGGCACACCCGCTTTATCTACCTGTGGAAAGAAGCGGAGCACCACATGCTTCTTCCTAGAGCTTTCTGGACACCTTCGGAACTCCCCTTCCCCGTGGTGGATTGCCGTCCCAGGAGGTACACCCACGTCGACTTCAAAAGCAGGATACGACTAGATCATCTGCCACAGGAGCTCGGAGGGCAGATCCAGCTTCTGCCCACAGGTCGTGACGTACAGAGCCGGTCGCTAGCAGCTCTCATGCAGCAGCCAACGGGCATCCTGCAGCTGGCCTGCGGACGGGGAAAGACGGTCATTGCTCTAGAGAAAATCGCACGGGGTCAAACCCCAGCTCTGGTGATGCTGGATAACACCAACCTACTCTACCAATGGGCAAAGGAAGCCGAGGATCTTCTAGACATCCCTGGTGGCATCGGGTTCCTAGAGGCTGGAAAGAAGGAGTGGCAGAAGCCACTAGTACTCGCCACCTACCACTCCGTAGCGAACTGGTCGGAGACAATGCCCGAGGAGGTAAGAAGATGGTTCGGTCAGGTGTTCTGGGATGAGGGCCACCATGTCAGTGCACCGACGTTCGCCAAGACTGCAGACCTGTTCTACGGAAACCGCTACTCGCTAACTGCAACCCCCACCCGTGATGACGGTATGCACGTGATTGCAGACGCGCACATCGGCAAGGTCCTCTACAAGGACCTGACACCCATGCTCAGGCCTACCTTCGCCTTCTTCTGGACAGGGTTGGCGGTGAACGCAGCTGACCCCGTCGTAGCAGCGCAGGTTCTGGACTCAAACCAGGAAGTACACCTCAAGAAGGTGTACTCCTACTTCGGCCAGTGGGCACCGCGACTTCAGGCCATAGTAGACATCTGCGCAGAAGCCAGAGCGTACGGCAGGAGGGTTCTTGTCCTCTCCGATAGTGTAGCGGAAGTGGTGAATCTCTACGCCATCTGGGCGGGCATGCCCACGCTCTACACTGACATCCCCCAGCCCACGATCGCAGACATCGGGGAGACCCTGAACCCCAAGAAGCTGACTGATAAAGAGGTCCACCAGCTGGGGGTGCTACAAGGAAAGCTCGAGAAGCAAATAGAGCGTCAGAAGCTGAAGAACCCAGGCAGCCCAGACCTGGCACTTCTCCAAGCAGAGCTCGACCTGGTTCGCCAGACCTTCCGCCAGTTCGAGGTGCACAAGAAGCTGCTGAATGAGATGGAGCGGAGGCAAAGGAAGTACATCGAGACCGCCCTACAGCAGAACGCGGACGTAGGATTCCTAATCCACGGAGTGCCCCCCAAAGTCCGCCACTCCTTCCTCGACAACAAAATGCTGAACTTCGCCATCACAAAGTACGGTAAAGAGGGCCTGGACTGCCAGGAGTTGGACACCATCGTGCTGTCCTCCCTTTTCTCAAGTGGCAACAGTCTTCAGCAGCTCATGGGCCGTCCGACTCGACCCATGCCAGGAAAGAAGAGCCCGCTAATCGTTGCTCTGGTAGACAACGTCGGGCAGTGCATCGGAATGAGCAAGAAGCTTCAGTACCACCTGCGGTCTTGGCCCAAGGAGGAGGGAGGACCGTACGAGCCAATCCTCATCAACCACCCACAGACATGGACAAACCGACAAGCACCAACCAGCCTGACGCACCTGTTCTCGCAATAGTTCACTCAGGAGGTACCCGTTTCATCGGGAAGGTTCCTGCCAACGCCAAGCCCGGGGACGTCTGTCGAATGACCGAATGCTTTGAGCTCAGGCCTTCCATCGTTGCCGTACCTACCCCGCAGGGGGTCGCTACCAGCCCCATCTCCCTACCGTGCCTGATTGATGGGGCCGAAGACTTCGTCGAGGTTCTCCTGCAGATCCACGTTCTCCGGCTCTTCAGCGATATGACCCCAGACGAGAGGCTGAAGTACAACGGGGCACGCGCTGCCAAGACCGAGGAGATCCAACGCGCAAAAGCGGCCCGTGCTGGCATAACGCTAGCGACCGAGATACCTAGAGGAGGTAACTACAATGGAGGGTTCAAACCCCCTACGTCCTGACGCCAGGAAATCCCTGGCAGTTCTTCAGCAGGAGTGGAGCTCTTGCCAGGCCTGTGACCTAGGGCAGATGAGGGACGCCATTGAGGGTTCCTTCGTGTTCGGCGAAGGGACCCCACATGGGGTCATGTTCATTGGTGAGGGGCCGGGCAGGGATGAAGAGACAGAGGGCAGCCCTTTCGTCGGGCGCAGCGGAGACTTCCTGCGCAGCACGATTTCAGTTCTAGGGTTTAAGCGCTACTACCTGACAAACGTGGTGTGCTGTCGGAGTTGGCAGTACGTGTTCAACCCTGACGGTTCCCCACGACTCGAGTACCGCAGCAAGCTACAGCAGAGAAAAGACGCACCGCCGAACCAACTGCAGATCGATGCGTGCCGTGCGCGGTTGATGGAGCAGATCTACCTCGTAGACCCCATCCTGATTGTCGCGCTTGGCGCACGCGCCGCCGAGGCACTACTGCGTACCCCGGTGACTTTGCAGAAGGACAGCGGCTTACTCAAAACAGTGGAGGTCCCCGGAGCTACCTTCCGACCGTCCCTTACTACAGTAGGGCACAAGTGGGCCCGCTGGGTTGGGCCGAAGGACAACCGGCAGCTCATCCAACCCTATGAGCCGAACGCCGTAACCTACCCGCTCATCGCGCTCTACCATCCCACCCATGTGATGGACCACGCAAAGGACAGGAGGCCAGGTTCTCCTCGTCATCTTTTTGCTACAGGCATGAAGAAGGTCTACGACATGTACTCCCGCTACCTGCAAGAGGTCAGTGGAGAAAACATCGTAGAGAACTTGATCACAGAAGACGACATCTACGAGGCACAGGATGCAGGTTCCGATTCAGACTAAGCAGCCAGAAGAGATCCCCGAGGTCGCTGAGTTTCAGCAGTCCAAAGAGATGCTACAGGCGTTCAGAGACGCAAACCCTGAGTTCTTCCAGCACTACGACGCACTGGTTGACGACTACAACCAGAAGAGGGAAGCAGCCGAAAAGGCAGTCCGCGCCGAAGGCGTTAAGTGCGGTGACTTCGATGCCTACCAGTCCTTCAAGAAGTACGACTGGAAGAAGCTACTGACCTCTGTAGGCCGAGACCGCTTCCTAGAAATTGGAGGCTGGGTCAAAAACAAGAAGGAGGCGGGTGGAGATAGCAAGGCGCTGGAGATAGCCATCACCAAAGGTCTCGTTTCTCAGGAGCTGGTGGACGATTGCGCTACGGTCGAGACTAGGTGGCACGTTCCGCCAGCGGTGGTGGTGGCCGTATGATCTCGCCCAGCACGTGGGAGAAGGTTGTGCAGCACAACGGCATGACCAGAGAGGAGGGCCTCCTGAACGGAGACCCCTTCGCGGCCCTTGCCCAGCAAGCGCACGCCTGGAAGGAAGCAGGATACGAACCAGCGCGCGTCAACGTAACGGCCAGCAACTCCCTGGACTACGGACAGGGAAAGGTTTCAGTGCTCGTCAGCATCGCGTGCCCACAGACCGAGCAGCACATCCAAATGGCTACCGAAGCCGGATTTCTGAAAGCCCTAGAGATGGTCAACGAGGCTAGCGATACAATCGGGATTCCAGCACTTGAAAGACCCTACTGATGATCAAAGGAACGCTGAAAGAGGGAGAGCTCCGAATTGCTCAGATGCAGTTCGACTTCATGCGGCAACCCATGCACGTCAACGTACTGGCCGCCCTGGTGGACCCGACCATCGGAGACACGCGAGCCTGGGTCCCGGCTGGCGGCGTAGTGTGGTCAGCCGAGACCGCAGTGGCCCTATCCGCACTCGTGCGCTGCATGGAGAAGGATATAGCGAATGTGGCGATGACCACCGGGGTTACCCACCGTGAAGAGAGCAGTGCTCCCTCCGGCGGACTCGGAGAGTTCGTAGCCGGCGGCACACCAGACGCCCCCCAGATGTAGGGGTGGCCCGATAACTGCTGCCCAAGCCGTTGGGCAGCCCACCAAACCCTTTGATGTGGGCGCATTCGGGGTCTAGTTTGCTAGCCCCGAAACTGCCTCGTCGTGCCGGCATAAGAGCCTCAGAAAGGAGGGTAGCCACATCTCTTCCTGGGAGCACCAGCTTCTCTCGCGTATCATCCGTACAGGCCAGCTCAGCGATGTCATCGAGTGGGGCATAACAGATACCGACTTCACTACCGCAGAGGGTCGAACGATGTACGGCACTCTGCTCGCCTACTTCCAGCAACCCTCTACTGCGGGAGCGGTGTGGGGGCCCAGCGCACTAGCTCAGGCCTACCCCAACTTCCCTCTCATCGATGACCCGGGGATGACTCTCGCAGCCCTGTGTCAGGAGGTCAGGGCGAACAGGATCAAAGCACAGGCTAGGCAACTCTTGGTCGAGCTCGGCGACATGCTGATGACCGACCCAATGGGGGCTGTAGCCTTGATGCACCAAAAGGCAGCAGACCTACAGAACGACTGCAACCCGAAGAAGACCGACGTCCATTTTGCAGACGGCTTCAGTGCAGCCGTTGAAGAGATGGACATGGTGGGCGCAGGGGTAGACGTATCCGTCTGTCCGTGGCCCTGGGCACCCATCCAACGCAAAACTATGGGCATCCGGAAGCACGACTACATCGTGTTTTTTGGTCGGCCCAAGAGCATGAAGAGTTGGATTCTGTGCTTCCTCATCGCCTGGTTCTTCGAGAACGGCAAGCGCATCCTCATCTATACCAAAGAGATGCCACCCATTGAAATCTTCGAGAGGGTGGGCTGCTGCATTGCACAGGTGGACTACGAAAGGTTCATTACAGGCCGTCTCGTACCGGATGAGAGGGAGGCCGTCTACAACATCAGGGACTTTCTGCAGGCTGCCAGAAGCTCGCACATGGTCGTATGCCTCTCAGCCAAAGATGCTCCAGGAGGAAACGACACCGTCGCGTGGCTCTCGAGCAAGGTGGAGAAGTACGTGCCCGATGCAGTGTTCATCGACGGCCTCTACCTAATGAAGGACCAGCAGCACGCCAAGCAACGGCACGACAGGGTCCGGAATATCTCCAATGACCTACGGCAGATGATCCTGCACTACGACACCCCTGTCATTGGGACCGTCCAGGCAAATCGGCAGGCCGCACAGAATGAAGGCGCGAACACCGAAGACATCGCATTCAGCGATTCGCTGGGGCAGGACTGCACTCATCTCATACGCGTCATCAACGAAAAGGATGACGACACCATCGCGCTGGTCATGGGCAACGTGGCCAGGCGGTTCAAGCTCAACGGCTTTCGCATCTATGGTGTGCCGGCTATCAACTTCGGAGTGAAGGACGAAGAGATCACCCAGAAGGAGGCCGATAGGGCCATGCGCAAGGACGACGCCGACACCAAGGAGGCAGCGGGCAAAAAGAAGAAGAAGCCTCCGTCACAATCAGAAGCCGTGAAAGACTTGATGACAGACTACGAGCCCTAATGATGGACATTTCCGGGGAGATTTACTCCCTTGCTGAGCAATACCTGGACAAGGTCAGGAGGTCCGGCCCCGAAAACATCATGGCGGTGTGCCCGTTTCACGAGGAGAGCAAACCGTCATTCGCAATGAGCCTGATCAACGGAGTGTTCTTCTGTCACTCGTGCCACGCACGGGGGACCTTGAGGACGTTCCTTCGGGACATGGGAGTGGGTGCTCAGGCCCTCAAGCTCCGATACGACGCGCTCATAGAGGCCGCCAAGCAAAACTCTCCCAAGCCTCCAGATCCTACACGGCCTGGCGTCTTCGAGATGCTCCCCATCGACGAGACGTTCCTAGGCCTCCTAGACATGTGCCCCACCTCATTGCTCGAGGCAGGGTTTGAGGATAAGACGCTGCGTCACTTCGAGGTCGGATTCGACAAGTGGCACAACAGGATCACCTTCCCCCTGCGAGACATACGTGGCTACTTAGTCGGAATCAGCGGCCGGGCAATTAGCTCGGAAGCCTGGCCCCGATACAAGATCTACGACCGTGAGTACAAGACGTGGGGGCTCCCAGAACGACTCAACTGGAACAAGAGGGGGCTGCTCTACAACGCCCACGCGGTCTACCCCGCCACTCTTCAGCTGAACCCCAGCACTGCATTCGTGGCTGTCGTGGAAGGCTTCAAGGCCTGCATGTGGGTGCATCAAGCCGGCATAACGAACGTGGTCGGTCTCCTAGGAAGTTATCTGTCCTGGGAGCAGCAGTGGATCCTTGAAAGGCTCGGGGTGCCGGTGTACCTCTTCCTGGACAACAACAACGCGGGGATTGATGGCGTTTCAAAAGCCAGCGCGGCACTCACCCGAAGCGTCGATACCCTCGTCGTCGAATACCCAAAGCGGTTAGAAGAAGTAGACGAAGCGCAACCAGACAGCCTGGAACAAGACGAAGTTCTAGAGCAGTTCACGAAGGCTGTCCCCTACACAACATGGCTGGAAAAGAAGATGGGCACGATCGCCCAACAGGAGTAAACACATGGCATTCGGAAAGAACCCCGAGCAACTCGGTCGCGTAGTCCCCTACGGTGGCAACCTCAGTCAGCGTGCCCGTCATCTGTCGAATGCTCGACAGAACCGTCCGCGAGGAGGGGGCGGGGGTGCTCCCTACTGGAAGGACACCTTCAAGGTTCCAACGAACCACGCCCGCTTCGGCCGACTCATCCCTGGGCAATACGTGCAGGAAGTGAGTTTCGACGATCAGACGGTCGAGCAGGTCATGTACGAGTACGTCATGTTCAAGGAGCACTACATGGGTGGCCAGGTAGGACGTGGGGGCATCTGCTCCGCAGGTCCTCTGTTCCGCAACCGCTCCTTACGCAACCCATGCCACGGCTGCGACATCTTCTGGGAGGACTACAGCATCCGATCTCAGAAGAGGGCGGCAGGGGATCGCACCAAGGGCCCCAATCGCATCTCTATGCGTGACATGTACGCCTTCACCTGGTGGGACTACGGCCTCTGGTACAACGCCCCTAGGAAGGACGGACAGGGGCGCACCGTGGTCGATCAGCAAGGCCAGCCTCGGATGGATTGGGTCATGGGGCAGGAGAACGACCCTCGCTACGCTGGGTGCGAGTCCAAGTACGGACATCTCATTGCGTGGCCGATGGGGGAAACGTACAAGGACACGCTGCTGAGCAACAACGACTACATCATGCAGGACTGCGCTAACTGCGGGACCCGAGGCGCTATCCAGTTCATCAGCCGCAACTGCGCCAACTGCGGTGGAGTGGTCTACGATACCAACACCACGCTCACCCCCGAGCAACGTGCTCAGATCGACAACAATCCGCACCAGTGTCAGTGCGGGTTCAACGGCTACCCCATAGAGGTCGTCAACTGCTCCGCCTGCGGTGCAGGAAAGCGCGCCTCCATCTTCGATGTGGACCTCCAGATCACATCGGTTGGGACCAAGGGGCAGCAGACGTTCCTTCAGATCCTCAACCGTAGCGAGCCGCGGCCCATCCAGGTCGAGGACCCGCAGATTCTGGCATCGATCCAGCCGTTGGACCTCCTGGCAAAGTTCAAGCCCGCACCGCTGGATAAGCAGGCAGAGTGGTGGGGCACGGCTACAGCAGAAGACAGGAACCCGGCCCCTCCCGTGCAGGCCCAGGTTCATCAGCAACCCATGTACCAACCGCCACAACAGCCCGTATACCAAGCTCCGCCCCCTGCAGCTCCGAACCCCTTGGCGCCGCCGCAACCCACAGCAGCGGCTCCTACTGGCTTCGGGGGAGGACAGTCCCTACGTCTGCCTGGTATGCAGCCCGCTCCCGGCTTTGCGCCTCCCGCAGCTCCTGCAGCTCCGGTGGGGACCTCGCCACAACCCGCGCCCATTCCTTCGTTCCCCAGCATGCCGGGGCTCGCAGGGATGCCTAGCGTCCGTCAGCCCCCGAAGTAACGGGGCATCAACAGGACCCGCCCCCCCTTCGGGGGGCGGGTAGGTGTCCAATGACAGGATGGAACATCGATCTACCCACGACCATGTACTTCGGCCCTGGGTACACGACCTGCCCCTATACTGGCGAGAGACTCGAGAACATAATCCGAGAAGTCGCTGCTGAGCGCTACGTGGCCATCGACACCGAGACTACGGGCTTGGTGAACTGGCGGGACATACCCCTCTACTGGTCGCTAGCCTGGGGCACGAATAGGAGAGCCACCCTAAACGCTGAGCTCCTTCCGTACTTCATGGAGGCCTTCGCAGACTCCAAGAAGGATTGGATTCTCGCGAACGCCAAGTACGACGCGCACATTCTCGCTAACGTGGGGATCAACTTGGCAGGTAGGCTCAACTGCGTACAGGTGATGCACTCTCTTCTGTACGAAGACAAGCCGCACCGACTGAAGTTCATAGCGCAGCACATCCTTGGCTGGACCTGGGCTGACTTCCAAGACACCTTCGGGAAGATCGGGAAGAAGCAGTCCGCAGAACAGCTCATCAAAAGAGCCGAGAGCGAGAACTTCAACCTACTTGTCGAATACGCGGCCAATGATGCCTGGGGCACTCTGCTCATATTCCATGAGCTCCGAAAGCAGCTAGAGAGCTCATTCACCCACTCTCTCTTCAGCGACGAACCACCCTATATCAACACCCTGTGGGACTACTTTCACAAGATCGAGGTCCCTTTCACCAAGGTCCTCTGGAAGATGGAACGTCGGGGGATCCTCATCGACGTGAACCGTCTAGAAAAAGCCCGTCCTGAGGCAGAGGCTGAAATCAACCGGATAGGACGAGAGATCGTCAAAACCGTGGGCAGGATGCTCAACATCAACAGCACGCCGCAGATGCGAGAGTACTTCATCGATGAACTGGGCCTCGAACCGCTGAGGAAAACCAAGGGTGGGAAGACCGGCGTCCAGCAAGCCAGCGTAGATAGCGAGTTCTTGGAGCACTACAAGAATGAGGTCTTGGCCGCAGAGCTAGTGCTGACCCATCGTGAGTACTCCAAGCTGCACGGTACCTACTTGGTAGGGCTCCTAGACGTTCGAGACCCCAATGGGCGCATCCACTCCACGTTCAATCAAGACGTGGCACGCACCGGCCGTCTTTCTAGCTCCAACCCCAACCTGCAGAACATTCCCCGGCCAGAGAACGACAAGTGGGGGATCCGGGAAGCGTTTATCACCACTCCGGGCAACAAGATCCTGGCAGCTGACTACTCTCAGCTGGAGATGCGTCTTCTGTCCGCAGCCGCTATGGAGGAATCGATGATCGATATCTTCCGCAGAGGCTGGGACATTCATCAGGGCAACGCCAGTCTGATGTTCGACATCGAGTACGAGCATATTGACTACTGCAAGAACGTCATCGACAAGAAGATCAAGAAGGGCGAGCTAACTCCAGAAGAGGTTCTGGTACTGGTGCAGCAAAGCCTGTCCGGTGGGATCGAGGCGATTCAAAACCGCTACGGCTTCAGCGTAGACGGTGTCATGGCCTACGTGCGTGAGTGCCTGAAAGCCAGAAATGACGCGAAGAGCATCGGCTTCGGGCTCAACTACGGTATGGGTGCGGGCAAGCTTAGCAAGCAGATCAACTCTAGCCTTAGAGAAGCGCAGGACAAGATCAGGACCTACAAAGAGACCTACCCCGCAGTCGACCGCTTCTTCACAGAGGCCGTCGAGGAGGGGAAGAAGTACGGCTACGCCTTCACTGTCCTAGGGCGCCGACGCAACATCCCAATGATCTCTTCGTATCGAAAGGATGAACAAGCGTTGGGTGAACGCCTCGCAGTGAACACCCAGATCCAGGGGTCGGCAGCAGACGTGACCAAGATGGCGCAGCTCAATCTGGATGCCATGGCGCTGGACTACCACTACGGCGCCTACATGCTGCTGCAGATCCATGATGAGTTGGTGTTCGAGGCCCCGGAGGAAACGACGGAAGAGGTGAAGGCCCTCATCGAAGACATGATGGCCCACCCATTCACATCAGAACTGGCCTGCCCTCTGACGGCCGAAGCAGGAGTGGGGAACTCATGGGGACAAGCCAAGTAAAGATGGAGCTGGACCGGCTGGTCTCTCTGAAGACTGGCTGGTCTGAAAGAACCGTTCGGGAGATCACAGCTGCCTTTCTAGACATCGCATCTGAGCAGCTCTCTAAGCGGAGGGAGATCTTCCTGGAGAGCATCGGACGCCTTCGTGTGGTCCGTATGCAGGTCGACCGAGAAGTCCCTCTCTTTGGACGTGGCCCGAAGGGGGGCCCAAAGGGGGTGAAAGTCGAGCAGAACTATCGGGTATACTTCACCAAGTCTCGGATTCTCAAGAGACGGTTGGAGGCTACTCATGGAAAAGCTCGGCGTCGTTGAGGGAGCAGATCAAGAACAGTTGGAGAAGAAGGCGGCCAAAGGATGCCCCGAATGTGGGCGGCCTCTGGTGAAGCTGGGGCAGCTGCTCAAGTGCCCCACGCATGGAACAGAACCGTTCGAGGAAACAGGAGATCCATGGCAACAGGGAGAAAGAAAAAAGTAGGGAAGAAGGCGGCGAAGAAGGTCTCGAAGAAGGAGTCGGCACAACCCGTAGCGTCGGCTCCTGCCGAGACTATCGTCGCAGAGGAACCGGTAAATCCGTTCACGAAACAGCGAGAGCTCAGCCCTACGGAGAAGGCCTCTAGACTCCGTGCGCTCCGCACACATTTGAAGGAGCGCCTGTACCCCGCTAGCGAGGGGGAGAATCAGTACATGCTGCGACGTCCAACGGGCGTCATCGAGCTAGACATCGCGTTGGGTGGAGGGTTCCCTGCTGGTGGTGCTTCTATGATTAGCGGCCCCTTCAACAGCGGCAAGAGCTGGCTGCTCTTCCGAACCATCGCCATGCAGCAACAGATCTACGGAAAGGACTTCTACGGTGCCCTGCATGTGGGCGAGCAGGCCTTCCCCTACGACCAGGCGATCTCAGCTGGCGTTCGTATAGAGGTCCCAGACGCCCTGCTGAATCAGGCGGCAGAGGCACGCTACATCTCGGGCCTCCCGCAGTTCACACAGGAAGAACTCGCCTACTTCAAGACAAGTATCGGGCGACTGGAGACCATATCGGGGGTCTCTGGAGAAGAAACTCTGGGAGGCGTGCTCGATTGCGTGCAGCAGGACATCTTCTCCGTGATCGGAGTGGACTCTATCGCTTCTCTTCGACCTGAGGCAGACCTGGACAAAGACCTGAGCGACGATGAGCGACGAGGTTCACACGCCACCATGATGAAGAGGTTCTGGATGCGCTATTCCCCGCTCGTCAACAGAGGGAAGAATGCGACCACGGTCCTCTTCATTCAGCAGGTAGTTGCCAACCAGGAACGGGCGAACATGAACCCTGCCATACAAAAGTACATCCAGGAGTGGACGGTAAAAGGCGGGGAGAGCTCCAAGCACTACAAGCTCATCGACCTCGTGATGTGGAGTGGGGAGAAGATAAAGGGTGGGTCCGACATAGCGGGTAAGTGGATCAAGTACAAAACCCTCAAGGGAAAAGCGGGCACCCACGACAACATTACAGGCGAATTTCCCTACTACTATCATCTTGGAGGTGTGGACCTTCACGGAGAGCTCATCGCTAGCGCGCTGCGGAGAGGAGTCCTGGTCCATGTACCTCAAGGGATCCAACTCTTCAGCGCTACCACCCGACAGCCCATCGAGGGAGCCTCCGCACAAGACGAAGCAGGGCTAAGGGAAGCCCTGGCCAAAAGCTTCGACCTCGAGCTCGTCTTCCGTAGGGAGATCCTGTCGTCAGCAGGGAAGCAATGTTTGTATCGGTGAGCGTACTGCCCAGGCTGGTCACCGACGAGCATGGAAACTGGTTCTTACATCTCGCGGGGCGAATGGATGGCTATACTGGGGAAATCTACATCCCCATGAGCGATGGGGAAGAAAAGACGCTCCTTCTATCAAAGCCCGAAGCGGAAGATAGAGCTACTCTCAAGAGACGGCGGCGTGCGTCCATGCGGCAGGAGGAGCGCGTTGCGCAAATCCACGGAGGCCACCGTAACATCGGATCTGGCAGCGTCCCCGGACGGAAGAGTGATGCCTCGATTCGCGAGAAGTACAGGATCGAGAACAAGTTCACTGCCGGGAAGGGCATAAGGGTCACGAGGGCGGAGCTGCACAAGCTTCGGTCAGAGTGCGAACGGGGGCAGATCCCAGTCTTTCAGATCGACTTCAAAGCCCCCACCACCTTAGTGACCCAGGAACAGTGGGTCCTAGTCCCCTTACAAGAATGGGAGAGCCGACTTGAACCCACCGCAACTGCTGACGATCGATGACCTGGGAAGGGACGGATGGCAGAGCCTTCTGCCGAACGTCGCGTGGCTCGGAGACCTCTACGAGGAGTACAAGAAGAGAGATACTGCCCGGCGCGTCATACACGTCCCCATGGGAGGTGACGAAGACAGGGCAAACGGTGTTCACGCCTCGGAGATCTCTGGCTGCCTGCGGAGAGTTGTCTACTCCATCGCGGCCACTGAGAAGAAGAACGACCCAGAGCGGGTCAACACCAACATGCGGCGGCGTTTCCAGCAGGGGACGCTGCTGCACTCTCTGGCTCAGGACGACTTCGACCGAATGTGCTGGATGTCCGATGGAACCGTCGAATTTCAGTCTGAGGTCGAGATCACTCCCGAGCTGAATGAGCTAACCAAGAAGTACGAGATCTACTCGCACAGCGACGGGGAGTTTCTGTTCTTCTCGAACCACACCCCGTACCTCCGAGTAGGCCTCGAGATCAAGTCGATGAGCGACAAGGAGTTCGCCAAACTCCGCAAACCACTCGACTACCACCTAGAACAAGCCCACGTCTACATGAAGGTCTTGGACCTCCCTTTGATGTGGTTCTTCTACTACAACAAGTCGAACTCGAACTGGACCAGCCCCAAGGCGCCCTACCTAGTAGCCTTTGACCACAAGCTCTGGAACCGCCTAGAGAACAAGATGCAACAGGCGCACTCTCTAGCAGCTACCGGAACACTGCCAGATCGCTCAGAGGGCATGCCCTGCGGTTGGTGCCCCTACTCATGGACCTGCATGCCAACAACGCTGGCAGGCCTAACCCGAAAGAGGAGAGGACCACCTCCTCCTGGAGAGTTTAGATGACGCAAGGCTTGACTGTTCAAGGCTTGGGCATCCCAGACCGACAGCAGCAAACCATAGAGGACTTCTGGGATGTCTACGACAGCAGTTACCAAAAGCTAGTCATGATGGGATTCGACGAACTCCCCAAACCCGAGGGTGACTTCCCTCACATCTCCATCCGAGACTACGAGAACATCGAGGGCGACCAGTACACCAGACTCATGGCTCTCGTAGACCTCTGGTTCGTGTATGCCAAGGACCGGCACGCGTGGTGCGAAGGGCACATCATAGGGCTAGAAGAAGAGCTGAGAGACCTAGAACGAGAGATCAAACGCCAGTATCGCAAGCAGCACGAAAACGTCCCGAAGAAGAACCAGCCGTCAGAAACAGAGATCAAGGAAGAGGCGCAGTCGTACCCTCGGTGCCGTCAGATCCGCAGAGACCTAGCTGAGCTCAAGAATACCGAAGCAGTGCTAAAAGCCCGAATCGACAGCCTGGAGCGCCTTGCTTCTGGTCTGAGCCGTCAGGTAACTATACGCGGTCAGAACATCGACCTCGGTGGAAAGATGGCTGGGCGTCGCCCAATGGGGCAGATGCGATGATCTACTTCGTCCTAGATGGGCTCCCACCCTCTTCCAACCACGCATATTTCACCAAGGTCCAGAGGAAGGGCAACAAGAGCATCCCCTTACGGGTTCTCACTGCGGAGGGTAAGAGATACAAGACCGGCGTGAAGACTTACCTGGCCCAGAGCAGGCAGGACGTTCTTAGGTTCTTCAAGCCAGACCTCCCATACTGTCTTGTGGTCCGGTTCTACATGGCCGACCTGCTGTCCAAAACGTGGGGAACGCCAGGAGGAGCCGCAAACCGGTATAAGAAAGTTGATGTGAGCAACAGACTGAAGCTCCTAGAAGACGCGCTCACCGCTGCGTGCGGGCACGATGATTCTCAGCACTTCCGCATCCTTCTGTGGAAAGAATCTGCTAGGACGGAAGAAGAGGAGCGAACTGAGATCTGGGCGTGGAGCTGGGAGCAGGACGACTGCCCCTTTGACGAGGTAGAGCGACATGTACAATTCGAGTGTCGATTTTCACCAGCTCCTAGCCGGGGTTAACCTCACCGAGCTCTACCAAACTTGCCGACGAAACGGCTTGCAGGTTCCTCCAGGTAGAAGTGCGGAAGAGTATATCGGTTGGATTTCTGGTGAGCTCGAGCTACCAGAAACCGCCGGCTCGATCGACTCCTGGAGGAACGGACTCATCAGTTTCATCGACGCTTACTGGATGAGCCTGCGACCACAGCTGACCTGTCCGGCCAAGAACCTGAAAGACGTTCCCAATCCGGATCCGCGACCATGCTTCGGGTGCTCCGACATGCAGGTGGTGACCTGTCTGGTACAGGGCCATCAGTACGAGCACCTCATCAACAACCTGAGGAAGTGAATGAAACTCAACATCCAGCAAGAAGGCCCCCTTACTCTCGAAACTTGCATGGCTATGACGCCCTCGCAGCGCTTCGGAGCCATGAACCGCCTAAAGGCCCTCCCGAGCATCGAGGACAAGCAGGCCTACGGCGTAGCCAGCCCCGAGGCCCAGGCTCAGGCACTTTTCGAAGCCAGCAAGGCTGCCTACTCACCCAGCAATGGGAGCGCGCCGCGCCCTGCCCCTATGCAAGGGCAGATGCCTCCCCAGATGGCCACTCAGGTGCAGTACCCTACACCCCCTCAGATGCAGCCATCCCAAGCCCCCCAGTATCCTCCGCAGATGGTTCCCACGATGACGCAGGCACCTCCAGGCGGCCCCATGACGCTACCGGGCCCTGCTCGCCCACCGATGGCCCCTCCGGGCCAACAGATGGCCCTGCCGGGAACCGTCGCTCCTGTAGGCAGAATGCCCGGCCCCATGAACATGCCGGGGATGGCCCGGCCTGCCCCACAGCAGGCTCCTCAGCCCCCTGACGAGAGAGACCCGGAGCCTCCCACAAAGACGACAGGGAGGAAGCCATCGGTCGACCCAGGCCCCAGCGCCGCCATCCTCAAGAGGCTGGCAGAGAACAATGAAGAGATCATCAACACGCTCTCCAAGGTAGCAGAGGGTGACCTTGCCTCCATCGAGATGATGAGGGCTATCCATGCGGCCACCGTGGGGAACAGTCAGATGCTGGCGGTACTGCTGACCATCGTGGTGGACCTCTACGAAGCCATGGCCCAGCAGCCCAGAGAGAACTTCCTGCCTCGGTGGGGAGCATCGCTCAATGGAGGCGGCGTCAGCCTCCTACTACAAGGGCTCGAGCAGCAGGGAAAAGGCTAAGCGAGGCCGACGTCTGGCCCGGGTGCGTTCTGCCCCGGGCCGAAGACGTCCTCGAGATAGACCTCGCGCAGCTCAACGCTCTATTGCCCTTACAGAAGATCGACGTAGCACGTCAGCTAGGCTTCCGATCTGAGGACGACCTAGTACGCGCAGCATGGGAGGGCCCTTAGGGGCCCTCGCCTCCTCTCAGCATTTCTTTCTAGCCTTAGGAAGGTACAGGTCGGCTTTGGGGGCTGTCTTGTTCTCCACAACTGTACGTGGCCCCTGCGTTCCGTCTACCGTCTGCTCCTCCGGCACAGTGGGCCCAGGAAGAAAGAAGAAGGGTGGAGAGCCAGGGTTACCTAAGCCGTGGGTAACCGTCAGCGGGCCCAGCTTGTGGAAGCCACGAGCAACGAATCCAGTGCGGTCGCTCATACCGGTTTCCTCTTAGCTGGAGCCCCAGCTGCGGCAGACACGGCGCCTCCGGTGGCGTCCCTGAGCTCCCAGGATTTCAAGGGTGTGACACCATCATCATCGTATAGGATCAGGGTACCAGGATTTCCTGGGAAGTCCTCCAGACGATTGGTGATGATCCGCCTCATAATGGGAAGGTCTTCTATCAGGATGAAGTCTTGCGCTGCCCCCATCACAGCACCCCCGTCATCGACTCGGAACTCCGCAACGTAGATATCTTCATTGGCCGCGCCAATAACGGCCAGATTTAGATCGTAGCGGTAGTGACCCCCACCGAGATCGGTAAGTGTCTGCTCCTTCGTGGTCCAACCAGCGGCCTTGAAAGTGTTGTCCGCGAAGTCCAAGAAGTAATCGTTGAGGTTATTCCTCAGCGCTACTACTGGAGCCTTGCCGGCAACTCCGCCTAGCCCCTCTCTGGTGATGGTCAGGAACAAAGGTACTTTCGTTTCATCCGGGCCATACACCGCGAAGCCCATGAGTCACCCTACTATCCTTCCCGCTACTACCGCGCTACCCGGCACCATAGCCCCTACAGGGGTTGGGGTCCCACTCGGGTAGCCAACTCCAGCGTAGTCAGGTGTGGTGGCCAACCAAGTCACGTATCCAGCGCCCGAGTCCTCGGCGCGCATCTTGAAGTAGGTAGTTGGGCCTCCCCCTCCTCCTCCTCCTTCCAACTCTATCGCCAATAGACTATCGAGAACGCCGAGCGATGGCGTAGCCGGGACAGCCAGATCGGTTGCGGGGAAGTCGGCCATCAGGACACCGAAGGCACGCTAACGCCATCCCAGGGGAAGGTGGTGTCCTTGAACAGAATCCTGGTCAGACCGTTCAGCGTAGAGCACGGGGCGTGTGTGGCGCTCGGCCAGCGAACGTAGTTGGACACTCCCTTGTAGTGCCCATTCGCGAGCGCTGCCCGACGCGCGAACGTGATCGGGATCAGCATCTCGTCGGAGTCCGTGTTCACGCCTGCGGCGCTCGGCCATACTGCGAGCGTGACTGCGCACTGGTAAAGTGCGGAGCATCCGGTGACGGTCGAAGCGTTGGGTTGAACCGCCCAACAGTGCGAGTTGTTCAGAACGGCCGATTCGCTCGACCAATAGGTGGCGGTGTCTAGGTTCCCACCGCCCCAGAACATCACCCACGGATCGACGTCGTTTGGGTCGGGGTTCACCATTGGGATGATTGCTGCCAGGGTCGTCCCGCTTGTGAAGTCTCCAGAGTAGTGCGTGTAGACCGCCCATCCCGGCACTCCGGTGCCCGTCTCTGCCGTGATGTGTAGGCGTTGAACGGTGTTTGACTGGAGAAACTGACTCGTGGTCCAGATGTTATGACCGTTCGTCGGGTACGCGGCCGAGGTTGGGAGCACGCCAGCAGCGCCGCCGCCCGAGTAGTCGGCGGCCGGATTCAGATAAGCCGAGATGTTGTAGGTAGCGGCACCCCGCGCGAACAGGATCTGCATCGAGGCATCGGGGCTTTGCAGCACCATCCACGCGCCGCTAACATCGAACTCCCCAACTGCGCCGACGACATCGGAGCCCATGCCGCCACTCCCGGTCTTGCCGCTGCCAGGCACGGTCCAACTGGTGTTCGCCTTCAAGAACTCCTTGACGATCCACATCCAATAGGCTGCGGCTTGAGTGGCAGAAACTACATCGCCCGTTCCGTTGGTAACCGTTGCCATCGTCCCTACCTTTGAGTATCCCTACGAACACTGAGCATGCGTCTTCCGACGAGCAGTAGGATCAACCTACCCATGACGCTCCTACAATTACTGTCCCAGCCTGAATTGCACTGGGAGCGTAGGTTCCGGCAAAATCAGGTGTATTAGCGACGACCCACGTCACGTACCCAGGGCCCGGATCAGCAAGGGCCCTCATCTTGTAGTAGGTAGGAGCGGCACCGCCACCACTATCTAGGCCGGTTGGGATGATGTCGTAGCTGTTCCCAGCCAGTCCGAGCGAATCGAAGTTGTACGGGAGATTCGGGTCGTCGATGGTCTGAACGCCCGCCCCATAGTTCACGATGTCCGTGCTCTCGGTGTTCGTATACGTCCCGTTGTTACCCGAAGCACTTGAATCCGTAGCGGTGGGGTAGGTGTCCCCGTCTCCGATCTTCCAGTAGCCGACGAGGTTCGCTGTCGGACCTGTCACCGTCAGGTCCGGTGGGTCGTACCCGTTGTGGATAGCCGTGACCTCTGCCCCGGACAACTGCTTGTTGTAGACGGCCACCGCGTCGATACCGCCTCCCCAGTAGTAACCATCGGAACGACGCCCGATGTCGAAGGCATTGGCGTTCAAGATCGATGCGCTCAAAGTGTCGTAGTTCGTCGTCAGCGGTATAGAGGTGCCGTTGAAGTAGATGGCGACTCCGGCTGCCGTAGAACTACCGTCGTAGGTGGCAACAAGATGTGTCCAAGCCCCTGTAGGGAGCAGCACATTGCCTGTCCTCACTTCGATTGTGTTGGCGGGAAAGGCGTTCACTAGGTCAAAAAAGACCTGGCCGTTGGTGACGTAGAGCGAGTACCCGCTGCTGCCGCTTCCCTTGGCGCAAACCATTCTCGTACCAGTGCTGGTGAGCTGGACCCAAGCGCTAAGACTGAAAGCGTTTGTCCTCTCGAACTGAAGCGCCGCGACGTTGCCGACAACGATGTACTCGTTCGAGCCATCCAGCACGACACTCTTCTGCGACAGCGTTCCCACGGCTCACCTCAGAATTGAATGCCGTTGCGAGCCATGTTCGACCCAGGTGTCGTAGCCCCGTCCCACGGTAGGAGCCATTTGCTGTTCGACTGAGAGCCCGAGCCAACCACGATCTTGGTCTTGGTCAGGTTAGTCGCTTGGGACGGGCAGTTACCGACGATGGCGAGCATAGACGCGTCGATCTTGCCGGCAAGCCCGTAGGTACCGTTCCCTTGTGGGTCATAGGCGCGCAGAAAGAGCGGAAGCTCGTCCCAGGCTCCAGAGAGACCGTTCGGGTTGAGCAATGTAGTGCCAGTATCGAGATATTGGATGGTCGAATGTCGGAGAATGCGAACACCGAGCGACGAGTCAACTACGATCCCACCTTCAGCCCCGCTCACGCCTGTCAGCGTCCCAAGGTCGGTGTTCATTGGGATGTCGGTCGCGGCCGGCGTGCTCGCGCCACTGCTCTGGTAGTTGATCAACACGAGGGGCACATCGGGGGTAAAGCCGGCGTGCGGCGTGTAGGTACCAAACCAGGTGAGCGCGTCGTAGCTGCCGTTCGCGTTATGGTCCATCGCACACGCGAAAAAGTCGTCGTCCATCAGGAAATGGATGCGGTTTGGGCCGTCACCGAAGCTGGTCCCGTTAACCATTGAGCACACATACTGCCGAACGGTGGCGCCGCTTCCTCCCGCTCCATTGGCACGAGGCCACACGCACAAGTTCCCACCGTTCGGCACCCAAACGTTCGTCCCGTTCTTCGAGTCGGCACCGAGGTTGCCCGCACCGCCGTTCCAGGGGTTGCCGCCGCTGGAGTCGAGCGCGAACTGGACGGCGAGCTGGTAATACAGAGCGCCAGCCGCTGGAGTGCCGGGCGCCGCCCATCCGTCGGTGTGGTGCCATTGGACGAGCACGTAGACCTTGAGACCATCTACACGGTCCCAGCGCCAAACCCCAAAAGCGTTTTCCCCGCTGTATGAGGCGTCGCTGCTCCAACCTCTGATCGTGTTCGCATCCACAGCTCCAGCCCTAGGATTGGAGCCTCCAGCATTGCCTGCCTGACTCGCAATTCGAGTCATCTGAGTGTTGGAGTCAAAGAACCTCACGAGCGCCGCGAACTGGTCGCGGTAGAGCGCTCCGTTCGGGGAAGCCGAGAAGAAGTGATCGATGCTGCCCTTCAGTGTACCGCCCATTGTCCTACCTCACGGAATCCTTTGAAAACTCTTCTGCTGCTCGCATAGTACCAGCAGGTCCTCGGGGGTCGTTGTCTCGTAGTCAAGAACGTCCCACTCTGGAATCTGGTCGTGATGATCGACATGAAGTATGAACTCCGAGCACACCATGGCAGAGGGTGAGGCCAGTGGATTCTTGACCTTGATCCTGAGCCACCGGAAGAACAGAACCGGAATGAATCCGAGGAGTGAGACGTAGTCGTATTTCTCCCCGAGCATCAAGAACGCATGCTTGATGCCCTCGGTGATGTCGGGTTTGAACCTGTATTCTGCGACCTGTCGATTCTCCGCGAACCACTTGGCCCTGGGGGTCACCTGCACGCCCCCACTAGTGCAGTGCAGGAGCATGGGTATCCCGTAGACGTCCAACCCGATCATCACGTGGCTGGCCTTGCTGCGCGTGAACCACATGATGATTCGAGAGATCCAGCTGCTTGAGGTCGAGAACACCAGCGTCATCACTTCTTCACCATGTACTCTTCGGCAAACCCGTCGGCTACGAGCTTCTCGTTGATGTTGATCTCTGCACTGCCTGCCCGCACGAAGATCGTTGCCAGCCAGCGTCCGTACTTGTCTGGCTTGTAGGTTTCGATCCTGAGCTTTCCCAACCCACAGAGTCGTTCGACCTCAGCTTTGGCAGCCAAGGCCTTCTCCCTTACCTCGGCTGAGACGCCATGAAGTTCCGGTGTGTCGATCCCGTAGAGACGAAAGCTGTCCTCGAAGGTCAGTCGGAACCCACAGTCCACCTTCAGGACCACGGTGTCACCATCGATCACTCGGACGAGCTCGGCATCGTATTCGTAGCTGGTCATACGTCCTCCGACGAACAGTAGAACGTGGCGGTCGCGCGCTCGCCCGAGTAGGGCACGTCGCCCTCGAGCCGCACCCTCATCTCCATGAGCGCCGCCGAGGTCAGGACCCGGACCGCACCATAGCGGAACGGGAACCCATAGCGAGGTCGGGTGTTGCCCCGCACGCTCCCGCCCATCGCCGGGATCACTGGGTAGCTACCCAGCGCCTCGTCAACGATCTGATCGAGCCTCATGTACCGGGTAGCCTGAAGCTCGATGAGCGTACCGGGCGGTAGTACGTCGGGAACGAGCTGCGGGGCGAAGTAGTCGGCGACCCCCCAGGCCCCGAACCGGATCGTGTCGTTCAACTCCACGTCGTCGCTGAACTGCGCCTCGGCCGACTCGATCTTCAGGAGCTTGCCGGGTGTCGGGCGCATGATCCATGTCGAACCCCTGGCCGCCGAATACGTCGCCTTCACGACCTTGCCGGCCTGTGAGCTGAAGAACGTGACCTGCCCGGTCTGGTAATCCACGTCGTAGTCACCACCCGACGCAGCAAACGGAGCTCGTTGGGTCATCTCGACCGCATCCACCGTGACCACGATCTTGTACTCGTGCGTCGGTGCCGCCTCGGCAGCCACGGCCTCCTCGTCCATGACCTTGCCGTGGGCCATGTCTACCCACTTGGGCTCTACACTGTTCCAGGTCAGTCCGTCCCCTGAGTCCGCAAGCACTTCGTCGGTGATGCGTTCTGACTCCGAGTACCAGGTCGTCGGGTCGCAGAAGTTGTGCGTGGCGTAGATGACCTCGGAGCCCAAGCGTCCGACCTGGGCCACCTTCACGGCCTTGTCGGCCTGCTCACTATTGAGCCCGACGGTAGGAACACTCTCCTCGGTCTGACTCAGATGTCCAACACTCACAGCTTCACTCCCTGGATGTGCGCCTCGGCGAAGTTAAACCCAGTCAGGTTGTCACGCACTGTCAGACGGATGTAGTCGGGCTCCTGGTACGTCCCAGCCCGAGCCAGATTGAGCTGCGTCGGCAGATGGATCTTGGCCCTCATCAGATTCGGGTTACCCGTGACGATGTCGAAGTCCTGACAGATCTCGATGATGTCACGGGTCCGTTTCATGTTCTGCCAGTTCACATAGAGGTCAGCCACCTTAGCTTCGAGCCACAGGCCATTCGCCAGCGTGCTGATGGCATTCAACACGAACCGGTTGCCAAACGACATGGCGCCACCCTCGAACAGCAAGGTCAGGGCCGTCACCTGGATGTCGTAGTTGTTCGGCGGGTTGTACTCGAACACGACCGGAGTAGCGCTGCCGTCTACGGCCAAGCTCGCGGGGCCACCCCCAGACACGTTGATCGCAGTCGCAAACAGACGTGACGGGATCGCATCAATCGAGCGGTTGGCGTAGGGCTTGTAGTTGGTCTCGAAGTCGGCTTTGTCGGCATCGTTCTGGGCCTGGCTGTAGCCTCCAGCAACAATCCCAACAGGAACCACACCTTTCCAGATCGTGCAGGACAACACCTCCGGCACGTCGTAGCCATAAACTAGGTAAATCTCAGCGTCTTCCTCGTACTGAAGTACGATGCTCTTGTACGGGATCAGAGGCTTGAGCCACGTCCAGTTCCCAGACCGTTCAGGAGTTCCCTTGAAGTTGATCATGTCGGCAACTCCGACCAGTCAAACGAAGCCTGCATCGTAGCGTTGTTCACACCAGGGACACCATACGCCGTCACCCTGACAAGCCCCGGAATGCGGATGTGGAAATCGTACGTGCGTTCGAACAAAGCCTGAAGCAACAAGACGCCTCCGACTACAACTTCAGCGCTGTTCGGCACCAATGGGGATGTGTACCTCAAGAAGACCTTCCCCGTTGTTCCTGCACCGCCAGACTGAATCGAGGCGACGAGCACAGCCAGGTCTACAGACCATCCAGTCGGCGTGTAGTGGTGCGCCCAGATCGTGCGGTTGTCTCCGACACCAGCAACGTAGCTGCCAGTACCGATACTTCCAACTACTCCACCGCCTCCACCAGTCGCACCGTACAGCGTGATCGTCCCTACGTTAGAGCCCACTGCCCCAACAGTCAGAACCTCCATCAGCTCGATGAACCGGATATCGGTCGCTACCGTGTTAACGGGCGTCACCCCGTTGAGCGTCACGACCTCTTCAAACGGACCGTCTCCGGCTCCATCAAAATATCGAATCTTGACTGTCCTGGCGCCAGTCCCTGCCGCAGCATCGTTAGCACTGCTACTAGCAAGTGACCTCTGGGCTGCCGCCGCCGGTTCGTTGTATGCCGTCGCTCGAAAGACTTGCAGCGTCCCAGATGTAGCGCCGCCAAGCACAACCAAAGCAGAAGAAACCCCCGTTCGGGCATTCGCTGGAGTGAACGTCACAGGGATGGCGGACTGATTCGACGCCATGACGACGGGGATCGAGTCCACCATCGTCTTCTGCCCCACAGTCGGGGCAGTCGAGCCCATCCAGGCCCCGATGTTCTCGTCGAGCCGACCTCCAACAAGAGCGGCGGGAAGCTGTGGGGTATCTACGGTGAGCGACCCACCATTGTCGTCCACACTGAGGACCCCTGTGGAGTCGCTGGCAATGGTGACCCGAAGAGCCGCTGCCTCAGTCCCCCCGCCAACCACCAGGACAGGGACTCGGGCCGTGAAGGTGCTCCCGGTCAGCAGAGTGGCCAGGGTGGCCTCTGTAGCGGCCCCAGACGGTAGAGGAAGGCTCGCAACGCTGATGGGTAGAGCCTGACCCCCAGAGACGCCCTGAACGCTTAGAACGCCTCCTGCGGGTGTCCCAGCCACCCCAGCGCCCACGAAGACCTGCTGGCCAGAGCTATTGACTCGAACGAACCGCAGATTCGTCCCGTCGTACCCGACACTCACGAAACCGCTCTGCCCAAGCGGAATGGCAAGCCCATCTGAGACGGCGAGCCCAACACCATCGGTGTTGAACGGGATCACTGCCGGAGACTTAGCCATCAGACAATCGTCCTCGTGCGGCTGACCTCAAAGATGCTCGAGTAGCTAATCGTATCAGTCACCGTAGCCAGCACCGTGGAACCATCGGTGTCGTAGACCTTCCACTGGTCCGTCGCGATGGTCTTGTTGGCGTTGTAGGTGACGATCTCCTCTACGATCTTCTTGAGCTTTGCTGCCGACTCCCACCAGATGAACGAAGTCGGAAATGGGTCGGCTGCAGGCAACGTCTCCTTGTAGGCACCAGACGCAAAGCCTTCAGCCGGACCATCTTCGATGAAGTGGATGAGCTGCCTGAGCACACGATGTTGAGCTTCGGAGATCCCAGAGCCCGTCAGTCCCTTCTCTACGCCCTCTTCGTAGAACCGGAACCCACTGCCTGTGACATACCTGAGCTCCCCGTTGACAGTAGGCGCAACCGCGCCGGGCTCCATGAGGATGCCCTCCTCCTCCCTGTCACCGGGGAATCTGTCAGCTGTTCTAGGCACGGACCGTCTTCTTCGTAGTCTTGCTCTTCTTCGTGGTCTTCTTGGCGCCGTTCGGCTTGCTCTCTGGGATGCGCCGAGCCGCCAGAGGGTCACCCGGGTGCGTACCCGTAACCCTCGCAGCCGGGCGCCCGAGCTCCAGGTCCTCGTCCCCATCACCACGAAGCTGTGCTTCGATGGCGGCCTTCACGGCCTCCATCTTCCCGCGCTCCACATCCATGACCTTCTTGGGGATCCCCATCGCCTTCGTGAATGCCGCAACCATGCCGGCAGCTCCGATCTGAGAGTTCTGGGCCTGAAGCTGCATGGACTCCACGATGTTCATGGCCCTAGCGATGAACTTACGGACCAACCCCTCGATCTTCTCGGGCTCACGGAGCTCATCGAACTTGATGGTCCCTTCCTCGACCTCGCGCTTGAACACGTCCACCAGGTTGCCGATGTTCTTGTAGGCATCCCCCAACGCGTTCTTGGCGCCCGCGTACATGTGCTCGTTCTTCTGCGCCTCCTCCATCATGTCTTCGATGGAAGCGCCAATCTCGTTGGCGGTCAGGATTTTGACCTCTGCTTTGTCGATTCCCATGAACCCTCTATACCAAAGAAGCCAGGGCGCCGTCAGGCACCCTGGCTCCCATCAGGTTAGGCCAGGGGCCTAGACCCACTTCACGAGCGTGAGCTGATCCGGCTTCGTGCCCGTACCCTTCAAGGAGAACTCGAACTTGAGCTGCCCGTTCGCAAGAGCCGTACCCGGATAGTAGTCGTGGTTCGCGCCGGCGTTGGCACCGGGGCGCAGGAGCACACCATTCAGGTACAAGTCGTAGTCCTGCAAGAAGTCGCCACCACTCAGATCACCGAGGTCGGTGTCGAGATTGTTGTCGTTCGACGGACCCGACACGTCGGTGTCCGCAGCCACGTTGGCGGTTAGTACCGCCCAGACCTTCGAGTGCAGATTGGCGTTGCCAGCCTGAACGATGGCGTTGAGCAGCGAGACTTCACCGAAGGCCGTCTCGAAAGCGTCCCACTCAGCCGTCGTATCGGAGAGCTTGATGCCCTGGGTCTGCGCCCACGTTGAGCCCGTCTGATTTCCGTCGTCGAGGAACAGCTCTGCGGCGCCACGGACTTCGAGGTCACCGGAGGAGGTATCGATCACGCCATCAGAGACGCCTACCCGAATCGGCCGAGTGCCACCGCTCCGTAGAGTAGCGCCCGCCGAGAAGTCGTTGACGACCGCGTTCACGTCGAACGTATCCACATCGGACCCAAGCTGCACCGTAGTGGTGCCGCCCGTGCTGCCCTCAGTAACGCGGAACAACGTGGCGTTCAGGAGGTCACGCAGCTCCCAGAAGATGCCCGCTGCGTTCAGGTCCAACGTGGAGTTGGTCGTGGTTTCGACCGGCGTCGTTCCCTGGTTGTCGTAGACATCCTGTCGATCCACGGCAGCGGCGGCCGGGATGTCGATGACGGCACCACGCAGGAAGTCCTGCTCACTCAGGTCTTCGAGGCGAACGCGCTCTCGATAGGCGTAGTGGATGGTGCGCCCAGCGATGTCCACCGACGGGGCATACTCCAACGCAGTTCCAGCATTGTTGAACCGCACGAAGCTGATCTGAACGCGAGTCGGCGTCGTGTCCGAGATGGTGTGCCCATCCGTTACGGTCTCGCTTTGGAGCAAGCCATAGATGATGCGGCCACCGCTCAAGATTGGGTCGTGCGTAGTGGCGCTGTCGATCTGAAGCAGGTTCTTCGGATTGAGGGCATTGGAGCCCGTCACGTTGTTGAGCGAAACAGCCCCGAAGCCTGCGACGTAGGCAACGACAGTGCCGAGCGTAGCCACGGTCCCCACCGCTGCGGTTGTTTGCGTCGGAAGCTCACCAGTTCCGAGAATCACCAAGTCGCCAGCGCCGCCCGTAAGCGTAGCCGCTCCCCAGTCCGGGTCAGCAACCGACGACGTGGTGGCAATCAGATTGCCTTGGGTGCCGCCCAACTTGGCTTCGACATCGAGCGTCGTAGCTCCGACCGCAGTAGCGGTGACGGTCGGATGGAGGGTCATCGCCGCTGCGTACTGCGTTCCAGGCGTACCCGTCAGGTTGATGGCGTCGTAGAGGTTCTGGAGCGAGGTAGCCAGCGAACCGCCGAGCTGCACATTGCCATCCACGTTCGTGAGCGTGGCTTGGAACGTGTAGACCTTCGTGTCGATGGTCACCGTGTCGGTGTCGGAGAAGTTCACCGTACCCGTCAGGGTCCCCGTGGCCTTCACCTCGGCGGGCACCGTCACATCCGTGATCAGGTACACATCGCGGAGTACCCGCTTCTTCTCGACCAGGTGCAGGGCATCGTTCAGGTCATCGACACCACGAAGCGTGCCGGCCTCGAGTGCAACGGGCGCCGTCTGAGCGTCGTACCAGTTACCCGTCTGAATGTCCTTCAGGTAGCTCAGCATCGACCTCATGTTGTTGAGGTCGTCGAGGAGGGTGCTGGGGTTGGTCTGATAGTTGGCCAGTGACGGCGCCACTGCATCCGAGTAGCCCCCATCCGATGTATTTGACGCAGCAATCTGGTCGTCTTGTCGAATGAAAGTACGGCTCATCTTTTATCTCTCCGTGTAGTCAACTAGCAGGATGTCCGGCTTGCTCGCTCCAGCCCTAGGGATGAAGGCTAAAGTGATTGTATCAAACCCAGTGCCAGATCCCCCACTCTCTGACAACGTGTAGTCATTAGCTGCACCAAGCCGTAGCCGCACGCCGTTCAGATAAACGGAGATGCTGTCCCCAGGAGCCTGGTGGATGAACTTGGTTGGAGTAACGAACGTATCTGTCGCACCATCTACTTGTGCCGACAGGTCTTCTCCAATTCTTCTTCCGCTCCCTGGCCTGGTAACCAGATCGAAGTTGCCAGTAAACGGGTTGAAAACGATCTTCAGTCGGGCCGCCATCAGGTCCTCCCAACTGTTTTGAGCTCCCCATCTATGTCGTAGGTAAGCGTCAGGGTGGCTACGGTGATCCCTCCAGAACCACCTATTTTGTAGTCGATAACGGTGGGGTCCCCATTGGCATTTCGGCTCACGATGTCTATGAAGTCGAACATCTCGGGCACGAGCTTGTTCATGTCCCGAACAAGCCATGCCGACCCCCCTACGGGGCCCTGAGCTACTGTGACGGAGTCAGTAGACTTGTCGAGGTAGCGGCCGACCGTAATGACTGCCATGTCATCGCGCCCGATCCAAAGCGTAGACGCTAAGCCCGAATAGAAGGGCTGAGCCGGTTACCCCTACGATGACTCCGAAGGTACGCGTGTTGTACCAAGAGGGGTTTCGCAGCTCTTTCTCTAGCTCCACGTTCCTCTGCTCGAGCTTGAGGACACGCGCCTTGAGGTCCCTCTCCGACTCTTTGTGCGCACCCTCAGTAAGAGCCAGAATCTTCCTTCCAGCAGCGAGCTCCACATCGCACTTCTTCTTCTCGGCCTCCACATCGATTTTCAGCCGTAGCTGGTATTGCTTCAGCCAGTTACCCCAACGCAGTGCGGTGTCATAGTCATAGAGCATCCCAGAGTAAGGAGCCGGCTCTTTGAGCTGCAGAGGCTGAATCTTGTCCGGGCCCGGAGGTATGCTCTCTACGCTCTGTGCCCGAGCAGTCGAAGGGAAGACCAGCAAAAGTACGAGAACGGCGGTCCCCACCTGTTTGAGCATCTCTGAGAGGAAGCCACTCCAGGAGGCCTTCTTAACTCTAGTTGACAGGCTCGTGTCCTTAACCGCACCGTTCTGAGGCTTCACAGACTCCTGCGGCTCATCCCCCAACATAGCCTTCATCATCTCTACAGTCATGCTCATCATCCGCCCAAAGAACTTCTTGGGGATGTGCGCACGGTAGCAGGCTATGGCCTCGTCTCTGTTATCGAAGCCCAAGAAGATCTTGTACTCATCGAAGCTCCCGTCCGGCTTTCTCTGAACCACCCAGAAGGCGTTTGCTGCCTTCTTGCTGGGTCCGATGAACACGTCGAGTCCGTCGCTATCCCCTCCCAGGGTCTTAGGGATGAACCCATAGTCGACCTTGTAGGTTCTCCGCCACTTGGCACCGCTGTGGTCAGTGCCGAACATGATGAATCCCTTGGGTCGGTCTACCTTGACCTTGAGCCCCTGGAAGTCCGTTTCGAACTTCACACTATCGGGGCTAGCAGGCTTGCCCTTGTAGAAGCCGCCCTCTACTTCCGCCTGCTTGATTAGGTCCGCCGCCCAGGTCATGGGTACAGCCTACCAAAAGTGAGGTAAAAACGGGATCAGTCGCTCGCCAGCAGCTTTTTGACTTCGGCGTCGTACCAACGCGCCACTCGGGCCCTGAATGGCCACATCCAGAGGTAAGTCGCTCCACTTACGAAGTTGTGGATCATGGCCTCTCTGGCTTGTTCCGTGAACGCCTCCGGCCCCCAGTACTCGAGGCGTGCCCGAAGAGACTCTTCGTAGGCTTCCCGCTCGAACTTGGCTCTGAAGGTGAATACAACGGGCAGGACCAAAACGTAGAGCAGGCTGAACAGGACCTTGGTGTAGCGCCGCTGTTGTCTCAGGTGCACCCGTTCGTGCCGAAGAAGCGCAGCCCTCCCCTCATCACTCATGTCTTCCCAAGAAGGTGCGACATACAGAGTATTCCCCACAGTCGTGTGAAACCCTGTCATGAACGTCTTGTTGAAGAACAGGATCTTCGACAAGAAGCGCATGAAGCGGCTATCACCCTTACGCACAACGGAGAAACCAGGGAACTCCTTCTCAGTCTCCGACAAGACATCGCTGTATTTAGGGCCCACTGCGAACACTCTTTCCGACCTCCAACAGGTATTCAGCTAGCTTGTCTGGATCTTCCTTGAGGCTCTCTACCTTCTTCTTCTGCTCATCGGTCAGGTTCTGAACAGTCTCTTTGTGCTCCTCCTCGATCTGAGCGAGCTTCTCTGCCTTTTCTCTTTCTACGGCTGCAACATCCTTCTTCAGCTTTTCGCTGATCTGGCTTTGCACTTTCTCGTGCCCCTCGAGCTCAGGAGAAACCACCTCCAGCGCAGCCGGCTTCTTGGCAGTCAGCCTCCCTATCAGAAAGAGAAGAATGCCCACTGGAAAGAGCAACCATGTCCAGTACTTCTTGAGCCACGCCCAGATGGCCGCCAGCACCACAACTACTCCTTGGGGTCTTCTTTGGGCTCTGTAGCCTCAGGGGGCTCAGACTCTCCTGGAAGCTCGACGCCTGTCTCCTTCAGGATCACCTTCTTGAGGATCTTGTACAGGAAGCTCGAGAACCAGCCCACGCCAGCTCCGAACATCACCTTCCCTCCTAGGGTGTCGATCTCGCCGAACAGCCAGGTCGACTTGCTGAGAGAGAACAGCCCTCCAAGCACCACCGGGACCGCGTAGATGATGACGCTGTTCCACCACATCTGCGACTTGGATGCGTAGGCGCCTGTGCCCTTCGGGTTCTTGAGTCCGGGCCGCAAGATCTCGACGATCCGCCGGATGAAGAACGTGGCGATGAAGACTGCAACAGCCAACGCGAAGGTGCCAGGACGAAGTATCTGAGAAGTGATCTGTTCCATTTTCTTGACCTACTGGCGACCGAATACCTGAAATGAGAAATGGCCCTGGATGCCAGCAGCATCTTCTTGTGTGTGGCCGGCAGTATCGTAGAAGTAGACCTTGAACCCGCTGGTCAACAAGTTGGTGGCCTTGGCCACTCTGTTGAGGTTCGAGACGTGGTTGTCAGTCACCACAACCGAGTAGTTAGCCGTGCTCATGTTGGTGTGGAATGACAGGTCGAGATGATCTGGCGGGCCGGCCCCATTCAGCCCCGCTGCATTCAGGTTGTAACCATCCAACTTGGTGATGACGCCAGCGTTGTACTCCAAGTACCCCCACGCCTTGCAGATGTTCATGGCGGCGAGCGCGTTGGCCGATGGCGCTGTACCGATCGGATGGTTGCCGATCAGCTGGATGAGCCCGCGATACCCCGCATCGGAACCCTCCACGATGATGTCCTGCCAAGAACCATCACCCCACGGGCTGGCGCTTGCCGACGGATAGACCGAGCGGATGGAGAGCGCGGGGTTCGAAAGGTTGGGCAGCACGGTCTTGAACGAGTCGGCCGTGGCGTCCCGGACCCACTGGGAGCCGTTCCAGCGAGCGTTGTGGGTATGGACAATGGCACCGTTCTCGCCGCCGTCTACCAGCAAGTACACGCGCTGCGTAGTGACCGGCGTATCGTCCACGATCTGAGATTCGTATAGCAACTGATAGCCGACCGCCCCGGTCAGTGTCTTCGCCGTTGCGCCAGCGGGCTGCCCTTCCCGCAGAAGGACTTGTAGATCATCGAAATGAGGCATGCGCTTCTCCTATCACGGACCCGTCACACCGCCACCCGGATAGGCAGTCTTGGTCACCAAGAAACCATTCAATCCAAAAACCCCATCGTAGCGGGTCACCGAGTCCGGCCCTTGCGTTGGGGTCTTATCCCCCGAGGTGCTGAATACGAAGTTGTAGGGGGACGTTGGCCACGCCAGCGTGAACGTCGAAACAGCGGCGCCGAGGCGAACTACAACAGCACAGCGCTGTCCATCAGTGGCACTCAAGCTACCCGGGAGAGTCAAAGTCAGTGTCTCTCCATCGGAGGTCACATCAATGACCAAGAGAGGGTAGGCATCTAGGTCCCACTGCTGAGACCCCGTACCCGACACAGACATCGACTGGCGCTTGTACTTGAACGCGCCAAAGCTGCTGTTCCCACCCGTACGAATACCACCGTCCCCCTGTAGGACGCCGTGGGTCTTCGTGGACGAAAGTCCTAGGAGCGCGCCGCTGTACCCCGTGGAGGCGTCAGCGTTGAAGCCCATCCAAGCTAGGGCGTAGCTAGTGTTATCGCGAGCTCCGAAGATCGGGAAGGATTCAGACAGAGGTGCGGTGTGCCCATTGGGGGGACTCACGAAGTGCTGGAGGTTCCCCAGGTACACAACGTCACCCGAAGGGCCGTTCACTAGATCATACTTGACCCCCGTGCTGGGTCCCTGCCAGAACTTCGTGGTTATCCAACGCAGCGTGACGGATTCGTTGGGAGGGAAAGCAGGAGTAGCGCCTGAAAGGTCTCGTACGTAGCAACGGCGCTGATCACCCGTGTCGAACTGAGTGATGACGTAGCACTCGACGGTGCCACTAGCGCGGGTGACCTCAAGGAGGTCGAACCCTGTGTTGACCGCTGATTCTAGCGAGCCGTTGTAGAAGAAGTCTCCCACCCCAGCCTGCACTACGTCGCCGCCCACACCGCCTGGGTTCAGAGTAGTTCCAGTGGCGTACCCCGCACGGATCTGCGTACGAACGGTACCTGCCAGAACTCCTGTGTAATCGTGGGGCCAAACGGAAGCGAAGGAACCAGCGCTGTTTGCAGGCCCCTGTTCAGCCGAATCGGTAGACCCTCTATCACTGACGTAGTGAGCAAAGCCTAGGCCGCTGAGTTCACCAGAGATGAACCCTCCAGCGCTAGATGCGCTGCTGAAGGCCTTCCAACAAGCACCTATTGGGTCATCGAATAAGGCTGTTGTGTCCTGTACGTCTACAGCAGGGGCGGGCCCATCTCTGTTGATGACCGCGCCTGCTCCTGGGGTATCCAACGCCGCAGCGCCGGCACTGGAGGCATTTCGATATCGTGCATCGAGCCCCCCACGAAAGATCGCACCCACCGAAGGCGCTGTAGTGGCGTGCGCGGGCAGGAGATCCGCTACCAAATCGCTGGGATGCGTCGCTAGGTTCCCGCGATCGGCGTACCAGACGATGTAGGTGACCCCGTTGGGGATCGTGGCGCTGAAGTTCAGCGTGATGGGGTTAGCGGCGGAAAATCCCGTACCGAGCGTTGCCCCCGAAATGCTGGAGACGACAATTTGGGCGCCTGTTACCGGGTCGTACAGAGGCTCTAGGCTGGGGTACGCCGTGAGGACAAACAGAAGCTCTGCTACCGCCCCTGGATTTCCGACGAAGACTGGTGTGACTGAGCCATCTAGATCAGTAGAAGTATCTCCTGCGGACACCACCACTGCGAGGTTTCGGACCGCCAGATCTCTGTGGACTACATCGTCCAAGTAGTCCGTGTTCTGAGCAAGAGCGCGGTGCCCCCGGTTGAAGTGGACGCTTGTGGCGTCCTCCCCGAATGCCACGAAGTACGTACCCACGTTGGGGCCCGCACTCTTGGCCCCGTCAGCAAATGCGCTACCGCCAGCGCCCACACCGCCGCTCGTGACATTGATGCGGTCGTAGGCCGTTCCGAAGATAGTTCCTGGAAAGGTTACGCCGACCCCTAGAAAGTAGGTCGGGTCAACGTATCGATGAAGGGGCATCCTGCTCTCCTAAAACTTCTGGGGAGTATACAGTTGGAACTATCCGAAGATGAAGGTCCAGACGACCTCGAGCTCTACCGCCGTGGTCTTCGTAATGGTGTCGAACGTGTCGTAGGCGATGAGGTTGTTCTTGTACCCCTCAGGGTTGGCCGCTGAGGTATACAGGCCAATCTCACTCAGGGGGACTCCCAGGAAGGGAGCGTAGCTGACCTCCACTGAGGTGAAGACCCTACGAAACGCAGTTCGCTGCGCTGTGGGGTGCTCTGCCGGAGCTTGTATCAACCCGAGCCACTTGTCCCCAGCAAGCCCGGGGTATGCACTGCTGGACCCAGTAACACGAACAGGGCGCTCCAGAGAGGTGACCGTACGATCCGTATCTGTCTGCACATTGGCGCCAGAGTAAGGAGGGCTGATGGGAGACGTGTCCGCAACAGATGGAGAGGTCTGCCGGTTACCTCCTATACCGAACCCCATGTACTTGACGCGATAGTTGTTCTCGGGAACGTCGGGGCTGAAGGTCACATAGGAGATGAGCTGCGAAATCCACTCTCTTCCTAGGTCCACGAAGATGTTGTGCGTCAGACGACGGTCAACAATCTTTCCCCGCTCACGAGCAGTGATGTCCAGGTTGTACCGGACTTCGATGTCTTCAAAGATCCTCATTCCAAGAACCTCACTGTCCAAACAAACTCGAGCTGAGTGTCGTCGTCCAAGTAGATGCTATCAAACGAGATGTAGGCCAGCACTTCGTTGTAGGCCGTGTTTACGTCAGCCGCGCTAGTGAGCAAAGCGGCTTCTGTTATCGGCACTACATGCACCGGTCCCCAAATCCCAGTGATATCTCCCCCTGATGTGTCGATGGGGGCGTGCAGGGTCAGGGAGATGTCGTCTTCGTACCGTGTGGTGAAGACCCCTTCCGTAGGGCCAAATAGCCATTCATCTGAGGGGGCACCTGGGTACGCGGTGGCACCTCCGGTCCTCTTTACAGGTAGCTCGAGGGTAGTGATGGGCGGGTAGCCAGGGAAGGCTACGTTGTACTCGTTCCCTGCCGTGGCGTTGGGGTCGCTGCCCGCCGGGTAAGTAGCAGCCACAGTAGGGTCGACAGAAACGCCCCCTCGCGTGCCTCCCATACCCAGCGCAAAGTATTTGAGGCGGTCGCTGCGTATGGGTACGTCCGGATCCAGAGACGTGAGACTCACCATCTCAGCCAGATAGGTGTGGCCCACACTGGTCCAGATGTTGTGGAGCTCCCGTACCTCTACTAGCTGGCGCTTCTTGTAGTGCTTGATGACTACGTTGTTCTTCATGGAGCCAGCTCGCTCTTCATGCAGTAGGTGCTAGCGGGCACTGGAACGTCTACCTGCCACTGCCCATCCACGTTCTGGATGAGGGCCGATACCCTGCTCCAGTTAGGCGTCCGCGCAACTGTGCCCGCAGCAGGACGGACCAAGACGTCTATCACGTCAGTAGGCACTGTGGCGATGGCCAACGAAGCATCCGTCTCCCGATTCTCCTTCACAGTGGACTGGAAAGCTCCCTGCTCAACGCTGTTCACCAGGACGGCCACTTCGTACCTAGGCCCTAGGTTCACGAGTGTCTGACCCAGCTCGCTGACAGGAGCGCCGCTTCCGGCTCTCTGTTCCCCGATGAAAGTGGACGGGTAGCCCGATACATCCACGACCTCAAATACCTGACCGGCGTTTGAACCAGTAGTAATGAGTACTAGGTCGCCCAGGAGCAGGTCTACATCCGGCCAGCCACCGCTTGTCTTCGCGAAGGCTGCCGTAACGATGTCGAGCACCGAGATACCAACACTCTGTCCGTCCCCCTGATCTCCCTGGAAGATGGCCGTCGTGATAAGAGAGGTACCAGTGAGCTGGGAAATATTGGAGCCTACCGGTGTTAGGGTCAGTCCCGCCAACGGGATAGAAGCAGGAGACAGCGCCTCGTAGTGGTAGTGCTCTTCAATCCCAGAGTCTATCTGGAAGGTAGAGTCCACCCTTGGGGTGAGGATCAGCGTCTGCGCGAGCTCGGTTACTGGTGGCCCACCACTGAGGATCGTTCCACGGAAGACCGTCGGGAATCCCGTTACATCCGTGACGAGGAAGGTGAAACCTGCGTTCGACCCTGTGGTGACCTGTATGACGTCCCCGAGCTCGAGGAGCACATCGTTCCAGCTACCTGAAGTCTTAGTGAAGTCTGCTTCTGTTGCTGAGACGAAGGCAATGTCAGCGGTGGCATCGGGATGCACCTCGCATCGCAGTGTGGCCACGCTGTCCTCTGGGCAGAAGTACTGCTTGTCCACACCCCACTTGATCGGAGAGTCCGGTGTCGGGTAGGTCGGTGCGACATCCCCATCTGTATCGACCGCGTTCTTCCAGGCTCCCGTCTTCATCCCCTCCGGGTTCCCAAGGGGGTCAGCTGACGGGTCAGGGTCGTCCACGATAGGCGCCCAGCCTGTTGCCGAGCAGCAGCTCTCGAATAGGTTCAGCGTAGGAAAGTACTGAACCAGATCCGTGAGGTCTATCTCGTCACCACCATCCGACACGTCAAAGCGGATGTAGAAAAGAGGCTTCTTGAAGACAGGCTTGATCTTGTTGACAAACTCCTGCGTGAACAACAGCGAGCTCAGATTGAAAGCCGCGCTGTTCACCCGAACCAAGAACGTGTGGAACTTCTGAACCTCGAAGAAGATGCCCTGGTTTAGGATACCCCGGAACCAGGTGGGGCTGTTCACGTAGTCGAGCACCTCAACGCCGGTCACTAGTGGCGCGAACTGATCGACTGCGTCGCCTACTGCGTAGGGCTCGTTGGTTACTGGGTTGACCTCCAGATCCAACACATTTGGATAGTCGTACGACCGGACAATGGCAGCATTGGCCGCATCCCTGATTAGGATCCGTCCCCTCTTCAGAATGAAGTCGTTTCGGATCTCTTCGATGACTCCCGCCTCCTCAGCGAACGGAAGACCGAGGAGAATCTGAGCACCTATTCGTATGTTTCTGACAGTGGGGCCGTTGTAGTAGGCGTACCAGAGACCGCGCACTGCCGAGAGGTAGTCGACGTTGTCGGGAAGAGCCGCAATCTCGTCGCGAAGAAGACCGATAGGGATGCCGAAATTCGCTTCTATCAGTGGACTATTGTCTACGTAGGTATACTCCGCCCAGAGCCGATCAATGGGACGAGCCCCCTCCCACACATCTCCGGCGTCAGAGGGGGTTCCAGACTGGAAGCGCAGAGCGGCCTGCCCCCTGAACGTGTCTAGGAAGTAGTCGGCGTTTTCCCTCAACGTCTCCTGATCGTCCTCGATCACTATGTTGGGGGTCAGCGTGGGTACTGCTTGAATCAGAGGGTCGACAGGTACGTAGTGTCTGCGGATGACCCTAGACAGAAGAACGGAAGTAGCATTCAGAGGAACCCGCTGAGCTAGGTCTTTGGTATCGAACGCCAAGCGGCCGAAGAGTCCCTCTGTGACACCAAAGGCCGTAGTCTCAAGAAAACTAGCTACCTGCTCGACAACAGGCGTAGCTGGGTCATCCTCGAGCGCCTCAAACTCCAGGACGTCCCCATAGTCAACAAGACCAGCGTAGAAGTTCAGCAGCTCAGACTGCACCCACCCAGGAAGCACCCAATCCGTAGGAGTACCGCTGATGTCCTCCTTCAGAAGAACGCGAGAGAACGCAAAGGCATCGGCTGGGTTATCAACGAGCTGAGCAATGCGATAACCCGTGCGGTCTAGAACGATGAGGTCATCTTCCTCGAGGCCCAACCCGCTCAAAGAGAAGTTGGTGTCGAAGGTGTTCCCGCCCGTGACCGTACCAACTCCACGAGGGTTGTCATTGAACTTGGGGTAGCTGGAGAAGATGGGGAGGGTGGAGTCACTCGTGAGGGTAAAAGGCTTATCCAGCAGAATCCGGAAGGTGTAATCCCCCGTGATGCGGTTCTCTACGGCCGTGACTCTGAAGCCGTCGTCTACCAGCGACCGGAGCCTGTTCTCAATAACGCCCCGAAGCTCCTGGATAGGAACGGTTCCAGGGCTATCGAAGGGCACCGTCACTGCAGCAGGGAGCGTACGCGTTGTGACGACTAGGCTCGTACCCTTGATTCCGGCAACTCCAGCAGCAGGCTGCGGGTCGGACAGCGCACCACCCCAGATTGTTCGCAGGGTGGTGAGCTCTGGAAGAGGCTCTGGAAGAAGTAGGTCGTAGTGAATCCAACGCCTGATAAACGACCGCTGAATGTCCCGCAGACTCTTCGAATACTCGAGCTGCCAGAGAGTGTAGAGCTCACTAGCTGCTACTTGAGCCAACGCTGTCCAGAACTGAGCGACGACATCGCTGTCTTCTACCAACTTCCAGAAGCTCAACAGGTAGTCAAAGATGAAGCTCGCATCTGGGTTGCACCCTCTAGGAAGAGGAGACTCCAGAACATTGATGAGCACCGTGTCCCTGTCCAAGCCCGTGGGGCTTGAAGGTAGGAAGCCATCGGTGACCAAGAGGTCGAACAGATAGAACCCAGGTACGTCTGGGTAGAATGTGGGTGAGACCGTAGAGGTGCCGCTGATGGCAGCCTGCCGAAGGATCTTGAACGGCTCGCCAGACACGTCATCTGGGATCTGCGACCTTTCCACGACTATGCGGAAGGGACCCGAGAGGATGGAGTCGATGGTGTACGGGACGCCACGAACCACCAGTACGTCCCCTACATCGAAGGGGCTCAACGCATGCTCTACAGCAGCCTCCCCGCTCGTGAGTGTGTTGGTATAGCCCGTAGGAGGGGCCTCTGGGGCGGTCGATCCGTCTCCCCCAGAGAAGATGAAAGAGCTCGTAGGAGGCGCATCGATGAGCCGCCACGCGTAGGAGAGCGGTTGCCCCTCCGGGTCGTAGCTCCTCTCGCCATCGAGCTTGACGATGGAGCACATACGAACAGCCTGATCGTCACCAGCATCCGCAATGGGCGCGATGTTTTCGATGAGCGCGCTAGAGGCAAAGCGAATGCAGCTGAAGGTGGCGCAGGAGCCGGCGCTACTAGCGCTCCTCGCACTGATGATCACCTCGTCTTGAGTGGGTGGTGGCGAGGCACTCGTATAGTCGAGCAGAGGAAGAATGGCGATTAGCTGCTGCCCAGTAGACGGTAGTAGCGTTGACTCAGTTACATAGATGAGAGCAGTACCCGCAGGAGCGTCAGCAATTATCCTAATGACGTACTCAACCCCCGGTAGCACCAACCCTGCCGTTCCAGGAATTGGGATCACAGGAGACGCGACTACCAGATCGGTTCCGCTGAAAGAGACGGAGCCGGTGTACTGCAGACCGTCGTCTGAGATGAATAGCCCCGCTGCGCTGCTATTGAGGCTGTAAGCTCCAATAAACAGGTGCTCATTAGGAAGGTCTAGGAAGTCATCAGGCAGAGCGTCGAAGACAACGGTGGCTTCTAGCGTGAACTCTTCGTTGACGTTGACGTCGAACTGAACATGAGCGGTGGGCGCTGCGGGGGCTAAACCAAAGCCGCTGCAGATGTTGAAGAAGCCAACGCCCCACGCGAAACTGTTGCCGTCCCCGAAGAGGTTGACCTCAAGATATGACGCGAGGTTACCGATGATCGAAGGGGTACAGACCTCAAAGACGTCCCAAGGGTCGCCCGTGGGTATAGGCAGCGACGGGCCTACTAGCGGAGCACCTCCCCCGCCCCAAGGCCCACCTCCCCACGGTCCACCACCGAATCCTCCAGACATCAGACCACCATCATACGTTGAACGCC